>Ga0302314_10000554_pt1 | contig 68923 bp, 59 predicted proteins | sample III_Palsa_N2_3_FD_200533 | JGI IMG/M metagenome (GOLD analysis project Ga0302314, IMG submission 200533) | Peat permafrost microbial communities from Stordalen Mire near Abisko, Sweden - III_Palsa_N2_3 | ecosystem: Environmental > Terrestrial > Soil > Palsa > Peat permafrost | place: Sweden...
CGATCGAGCGGCCGGGTCCCGAACAGGGGGCCCGGCCGTTTCTTTTGGTGCTACTGCGCCGTCGCGTCGGGATGGGCGGCCTGGAACACCGCGCGCTCCTGCTGATGCAGGCTGGCGAGCTGTGCGTGGGCCTGGGCGCTCTGGGCCAACTGGGCGGGGGTCAGCAGCGCGCGGACCTGCAGCGCGGTCGCCAGGTGCTGGCTTTCCAGCTGCTGGCGGATCTGATCGGCCTGCGTCTGGATCGTGGTCAGCTGCGCCTGGGTGACGGCGCCGGTGCTGGCCATCAGATCGTCGATCTGCTTGTGATCCGCGCGGAGCTGCTGGGCCAGAGGCTTCGCCGTGCCCCAGCTCGCCTGGACGATCTGGTGGATCTGGGTCTGCTGGTCGGCCGTCAGCGTGACGCCTTCCAGAAAGCTGAAGCCACCGCGATGGCCGCCGGGTCCACCGGGGCCGCCAGGTCCGCCATGGCCACCGGGGGCGGCGAGCGCGGCCAAGGGTATGGCTGCCAGGCACACGGCGGCGATCAACGTTTTCTTACCGAACATTTTGAAAATCCTCAGATTGGGGTCGATCGGGTGTTAAGCGGGAGTTGTTACTGCACGATCCGCCAGGTACCGTCCGGCTGCTGGCACGCGGTGCCATAGCTTGGTTGCGGCTGGCCGTTCACCTGAATCGTGGTTTGATATTGGCGACAATTCTGCGCCGCGGGGGCCGGAGCATAGGCAACCGGGGCCGGGGCATAGACCACCGGTGGCGGTGCGTAGACGACCGGCGGCGCATAGACCACCGGCGGTGGGCCGAACAGGGGTAAGCCCACGCCTACGCTGACAAAGGTCCTGGCCTCGGCCGGGGCGGCCGCCAGGCTGCCGAACAGAACCGCCGTGGCACCGGCCGCGAGCAGCAACGTCCTCGAAGACTTCTGGATATGCACGGAAACCTCCTTTGGCACCATCCTGCCTAATGATATGGCGGATGGTGCCAAAGTCTCCCCGATCCCGCAGGCTCTATTTGGTAACGAACTATGTCGCCTGAAACGGGTGGTGTTTCCCGCCTCGTTACTTCGGGAAGTCGGTCCCGACACTGGTTTCGCGCCAAGCCTCGATCTCGGCGAGCCGGGCCTTCAGCTTGTTCGTGACGTTGGTGTAGCCGATCTCGCCCATCACCAGATGGCGCGGCGGGTTGTCGATCTGGGTCAGCTTGATCATCGCCTCGGCCGCACGCACCGGATCGCCCGGCTGGGTGCCGCTGATCTCCGACGTGCTTTTCAGCCGCGCACCGGCGGTCTCGGCATAGTCGGCGATCCTGACCGGCGTCTGCTTCAGCGAGCGGCCGGCCCAGTCGGTCCGGAACGGGCCGGGCTCGACGCAGGTCACCTTGATGCCGAGCGGCTGGGTCTCGGCCGCGAGCGCATCCGAAAAGCCTTCGACCGCATGCTTGCTGGCCGAATAATAACCGGAGCCCATGAAGCCGATAAAGCCCGCGACCGAGGTGATGTTGATGATATGGCCCGTGCGGCGCGCGCGCATGCCGGGCAGCACGGCCCGGGTCAGCGCGAACAGGCCGAAGACATTGGCATCGAACTGGGCGCGGATCTCGGCGTCGATGCCTTCCTCGATCGAGGCCTGGTAGCCGTAGCCGGCATTGTTGACCAGCACGTCGATCGCGCCGAACTTCGCCTCGGCCGCTTTCACCGCCGCGTCGATCTGGCCCTGGTCCGTGACGTCCAGATCGAGCGCCAGCGCGCGATCCTCCACGCCGCGCACCAGGTCGGCGACGCGGGATTTTTCGCGCGCGGTGACGATGGCGCGGCCGCCGCGTGCGAGTACGAGCTTGGCCAGCTCGTGGCCGAAGCCGGTCGAGCAGCCGGTGATGAACCAGGTGGTGGAAATATCGGAAGCCATCGGTGCGTTTCCTTTCGGAGTCATTTCAGTTGCTCGCAGATGGTCGGCGAGCGGGACCAGGGCTGCGGCGGCTTCGACAGTGAAGCCCACCAGCGCTCCAGGCCGGTGCGGGTACAGCCCAATCGGATGGTCAGACCATCGGAGAAGGCGAGCCAATCGGCAAACAGCGCCTGCGGCACGGCGATCAGCACCGGCACGTCGAGCCGGACCGCCTCGACCAGCACGCCGAGCAATCCGCCGCCCGATAATTCCGCCCAGCCGAAGCGGTTGACGATCAGCAGATCGGGCCGGCGCCGGACCGCCGCCAACAAGGACGGTGCCGCCGCCGACAGCCCCGCGACCGCGCTCGTACCGGGCATCAGCAGATAATCGACCCGATTGCCGCGTCGCCGTTGCAGCAGACCGACCGGACCAAAACCGCCGGCGACGAGATCGGTTGCGAACGAACCGAGCAGCGCGTCGGGATCGTCGCCCCGGGCATAGACGAGGGCGGCCACATCGCTGTCGGCCGCGAACAGACCCTGTGGTTTCGCCCCGGCGCCCATCCCGCTCTCCTATTTCGCCTTGTCGTGCTCCGCCATGCCGACCGGCTTATAGTCGTAGGTCGGATAGAATTCGGTCCGGTACGGGCCCCAGGCGGTATCCTCGAACACCCGGTTGACCTCGCGCACCCGCGAGGCGGGCAGGCGCAGCACGATGATCTGGCCGATGCCCATCGCGACGGTCCAACTGACCACCTCCATTCCGGCGGGCGGGAACGCCTTGTAGAAGCCCTGCCTGGCCAGTTGCGCGTTCAGCTCGGCCAACGGACGCGACTGGTCGTGCCGCAGGAAGATGGTCAGCAGGACCTCATTGTCCGGCGTGGCGACGGCGGTGCTCGGCGCCGGCGCCGCCGTGGTCTGGGCTTGGGCGATGCCCGGTCCCGCCAACAGAGCGACCAGCGCGGCCATGATCGCGATGGTCCGAAATCCTAGCCGCATCGGCCACTCCCCGGTTGGTTGGCGAGGGGCTTCAAGCCGCCTCGTAACCGACAACGCCCTTGATCTCGAGAAACTCCTCGATGCCCCAATCGGCGTATTCGCGGCCGTTGCCGGATTGCTTGTAGCCGCCGAACGGTGCCGCCGCGTCCCAGGCCGGATAGTTGATATAGACATTGCCGGCCCGCATCCGGGCCGCGACCTTGCGGGCATGCTCGACGCTGCCGGATTGGACATAGGCGGCCAGGCCGTAGAGCGTGTCGTTCGCCATGCGGATGGCATCCTCCTCGGTCTCGTACGGCAGGATCGCCAGGACGGGGCCGAAGATTTCCTCCCGCGCGATGGTCATCTCCGGCGTCACGTCGGCGAACACGGTCGGACGCACATAGTAGCCGCGGTCGAGCCCGTCCGGACGGCCGGGGCCGCCAGCGACCAGTTCGGCGCCTTCCTGGATGCCGGCCTCGATCAGCCGCTGGATTTTGTCGTACTGCACCTGGCTGACGACGGGCCCGAGCATGGTACCGTCTTCGGATGCCGGGCCGACCCGGAATTTTTCCGCGGCGGCCTTGGCGACGGCCGCGGCGACGGCGAGCTGATCGGCCGGCACGAACATGCGCGTCGGCGCGTTGCACGACTGGCCGCTGTTGCCGAAACAGCCGGCAACGCCCTTGGCGACGGCGCGCTCGATGTCGGCGTCGGCCAGGATGATGTTGGCCGATTTGCCGCCCAGCTCCTGATGCACACGCTTCACCGTGTCGGCGGCGGATTTGGCGACCGAGATGCCGGCGCGGGTCGAACCGGTGAAGGACATCATGTCGATGTCCGGATGCCTGGCCAGCGCATCGCCCACGGTCGGGCCGTCGCCGTTCACCAGGTTGAACACGCCCTTGGGCACGCCGGCCTCGTGCAGGATCTCGGCCCAGATGATCGCGTTCAGCGGCGCGATCTCGCTCGGCTTCAGCACCATGGTGCAGCCGGCGGCCAGCGCCGGGCCGACCTTGCAGACGATCTGGTTGATCGGCCAGTTCCACGGCGTGATCATGCCGACCACGCCGATCGGCTCCTTGGTGATCAGGGTCGTGCCGCGCAGCTCGTCGAATTCGAACCGCTCGAACACCTCGATCAGCTTGGCCAGATGGCCCGTCCCCATCGCGGCCTGGGCCTGATGCGCGAATTTCAGCGGCGCGCCCATTTCCCGGCTGAGCGTGCGCGCGACCTCGTCATAACGCGACTTGTAGACCTCCAGAATCCGGCGCAGCAGCTGCAGCCGATCGGACCGGGACGTCTGCGAAAAAGCCGGGAAGGCGGCCTTGGCGGCGGCGACCGCGCGATCGACGTCGGCAGCGCTGCCCATCGAGATCTGGGCGAAGGCTTCTTCGGTCGATGGATCGATCACGTCGAGGGTCTTGGGCGCGATCGGATCGACCCAGGCGCCGTCGATATAGAATTGCAGGTCGTGGGACATGGTTCTGCCTCGCAAGCTGGTCAGCCGAAAAAGAGGGCGATATATTTCATTGAATATATCGCCCTCCCAGCATGCTCCTAAGCCCGCAACGGGATCAAGCGCGCCGGCCTGCGCTATTCGGTCACCACCAGTTGGCTGAGCGTGGTGCCGGCGGACGACAGGTTGCGCACGCGGATGCCATGCAGGCCGGTCGTCAGCGTGCCGGTCCAGGTGCCACGGCCGACCGGATTGCCATCGACGATGATGGTCAGGTTCGCGGGGGTCGTGGCATTGGTCGTCACCGTGAAACTGCCGGGCTTAGCGACCGAGACGGTCCAGGCCAGATAGTCGCCGATATGCGTCAGCGTGCCGGTGGTCTTGCCGCTCGGATGCACGCCCATGTCGAACGACAGCGGTACATTGCCCGGGATCGGAAAGGCGAACGCCTGCGTTGGCCGGGGTGCTGCGATCGCCTTGAGGATCGCCGCCATCTTCGGCGTCGATAGCTCGTTGATCGTCGGGCTGGCGATGCCATAGGCGGTGTTGCCGGCGGCGTTGAACACGAATGGATAGCCGCCGCCCAACTGGAAGAACCGGTCGATCGCCTTGGTCTCCGCACCCTCGGCCGCCGCGGATTTGTTGGCGAGCAACTGCAGGGCCGAGGGCGTGTCGCCGCCGACCTCGAAGCCGCCCTCATAGCCCATCTCGTGCAGGCCGAACGCCTCGGCCCAGATCGTATCGCCCTCGGTCGAGGGGTTGGTCTGACCGGAGTCCAGGATAGCGGCGACCGACCCGGCCGTCGGTGAATTCGGCGTGACGTACCAGCCGGCGCCACCGCCCCACAGGTAATAGTTGGCCTGGTGCGGGGCCGCGACATGCTGCTTGCCGTCGGCATTGCCATAGTAGTTTTCCAGGTAGGTCAGGCCGACCGCCGCCGTATTGTTCGAATTGGCATATTGCCATTCGAACACCGGCCGGATCCGGCTCATCATGCCATTGTCGGACCAGACCGCGCGAAACAGGTCGCTGATCCGCCGGGTCTGGTCGACCACCCGGCGCTGCGCCCAGATCGTAGGGTCGGTCGAACCGTCGTAGTTGAGCGGCGAGCCCCCGGCCGCGACGGCGGCGACCGCCAGCGCTTCGTTCTCGGCCTGCTGCGGATAGAGCCCGTTCCACAGCTCGTTGGAATATTCGACATAGATCTTGAGATTGGCGTTGAGCGGCGGATAGGCGGGGTTGGCCTGCCGGCTGGTATAGGCATTGGTGCCGTCGCTGCCGTAGCCCAGCAATTGCGCCAGCCGGGTGACGTAGCCATCGTCGGCGTAGAGCGGGATGTTGATCCAGACGTCCTTGCCGGTCTCGTTCGCGAGCGCCACCAGATATTCGAGCGAGCCGCCCTTGCCCTGCCAACCCCAGCCGGACACGAGCTGGTCCTGGGTCGCGTCGCCGGGTCGGGCACGCTCGGACCAGGTCACGAGCTTGTTGCCGGTCATCGCCAGATAATCCATGAAGCGGATGCCGGTGAAAGAGGACAGCAGTGCCTTGTAATGGGCATTGAACAGTTCGGTCGGGACATAGCTGCTGGCGGAACCGGGCGCGATCGGCCGCATGAGCTTCAGGCCGGTGATGCCGCTGCCGATTGTCGATGCCGCGGTCCGTTTGGTCGCGCCGAAACCAATGTTGGCCGCCGTCGTCCCCGTCGCGGTCACGACCCATTTCGCCTGGGTCGTGTTGGTCGCGGCGTCATAGCCGACACCGGCCGGCAGCACGGTGCCGTAGCTCTTGCCGGCGACCACGAAGCCGCCGAGGCCGTTCCAATCGGTGAGCTTGGCCTGGCCGGTAAAGCTCAGCTCATAGGTCCCGTTCATCTCCAGCCCGCTGGTCCAGAGCGGCAGGGTCGCGTCGCTGAGCGGCCAGCCGTCGGCATCGAGCGATATCGCGACTCCGACGTCGGAATAGCCACCGAAATGCCGGGCCTCCTTGGCCGCATCGGCGAACATGACGGCCTGGTCGTTCAGCACCGGGGTCGAGCCGTTGATGCCGAGCGGCGTCGCGGCGTCGATCACCTGCTGCGGCATGGTCGGGCTCGACCAGCCCAGTTGCAGGGCGCCGGCCTTGGAATGCTGGGTGTAATGCACCGAGAGGTCGTAGGACTGGCCGGCGACCAGCGCCATCGCTTTCTTGTCGGTCTTGCTCGCGACCGTCGGGTCGTCGATCAGTTCGGTCCAGGTGGTCGTGCCGGTCTTGCGGATATAGAGCGCGGCGCTGTCGGTCGAGGTGAGGGTGAAGGTGTAGGTTTCCGTGGTCGATGGGATGACCGCACCGGACCAGAGGCCGTTGAAGCCGCTCCAATCCGCGGTTTGGAACCCCGGCGAAGAGGAGCCTCCGGGGCCTTGTCCCTGCCAGTTGAAATCGATCCGCGCGTCGCGTCTCTGGAATGCGACCGCGCCGGCCGTCGTGCCCTGGGTGTAGGAGCCGAGGAAGCCGCCCCAAAGAACGCCTTGCGCTTTAGCCGGGGAAGCGACAACGGTCGATGAGAGCAGGGCTGCGATCAAAGGGATGGAGCGTGAGTTCCAAAGCATATTCCGGCCTTTTCACTGGGAAGTGGAGAGGTTGCGGGCGATCTAAAATGAATATTCTCTGATCGTGAATAAAATTCACGATTTGAATTAAGAATAGTCTTCAAGATGCCTCACGTTCGTCGGGTCGCGAAAGGTCGGATAACATTCGATCTGAATGAGTCCCAGCATAATCTTTTGTGACGGAACCAATTATTCATTAATGTTTAGATAAACCTATGATTTCGCGCAAAAAACGCGGTGAAGTGTCTCTGTGTCATAAATTGGACCCGCCGCAACCGTCGGCCGCCTTGAGAATTATTCCCCTGGCTTCCGGCTTGGCAACTGGGCGGGGTAGGAGGAAGATTGGGCACCCGTTTCTGGAGCCGCTACCGTCCATGCCCTTCCATTCGCTCTATAGCCACGGTTTTGCCCGTGTCGCCGCCTGCACCCATCGGACCGCGCTCGCCGATCCCACTCGGAATGCCGAGGCCGTGCTGGCGATGTCGGCCGATCTGGACGCGCAGGGCGCGGTGCTGGCGATCTTCCCGGAACTGGCCTTGTCCGGCTATTCGATCGAGGATCTACTGCTGCAGGACGTGCTGCTCGACGCGGTCGAACAGGCCGTCGCAACGGTCCTGGCGCAATCCGCCGGCCTCGGCGTGATGCTGGTCGTGGGGGCGCCGCTGCGTCACGCCGGGCGGCTCTACAACACGGCGCTGGTGATGCATCGCGGCCGGTTGCTGGGCGTGGTGCCCAAATCCTATCTGCCGACATATCGCGAGTTCTACGAGCGCCGCCAGGTCGCGGCCGGCGACGAACTGCGCGGCCTGATCACCCTGGCCGGCCAGACCGTGCCGATCGGCAACGATCTGCTGTTCGCGGCCGAAGACGTGCCGGGCTTCGTGCTGCATGTCGAGATCTGCGAGGACATGTGGGTGCCGATCCCGCCCAGTGCCATGGCGGCGCTGGCCGGGGCCACGGTGCTGGCCAACCTGTCGGGCAGCCCGATCACGATCGGCCGGGCCGACAGTCGGCGCCTGCTGGCGCAATCCGCCTCGGCCCGCTGCCTTGCCGCCTATCTCTACGCCGCCGCCGGCACGGGCGAGAGCACGACCGACCTGGCCTGGGACGGCCAAGTGATGATCTACGAGAATGGTGTGCGCCTGGCCGAGGCGGAGCGGTTTCCGACCGAGGGACAATGCGTCACCGCCGACATCGATCTCGACCTGCTGCGCCAGGAACGGATGCGGATGGGCACGTTCGACGACAATCGGCGCACCCACGCGGCCACGACCGATGCCTTCCGCACCATCGGTTTCCGGCTCGATCCGCCCGACGGCGACCTGGGGCTGCGCCGTCCGATCGAGCGGTTTCCGTTCGTGCCGGCCGATCCGGCGCGGCTCGAACAGGATTGCTACGAGGCCTACAACATCCAGGTCGCGGGCCTGGTCCAGCGGCTGCGCACGACCGGGACCGAGCGGGTCGTGGTCGGCATCTCCGGTGGTCTCGATTCGACCCATGCGCTGATCGTCGCGGCCAAGGCGCTGGACCAGTTGGGCCTGCCGCGCACCAACATCCTGGCCTTTACCCTGCCGGGCTTCGCGACCGGCACCGAGACCAAGGCCAATGCCTGGCGCCTGATGAACAGTCTGGGCACGACCGCACGCGAGATCGATATCCAGCCTGCCGCGCGCCAGATGCTGGGCGACATGGGCCATCCTTTCGCCGGCGGCGAGCCGGTCTATGACATCACGTTCGAGAATGTGCAGGCGGGCCTGCGCACGGACTATCTGTTCCGGCTCGCCAACCAGCATGGCGGCATCGTGATCGGCACCGGCGACCTGTCGGAACTGGCGCTCGGCTGGTGCACCTACGGCGTCGGCGATCAGATGTCGCATTACAACGTCAATTCCGGCGTGCCGAAGACCCTGATCCAGCATCTGATCCGCTGGGTCGGCCATTCCGGCCAGTTCGCGCCGGACGTGGGCGAGACTCTGGACGCGATCCTCGGCACCGAGATCTCGCCCGAGCTGGTCCCGGTCGCGGCCGGGGCGGCCCCACAGAGCACCGAGGCCAAGATCGGCCCCTACGCGCTGCAGGATTTCAACCTGTTCTATACGCTGCGCTTCGGCTTCCGCCCGTCCAAGATCGCCTTCATGGCGCTGGCCGCCTGGGGCGATGCGAAATCGGGTTCCTGGCCGCCGCATTTTCCCGAGGACCGGCGCCGCGAATTTCCGCTGGCTGAGATCCGGCACTGGCTCGAGCTGTTTTTGCGCCGCTTCTTCGGATTCAGCCAGTTCAAGCGCTCGGCGATGCCGAACGGCCCCAAGGTTTCGTCCGGCGGCGCGCTGTCGCCGCGCGGCGACTGGCGCGCGCCGTCCGACGGCAATGCCGCGGCCTGGCTCGAAGAGTTGGCGCGCAACGTGCCGAAGGACTGACGGGACCGGTCACCAGGCCGGCAGGATGCTGCCGTGGAAATGCTCGAGGATATAGGCCTTCACCTCGGGCGAGCGGTAGATGCCGATCAGCTTCTGAATGCGCGGATCGTCCTTGTCCTTGCGCAACATGGTCCAGACCAGCGCATAGAGCGTGTCGGTGCCCTCGCGCGCCAGCGCGGTCTTCGGATCGATCCCGGCCGGCAGGGCATAGTTCATGTTGACGGCCGCGGCCGTCACGTCGTCGAGCGAGCGGGGGATTTGCGCCGCGTCCAACTCGCGGAACTTCAGGTGCTTCGGGTTCTCGACGATATCGAGCACCGTCGCTGTCGTGGTGACGCCGGGCGCGAGCTTGATCAGGCCGGCCTTCTGCAGCAGCAGCAAGCCGCGCCCGCCATTGGCCGGATCGTTGGCGATCGCCAGCGTATCGCCCGTCTTCAACGCGTCGAGGCTCGTGATCTTCTTCGAATAGACGCCGAGCGGCGTGATGATGGTCGGCTGCAGCGCCACGATGTCGTAGCCGCGCGCCTTGATTGCGTTTTCCAGGTACGGCACGGTCTGGAAATTGCTGACGTCGATGTCGCCGTCGGCCAGCGCCACGTTCGGGATGGTGTAGTCGGTGAACTCGACGACCTTGATCTGCAGCCCTTGCTTGGCAGACAGGCCGGCCACGAAATCCATGATCTCGGCATAGGGACCGGCGGTGCTGCCGACCCGCAGCGGCGCATCGGCCGCCTGGGTGCCCGGAATGCCGATGAGCAGCATGAGGGCGAACAGCGAAAATCTCAGCATCAGGGTCTCCGGCGGGAAATGGGCATGGACGAGAAGGCGGGCGCGGTATCGCGCGGGCGCCAACCTGGGGCGCCGCCCTGCCCATGTCAACATGTTGCCGAATCAGATGCCTATGTTGGACGATCTGGGTGTGAGGGACGGAGGCACGAGATCCGGTGCTTCGAACTCAATCGCCGCCCGAAAGCTCCGGCTCCGCCTGCCCAAGTGGCGCCTCGGCACCTTTGCGCGCTGCGACCAGGTCGACCAGCTCGAGAATGAGTGGTGTCACCAGGAGAAGCAACGGAAGCAGAATGACCCAGACAGAACCCGTCATCGCACATCTCCGGACCAGAACACCGGCGAAAGCATCGCGCTTTCTTCTAGAGAACTCCGGTATAGGCGCCGCGGTTCCATGCGACGGCAATCAGCTTTGCCGACGTTTGACATCACGAGTGGCTCGCCTCGTTTGATCGACCTGCGTGGTTCGCCTCAGATTTTCAACAGTCCAGGGTCGCATCCCGCTCCCACTGTGTGAGATGGCGGGCGAAGTCATTCCATTCATTATGTTTAAGCTTCAGATAGGCCGGCACGATTTCACCGAGCCCTTCCCGGAGCGCAGCGGAGGCATCCAGCGCCCGGAGCGCGTCAAGCAGATTGAGGGGTAGCTTTTTGGCATTCTCGATCTTGTGGCCGTCGGTATACATGTTGATGTCGAGACGCGGGCCGGGGTCGCGCTGGTGCTCGATCCCATCCAGAACGGCTGCAAGGACGGCGGCGGGCATGAGGTAGGGATTGACCGCACCGTCGGCGAGGCGCAGTTCGAAACGGTCGCCCTCCGGCACCCGGATCATGTGCGTCCGGTTATTGCCCGTCCAGGTGACGGAGTTGGGCGCCCAGGTCGCTCCGGAAATGGTGCGCGGCGCATTGATGCGCTTGTAGCTGTTGACGGTCGGATTGAGGATCGCGGCAAGCGCGTCGGCCGAATGGATGATGCCGCCGATGGCATGGAGGCCGAGCGGCGACAGGCCGGCCGGTGCGTGCTCATCCACGAAGACATTGTCCTGGCCGCGCCAGAGCGAGACATGCATGTGGCAGCCACTGCCCGTCAGATGGACGAAGGGCTTCGGCATGAAGGTCGCGCGCAGACCGTGCTTCTCGGCAACCGCCTTGACCATATATTTGAAAAAAGCCTGGCGGTCGGCGGTCACCAGCGCGTCGTCGTAGTGCCAATTCATCTCGAACTGGCCGTTGGCGTCCTCATGGTCGTTCTGGTACGGCTGCCAGCCGAGCGCCAGCATCGCATCGCAGATTTCGGTGATCACGTCGTAGCGGCGCATCAGCGCCTGCTGGTCGTAACAGGGCTTGGTCTGGGTATCGGCCGTGTCGGCGACGCCGCCGCCGTCCGGATCGATCAGGAAGAATTCGCATTCGACGCCTGTCTTCATCTGCAGGCCCAGCCGGGCGGCGCGGGCGATCTGCGTCTTGAGCACGTTGCGCGGCCCCTGGGCGACCGACTTGCCAGCCATCCACAGGTCGGCGGCGAGCCAGCCGACCTCCGGCTTCCAGGGCAACCTGATCAGGCTGGCCGGATCGGGCACGGCGAACAGATCGGGGTCGGCCGGGCTCATGTCGAGCCAGGTCGCGAAGCCGGCGAAGCTGGCGCCGGCCTTCTGCATGCCGCCAATCGCGGCGGCCGGCACCAGCTTCGCGCGCTGGACGCCGAACAGATCCGTATAGGACACCAGAAAGTATTTGATCCCGTCGCGCTGCGCGATTTCGGCCAGATCGGTGGTCATCGGTCGTCTCCAAAAATTCCAGGGTGCGCGGCGCGGGGAATCGGATGGGGGATCGCTCAGAAGCCGACCCGGCCCGGTATCCAATCGGTTCCGGCCAGCGGGACCCGCGCCATGGCGGCGGCTTCGATGGTGAGCGCCACCAGATCTTCCGGTTCGAGATTGTGCAGATGGCTCTTGCCGCAAGCGCGGGCGATCGTCTGGGCTTCGAGCGTCAGCACGGCCAGGTAATTCGCCAGCCGGCGCCCCCCGGCGACAGGGTCCAGCCGCGCGGCGAGCAAGGGATCCTGGGTCGTAATGCCGGCGGGATCGCGACCGTCCTGCCAATCGTCATAGGCGCCGGCCGTCGTGCCCAGCGCCTGATATTCCGCCTCCCAGGCCGGATCATTGTCGCCGAGGGCAACCAGCGCCGCGGTTCCGATCGCGACCGCATCGGCACCCAGCGCCAGGGCCTTGGCGACATCGGCGCCGCTGCGGATGCCGCCCGAGACGATCAGTTGCACCTTTCGATGCATGCCCAGATCCTGCAGCGCCTGCACGGCGGGACGGATCGCGGCCAGGATCGGGATGCCGACATGTTCGATGAACACGTCCTGCGTGGCGGCCGTGCCGCCCTGCATGCCGTCGAGCACCACCACGTCGGCGCCGGATTTCACTGCCAGCGCCACGTCGTAATAGGGCCGGGTCGCCCCGATCTTGACGTAGATCGGCTTTTCCCAATCGGTGATCTCGCGCAGTTCCTCGATCTTGATTTCGAGATCGTCGGGCCCGATCCAGTCCGGATGACGGCAGGCGGAGCGCTGGTCGATGCCCTTGGGCAGGTTGCGCATCTGGGCGACGCGGTCGGAGATCTTCTGGCCCAGCAACATGCCGCCGCCGCCGGGCTTGGCGCCCTGGCCGATCACCACCTCGATCGCGTCGGCCTTGCGCAGATCGTCCGGGTTCATGCCGTAGCGCGACGGCAGATATTGATAGACCAGGATTTGCGACTGGCCACGTTCCTCCGGCGTCATGCCGCCGTCGCCGGTGGTCGTCGAGGTGCCGGCGATCGTGGCACCGCGTCCGAGCGCCTCCTTGGCCTGGGCCGACAGCGAGCCGAAGCTCATGCCCGCGATCGTGACCGGCGTCTGGAGATGGATGGGCTTCTTCGCGAAGCGCGTGCCGAGCCAGACGTCGGTTGCGCATTTCTCGCGATAGCCCTCGAGCGGATAGCGCGAGATCGAGGCGCCCAGAAACAGCAGATCGTCGAAATGCGGCAGTTGGCGCTTGGTCCCGGCGCCGCGGATGTCATAGATGCCCGTCGCGGCCGCGCGGCGAATTTCCGCCAGGGTGTGGGGATCGAAGGTCGCCGACTGGCGCGGCATCGTGCGCGGGATGTTCGTCGAATCCATGGCGATGATCCTCAGTACGCGGCGACGTTGTCGATGTGAAAATTATAGAGGGTGCGGGCCGAGCCATAGCGCTTGAACGCCTCGACCCGCACGCCGGCGTCCACACCGGCGGCATCGAGCAGCGCGCGCAGTTCCGCCTTATGCTCGTCGCGCAACGGCTTCTCGCAGCAGTCGGCACCCAGGCTTTTCACCTGGCCCCGGACGTAGAGCCTCGCCTCGTAGATCGAATCGCCCAGCGCGTCGCCGGCATCGCCCAGCACGACCAGCGCGCCCGATTGCGCCATGAAGGCGCTCATCGGCCCGATCGATCCCTTGACGACGATATTGACGCCCTTCATCGAGATACCGCACCGCGCCGAGGCGTTGCCGTCGATCACGAGCAGGCCGCCATGGGCGGTCGCACCGGCGGCCTGGCTGGCGTCACCCCGGACATGCACGGTGCCGGACATCATGTTCTCGCCGACGCCGACGCCGACATTGCCCTCGACGATCACCGTCGCCCGCTGGTTCATGCCGGCGCAGTAATAGCCGGCGTGGCCCGCGATCTCGATGGTGACGGGGGCGTCGAGGCCGACGGCCAGCGCGTGCTGGCCCGCTGGATTTTCGACCCGCCAATGAGTCTGGTTGGTATCCGGCGCCAGGCCATGCAGCAGACCGTTCAGGTCGCGGCGGCTGGTTTCGGCCAGGTCGATCACAGGCATCAAGCGCGCTCCCAGGCATAGACGCGGGCCGGTTCGGGTTCGAAGACGCGGGCTCCCTCGATGCCCGGCAGTCCGACCAGCGCGCGATATTCCGAACCGAAGGCGACATAGCGGTCGGTCTCGGCCATGACGGCGGGCTTGCAGGAGATCGGATCGCGGAGCACCGCAAAGCCGCTTTCCGTGCCGACGACGAAGGTAAAGAAGCCGTCGAGATCGTCGAGGCCGGCCTCCAGCGCCTGGGCCAGCGTGGCACCCTGGCGCAGTTTCCAGCTGAGGTAACCGGCGGCGACTTCGCTGTCATTGTCGGTCGCGAAGACGATGCCCTCGGGCTCGAGCATCCGGCGCAGGCTGCGGTGATTGGAGAGCGAGCCGTTATGGACCAGGCATTGGTCGGGGCCGGTCGAGAACGGGTGGGCACCGTCGGTCGTGACGGCACTCTCTGTCGCCATCCGGGTGTGCCCGATGCCGTGGGTGCCGGCCATGCCCGCCAAACCGAACCGCGTCGCGACATCCGCCGGCAAGCCCACCTCCTTGTAGAGTTCGATCCGTTGGCCGGCACCGATGACGACCAGGTCGGGGCGTTCCGCGGCGAGCCAGCCGCGCACCGCCGCGTCGCGGGACTTCGGCACGGAGAGCACGAGATGGCTGTCGCGGAGCGTGCCGAAGGCCCGTTCGCCGATCGCGGCCGACAGGGCCTCGGCGACCCGGTCCAGGTTATGGCCACGCAGGGTCAGCTTGAGGCGATCGGCGCTGCCGCCGCCATAGACGGCAAATCCGGCGCTGTCGGGGCCGCGATCGGTCATGACCGCCAGCATGCCCGAGAGCAGCGCGCCGAGCTGCGGCTCCAGGCTCGGATCCTTCAGAAACAGGCCGACGATTCCGCACATTTCCGGACCCTTCCATGGTTCGACGCGACACTCCGACCTCTACAGGGCGGCACCGTTGCGTGTCAATCCATAGGAACAATATTTTCTTACAGAGAAAATATTTTGACCATCTAAGTCTGATTGCGCGGGTAGATAATGATCGAAAGATAGACGGTCTGGGTGCCGAACAGCGTTTCGGGCCCATGGAGCGCGCTGCTGTCGAACAGCAGCGAGTCGCCCTTCGTCAGGTGGTAGGTCTCCGAGCCGTGGCGATAGGCCACTTCGCCTTCGAGCATGAAGATGAACTCGATGCCGCTATGCCGGAAGTTCGTGTAGGACGAAGCGTTTTCGCGCAGCGTGATCAGATACGGCTCGACCACGACGTCGCCGCGCAGCACATGGCCCAGCAACTGGTAGACATGCCCGACCTTGGTGCCGCGGCGCTCGATCGTCAGGCCGCGGCCGGCCGGCACATAGGAACAATCCTGCCGCTCCTCGAACGAGGCGAACAGCGACGACAGCGGAACCTGCAGGACCGAGGAGATCGATTGCAGCGTCGCCAGCGACGGCGAGATGCCGCCATTCTCGATCTTCGATAGCATGCCGTTCGAAATGCCGGCGGCGCTGGCGAGATCCGACACCGACAGATCGTGCTGGCGCCGGACCAGGCGGATCTGATTGCCCAGCGCGCGCTCCAGGCTGCGCTCGGGCAGCTCCGGCGCATTGGACCCGGTCGCGGGATCGTCGGCGGGCTCGGATGCCGGGCCGGGGAGAGGCGAGTCGGTCTTTTTCATGATGGTGGCTTCCGGGTGGCGAACGACCGGACGGGGCCGTCGTGAAATACGCCGGCTTCGGGTCTGCGAAGCGGCGCCGCCAATCTATCCCGGTTCCGCGATAGCGGACCAAGCCTTTGTCGTGGCCGCTCAATCCCGGAATACGACCGTCTTGGCGCCGTTCGCCAGCGCGCGGCCGTCGAGGTGAAAGCCGACGGCGCGGGCGAGCACCCGGCGCTCGATATCGCGGCCCTTGCGGATCAGATCCTCCGGCCCGTCGGCATGGGTGATGCGCTCGACGTCCTGCTCGATGATCGGGCCTTCATCCAGCTCGCCGGTGACGTAATGCGCGCTGGCGCCGATCAGCTTCACCCCGCGCGCATGGGCCTGGTGATAGGGCTTGGCGCCCTTGAAGCCGGGTAGAAAGCTGTGGTGGATGTTGATGCAGCGGCCGGACAGGAAGGAGGCGAGATCGCCGGACAGGATCTGCATATAGCGGGCGAGCACGATCAATTCGGCCCCGGTCCGATCGACCAGGAGTTTGATCTGCGCTTCCTGTTCGCGCTTGGTCTCCGGTGTGACCGGCAGATGGTGGAACGGCACGTCGCTGAAATCCGTGCCGGCATAGATCTCGCGCGGGTGGTTGGAGACGATGCCGACGACATCCATGCGCAGCTCGCCGATCCGCCAGCGATATAGCAGGTCGATCAGGCAATGGTCGAATTTGGAGGCGAGCAGCAGCACCTTGCGCCGCTCGTTCCGCGGCCGGATCGCCCATTCCATCCGGTAATGCTCGCCGATCGGCTGAAACCCGGCGATCAATGCCTGGAGGTCTCGGTCGGGCGGCAGGTCGAACACGATGCGGGTGAAGAAACGCCCGGTCTCGAAATCGTCGAATTGGTGCGCTTCGATGATGTTGCCGCCGTGCGCGAACAGTTCGCTCGTCACCCGGGCGACGATGCCCGGTTGGTTGGGGCAGGACAGGGTCAGCAGATAGGACAGGCCGGGCATGGGGTCTCGCGATCGAAACGGAGGGGGAAGGGCTCACAGCGCCGCGGCGGTCAGATCGATCCAGTGACGAAAACTGGCGGCGTAGCTGCGGAATACCGCAACCTCGAAGCTCGGTAGCTCGTCGAGCTGCCACAGGATGGCGCCGATATGGGCGATGACGGTCGTCGCCGCCGAGCCGGGCCCGAAGACCCGCGGATCCAGATCGATGAAGGCGCCGCGCTGCAGCAGCGTCCGCGCGCCCGGCCCGGCGATGCGGAACACGGCATAGGCGCCGGATTGGTCGGACAGGACGCCCAGGCCGGCGAGTTGGTCCTCCAACGCGATCGGCCATGCGGGTTCCGGCGCATCGGTCACGGCGAGCCAGGTGCCCGGACCGGTGCCGACCAGGGCCAGGTCGCCCAGCGCGGTACGGCCGGGCCCGGTCGGCGGATCGAGGCCGATGGCGGCCCCGATCGCCGCCGGGGCGATGCCGGGCCGCGCCATGAGGGTCGCCAGCCCCAGGCCCCGGCGTTCCGTGATGGTGACGGGATCAGCCACGGACGCGCGCTCCTTCAGGATCGACGAAGACCGGGTCGCAGACCACAGCCTCGACATCTGCACTGCGGACCGGGTCATGGACCAGGACAATTTCGCCGTGGCGGCGCGAGCCGCGCTGCAGCAGGCCAAGGCCGATCCAATGGCCGAGCGTCGGCGAGAAGGCGACCGAGGTGACATGGCCCTGGTCGTTGGCGGCGACCGCCACAGCCCCCTTCGGCAGCAGATGGCCGCCCGCGCGCAGCCGCGCGCCGGGCCGGGCCGGGCGCAGGCCGACCAGGGCCGGCCGGTCGGGATCGACCAGACCCGGCCGCATCGCCATGATCCGGCCGATATAGTCCTTCTTCTTCGACATCATCCGCCCCAGGCCCAGATCGTCCGCCGTGGTCTGGCCGTTCAACTCGTTGCCGGCGGGATGGCCTTTTTCGACGCGCATCACGCTCAGCGCCTCCGTGCCGTAGGGCACCGCGTCGAAGGCGCGGCCGACCTCGAACAGCGCGCGGACCAGATTGTCGCCATGGGTCGCGCAGACGCTCAGCTCGTAGGCGAGCTCGCCCGAGAACGACAGGCGGAACAGCCGCGCGGGGGCGCCCTGCCAGCGGAATTCGAGCGCGGCCATGAACGGGAATCCGTCGTTCGACAGATCCAGGTCCGGCAGCAGGCGGGACAGCAGGGCGCGCGAGCGCGGGCCAGCGACGGCATAGGTCGCCCATTGTTCGGTGGCCGAGGCGGCCTGCACGTCCAGTTCCGGCCACAGCACCTGCCGGGCATAATCGATGTGCTGCATCACGCGCGCCGCGTTGACCGTGGTGGTCGTCACGAAGAAGCGATGCGGCGCCAGCCGGGTCGCCGTGCCGTCATCCAGCACGAATCCGTCCTCGCGCAACATCAGGCCATAGCGCGCCTTGCCGACCGGCAGCGTCGAGACCGTATTGATATAGAGCCGGTCGAGCAGCGCGCCGGCGTCCGGGCCCTGCACGTCGATCTTGCCGAGGGTCGAGACATCGCAGATGCCGACGCCGGTGCGGGTCGCCGTCACCTCGCGCACGACCGTCTGCATCCAGTCGGTCTCGCCCGGCCGCGCGAACCATTGCGCCCGCTTCCATTGGCCGGCATCGACGAAGGTCGCTCCCTGTTCGACCGCCCATCGATGGCTGGCGGTATGACGCTCGGGCCGGAAATGCTCGTCGCGATGATGGCCGGCCAGCGCGCCGATCGCGACCGGCAGATAGGGCGGCCGCGACAGGATGGTCCCGGCCTCGGCCATGCTCCGGCCGGTCGCGGATGCCAGCAGCGCCTGGCCGTTGACCTGGCTGGTCTTCCCCTGATCGGTCGCCATGCCGAGCGTGGTATAGCGCTTCAGATGCTCGACCGACACGAAGCCCTCGCGCGCGGCGAGCGCGATATCCGTGTCGGTCACGTCATGCTGCAGATCGACGAAGGCCTTGGTCCGGTGGCCGACCTGCCACAACGGTGCGACCGTGACGGCTTCGTCCTCGGTTCGGGGAACCGGCATCGGCGTGGGCGTAAACCCAAGCGCCTCGGCGACCCGCCCGCCGAAGCGGATGCCGTCGGCCAGCGTGTCGGCAAGCGCGAAGCGCCCGGCGGCGGCGCCGAGCGGCAGCAGGCCCGGTGGCGGCGTATCGAGCACGAAGCCGTGAATCGCCTCCGACCAGATCGGCCGGCCACCCAGGTTGCCGCCCAGCCCGATCGTCGGATTCCAGCCGCCCGCCACCGCCAGCAGGTCGACCGCGATGCGGCGATGGCGGCCATCGGCCATGCGCACGTCGATCGCCGTGACCGTCCGGCCGCGCACGTCGCAGACGACCGCGTCCGCCAGGATTTCGACACCGGCCTGCCGCAGCCTATCCGCCGCAGCCGGAAGCGTCGGTCGGGCGTCGATCACGGCCGCGACCTCGATGCCGGCGGCGATCAGGTCTTGGGCCGTGGCCCAACCGCTGTCGGTCGTGGTGAACACGGCGGCACGCCGGCCTGGGGCCGCCGCGAAGCGGTTGACATAGGTCGAGACGGCCGACGCGGTCATCACGCCGGGCCGGTCGTTGCCGCCGAACACCAGCGGGCGTTCGATGGCACCGGTCGCGAGCAGCGCGCGCTTTGCCACGATCTTCCACAGCCGCTGGCGCGGCTGGCCCGGTGCCGGCTCGCGCAGATGGTCGGAAATCTGCTCGACCGCGCCATATTCCCGGCCGTCATAGACGCCGAACACAGTGGTTCGGGCCAAGATGGTGACATTGGGCAAGGTTGCCAGTTCCGCCGCAGTGGCATCGACCCAGGCCAAGGCGGCGGCGCCGTCGATCTCGTGCCGCTCGGCCAGCAACCGGCCGCCCAGCCGCCAGTCCGCGTCGACGACGAAGACGCGCAAGCCGGCACGCCCCGCCGCCAGCGCCGCCGCGAGTCCGGCCGGGCCGCCGCCGATCACCAGCAGATCGCAGAAGCCGTGGGCCCGATCGTAGCTGTCGGGGTCTGCCGCCGCCGACAGCGCACCGAGACCGGCCGCGCGGCGGATCAGCGGCTCGTACAGCTTTTCCCAGAACGCCGCCGGCCACATGAAGGTCTTGTAGTAGAAGCCCGCGACCAGGATCGGCGCCAGCAACTGATTCACCGCCAGGACATCGAAACCGAGCGAGGGCCAGCGATTCTGGCTGGTCGCCGTCAACCCGTCGAACAGCGGGATGACGGTCGCGCGCGTGTTCGGCTCGGTCCGGGCGCCGGCGCGCAGCGTGACCAGCGCGTTCGGCTCCTCGCCGCCGGCGGTCAGGATGCCGCGGGGTCGATGATATTTGAACGAGCGGCCGACCAGCTTCACGTCGTTGGCGACCAGCGCCGAGGCCAGCGTATCGCCGGCAAAACCCGAATAGGCCCGCCCGTCGAACGTGAAGGCAAGCGGGCTGGCACGGTCGATCAGGCCGCCCTTGGACAACCGGCTCATGGCGTCGTGTCCCGGGCGTAGCGCGCGCCGGAGATCTCGTGGGTGCGCGTGTCGCGGGTCACGATGATCCAGTTGCGGCAGCCCTGGGCGTGATACCAATGTTCGGCGATCGGCCCGGCCGGATTGTCGCGCAGATAGACATAGTCGAAGAAACCGTCCTCGCCAGCCGGCCGCGTCGGGCCGGCGTCGCCGCGATGGACGAATTCATGGGCATCGCGGTCGCCGCAAAACGGGCAGGGAATGCGCATCGGCCTTCGTCCTCAATGCAGGTTCGGTTGGGCGCCCTGGCCCTTTTCGTCGATCGGATGGCCGGTCGCGAACCGGTCGAGCCGATAGGCCGTCGCCGTCTCATGCGGCCGATCGGTCGCGAGCAGATGGGCGAAGCACCAGCCCGAGGCCGGCGTTGCCTTGAACCCGCCATAACACCAGCCGGCATTGAGATAGAGGCCTTCGACCGGTGTGCGGTCGATGATCGGCGAGCCGTCCATGGTCATGTCGCACAGGCCGCCCCAACTGCGCAGCAGCCGCGCGCGGCCGATCATCGGCATGATCGCCATGCCGCCCTCGCACACATCCTCGACGGTCGGCAGGTTGCCCCGGCTGGCATAGCTGTTGTAGCCGTCGATATCGCCGCCGAAGACCAGGCCGCCCTTGTCCGACTGGCTGATGTAGAAATGGCCGGCGCCGAACGTGATGACGCCGGGAATGACCGGTTTCAGTGCCTCGGACACGAAGGCCTGCAGGACATGGCTCTCGATCGGCAGGCGAAGATCGGCCATCGCCGCGACCCGCGAGGAATTGCCCGCGACGGCCACGCCAACCTTGTTCGCCAGAATCCGGCCGCGCGTGGTTTCCACGCCGGTGATGGCGCCCCCGGCGTCGCGTAGGAAGCCGGTGACCTCGCAATTCTGGACGATGTCCACGCCCCGGTCCGAGGCGCCGCGCGCATAGCCCCAGACCACCGCATCATGCCGCGCCGTGCCGCCGCGCGGCTGCAGCAGGCCGCCCTGGATCGGGAAGCGGGCGTGGCCGAAATTCAGATAGGGCGCCAGTTGCCGCACGCCGTCGCGATCCAGCAGCTCCGCATCGACGCCGTGCAGCCGCATCGCATTGCCGCGCCGGGCGAAGGCGTCGCGCTGGCCGTCCGAATGAAACAGGTTGAGGACGCCGCGCTGGCTGACCATCGCATTGTAATTGAAGTCCTGCTCCAGCCCTTCCCACAGCGTCATCGACCATTCGTAGAACGCCGTGTTGCCGGCCAGGCCGTAGTTGGATCGGATGATCGTCGTGTTGCGACCGGCGTTGCCGCCGCCGATCCAGCCTTTTTCCAGCACGGCGATATTGGTGATGCCATGGACCTTGGCGAGGTAGTAGGCCGTTGCCAGCCCGTGACCGCCGCCGCCGATGATCAGGATATCGTAGGCGTCGCGCGGTGCCGCGTCGCGCCAGGTCGGCCGCCAGTGCCGATGGCCGGAGAGCGCATTCCGCGCGAGGCTGAAAATCGAAAATCGCGTCATAAGCCGATCGCGTCCAGGGTTGATCGATCAAGAGCATAGGGATTAGAAATCGCGGATGCTTGATCTATAGCGACGGTTTCATGCCCAAAAGCGACGCGATGACAGATAATCCGCAGATCCTCGGGTTCCTACTGATCGACGGATTTTCGTTGATGTCCTACGCCTCGGTCGTCGAGCCGTTCCGCGCGGCCAATACGCTGGCGGGACGCGCGCTCTATCGCTGGGTCCATGTCTCGATCGACGGCCAGCCGACCCGAGCCTCGAACGGTGCCAATATCCTGGCCGATCGGGCGGTCGGGCCGCCGCTCGCCTGCGACACGCTGTTCGTCTTCGCCGCCGGCGATCCGGCGTCGTTCGCGGATGCCGGGACGTTCGCCTGGCTGCGGCAGCTCGCCCTCGCCAATGTCCGGATCGCGGGCGTTTCCGGCAGCCCGTTCCTGCTGGCCCGGGCTGGCCTGCTCGACGGCTATCGCGCGACGATCCATTGGGAGCACCAGCCGGCGTTCCTCGAGGCCTTTCCGACGCTCGCGATCGAGCCCGGCCTCTATGTCATCGATCGCCAGCGCGTGACCTGCGCCGGCGGAACGGCGGGCCTCGATCTCGCGGTCGAACTGATCGAGCGCGATCACGGCCATCTGTTGGCAACCCGCGTCGGCGAATGGTTCATCCGGACCGAGCCGCGCCCTGCCGACGGGGCTCAGCGGCTCAGCCTGCGCGAGCGCTATGGCATCGGCAACGACCGGATCCTGAAGGTGCTCGCCCGAATGGAGGCGACGGTCGAGGATCCGGTTCCGGGGGCGGCGCTGGCGGCACAGGTCGGCCTGTCGCTACGCCAGCTCCAGCGGCTGTTCGCCGGCCATCTCGACGCCACGGTCGGCGAGATCTATCTGCGCATCCGCTTGGACCAGGCGGCGCAATTGCTGCGCAAGACCGGGATGTCGGTGACGGTCATCGGTCTGGCCTGCGGCTTCCAAAGTAGCAGCCAATTCTCCCGCGCTTTCAAGGCGCGCTATGGGCGGGCGCCCAGCCTGGAGCGCCGAGGCCCGCCCACGGCACCGGACGGTTCCGTCTCTGACAGTTGATGCACAAGGCGGCGAGGGTTTTGCCGCGCAGGACGCCGTGCGCCTCGGTCCAGAGGCCGTGGTGTTCGACGAAACTCGGCCGCCTTGGGCTGTCAGTCGGCGTGGGGCGACGTCCGCCAGGGTGCGCCGCCGCGACGGTCGCGATCGAGTCGCTGCCAATGTTCCTCCCAACCTTCGGTCGGGCCGATCCCGTCGACCGTGGCGGGGCCGTGCAACTGCGCCGCCTGCTCGGCCGTCAAGACCATCAGCGGCCGTTCGCCGGCCTCCGCCTGATCGATCGCCGTCAGCAGGATACGCCGATAAGCGGAAATCGCCTTGTCCGTCTGGCCCAGATGTTCTCGGGTCCGGTCTTGAATCCGGCCCTGGGATTCGACGGCCCACTGGTCGTGAACATTGATGTCCTGGCCCATGCCGGTATAGGTCTGCGACAGTTGTTCTTCGACGTTATGGCCATAGTCGTTGGTCTTGTTGAGCCGCGGCCGATAATCCGGCAGCGTATACAACTGGAGCCGTTGATCGCGCATCTGGACCTTGTCGACCGCCGTCGTGAAGCTGGTGAAGATGGCGTACCAGTAGCAGGACGTATCGTCGATCGGCACGTGCCACTGCGTGATGGTCATCTCGGTACTCATCGGAATGACGAAGGCGTGCGGGAAGGTCAGATTGGTGACCCGAACATGGGTATGCTCGTCGTCGAGCCTGCGCAGCGCGATCAGCCGCAGGCCGTAATCCGTCCGCTCGACATCGATGGTCGGGCGCGGAAATTCCCGCAGGACTCGGGTCATCGGCATATCGGAACCGGCTGACGCGCCGCGGAATTGCTTGCCGTATGAGTCCGACGGGTCCTCATCCTCGAAGAACCGGTGCAGGAACGAGGCGTGGGCGGGGTCGATGCCGACCTCGAGCGCCTGCAGCCAATTGCACTCCATCAGCCCCTTGAACGCGAAGGTGTGGCTGCCCGGGGCCACGAAACAGTCGAATTCGGGGAAAACCGGCGGTTCGCCCTCGCCCAGATAGGCGAAGACGATCCCGCTGCGCTCGATCACCGGATAGGACTTCTGGCGGATCCGCGTGCAGAGCGTGCTGCCTTCGGGCTCGGCCGGCGTATCGATGCATTGGCCATCCGCATCGAACAGCCAGCCATGGAACGGGCAGCGCAGACCGCCGTCTTCCAGGCGACCAAAGGCCAGGTCCGCGCCGCGATGGGGACAGTCGCGATCGAGCAGGGCCAGGACGCCGTCCTCGCTCCGGAAAAGCACGAGATCCTGTCCCAGCAGACGCACCGGCCGGACCGGACGCGGGCCGTCCAATTCGTCCAGGAGTGCCGCCGGCTGCCAGTACATCCGCATCAGCTTTCCAGCCGGTGTTCCCGCGGTAATACGCGTGATCCGGTCGTTCTGCTCGCGATTCATCATGATCGAAGCTTTCCCAGAAGAAGATCCAAGGTGTCCGATTAGCGAACTTATGTTCGATTGTAGCGAAACCCCGATACCAGCGCAACGGAAGCCCATCCTGTTTTGCCCGCGATCGGGCGTTGGGAGAGCGGTGCGAAAAGCACTTGCCCGATAACCGGAATATGATCGATAATCGAACATTGGTGCGATAATCGAACAAATGAGAATGGTTGATGCCGGTGATCGTCTATGTCCAACCCAACGGAACCCAGCGGCGGGTCGAGGTGAAAGCCGGGCAGTCGGTCATGATGGGGGCGATTTTGAACAACGTCGCCGGGATCGACGGCGAATGCGGCGGCTGCCTGTCTTGCGCGACCTGCCATGTCTATGTCGATCCGGCGGACATCGATCGCGTGCCGGCAAAGGATGCGGTCGAAGACGATCTGCTGAACGGAGTGGTCGCCGAACGCCGCCCCACCAGCCGCCTCGCATGCCAGTTGATCGTCGGTTCGAAGGTCGATGGGCTGACCGTCCACGTGCCCACCGCCCAATCATGAGCGCCGGCCTCGTCATCGTCGGCGCGTCCTACGCTGGCCTCCAGATCGCCGCCGCCGCCCGCGAATATGGTTACGCCGAACCGATCCTGATGCTGGGCGACGAGCCGCATGCGCCCTATCAGAAGCCGCCGCTGTCCAAGGGCTATCTGACCGAAAAGGTCGCGGAGGCGGCGTTGCCCCTGCGCGGCGATGCATTCTTCAAGGAAAACGCCGTCGAGTTCGCGCCGGGCAATCGCGTTGCGAGGCTGGATCTGTCGGCACGCCGGGTCGTCGTCGCCGACGGCCGCTACTATAGCTTTGCCAAGCTGGCCCTGACCTGCGGAAGCCGCGCGCGGCGCCTGGCGATCCCGGGCGCCGATCTCGCAGGCGTGCATGTCCTGCGGACCCTGGATGATGCCCGGGCCCTGCGCGCGACCATGCGGGAGACGCGCCGCGCCGTCGTGATCGGCGGCGGCTATGTCGGGCTGGAGGTCGCCGCCAGCCTGATCGGTGCGGGGCTCGAGGTCACCGTGCTGGAGACGGCGAACCAGGTGCTGGCCCGGGTGGCGATGCCGCCGCTCGCCGACTACCTGGCACGCAAGCATGCCGAAAAAGGCGTCGATCTCCGCTTCGGTACGACCGCCAGGGCCATCCTCGGCGCCGAGGGCAGGGTGCGCGCGGTCGAATGCCAGGATGGGACGCAAGTGCCTGCCGATCTGGTCGTGATCGGGATCGGGGCGATCCCGAACGGAGAACTCGCGGCCGAGGCCGGACTGGCGTGCCGCGGTGGTGCGATCCTGGTCGATGATCAGGCCCGGACTTCCGTCACGGACATCGTGGCGGCCGGTGATTGCGCCGCGACCGAACGGGACGGCCAGTTGATCCGGCTCGAATCCGTCCAGAATGCGAACGATCAGGCGCGCGCCGCCGCGACCGCTCTGGTCGGGCTGCCGGCACCGGCCGCGACGGTTCCCTGGTTCTGGTCCGATCAATATGATTTGAAACTGCAGACGGCGGGTCTCGCGGCCGGCCATGATGCCGTCGCGGTCCGTGGCAGCATGGCAGCCGATCGGTTCGGCCTGTTCTATTTCCGGAACCGGCAATTGATCGCGGTCGACACGGTGAACCGCCCTGGCGACCATCTGCTGGCCCGCAGGCTGCTGGCCCGGCGAGTACCGTTGACCGCCGGGCAGGTTGCGGATGAAAGCATCGACCTGCGGGCTTTGCTCGATCAGTCGGCGACCTCATAACCGGGGGTGATCCATGGCGAGACTTCGATCGGAAGATGCGGCGGCCCGGATCGAAAACGGCTTCGGCCCGGATTTCTCTGAAGCGCTGGCCCGGGGCCTCGCGGTCTTGACGACGTTCGGCCATGAGCGGCGACCGCTGACGCTCAGCGACATCGCGCGCGGTGTCGATCTGCCGCGGGCGACCACGCGGCGCGCGCTCCACACCCTGACGCATCTGGGCTTTGCCGAAAGCGACGGCAAGCTGTTCCGGCTGACCCCGAAGGTCCTCACTCTGGCGGGAAGCTTTTTGCTTTCCAATCAGATCTCGATGATTCTCCAGCCCGCCTGCGATGCCCTGTCGGCGGAGTTCGACGAAACCGTCTCGGCAGCCGTGCTGGTCGGCGACGAGGCGGTGATGATCGCCCATGCCGCGCCGCGCCGCATGGCGACGGCCGGGGTCGGCGTGGGGTTTCGCATTCCGGCCTATTGTTCGGCGCTGGGTCGGGTCCTGCTGGCCGGCCTGCCGGACCCGGCGCTGGACCGATTTCTGGACCAGTTGAAGCCACTACCCCTCACGGCCAGAACAATCACCGACAAATCGCGGCTCCGGCTCGAAATCCTCCAATCGCAGGCCGAGGGGCACGCCCTGGTCGACCAGGAGGCCGAGGCCGGCTTTTGTTCCCTGGCCGTACCGATAGACCGCTATGACGGCCGGACGATCGCCGCCCTGAACATCGGCGCGCCGGTCGAGCGCATCGGTGCCGACGCGAGGGCGACGACTCATCTGCCGCGTCTGCGCGACATGGCGAAGGCGATCCGGTCACAGTTGATCTGAGCCACGCCTCAGCCGGTGGGCGCTCCGTCGTCCGGGCGAAAGACCAGAAGCGTCTGACCGGTCGCGATCGAACGGCCTTCGGCGCAACGCAGTTCGACCACCCTGCCGTCGCTCGGGGCGCCGACTGGCATTTCCATCTTCATGGACTCGACGGTCACGAGCCCGTCGCCGGCCTTGACCTGCTGGCCGGCCTCGACCAAGACGCGCCAGATGCTGCCGGAGACCGGGCTCGCGATCGCCTCGCAGCCGGGGGCCAGGTCGTCCGCCGGCTCGATCCGATCGTCGGGCAGTTCGGCCGCGAAACTCATCTGACCACTCGCTGCCCACCGCGCGCGCTCGGCCTCGAAGGCTTCCTGCTGGCGGGCCTTGGCCAGCCGGATGCTCTCGTCGTTATCCGCCAGGAAGCGCCGGTAATCCCGCAGGCTGAAATTCTGCTCGACGATGTCGAGCCGTGCCCGCCCCTGGAGGAAATCGGCCCGGAACGCCGCCAGTTCCTTGCCGCTGACCGGATAGAAGCGGATCTGGTCGAAAAAGCGCAGCAGCCAGGGTCGATCCGGACCGAACTCCGGCGTGACCCGATAGGTATTCCACATCTGGCACGTCCGCCCGACGAACTGGTAGCCACCCGGCCCTTCCATGCCATAGACGCACAGATAGGCCCCGCCGATGCCGACGGCATTTTCCGGCGTCCAGGTCCGCGCGGGATTGTATTTGGTCGTGACCAGCCGATGGCGTGGGTCGATCGGTGTCGCGACCGGCGCGCCCAGATAGACGTCGCCCAGGCCGAGCACGAGATAGCTCGCGTCGAACAGGATGCGCCTCACATCCTCGACCGTCTCCAACCCGTTGATACGGCGGATGAATTCGATGTTGCTCGGGCACCAGGGCGCGTCGGCTCGGACCGACTGCATGTATTTGGCGATCGCCAGTTGCGTCGCCTCATCGTCCCAGGACAGCGGCAGCCGGACGATCCGCGCCGGGACCTCGATCTCGTCGACCGGCGGCAGCACGGCCTCGGCGGCCTTGAGCTGTTCCAGCAGGCGATCGAGCGCCAGCCTGCGGCTGTCGTAATGAACCTGCAGCGATCGAATGCCCGGCGTCAGCTCGATGATGCCGGGTAGCTGTGCCGCCTCGACCCAGATCATCAACGCATGCACCCGCAGGCGAAGCTCCAGATCGAGTTCCAGCGGGCCATATTCCACCAGCAGATATTTGTCGCCGGCCCGGCGATAGACCACGGCCGGGCGCACGCCATCCGCGGGCAATCGCGCCAGGACCGGGGCGTCGAGCCCGGTGCCCGCGGGCGCCGGCAAGGCCGCCGCGGCCACTTTCCTCAACGCGGCTAGCGATGCTTCCTGCACGGCCTCCGCCGCGGCAGCCTCGACCGGCGACCATCTCCGAAACCGGATACGGTCGTTCGGGCGCAATTGGCCGATTTTCCACAGCTCGGCCTGGACGATCGTGGCCGGACAGACGAAGCCGCCGAGCGACGGACCGTCCGGCCCAAGGATCACCGGCATGTCGCCGGTAAAATCGATCGCACCGATCGCATAGGCGTTGTCATGGATGTTCGACGGGTGCAGCCCGGCCTCGCCGCCGTCGGCGCGCGCCCAGGTCGGCTTGGGCCCGATTAGCCGCACCCCGGTCCGGTTCGAATTGTAATGGACCTCCCAGGTCGCGGCGAAGAACGCTTCGATGTCCTCTTCGGTAAAGAAATCCGGCGCGCCGTGCGGTCCATAGAGCACGCCCACGTCCCATTCGCGGGCCATGACCGGCCGGAGATCGTCCGGGATGGCCTGCGGCGCGGCACCGATCCCCGGTCGGCCGATATGCAGCACGTCACCGGGCATCAGCGCGCGGCCGCCGTGGCCGCCGAACTTGCCCAGGGTGAAGGTTGACCGGCTGCCGAGATAGTCGGGCACGTCGAACCCGCCCTGGACCGCAAGGTAGGCTCGGCACCCGGCCTCCTCGATCGCCCGAATCTTCAAGATTGCCCCGGCCGGAACCTGCCTGGGCGACCAGAATGCCACCGGCCGGCCGTCCAGCTCGGCAGCCATGCCGGCACCGGCGAGGCAGATCACCGCCGGGCAATTGAATTTGAGTGTCGGGCCCGACAGGGTCAGCTCGAGCGCCGCGGCCCCGGCCGGATTGCCGACGGCGGCATTGGCCAGGCGGAACGAGACGGAATCCATCGGCCCGGACGGCGGCACGCCGACATTCCAATAGCCGACGCGGCCGGGATGATCCTGGATCGTCGTCTGGGTGCCGGGGACCAGGACCTCGATGGTGCGCGGCTTGTAGACGAAATGTTCCAGGGCCCGCGTCGTCATGGTGCCGGCGGTGAAGATCGGGGCGGCGGCGAGCTGGCGCAGGTAGTCGAGATTGGTCTCGATGCCCGCGATGGTGGTTTCTGCCAGGGCCCGGCGCAGCCGGGACAGCGCATCGTCCCGGTCTGTGCCGGTCGCGATGATCTTGGCGATCAGCGGGTCATAGAATGGCGTGATCTCGGTGCCGTTCTCGACCCAGGTTTCGATCCGCGCGTCGGCCGGAAATGTCGCCCGGGTCAGCAGGCCGGCGGATGGCCGGAAATCGCGCGCCGGATCCTCGGCATAGAGACGGACCTGGATCGAGGCGCCGTGCGGGACCGGTGTTTCGAGCGACAGCGGCTCGCCGGCGGCCTGGCGGATCATCCATTCGACCAGATCGATGCCCAGCACCTGTTCCGTCACGCCATGCTCGACCTGAAGCCGGGTATTGACCTCGAGGAAATAGAATTCGCCCGTCGCCGTGTCGTAGATGAACTCGACCGTGCCGGCGCTGCTGTAGCCGACGGCTTCGCCCAGGCGGATCGCGGTCTGGGCCAGCGCCGCGCGAACCTCGGGCGTCAATCCCGGTGCCGGCGTCTCCTCGATGATTTTCTGATTGCGGCGCTGGGTCGAGCAATCCCGCTCTCCGAGGGCCACGACCTTGCCGCGGCCATCCCCGAAGATCTGCACCTCGATATGACGGCCATGCTCGATGTATTTCTCCAGAAAGATGCCGGCCTCGTCGAAATTGCTGCGCGACAACCTGGCGACGCGCTGGAACATCTCCTCCATCTGGTCTTCGCCGCGGCAGAGCTGCAGGCCGATGCCGCCGCCGCCGGCCGTGCTCTTGATCATGACCGGATAGCCGATCCGTCGCGCCTCGCGTCGGGCGTCGGCGGTGTCGGCGAGCAGGTCGCTGCCCGGGGCGAGCGGGACGCCGGCCCGTTCGGCCAGTTGGCGGGCCGCGTGCTTCAAGCCGAAGGAACGCATCTGCTCGGGCTTCGGCCCGATGAAGACGATGCCGGCCGCGGCGCAGCTTTCTGCGAAGGCGGCATTCTCGGACAGGAACCCATAGCCCGGATGAATTGCCTCGGCCCCCGTGGCGCGCGCCGCCTCCAGCATCCTGTCGGCCCGAAGATAGCTGTCGGCGACCGCCGGCGGCCCGATGCGGACCGCTTCACCCGCCTGCGCCACATGGCGTGAATTGAGGTCGGCATCGGAATAGACCGCGACCGACGCGATGCCCATCCGATCGAGCGTACGAATGATCCGGCAGGCGATTTCGCCGCGATTGGCGACGAGGACTTTCTTGAACATCGTGCCGCTCCCTATGCCGGATCCCAGATCAGAACCTCGATCGGCGTCGGGTTGTAGGCGTTGCAGGGGTTGTTCAATTGCGGGCAGTTCGAGATCAGCGCGATCACATCCATCGCCGCGCGCATCTCGACATATTTGCCGGGTCCGCTGACGCCGTCGGCGAAGCTCAGGCCGCCGTCGCGGGTGACGGGCACGTTCATGAAGAAATTGCTGTTGTGGGTGATGTCGCGCTTGGTGAGCTGCAACTCATCATGTTCGGCGAGTGCCAGCAGCCAACTGTCACGACAGGCGTGCATGGTGCGCTTATCGAGGGCATAGCGCACGGTATTGGATTCCGTCGCGCAGGCCCCGCCCAGCGTATCGTGACGCCCGACCAGATCCGCGACGATTTCGAGCATGACATTGCATTCCGTCGACATCAGCTGCGAGCCCAGCCCCAGATAGACATTGCCCTGGAGGCGGATGGTATCGACCGCGCTATAGCGCTCCGCCGGGTCGTTCGCGTTGAAGAACAAGGTATCGGCCGCCTGATTTCCCTCCAGATCGACGATGCGGAAGATCTGCCCCTTGTCGATCCGCCGGATCCAATAGTCGCCAGCGGCGATGACCTCGCGGAAGACCGCGGTCTCGGGGGCGAGTGCGCTTTGCTTGAGCATGGCTATTCCCCCGTCCCGTGGGCGCACTGATGGTAGATTTCGTTGTTCTTGAACCCACGGCCGTTCTCCGGCCGGGAATTCAGGCAGGCGTCGTCGGGCGCGATCGGATCGGCCTTGCGGAACTGCAGCGCCACCGGTTTGCGGGGATAGTCCGTCGCCGGATCGAGCGGATGCGGGCAGCTGTGCAGCAGCACCAGCGTGTCCATCTCGAACCGCAGTTCGACCGATGACCCGGCAGGAGAATTCGCCGGGTCGAACCGCATCGCGCCGGCGTCGTCGACCGCGACCTTGCTGAACCAGTTCACATTGGCGGCAAGATCCCGGCGTCCGAGACCGTATTTGCCGCCCTCGACCAAGAAGGCGTCATGCCCGTTCTGCGTCCAGTCATTCCGATGGTCCTGATAGCTCTTCAGCCCCCAGCGCGCGGCCACCAGCGCCTTGTTGGCGTTGCCCGAAACGGTGTCGTGCCAGCCGACCGTGTCGGCGATGATCGAGCAGAAGATCCGCCCCATGTCGGAATAGAGGCAATGGCCGCGCGTCAGCTTGAACGTATGCTGGCATTTCAGCGTGTCGGGCGCGTTGTAGCGTTCCAGCGGGTTCTGCGGATTGTAGAACAGCATGCCGAGATTGGCACCGCCCGTCAGATCGATCAGCCGGAGCACGCTGCCGCGGCGCGCGACATGCGACCAATGCTTGCCGCCTTCGAGAACGGTCTCGTAGAGGGTCGATCCGTCGCCGTCGGTCGGCGGTCGTTGAAATTTCATGGCACAGGGCTCCCCGAAGCAAATAGCGTCCGTTGCATTCGCGAGGAGGCTTATTGAGCTTCGGGAGCTTGATCGCCGCGTGCGGAAAACCGTCCCGAGGCGGCCGAAGCTTCCTCGTTGTTCGATCTCCCGGGCTTTTGTCCCGCCGTGTGTCCGCCGACATCCGCCGGCGGATGGCATCTCTCGGACCAGTCACCCTTGCGGATCGGAACCCTAGACGCCCATTACCAAATGTAGCGTAAGAGCGATGCCGGTTCCAGCGCCAACGCGACCCGGCCGGTCAGTCATAGAAGTCCGGCGCGAGCCGGAGCGTCTGGATCGCCACCGGGTCATGAAACAGGATCATCTTGGCATCGCGATCGGCCGTGATTCGCTTCAGCCGACGTATCGCGGCAAGTGCCGCCTCGTCGTCACAGCTTTCTCCGGGCAGGATCTCGAAATCGAAATTCTCCTGCAGGTCGCCCGCGTCGAACGGCAGGACCAGCGTGCTGTTCGGGAGTTCGACGATTGCGGATTGGTGGCCGGGCGTGTGACCGCGCGTGTCGAGCAGCGTCAGCCCCGGCTGGGCCTCCCAATCGCCGTCCACGAGATGCCAGTCAAGCCGGGGATCACTATAATCGCTGGGGAAATAAGCGTAGCCCGCCGCCCCTCCGAACGCAAAGTCGTGCTCGCGCCGCTGGATCGAGATGCGCGCATGCGGGAATTTTCCGAGATATCCGGAATGGTCGAGGTGGAGATGGGAGAGAATGACGTGTCGGACATCGTCGAAGCCAATGCCGATCTCCGAGAATTGTCGCTCCATCTCATGTTCCGGGCGCACGACCGGCACGGTCATGCCGCGGTCGAGATAGTGCTCCCGGCACTTTGCCGGGTCACGGATGATGTCGGGATTGATGCCCGTATCCAGCAGCACCCAGCCGGTGTCGGTATCGAGCAGATAGGCCGAGATCGGCTCGCTCAGAATGAAGCGGCGACCGAGGCCGCGGGTGGACAAGGACTTCGGTAGGAACTCGAAGCCGCACAGGAGTACGTAGAGTTTCCGGATACTCGTCAAGAATTGCCCTCGCGGATGGTGCGATCCCGCACTGATGTCAGCACAGGATCGCACCGGTAACCGAGCTTTAGAAGCGATACTCCAGCGACGTACCGATCGTAGTCGGCCGATACGAGCTTTCGTAGTAGAGGGGCGAGCCGGTGATGTCGTGGGCGGTGGACAGGGCCGTTTCCGAATTTGTCAGGTTATTGACGAAGCCGGAGACTTCCCATCCACCGACGAAGACGCCGGCGCGCATCGAGAGGTAGCCGTTGGCCTTGGTCGAGGCGATTCCCGGGTCGTAGCCGAAGGTGCGGGAGTCGACCGACGGGCTGTGGCTGTGGAACGAATAGTCGACGCGATAGAAGGCCTCGTGATCGCCCAGCACATGGAACTCGTACTCGGCCCAGGTTGTCGCGGTCAGCGGCGGGCCGCCGATGCGATCGCCCTTGACCGCCAGGATGGCGTTGCCGCCGCCGGAGGTGGTCTGGTCGGCCGTCGTGTCGTTATAGCCGAGGTTGACGCCCACTCTCAGGGCATCGGTGACGGCGAACTTCGCCGAAATGTCGCCGCCGACGCTGGTGGCGGAACCGAGATTGGCGACATAGGAATAGCCGCAGCCGGCGAGCCGGACACTCTGCTGAATCTGATCCCACTTGATCAGATAGACGCTGCTGTCGAGCTTGAGCCGGCCACCCATCAGGCTGTCCTTCGCCCCGACTTCATAGCTCCAGAGCGAGTCGGAATTATAGGAGGTCGGGCTGGTGGTCAGGCCGAGCGTCTGCAGGTCCGCCGCGCAGAAGGCGGTCGGGACTTCGGCCTGGGCGCCGCCCGGACGGAAGCCCTTGGCCGCCGTGGTATAAATGAAGTTGTCGGCGTCCAACTGGTACGACGCACCGAATTTCGGCGTTATCGGCACTTCGTGCTGGGCGCCGCTCACGTAGGTCGTGCCGCCGTTTACCGGCCCCCCGGACAGTTCGTTGAAGTTATAGCGCATGCTGGAAATGCGCAGGCCGGCCGTCAGCTTCAGCTTATCGGTCACGTTCAGATCCGCGCTGCCATAGCCGGAGATCTGTTCGTCATAGCTGTTGAGGTACTGCACCTCGCCGTATCGGCCGTCGACCAGCGGAATGCCGGCGAAGGCGCCGCCGAAAAGCGTGGTGAAATCATGTTGCCCGTTGATCGACAGGTCCGACTCCTGCTGCTTGGTCCAGGAGTAGAACGCGCCCGCGGTCCAATCGACGAGCGCATCGGGCGTGGTCGACTGCAACCGCAGTTCCTGCGTCAGGCTGTGCTGGTTGATCGTGACGTCCGCCTGGGACGGAATGTCCCCCTCCGCCGCTGAATACTCATATGGATTGCCGTAGAACAGGCTGGAGAGATAATTTGTGTAGTCCAGAGTGAGGGTCTGCTTGCGATTGAAGATCGAAGTGTTCGAAAAGATCGAAAAGTTTGGCAGGTCGTACTGGATCTTGAGCGTGGGTAATGAGAAGCGGTCGTCCGACGGCTGGCCGATCCGCGAAGCGCTCTTGAACTCGTCGGCATAGGGGTGGCTGAGCGTTTCCCAATATTGGTCGCGATCGTTGCTATAGATGTCCTGATAATAGATCGAGGGGGTGATCTTCAGCCCCTCGAACGGCTGCCAAGTCACCGCGCCCTTAGCGGCACCGGACTGCTGATAGTTCGAGTTCGCATCCTCCGTCGCACCGGTGTCGGGCGAGACGCGATCGATATAGCCGCCGTCGCGCCGGCCCCAGGCGCTGACCCGGAAGCCCAACTGATCCTTGATGATCGGGCCGCCGACGGCAGCACCGGTCTCGTAGCTGGGATCGCCGTTGACCGTGTCGGACAGCTCGGTCTTGAGATAGCCGGAATAGTCGTCGAGGTCCGGCTGGGGCGTCAGGAAGCGGACGACGCCACCTTCGGCGCCGGCACCGAACAGCGTCCCTTGCGGACCGCGCAGAACCTCGACGCGGTCGAGATCGAAGATCTTCGGATAGGCATTGCCGCCCCAGTAACCGACATTGCGGACCTGAATCGGGGTGTCGTCGATATAGATGCCGGTCGTCGCGGCGCCGACGTCGGAAGAGATGCCGCGGATCGAAATGTCGCTGGCGTTATTCCCGGCGACACCGGCGGTGTGGGTGAACTGGATGTCGGGCGTCAGACGGGCGATGTCATCTATCTGGCGGATGCTTTGATCGTCCATCTGCTCCTGGGTATAGGCGGTGACGTTCACCGGAACCTTGGAGATATTTTCGCTCCGGCGCGTCGCCGTCACGGTGATCTCTTCGAGCGCATTCGGCATCGATGTGCCGGTGGTGGCGTTGGTGCTGGTCGCGGGGGCGGTATCCGTCGTCGGGTCGGCGGCCAAAGTAGCGCCGGACGCGAAGAGTGCCGCCACCGCGCTGCTGGCCAAGAGCACGTGCCGATGATGCGCCCGGATGCGGCCCCGTATCCCGCAGCCCCAGTGCAGGCTCGCGCCGTCGTCGGCCCCCGTCGAATTCTTTCCCATGTGTCACCCCTTGAAGAAGGTTGTGTCGGCCAAGCGCCCCGGTACGAAATCCCCCGGACCTAAGGCTTTGGCTATAGTCGGGACGGCAGTCGTCCCGCGCGGCACTGGCTCTGTTGCGTCGCCGTCGATGGGAGCCCCCACATGGCTTCATCGGCTCCCTGAAGATTCGTCGGCACGCTTCCGGCCTTGACCGCGACGTCACTTTTCCTTTTGCCGTCGCCATCCTCTCTTCGACATTTGTGCGATTACCGCACGTTATGCCGAAAAACGGACAACGCTGGTTTTACAGCAAAATGCGTGCCAGCCGCTTGGCTCTAAAGGGTCCAGTCGAGTCCGAGGGGATGGAACGGGAGCCGCGACTTGGCGAGTTTCTCGAATTGAATCGACCAGGGCGGGTGGAGAGGCAAATTGTTCGATTATCGCACAACCTGCTGCAATCGAGACAATCCTCTTGACGGTCCGTCGGCCATCATGAGAGGTCTGGCGGCGGTGGGGCCGGTCCGGTCCGGAGCGTCCCAGAGAATAAGCGCGGGGAAGTGGATGCCGTTCGTTACCTATGTGCTCGCAAATGGGGAGCGGAGAAGGGTCGCGGCGGCGCCGCGCACTTCGGTGATGTTGGCGGCGATCGACCATAACATCCCGGGCATCATGGCCGAATGTGGTGGCGCTTGCGCCTGCGGCACGTGCCACGTCTATATCGATCCCGCCGATCTTTCCCGCCTGCCGGCACCGCAGCCGATGGAGTTGGAAATTCTATCGGCGGTTGCCGCCGACCGGCGGCCGGAAAGCCGCCTCAGTTGCCAGATCGCGCTGTCCGACGCGCTCGACGAACTGACCGTCCATGTGCCGGATCGGCAGATATAGCGACCGTTTCGCGTTTATATCGTGGCGTGCGACCGATCGGCGTTGAACGAAAACCGCCATTCCGTCAAATAATGCGCGACGCGGGTCGATCGGTGTTCGCGCATCTCTTCTGATGACTATGGAAAAGCATGGCAAAATTACGGGCTGAAGACGCTCTCGCGCGGGCTTCGAACCCTCTGGGGCGGGACTTTTCCGAAGCGCTCGCGCGGGGGATCGAGATCATGACGGTCTTCAGTCCGGACGCGCGTGCGTTGACGATGGGCGACGTGGCCCGCCGGGTTGGATTGCCGAGAGCCACCGTGCGCCGCGCGCTGCTGACCCTGGTCCATCTGGGGTATGCCGAGGAGGATGGCCGGCTGTTCCGATTGACGCCCAGAGTCCTGAACCTTGCTGCCGCCTACCTGGGGGCGAGTGTCGCGACGTCGATTCTGCAGCCTTCTTGCGAAATGCTCTCCGCCGAATATGGCGAGACCTTCTCGGTCGCCGTCCTCGAGGGCGAGGATGCCGTGATGATCGCCTATGCCACGCCCCGTCGCATGTACATGGATCGCGCCGGCGTTGGGTTGCGGCTGCCGGCCTATTGCAGCGCTGTGGGCCGTGTGCTGCTTGCGGGCTTGAGCGAACCGGATCGGGAAGCGTTTCTGGAGCGGCTTCAGCCAAAGCCTGTGACGGCTCGGACCGTGACCAGCAAGCCGACGCTACGGCGGATTCTGGCGCAGGTCGAACAGGACGGGTTCGCCTTTGCCGAAGAAGAGGCCGAGCAGGGCTTTCGTTCGCTCGCCGTGCCTCTCCGTCGGCTCGACGGGCAGGTGAGTTTCGCGCTCAATGCCGGGATGCCGGTGGATCGCTCCTCCGTCGCGGCGATGCGAGCCCGCTATCTGCCGCGCCTCCTCGCGGAGGCTCAGTTGCTCCGGCAGCAGTTGCTCTAGCGCGCCGGCACGGGCGCGGTGCCACCGGATTGGGCGGAAGCACTGTTATTTGCGCGGCATTCCGCTGATTATTTCAGCATCTTATTTTCTTGCGCTTCTGTTCTTTCGGACCAACCATAGTGCATACCATTCAACTTGTTCGGTAATCGAACACTACTGTTGAAAAGCACGATCGGCGCGATCGATAGGAGCGGCAATTGAAAGACGAATCTCGGAATTGGGGCGCGATCGGGTTGATCTACGCCTTCACGGTGCTGAGCATGGCGTCGGTCGGGATCGTGATCCCGCTGTTGGGCGATCTGCAGACCCGTCTGGGCGTCGGCCAGGAATCGCTCGGGCTGAGCGTGGCGCTTTTTTCGGCGCCGTCCGCTGTGCTGGCGGGCTTGGGCGGCGGGATCGTCGATCGGGTCGGCGCGCGCGGCAGCCTGATGGTCAGCGCCCTTATCTCGGCGGCGGCCGATGTGATCGCGTTTGGGGCGCCCTCGCTGCAACTGTTCGATCTGGCGATGCTGCTGGCGGGCGTCGGTTTCGCCGGCATCAGCATCGCGGCCCCCGCGCTGATCATCGGCAGTTCCAAGGGCGCGCATCGGGTCCATGCCATGTCGTTCTGGTCGACCTATGCCCCGACCGGCTTTTCCCTGGGCCTGTATCTGGCGGTGCCGTTCGCCGGCACTGCGATCTGGCCCTGGGCGATCCTTCTGCACGGCGGTCTGATGCTCGTGGCGCTTTGTTTTTCCGGCCTGCTGCCGCACGCCGCCTCGGTGCCCTCGACCGAAGCCCATGGCGCCGCCGGCCTGTCGCAGCTTCTATCGGCCTTTCGCGAGGTGCCGATCCTGCGCCTCGCTGTGGCGGCCAGCCTGCCGTCGGCCCTGGCCTATGGTACCAGCCTGGTGGCACCGTCCTATCTGACGGCACTGCATGGCATCGGCGTCGGCGAGGCGTCCAGCATTGTCGCCGTGACGAATCTCGCCATGATTCCGGGCGGCATCCTGGCCGGGCAGTTGCTGGCGCGGGGCACCTCGTCGGCCCCGCTGTTCCGGATGGTTGTCCTGGCCGGCATCGCGGCGCAAATCATGTTCTTCATCCCGAGTGGCGGCTTCGCGCTGGCGGTGGCGGCCCTGATCGTCTGGCCCCTGGCGATGGGCGCGGCCATGGCGATCGCCATGACCTTGCTGCCCGCGGTCATCCGCGATCAACGCCGCAGCGCTGCCGCCTCGGGCGTGATCAGCCAGGCCATATCCTGCGTGTCGTTCCTGGCGCCGCCGGTCTATTTCGCCCTGCTGGGCGGCGGCGGCTGGGTGCCCTTCATCCTGATCGCCGCCGTCGCGCTGGGGGCAAGCCTGCTGGCGCTCCCGGCCGCCTCGCGCCGAATGGGCGAAGTCGAGGCCGGGTAAGGCCCGCAAATGGAAATCCCGCCCGCGTCTGATCGACGGGGGCGGGATGATTTTCCGACAAGGCCGACGGTCTTTTAGACGACGCCCGACCAGGTCTCCCGCCGCCAATCCGCCGCGGCGACCGGCACGCCGTCGATCTGTCCGGCGGCGACGACCGCGCCGAACCGCACATCGCCGTCGGCCAGCACCCGTAGGTGATGGCCGCGCGCGGCCAGTTGCGCCTGCGCAGGATGACTCCGTTCGATCAGCACCTCGCCGCTTTGGCTGCGCCAGCGTGGTTGCGCGATCGCCTGGGCCAGATCGACCCCGTTGCCCCGCATTGCGATCAGCACCTGGAACAGGGTCTGGACCTGGCCGTCCGCGCCGGGCGTGGCCAGCGCCAGCGTATCGGTGCCATCCGTGATCAGGACCGGCGCCAATGTATGGACCGGGTGCCGCCCGGGCGCCGCCGCATTCGGCCCGTCGGTAAAGCCGCCGCCCCGGTTGTTGAGCGTGATGCCGCAGCCGGGCACGAAGACGCAGGAGCCGAAATCGTCGAAGACGCTGACGAGAGAAGAAACGCTGTTGCCGTCCCGATCGCTGACCGCGACGCCGGCGGTGTGCAGATAGGCCCGGGGGCCCCCGCGATGCTGCGCCTGGTCGAGATCAATCGACAGCGGCTCTGACAGCAGGGCCGCCCCTTCCGCGATCCGCCCGCGGTAGGCGAAAGCCGCCTCGGTCAGCTCGATGCCGGCATGATCCGCCCGGTCCGCGGGGATCGTACCGAGCGCCTCCAAGCCGGCGAGAGCCATGCCCAGCAGCACCCCTTGGGCCATCGGCGGCTGCAATGCCAGTTCGAGTCCGGCCCAGCGCAGGGTGACCGGCGGCAGCACCATCGTCCGGTGCCGGGCCAGATCCTCGATGCCGAGCGTGCCGCCCCCGGCCCGGATCGCTTCCGCGATCATGGCCGCGGCCGGGCCGTCATAGAATCCCGCGACGCCGTCCTGGCCGATCCGCTCCAGCAAGGCCGCCAGTTCGGGTTGGCGCCACAGCGCGCCGGGCGCCAAGCCCAGCAGCGCCCAGGCGCCGGCACCGCCGCGATCGAGCCGGGCGCGCTGCGTGACGACCGTGGCGGCGAGCGTCGGGGAAACGCGACAGCCGAGGCGCGTCAGGCGGATCGCCGGGGCGAGCAGTTGGGCCAACGGCAATTTGCCCCATCGGGCCGACATCTCGCCCCAGCCATGGACGATGCCGGGCACGGTCACGCTGTTGGCGCCGTCGCCCGAGACCTGGGTGGCAGCCAGCGGCGCCGCACCGGCGCCGTTGATCGCGACCGCCGGCTGACCCGGCTGATGCACCAGCGCGAACATATCGCCGCCCAAGCCGCAGGCGTCGGGCGAGAGCACGCAAAGCACCGCCTGCGCCGCGATGCAGGCATCGGTGGCCGAACCGCCGGCGCGCAGCATTTCCTGGCCGGCGGCAACCGCCAGCGGATGCGCGGCGGCCACCGCCCCCTCCACCCCCTGGAGCACCGGGCGCGGGTGCGAGGAATAGAGATCGCGGATCGCAATCATGTCACGCCGCCCCGCGGGTCATCGTCAGCGGCAGATTGGCCAGACCGCGCAGCCCCGGATTCATGCGCAGGACGGGATCGCCGGTGAGCTCGATCGACCCGACCTTTCTGGCCAGGGTCTCGAAAAATACTTCGCCTTCGAGCCGCGCCATCATCTGGGCGACGCAGCCGTGGATGCCTGTGCCGTACCCGAGCTGTCCGATCGTGCGTCGGCGGATGTCGAACCGCTCGGGCTCGTCCCAGCGGGCCGGGTCGCGGCCGGCCGAGCCGATGAAGACCATGACCTTCTCATGCTTGCCCAGGGTGACGCCGGCCAGTTCCGTTTCGCGCAAGGTCGTGCGAAACAGGCTCTGGCTGGAGGAATCATAGCGCGTCGCCTCCTCGAAGGCCGCCCGTGCCAACGATGGATCGGCACGCAGCACCTCCCATTGATCCGGATGGTCCGCCAAGCAGCGCAGCGCCAGGCCGATCGAATCGATCGTTGTATCGACGCCGGCCGACAACAGTGATCGGACCAGCAGCAGGGCTTCCTCCTCGGTGATCTCGCCGGTATCGGCCGCCTGGTAGATCGAGGCGCCGAGCCCGACCGAGGCCAGCGCCTCCCGCCGGCATTGGGCCAGGACCCATGCCGTCACCGGCCCGGCGTCGCGCATCAGCGCCTCGTACCAGGGGGTGATCGGGCCGAACGCGCCGAACACCATGGCGCCATAGGTCAGCAGGTGTTCGCGGCCCTCGACGGCCAGCCCGACCTCGTTCGGAAACACAGTCAGCGGGAAGGGCTGCACCAGGGAGGGGATGGCATCGAAGCTGCCGAGTGCCAATGCCTGATCGACGAGCCGGTCCGCCTCGCGCACGAATGCCGCGCGCATGGCGCGGACGGCGATCGGTGAGATCACCCGCATCAGCACGCCCCGCGTCCGGGCATGCATCGGCGGATCGACCTCGAGGATGATGCTTGGCTGGCGCCACGGCGCTTGCTCGAAATAATTGGCGAGGCCCCCGCCGCCGGCATTGCTGAAGACCTCCCACTCGGTCAGGACCGTGCGCACCTCGGCATAGCGCGACACCGCCCAGATCCCGTATCGCTCCAGCCAGACGACGGGGCCCAGCGCGCGCAACTGGGCGTAATGGGAAAAGGGATCGGCACGGAATGCCGGTGAGAACGGATCGATGTCCGAGACGATGCGAGGGTTTGCGTCGAGCAGCACGGGAAGCCTCGATTCTAAAGGGATGTACCAGCGCGGATGCCGGCCCTGAGACGGGTCGTGGCGTCCAGGTCTATCGTCGCCGCCGCGTCCGGCCCGATCACGACGCCATAGGCGGCGCGGGCGTGCGGGATCGTGACCTTGCCGTCGAGCACGTCCTCGCGGATCTGTGCGGGGTCGCGCGTCAGCGGATCGCCATAACCGCCGCCGCCGGCCATCACGTGGCGGAACAGATCGCCGTGCTGCATGGTGATCGGCGAAACCGGCAGGGTCGGCAGCACGCGCGCGTTGCCCTCGGGATTGAGCAGATTGATCGCGGGCGCGCCTGCACCGCCGCCGAACAGGCCATGAGGCGGATGGCTGGCCTTGTCCGAGCGGACGCCGAAATAGACGTCATCGACCAGCACGCGATACTCGCGCGTCAGGCTGAGCCCCCCCCGGAACCGCCCGGCCCCGCCGGTATCGGCGACGAGGCCATAGCGCTCGATGCGGATCGGATAGTCCGCCTCGATCAGTTCGACCGGCACGTTGGCCTGGTTGGAGGCCATATGCGGCACGCCTTCCTGGCCGTCATGTTCGGAGGTGGCGCCCCAGGTGCCCATGATGCATTCCGAGAAGACGAATTGCCGGGTCCCGTCCCAGCCGCCGAAGCTCGGCAGGGTCGACCCACCGGCACCGTCGGCCGCGATCAGGTGCGGCAGTGCTGGGGCGAGGGCACCGAACACGCAATCGACGATCCGGTAGCCCGTGATGCCGCGCGCGCCGCAGGGTGCCGGATAGATCGCATTGACGAGGGTTCCGGCCGGGGCGGTGACATGGATCGGTCGGGTATAACCGTGGCAGTTCGGCACGTCCGCCGGCATGAGCGAGCGCAGGGCGGCATAGACGTTCGACTTGCAGAACGAGAGCGGCGCATTGATGCCGCCCTTGACCTGGGGCGACGTCCCCGTCCAGTCCGCGGTGACCTCCGTCCCGGCGACGGTCAGGCGCAGGCGGAGCGTGATCGGGATCGGATGTTCGCCCAGCCCGTCGATATGGTCGGTAAACTCGTAGGTCCCGTCGGGGATCGCCTCGAACGCGGCGCGTGCCAAGGTCTCGGCGTAATCCTGCAAGGCATCGCCGTAATGCGCCAGCAGTGCCGGGCCGTAGCGGTCGAGCAGCAGGCGCAACCCCTGTTCGCCGGCCCGACAGGCGGCGATCTGGGCGCGCAGATCGCCGATGACCTGATCGGGCACGCGCACATTGGCGGCGATGATATCGAACAGGATCTGATTCTCGACGCCGGCCTCGGCCAGCTTCACGAAGGGCAGCCGAAGCCCCTCCTGGTGGATCTCGACCGCGCCGATCGAGTTGCTGCCGGGAACCAGGCCGCCGACATCGACATGATGGGCGATCGTCGTGGCCCAGCCGCACAGAAGCTCGCCATGGAACACCGGCTTGATCACATAGATGTCCGGCAGGTGCTGCCCGCTGGCGAGATAGGGATCGTTGCCCACGAACAGATCGCCCGGGCCGATCCGGCCTTCGTACTGGGTCAGCAGATGGCGCATCGCATCGTAGAAGCTGCCCAGATGCATCGGTGTCGTCAGGCCCTGCGCCAAGGTCTGGCCGGTCACGTCGCAGAGTGCGGTCGAATAATCCATGGCGTCGCGCACGATCGGCGAATGCGCGGTGCGCATCAGGATGAGCGCCATTTCGTCGGCGATCGATTCGAAGCCGTTCTTCAGCACTTCCAGCAGGATCTGGTCGAGCTCTTGCGTCATGGCGCGGGCTCCGCATCGAGCGTGATGACAATATTGTCGTGGTCGTCGAGCGCGGCCGAGGCGTCGGGCGGCACGATGGTGGTGCCTTCGTATTCCTCGACCACGAGCGGCCCGCGCCGGACGTCGGATGTCAGCCCGTAGCGATCGATCACCGGCGTCTCGTGCAGCCCCTGCTCGGGCCCGAAATAAACGGCGCGCATCGTGGGAGCCCGCGACGAAAGCCGGACACCCGGCGGCGGGACGGTGCCGGCCGGCGCGATGGTGCCGATGACGCGCAGCGTCACGAAATCGACGCGGCGCCCCGGCAGGGTATGGCCATAGGTCCGGGCATGTTCCCGCTCGAACGCGTCCCGCAAACCGGCGAGTTCCGGCGCACCGAGCGGGCCCGGCGGCACGTCGATGGGCAGTTCGAAGCCCTGTCCCTCGTAGCGCAGTTCCGCCCGCCAGCGCAGCACCGCGCGGTCGTCGGCGATTTCCGCCGCGACGTCCGATTCGAGCGCGCGGAACCGGTCGGTCAGGATCGCCGGATCGCAGCCGTCGAGCGGCGTGAGGAAGGTCGATGAGCGGGCGACCTCGAAATCGGCGAACAGCAGCCCGATCGCGCTGAACACGCCGGCGCCGCGCGGCACCACCACCCGGCGCATCCGCAACTCGCGCGCCAGCGCCACCGCATGGATGCCGCCATTGCCGCCGAAGGCGAACAGCGTGAAATCGCGCGGGTCGCGGCCGCGATAGGTCGAGACCGCCTTGACCGCGCGCATCATGTTGGAATTGGCCAGACGATGGACGCCGTAGGCCGCGTCGAGCAGCGGGCAGCCGAGCGGTGTGGCGACCCGCCGGTCCAGCGCCGCGCGCGCCAGGCCGGCATCGATGGGCACCGTCCCGCCGGCCAGCGCTTCGGGATTGAGATAGCCCAGCACGACATTCGCGTCAGTCACGGTGGGCTCGGTTCCGCCCGCCCCGTAGCAGGCGGGCCCGGGTGCCGCGCCGGCACTGGTCGGCCCGACCTTGAGCACGCCAGCGACATCGACCCGGACGATGCTGCCACCGCCGGCGCCGACCTCCGACACGTCGATGACCGGCAGCTTCAGCGCATAGCCGCCGCCCTTCATCAGCCGGCTGCTGAGCGAGATGCCGCCGCCGACCTCGTATTCGTCGGTGCCGATGACCTGGCCGTCCTCGATCAGCGAGGCTTTGGCGGTCGTGCCGCCCATATCGAAGGTGATGAGATCGCGGTAGCCGGCGCGCGCGCCCAACCGGGCCGCACCGACCACGCCGGCGGCCGGGCCGCTCTCGACCACCTGGGCCGGCTTTTGGATGACCCGTTCGACATCGAGCGTGCCGCCGCTCGACTGCATCATCAGCAGACGGCCGGCGATGCCGCCCGCCTTCAGCCGGGTCTGGAGCGAGCGCAGATAATGCGCGACCACCGGGCCGATATAGGCATTGGCGACCGTCGTGCTGGTGCGCTCGTACTCGCGGATCTCGGGCAGGACCTCGCACGAGACCGAGATGAAGCGGCCGGGCAGGGATTCGCGCAGGATCGCGGCCGCCGCGCGCTCATGGGCGGCGTTGGCGTAGGAATTGAGAAAGCAGATCGCGACCGCCTCGACCGACGAGGCGGCGAGGGCGGCGGCGAGCGCCCGCATCTGGTCGAGATCGAGCGGCGTCAGAATTTCGCCGCGGGACCCGATGCGTTCCGTCACCTCAAACCGCCGCCGGCGCGGCACCAGGGGTGCCGGCTTGACATAGAGCGGCTCGTAGAGCCGCGGGACGCGGATGCGCCGCAATTCGAGCACGTCGCGGAAACCCGCCGTCGTGATCAGCGCGGTTTCGGCCCCCTTGGCTTCGAGGATCGCGTTGGTCGCCACGGTCGAGGCATGGAGCACCTCCTCGATCACGCTGCCCTCGACCCGCAGGCCGGCCAGGATGTCCCGGGTGCCTTCGGCGATCGCCCGGGCGTAGTCGTCCGGCGTCGAGGGGATTTTGCGCGTCGTGAGCGTGCCGTCGGGCGCCTGGCAGGCGAGATCGGTGAAGGTGCCACCGATGTCGGCGGCGATCCGCCATCCGGCGCGATCATCCGTGGGATCGGTCATGATCAGCGGCACCGCATGCGTTCGAGTTTCGCCTCATCGACCTCGATGCCGAGGCCCGGGCCGTCGAGCGGCAGCAGCGCGCCGTCGCGGACCGGGAAGGCCTCGGCCACGATATCGTCCTCATAGTAGCGCCCGCCGATCCGGTAGGGATGGGCCCCGGCCGGCGCGCTGATCGGGATCACGCTCGCCAGCCGGACGCTGGGCGTCGCCAGGGCGAAATGGATGTTGGCCGCGTTGCCGATCGCCGATTCGATCGAGCCATTGACGTCGCAGCGCATGCTGGCCGCCTCGGCGACCGCCGCCACCTTGCGCGCGCCGACGAAGCCGCCGGCCTTGGCCAGATAGATCGACAGGCAGTCCGCGCCGCGGGCTTCCGCCACGTCGAGCGCGTCATTGATGTCCCAGCAGGATTCGTCGGCAATGATCGGAATGGCGGCCTGGCGCGTCACCTCGGCCATGTGGCGCAGGCCGACCGCGGGCTGTTCGACCAGATCGGCCCCGGCCGCCGCCAGGCGCGCGACGATGCCGTGCGCCGTCTTGGCATCGCCGTAGCCCTGGTTGGCATCGAGCCGGAGCGAGATGGCGGTGCCCAGTTCCCGGCGCAGCGTCCCGATCAGGCGGATATCCCGCTCGGCATCGACGCCGCCCTTGATCTGCAGCGCGGTCAAGCCGTCCTGGATCGCACCAGCAGCCTCCTTGACCGCCTCGTCCTCGCGCATCAGCCCGACCATATGGGCGACCGGCACACTGTCGCGGCAGGCCCCGCCCAAAAGCTTAAAGACCGGCTGGCCGACGATCTTGCCCCAGGCATCGTGCAGCGCGATATCGATCGCGCATTTGGCGTAGGTGTTGCCCCGGGCGGCCTGATCCATGATCAGGCGCGCGGCGGTAACCGCACAGGGATCGCGGCCGATCAGCACGGGGCCCAGCACCTGTTCGACCATGGTGCGGACCGTCTCCAGCGTCTCGCCGCCGTGACGGCCGAAATCGCCGCCCCAGTCGGGCAGCGGCGTCGCCTCGCCATAGCCGATGACCCCGCCGTCGGTCGTCACGCGCACCAGCACGAAGCCGCCCAGATCGACCTTGAGGCCGGCCCACTTGAAGTCACGCCGCGGCGGCAGCCGGAAGGGAATGGCATCGATCCGGGTGATCTTCATGGTCATGCAACTTCGCTCGAAGGGGGTGATGAAACCCGTTTAGAGCATCGGAAATTTTCTTACAAGATAATATTTTCCTAAAAGAAAATTTCGATTACTCACCGACCGGCACATCGGCATCATCAACCTGCTTGGCCGCCGGATTCATGAAGCGGGCAATCTTTTCGCCGCTCGTGCGCGGGTCGTGGGACACCGACAGCAGGCGCGCATCCTCGGGCCCGACCGAGATAAACAGATGGCGCATGCTGCTGTCGAAATAGGCGCTTTCGCCGGTGCGCAGCCGGAACGGCGCGTAATGCTCGGTATGAATCTCGATCTCGCCGGACAGCACATAGGTGAATTCCTCGCCCTCGTGCTGGCTCCAATGATCGAATTCCGCAACCGAACGGGCATGGACCAGAATCTCCAGAGGGACCATGCCCTTGCGGAACAGTTCGGTTGCATGCGCCTTGTAGTCGTACTGACCACTGGTGAAATGGACGCCCTCGTCCAGCTTCGTCGCGGTCTTGCGGCCGGAGACGAGGCTCTTTTCACCAGGCCGGACGAAATCCTCCAGCGGAATGCGCAGCCCGTCGCAGATCTTCTTGAGAATGTCGTAGGACGGCGAGACCTGGCCATTCTCGATCTTCGACAGGTTCGAAATCGAGACGCCGGTATCGCGGCTGGCGTCCGACAAGGTAAGGCGCAGCCCATGCCGCACTTCGCGCAGTCTGACGCCAATCTGTTGCCGGGAAGCGGCGCTTTCAGCCACGCGAGAACCCTTTGGGAAGTGCGCCCGGAAACGCCCGACCGCCGAATCGGCGCATTTTGGTGCAGCCCTGGAATTTTCCAAAGAGAAAATTTTGAAACCATGGGAAACCGTCTGAAACTAGACAGCCGTGTAGCCGCCATCGACCACCATGGAACTGCCGGTGATATAGCGCGCTGCCGGCGAGGCCAGGAACAGCACGAGGCCGGTCACTTCCTCCGGCGTCCCTTGCCGACCCATCGGGATGCCGGCCGCGACGGCCTTCTCCGCCGCCGCGGGATCGGGCTGAAACGACCAGTAGGCGTTGTTGAACGGTGTGTTGATCCAGCCGGGCAGGACGCAATTGATCCGAATGTTCCGGGGGGCCAACTCGTCGGCCAGGCTGCGCACCAGGCCCAGCACCCCGGTCTTGGTCGCGTGATAGGCCGGCGAACCGGCATGCCCGCGCATCGCACCGGTCGACGAGGTGACGATCAGACTGGCGTTGGCCGAGCGCGCCAGATGCGGGGCCGCCGCCTGGGCCAGCAGGAACGGTGCCGTCAGATTGACCGCGACCGCCCGGTTCCAGGCCTCGAGCGTCCAGTCTTCGAGCGGCCTCGATTCCATCAGTCCGACATTGATGAATACGGTGTCGAGGCTGCCGAACGCGTCGAGCGTCGCGGCGACCGCGGCGGGCGCCGCGGCCGGATCGGAAAAGTCGCAGGTGAGGGCGCGCGCCCGCCCTGGTCCCGGTTCCGCGACCGCGTCCCGGGCGGCGGCCTCGTTCACGTCGGCCAGCAGCACGTCGTCGCCCGCGGCCCGGAACGCCCGCATTGCCGCGCGGCCGATGCCGGTGGCGCCGCCTGCGATCAGAATGGTCGCCATGGTCGTCTCCTTATCAGCTTCCGGCACACCATACGAAGGATGAGCGAATTATCAACATATGTTCGTTAATCGCACAATTCGAACAGAATATTCTGGGCGCCGTGCCACAGCACCAGTTCACCCAGGGCGGCGAGCTGCTCGCGTCCTTCGGTGATGGTCAGGAAATGATTGCCGGCGAGCGGGCCCATCTTGCTGGCGAAGGCGACGCCGCCGTAGGCCAGCAGGATTTCCGTCTCGCTGATGCCGCCGGGATAGAGCAGCACCTGGCCGGCAGACGGATGGCTCGTGTGGTTCTCATAGCCGAGGCCCAGATCGAGATCGCCGAGCGGGATCCAGCAGGCTTCCCCGCTCCAGCGGACATGGATGATCCGCTGCCGGTAGGGCAGCAGTTTCTTGAAGACGGCGCAGGTCTTCGGCGCGGCGGTTTCGGCCAGCTCGGCCAGGAACTGATACGGCCCGGCCGTGATGCGGATCAAGCTCATCGAACTATCCTTGGAAGTGCCGCTCAATACTCGGTCGCCTTGAGCCAGATGGCTTTGACGTTGAGGTAATCGTCGAGCTGCTGCGTGCCGGACTCGCGGCCATAACCGCTCATCTTATAGCCGCCGAACGGCATGGCCGGGTCCATCACGTTGTAGCAATTGACCCAGACCGACCCGGCGTGAATGGCCGACGCCATGTAATGGGCACGCCCGACATCGCGGGTCCAGATGCCGGCCCCCAACCCGAACGGCGTGTCGTTGGCCCGGTCGACGACCTCGCCGACCTCATCGAACGCCATGGCGGAGACGACCGGGCCGAAGATTTCCTCCTGGGCGATCCGCATAGGATCGCGCACGTCGGCGAACACGGTCGGCGGCACGAAAAACCCGTCGGCATGGCCTTCCGTCATCAGCCGCTCGCCGCCCGAGATGACGCGGACGCCCTCCTCCGCGCCGAGCTTCAGATAGCCGGTGACGCGGGACAGTTGCTGGTCGGACACGAGCGGGCCGATGTCGGTCGTGAAATCGGCGCCGTCACCGACGCTCAGGCTGCGGCCGAACCCGGCGACCGCCTCGACGAATTCCTCGTAGATCGGTCGCTCGATATAAAGTCGGGTGCCGGCGCTGCAGATCTGGCCAGCATTGGCAAAGACCGCCATGGCCGCCGCCGGTGCCGCCACGGCCAGATCCGCGTCGGCGAACACGATGTTGGGCGACTTGCCGCCCAGTTCGAGCGACAGGCGCTTGAGGTTGCCGGCCGAGGCCTGGACGATCTTCTGACCGGTGACATGCGATCCGGTGAACGAGATCTTGTCGACGTGGCCATGGGCGGCGAGCGCCGCGCCGGCGGTCTCGCCGAAGCCGGTGACGATGTTGATGACGCCCGGCGGCACACCGGCTTCGAGCGCCAACTCGCCGAAGCGCAGCGGCGACAGCGGTGCCTCCTCGGCCGGCTTCAGCACCAGCGTGCAGCCGGTCGCGAGCACCGGGCCGCATTTCCAGATCGCCGCCATCAGTGGCCCATTCCAGGGGATGATCGCGCCGACGACGCCGACCGCTTCCTTGACCGTGCAGGCGAACATGCCGGTCGCCAGCGACGGCTCGACCGTCTGGCCGTATAGCGCGGTCGCCATACCGGCGAAATAGCGCAGCAGCCCGACCAGATGTCGCTTGCTGCCGCGGGTGTGCCGGATCGGAGCGCCCATATCGAGCGTATCCAGCAGGCTGAGTTCGTCGAAATGCCGATCGACCAGATCGGCCAGGCGCAACAGGATCGCTTGGCGCTCGTCCGGCCGCATTCGTCGCCACGGGCCGTTGAAGGCGGCGCGCGCCGCCACGACCGCGCGCTCGATATCCTCGGCGCCCCCTTCGGCCACGGTGGCGAGCAGCTTGCCGTTCGCTGGATTTCGGCTTTCGAACGTCCGGCCGGAGGCGGCCTCGACCCAATCGCCGCCGATCAGCAGCCGCTTGGCCCGACCGTCGAGGAACGGGTGGATGGGGGGCGTCGCGCCGGCGTTCATGCTGCCGCCCTCAGGCGCGCGAAGCCCTGTTCGAGGTCGCGGATCAAATCGTCCGGATCTTCCAGGCCGGCGTGCAGGCGCAGCACCGGTCCGGTGTCGGTCCAGGCGGTGGCCGAGCGGAGCGTCGCCGGATAGGTCGGCACGACCAGGCTTTCGAAGCCGCCCCAGGAATAGCCGAGTTTGAACAGGCTCATGTGGTCGAGCATGGCGGCGAGCTGCCCGTCGCTGCACGGCTGCAGCACGGCGCCGAACAGGCCGGAGGCGCCGGTAAAATCCCGCTGCCAGATCGCATGGCCCGGATCGTCCGGCAATGCGGGATACATGACCCGCGCGACCTCGGGCCGTTCTTGCAGCCAGAGGGCCAGCCGGGTCGCCGTCTCCTGGTGCCGCTTCATGCGGATCGACAGGGTCCGCAAGCCGCGCAGCGCCATGAAGACGTCGTCCGGGCCGCCGCAATAGCCGGAGCCGGATGCGGTCTTCTTGACCGGAATGAACGCCGCCTCGGTACAGACCGCGATGCCGAGCATCAGGTCGGAATGGCCCGAGATATACTTGGTCGCCGCATGGAGCGAGACATCGACGCCGTGGGACAGCGGCTTGAAGCAGATCGGCGAGGCCCAGGTATTGTCCATGATCGTCGTGATGCCGCGCGGCCGGCACAGCGCGGTGATGGCCGGCACATCGACGATCTCGAACGTCAACGAACAGGGCGATTCCAGATAGACCACCCGCGTGTTCGGCTTGAACAGCGCCGCAATGCCGGCGCCGATCTTGGGATCGAAGTAGGTCACCTCGACCCCGAACTTGATCAGGAATTCCTCACAGAATGCCCGGGCCGGGCCATAGAGGCTATCGACGATCAGCAGATGGTCGCCGGCGCTGAGGAAGGCGGTCAGCGAGGCGGCGATGGCGCCCAGCCCGCAAGGGGTGACGACGGCGCGATAGCCGCCTTCGAGTGCCGTGATCGCGTCCTCGAACGCGCGGGTCGTCGGCGTGCCCTCCCGGCCATAGGTGAAATTGACATAGGCGCCGCTCGCCCGGTCGCGCCGCGTTTCCAGCAGCTCTTCGACCGAGCGGAACACCACGGTCGACACGTGATAGACCGGCGGATTGACGGCACCGTGATGGGCGGCGGGATCGCGCCCGGCATGGACGATCACGGTGTCCTCGGTGAAGCGCTGGGTCGAAGGCGTGTCTTGAGTCATATCGAGGCGTCTTTCGTTGGAACGCGAAGAATTGAAGGCAAGGGGCGGTGGCTAGACGATCGTGCCGGCATCGACGACGATGTCCTGGCCGGTCACCATGCGGCCCCGTTCCGAGGCCAGATAGAGGACGGCGGCGGCGATGTCGGCGCTGGAGACCAGGTCGCCGAGCGCGGTTTTGGCGACGAAGCGCCCTTTGACGTCTGCGAAGCTTTCGCCGGACGCGTCGGCCGAGGCCTGGAACAGGCTGCGGAGCCGGGGCCCGTCGACACCGCCGGGCGCCACCACATTGACGGTGATCCCGCTGGCGCCCACCTCGAGGGCGGCCGATTTCGCCAGACCGCGCAGCGCCCATTTGGACGCGGCATAGAGCGCCGACTGGGCGACGCCCTTATGCCCGTAGGTACCGCCGATGACGATGACCCGGCCGGATTTCCGTGCGACCATGCCCGGCAGCACCGCGCGCATGGCCAGCATCACGCCCAGCACGTTAACGTCGAAGCAAGCGCGATAGTCGGCGCTGTCCGATTGCCAGATCGGACGGCGCGGCGTGCCGACACCGGCGACGCAGACCAGGATATCGATGCGGCCGACCTCGGCGATCGCGCCGGCGACGGCCCGGTCCATCGCCGCTTCGTCCGTCACGTCGGCCGACGCCACGACGCAGCGGCGTCCGAGCGCCGTGACCGCCTCGACCGTCGCACGGGCACCGGCGGCCTCGCGGCTGACAATGACGAGATCGGCCCCGGCCCGCGCCAGGGACAGGGCCAGGTCCTGGCCCAACCCCCGGCTGGCGCCGGTCACCAGGGCGATCTTTCCTGCGAGTTCGAGCGTCATCGGATCCAATCCTGGACCAGCCGCTCAGCGGCGATGGTCATGGTGAAAAACAGATAGGCCGTCACGGTGCCGGCCAGGATCGATGCCCACATCAGCGGAAAATCCTGGGTCGAATAGGCATCGAGGATCAACCGTCCGAGTCCCGGCGCGCCGGACAGCCATTCGGCGAACATGGCGCAAAGAATGGCCGAGCCAGCCGCGATGCGCAGGCCGGTGAAGATGAACGGAATGGCGAAGGGGATGCGGACCTTGACCAGCGTCTGGAAGAATCCCGCGCCGTAGGACTGCATCAATTCGAGGGTATTGCGCGTAGGCGCGATCAGTCCCTGACGCGTCGACAGCATGATCTGGAAGAAGGTCAGCAGAGCGACGATGCCGATACTGTTCCAGGCGCCCCGGCCGAAAATCATGACGATGAGCGGCGCGATCGCGATCACCGGCACGGTGCGGACCACGACGATCAACGGCATCAGACCGCGGCTAAGCAGGGGCGAGACCAGAAACAGCACGGCGAGGATGATCGCCAGCATGACGCTGATCGCCATGCCGCCGATCGTGCACAGGATCGTGAAGGCGGCGGCGCCGCCGATCGACCCGGCCTGGGCATAAAGCGCCGCCAGCATCGCGGGCGGCGCCGGCAGCAGATAGGCCGGGATGGCGAACCACCAGACCGCGCCCTGCCACAGCAAGGCCAGAACCGCGAGCACGATCGCGAAGTTGAGCAGTCGGGCGCCGCTCTCCTTCAGCGCGCCGCCTGAGCGGCGGCGGCGCGGCGCGGTCCTGGATGCCACGGTCATGCGACCCTCGATCGGGTAGAGGCCGGCAGGATCAGCCGTTCGAACAGGCAGACCAGGCCGTAGGCCGCCGCCGACAGGCCGCAGCTGAGCACGACTGATGCCCAGACCTGATCGACCTGAAGGCTGAACATCGCGTTGAGCATGAACACGCCCAAACCCCATTCCGCCCCGGTCGATTCCGCGATCAGCGCGCCCAGCAAGGCCAGCGGGGCGGCGATCTTGAGACCGATGAACAGGTAGGGCACGGCATGGGGGAGCGCCAGCCGACGAAATCGCTGGATCGGCGTGGCGGCCAGCACCAGGAACAGCTCGTCCGCATTGCGCGGGATGGCGTTCAGGCCCTGCAGCAGCGAAACCAGAATGGGAAAGAAGCAAATGATCGCGGCCAGCGTCATACGGGTCGTCAGGGACAGACCGAGCCAAATGATCAGGATGGGGGCCAGCGCGATGATCGGCACGCTGTCGAGCACGGCGCCCATGGTCAGCACCGTGACCTCGATCCGGCGATAGGCATGGACCAGTAACCCGATGGCGAAGGCGGCGAGCGTCGCCGCCAGAAACCCCACGAGCGCCGTCAACAGGGTCGGCTCGACATGAAACCACAGCAGACCACGCTCGGCGACCAGCAGCGCCAGAATCCGGCTGGGCGGCGCGATCGTTGTCGGCGCCAGCCCCGATTGGACCAGGGTTTCCCACAGGCCCAGGAACGCGGCGATGGCGACCACGGCCGGCAAGGCCGCCTTCGCCTGGCGGCGGATCACGCGGCCGCTACTCGACATGGGCCGGGTTCCCGGCCTGATCGCCGAACAGGCTGTCGCGCACCCGGGCGACTGCGGCGGCGAAGGCGGGGGCGTTCATGTCCGACAACCGGCGCGGCCGTTCGATCCCAACCGACACCAGATCGACGATCCGGCCCGGCCCGGCCGCCAGGACGAAAATCTTGTCGGCCATGAACACGGCCTCCTGGATCGAATGGGTCACCATCAGCGCGGTCGTCCCGGTCTCGGCCTGGATGCGCAGCAGTTCGAGGTTCATGCGGTAGCGGATGATCTCGTCCAGCGCGCCGAATGGCTCGTCCAGCAGCAGCATCTGCGGTGCCAGTGCCAGGGCACGGGCAATCGCGCAGCGCTGCTGCATGCCGCCCGAAAGCTCGGACGGACGGGCGTGCTCGAAGCCGGCGAGCCCGACCAACTCGATCAGATCCTGCGGCGTCGCCTGGGACCGTGCCGCCCGGCGACCGGCCAGTTCGAGCGGCAGGCGGACATTTTCCAGCACCGTCCGCCAGGACAGCAGGGTCGGATCCTGGAACACGAAGCCGATCTGATGCTCCTTGCGCGCCTGGCGGGGCGGCAGGCCGCCGATGGTGATCGATCCGGCATCGGGCGCGATGATGTCGGCGACCATGCGCAGCAGGGTGGATTTTCCGCAGCCGGACGGGCCGATCAGGGCGCCGAACTCGCCGGATTCCAGCGTCAGGCTCACGTCCTGCAGCGCCTGGAGATGGCGACCGTCGATCGCGAACGCCTTGCCGACTTGCTCGACCGACAATCGCCCGGACGAAGCAGTAGCCCGGGTTGCGAGACGAGACTGGAATGCCGGATGTGCCATCGAAGATCCTAAATTCCCGCGGCGGCGCGGCCGCAGGATGCGCCGAAGACCGTTACACCGAAACCCGGGACGAAGGGGGGTGCCGTTTGTGCCGAGGTCCGGTGCGCGTTTTGCTACGGCCTGGCAATTGTCACTCTCAGCGCGGCGCCGATGCCGCCGTCACCACGCTTTGGGTGACCAGCTTCGTCAGATCGATCTCGATGCCGGGACCGATCAGGCCGGCCTCCTGCGCCAGGCGGACATTGGCTGCGAAGATCGCCGGATCGATCCACAACAACCCCCTGGTCAGGGCGTCGCCGTAATCGATATAGCCCTTCATCAGATTGGCCTCGGCGACCTGCTGAGCCAGATCGGCGCCGGGGGCGGCATATTTCTGCACCATGATCGCCGCGGTTTCCGCCGGATTGTCGATCATCCAGCGCCAGCCCCTGATCAGTGCCCGGGTGTAGCGCACGAACAGGTCGTGCTCCTGCGCCAAGGTGTCGCGCCGGGCGATCAGCACGCCGCCATAGCCCGGAAATCCCAGGTCCGACAGGTGCAGCACATGGGGCTCGAACCCGATGCTGCGCAACGCCGGCACGGCGGTGGTGGCCCAGCTGTAATAGGCATCGATCTGGCGCGCGACCAGCGCGCTCGGGTCCGTGCCGATCGGCACGAAGCGCACCGATTGCGGGTCGACGCCGGCCCGCCGCAGCAGCACCGTGACTTGGGAGCGCATACTGTTGGGCAGTCCGATGGTCTTGCCGGCCATGTCCTGCAGCGACGCCACCGGCCGGTCGGCGGCACTCATGAAGGCGGCGGGATCGCGCTGCATGATCGCTGCGAAGGCCACCAGCGGCTGGCCGTGCAGATAACCGTCGATCATGCCCGGTGGGTTGCTTTCGCTCACCAGCGTGCGCCCGCTGGCGACCAGCGTGCGGTAATCCGTACCCGGACCGCCGGCGGTATAGCGAACGTCGAGCCCCTCGTCGGCGAAATAGCCGCGATCGAGCGCCATGAAGTCGCCGCCGAATTGCACGCTCTTCAGCCAGCCGAGCTGATGGGTGATCAGGCTGCCGCCGTGGACGGCGTTACCGCCGCCATAGCGCGCGAAGCCGTCGATCATCAGCGCGCCGCCGCCCAGGGCCGAGACGGTGGTCAGCCCCGCCAGGCCGATCCGCCGAAGGGCGTCGCGGCGGCCGATCCGGCCGCGCGCTTCGACAAACTGCATCGCCTGTGGTTGGATCATGTCCTGTTCCCCGCTTCACACAGCAGGTTTCCTTATACACAGCCGGCGGCCGGACATGCGTAGACGATCACGTACAAGCCATTAGCGGAAACGGCACCGCCTCCCGCCGGCTGTTTGTCGTATCTCTGACGGGCGTGGCGAGCGCCGTTCTGATCGCCCCACCGTCCCCGGCGACGGGCCGGGCCGATCGCCAATCTCAAGGAGGCCAGCGAGACCATGAGCCGCAGCACCAAGGGGGCCGACGACGTCGCGGTCGCCGCAATAGTCGATTTGGCTGAGATTCCACTGATCGATTTCGCGCCCTTCCTGGCCGGGACCGAGGCGGGCAAGCGCGCGGTCGCCGACGAGATCGCCTGGGCCTGCCGCGAGATCGGCTTCTTCTTCATCAAGGGGCACGGCGTACCCGAGGACCTGCGGACCGCGGTATTCGAACAATCGGCCGCGTTCTATCATCTGCCCATGCGGGAGCGCGCCAAGGCGCAGGCGACCAAGGAATGGTACCGCGGCTGGATTCCCGCCCCGCCGTCGACATCCTTGTCGCGCAGCAGCCGACTGTTCGAGCAGTACCGGATCCAGCCGGAATATACGCCCGACGATGAAGCGCCGAACAACCACATCTTCTATCGGCCGAACCGCTGGCCGGAAGCGCTGCCGGACTTCGCCAAGGTTTGCACCGACTATTGGCAGGCCATGCTGACGCTGTCGCAGGCCCTGCTGCGCGCCTTCGCCCTGGGGCTGGATCTGCCGGAAGACCGGTTCGAGCGCTATTTCACCAAGCCGCTGTGCCAACTGAGCCTGCTGCACTATTCCTCCCTCCCGCCCGACGCCGGGATCGAGGTGTCCAACACGGTGTCCCATACCGACGAGGGGCCGCTGACCATTCTGGCGCAGGACAAGATCGGCGGCCTGGAAGTGAAGCGGCGCGACGGCGTCTGGATCGCCGCCCCGCCGATCCCCGGCGCTTACACCATCAATGTCGGCGACATGATGATGTGGTGGTCGAACGGCCGCTATTTGTCCAACTACCATCGGGTCAAGAACCGCGCGCCGGTCGAGCGCTTTTCGGTGCCGTTCTTTCTCAATCCCGATCGCCAGGTGATGGTGGAGCCGCTGCCCGAGCTGCTGGCCGGCGGTGATGCTCCCGCCTATCCGCCGGTGCAGGTCGGCGATCATCTCGCCCGGTTCTACGGCCGGCTGGAGATCGATCCGGTCCTGCTCGACGACGAACCGGGCGGCGTTTGAGGCAGATCATGGCGAAAATTGGCGCCGATATCGGCGGGACGTTCACCGACGTGGTGCTGGAAACCGCCGCGAAGCGCTTCTCAATCAAACTGCTGACGACCTACGACGCCCCGGAGCGGGCGTTACTCGAGGCGGTCTACATCCTGCTCGGCCAGGCGGGCCTGCAGCCGGCCGACGTCGAGCTGCTGGTCCATGGCACGACGCTGGCGACCAACGCGCTGATCGAACGCCGCGGTGTCAGGACCGCGCTGTTGACCACCGAGGGCTTCCGGGACGTCCTGGAGATGGGCACCGAGAGCCGGTTCGACCAGTATGACATCGCCATGGAGAAGCCGGTCCCGCTGGTGCCGCGCCGCCTGCGTCTGGGTGTCGCGGAGCGGGTCGCCGCCGATGGCACGGTCCTGCTCCCGCTCGACCAGGCCGGCGTGCGCGCCGCGGCGGCCCGGTTTCGGGCGGAGGGGGTGGCGAGCATCGCGATCGGCTTCCTGCACAGCTATGTCAATCCGGCCCACGAGCAGGCGGCGGCCCGGATTCTCGAAGCCGAGCTGCCAGACGTCAGCCTGTCTTTGTCCAGCGAAGTGTCGCCCGAGATGCGTGAATACGAGCGCTTCTCCACCACTGCCGCCAACGCCTATGTCCGGCCGCTGGTCGCAACCTATCTGCTGCGCCTCGACCGGCAATTGAAGGAACGCGGCTTTCGCTGTCCGCTGTTCCTGATGCTGTCGTCTGGCGGCCTGACCTCGGTCGAGACCGCCGCACGGTTTCCGGTACGGCTGGTCGAATCCGGCCCGGCCGGCGGCGCGATTTTCGCGGCGAGCATTGCAGCCGAACTCGGGATCGCCAAGATGCTGGCACTCGATGTCGGCGGTACGACGGCTAAGATCTGCCTGATCGACGACGGCAAGCCGCAACGCTCGCAGGGGTTCGAAGTGGCCCGCATGCACCGCTTTCGCAAAGGCAGTGGCCTGCCGCTCCGCATTCCCGTGGTCGAGATGGTCGAGATCGGCGCCGGCGGCGGCTCGATCGCGCGGCTCGATCTGACCGGCCGCCTGACGGTCGGCCCCCAATCGGCCGGGTCCGAGCCGGGACCGGCCTGCTATGGCCGCGGCGGCGGCCAGCCGACCGTGACCGATGCCGACCTGGTGCTGGGTCGCATCGATCCGGCGGCGTTCGCCGGCGGCGCCATTTCGCTCGACGTCGAGGCCGCCGAACATGCGCTGGCTATCCTGGCGCCGGGTGGCGCCGAGGCCATGACCATGGCGCTCGGCATCAGCGAGATCGTCGATGAAACCATGGTGAGCGCCGCCCGGGTCCATGCCATCGAACAGGGCACGACGATCGACGAGCGCACCCTGGTTGCCTTCGGCGGTGCCGCACCGCTGCATGCCGCCCGGATTGCCGAAAAGCTCGGCATCGACCGGATCATCATTCCGCGCAGTGCCGGCGTCGGTTCCGCGGTCGGCTTCCTGCGCGCACCGATCGCCTTCGAGATCTCCCGCAGCCTGCACCAGCGGATCGCCTCGATCGATTACGGCCGCCTCGACGCCCTGCTGACCCAGATGTCGGACGAGGCGCACGCGGTGATCTCGGCCGCCGACGGCAAGACCGAGCGGGTCGAAAGCCGGATGGCCTTCGCGCGTTATTGCGGCCAGGGCTACGAAATCGCCGTGGATCTGCCGATGCGCCGGCTGGGGCCGGCGGATGGCGATTTTCTGGTCTCGGCCTTCGAAGCGGTCTACCGGGCGCAATATGGCCGGGTGATCCGCGATCTGCCGATCGAAATCCTGACTTGGCGGGTGACCGTCTCGACCATTGCCGCGGCGGCGGGCGAGACGCCGACGCCGGTAGAAACCCATCGGATCCTCGTGCCGGCGCTGTCGCGCTCCGTGCTGGATACCGCGACCGCCGAAATCTCGACCTACGGCGTGGTCACGCGCACCGAGCTTCGTCCGGGCGACCGCATGGCGGGGCCGGTTCTGATCGTCGAGGACGAGACGACGACCGTCGTCTCGCCCGCATTCGATGCCGAGGTCGATGCCCGCAACTATCTCGTCCTCACCAGAAAAAGCACCTCGTCGGAGAATCGACCATGAGCGCGACGCTGTCCGATCTGCGGATGCAGGTGATGTGGACCCGCCTGATTTCCGTGGTCGAGGAACAGGCGCAGACCCTGATGCGCACGGCCTTCTCCACGACCGTGCGCGATGCGGGCGATCTCTCTGCCGCGATCTTCGATCGGCGCGGCCGGCTGGTTGCCGAGGCGGTGACCGGCACGCCCGGCCACGTCAATTCCATGGCGGATGGCATCCGGCATTTCCTGGCCCGCTTCCCGCTCGAACGCATGGTCGATGGCGACCATTACATCACCAACGACCCCTGGCTGACCGCCGGCCATCTTCATGACATCACGGTGGTGAGCCCGGTCTTCTTCAAGGGTCGCCTGGTCGCGATCCTGGGGTGCTGCTGCCATCAGCTCGATATCGGTGGTCTGGGCCAGGGCCCGGACGGCCGCTCGATCTATGAGGAAGGTCTGCAGATACCCCTGCTGAAGCTCGCCTCGGCCGGGCAGATCAATCAGGACCTGATGGCGATCCTGCGCGTCAACGTGCGCACGCCGCTGCAGGTCGAGGGCGACGTGCTGTCCTATATCGCCAGCAACGAGGCCGGCGCCAAGCGGCTGTGCGACATGCTGGCTGAATTCAAGCTCGACGCGTTGGAGCCGGTCGCCGACTATATCGTCGCCCAATCCCTGGCGGCGACCCGGGCGCTGATCGCCAAGCTGCCGACCGGGACCTGGTCGAGCGCGCTGACGATCGACGGCTACGACCGCCCCATCACGCTGCGCGCGGCGCTGACCATCGGCAACGGGTTCATTCTGGTCGATTATGCCGGGACCGACCCGGTCGTCAGCCACGGGATCAACGTCGTGCTGAATTATTGCCGGGCCTATACCGTGTTCGGCGTCAAATGCGTCGTCTCGGGCGAGGTGCCGAACAATTTCGGCGCGCTGGAGCCGTTCCGGGTCATGGCGCCGGCCGGCAGCATCCTGAACGCCGAACGGCCGGCTCCGGTCGCAGCGCGGCATGTCATCGGCCAGATGCTGCCCGACCTGGTGTTCGGCTGCCTCAGCCAGGCGATGCCCGACCGGGTGCCGGCCGAGGGATCGTCCTGCCTGTGGAGCGTGCAACTCCGGGGCAAGACGCGCGCGGGTGCCGAACCCTCCGTCGGCTTCGACACGGTGTTCTTCAACAGCGGCGGCTCCGGCGCGCGGCCCCGGCAGGACGGCCTGTCGGCGACTGCCTTCCCGAGCGGCGTGCGCGCCATGCCGGTCGAGGTGACCGAGGCGGGTGCGCCGATCGTGATCTGGCGCAAGGAGTTGCGGACCGACAGCGGCGGTGCCGGCCATCGGCGCGGGGGCCTCGGCCAGACGGTCGAGGTCGCGACCCGCGGCGACGACAGTTTCGAAGTGCTCGCCATGTACGAGCGCGTGCGGCATCCGGCCCTGGGCCGCGACGGCGGTGGCGACGGTGCCGCCGGCACCGTCAGCCTCGCCTCGGGCGGCACCTTGCGTGCGAAGGGCCTGCAGCGCATTCCGCAGGGCGATCGGCTCGTGCTGGAACTGCCGGGCGGTGCCGGCCTGGGCGATCCCCGGACCCGGCCGCCTGCCCAGCTTGAAGAGGATGTCGCCGACGGCATGGTCTCGCCAGAGGCCGCCGCGGCGATTTACGGACGGACGGGTCTATAGTTGGACGAACTGCCGCCGGTTCCCGGGAACCGGCGGCTTTCGCTCACACGATGACGCCGCCATCGACCACCAGCTCCTGGCCGGTGATGTTGCGGGCACCCTCGCCGATCAGGAACAGCACCATGGCGACGACGTCGGCCGGCTCGTTCGGCCGGCCCATCGCGATGCCCATATCGGCGACATAGCGGTCGATGACGACCTGTTCTTCCACGCCCTCGGCCTGGGCCCGGGCGGCCCAGCCGGCCCGCATCCGGGCGACGGCGATCGGGCCGGGTGCAACGTAATTGACCGTCACCCCGTAAGGACCCGCCTCAAGCGCCGCACTGCGGGTCAGGCCGCGCAGCGCCCATTTCGAGGCGGAATAGCTGGCCCGCCCGGCCCGGCCGCGCATCCCATGATTGCCGCCGATATTGACGACGCGGCCGCTGCGCTGGCGATACATCACCGGCAGCAGACGGGACATGGTGAGAAATGGGCCGCGCAGATTGGTCGCGATGACAGCGTCGAATTCGGCGAGCGCGATCTGGCCGATCGGCGGGCTGAGCGGTCCCGGAATACCGGCGACATTGACCAGCACCGAGATCCGGTCGCCGGACCAGTCGAGCAGGCGCGCCATCGCGATGTCGATCGCATCGGCATCCATGATATCGGCGGGCAGGGTCAGCACGCGCCGGCCCATGGCGGCAATCTCGGCCGCGAGGCTATCCAGTTGATCGACCGTACGGCCGAGTACGGCGACGTCATGGCCCTCATTGGCCAACGCGAGCGCGATCTCGCGCCCGGTGCCGCGCGTGGCGCCGGTGACGAGGGCGACGGGTGCCTCGGAGATTCCGCTCAAGTCGCGGTCTCGAAGAACTTGTTCCGGGCATCGGCCTGGGCCTTGTAGATCGAGAAGCCGACCCGCGACGGGAAGGGCAGTTTGACGTAATTCGACTCGAAACGGACTTCGCTGCTGGGCGCGCCGGCGACGATGCGCGAATTATATTCGGTCCAGTCGACGTCGTAGAATAGCGGGAAGGCATCGACGGCGGCATATTCGAGGAACAGGATCCGGCGCGGCCGGCCGGACCGATTGGCGCTCGAGCCATGGATGGTCATCGGATGATGGAACGCCACGGTGCCCGCTGGGCCGCTGAGCGGTGCCGCGTTCGACAGATCGAGGTCCGGGGCATCGGCCGGAATGGCGCCGACGAAGAACTGCTCCTCGTCATGATGGTCGAACAATTTGCCCCGGTGGCTGCCGGGCAGGACCTGCATGGCGCCGTTCGACAGGTCGGCGTCATCGATCATGACCGAGGCGACGCAGGTCGACATGTTGGTATGCGGCGCGAAGGCCCAATCCTGATGCCATTCGAGCGGCGCGCCGAGAGCAGCCGCCTTCATGTTGATCTTGGAATGGCTGAGACGGATGCGCTCGCCGATCAGGCGTCCGACGATCGCAAGGATGCCGGCATGGGCCGCCATATCGACATAGAGTTGGTCGATACGATGCGGCTTCTTGATCCGCTGGATCTGCGGACGTTCCGGCGTGTGGCCGCGTTCGAAGTCGAACGTGCCGTTGTCTTCGGTCTGGCCGAGCGCCTGGGCGGCGATCCGATCGGTGCCGTCCCGCAGCCGGCCCAGGTCCTCGGCGCCGAGCAGGCCCGGCACGGTGACATAGCCGTAGCGGTGATAATGATCGACGACGTCGTCGGTGGCGGTCATGGCAAACTCCTCCGGGGCAGTTCAGGCGCCGGTCGTGGTGGCGAGATCGGGAATCCGCTGGTCGGTGACGACCATGTGGGCTTTGTAATGGGTTATGCAGAGCGGCAGCCGGGCCGCCAATGCTGCGAGCTGAGCGGTCGCCCCGCAGGCCCAGAACACCGGCAGCTCGTCCGAATTCAACTGCGTCAGACCATGGCCGCCGTAGGAGTGGCGGAGATCATCGATGCCGATCAGCTCCGGCAGACCGATCGAGATCGGGCTGCCGTGGAATTGTGGATAGGCGGCCGAGACGGTGATGGCGGTGATCGCATCCGCGGGGCGCAACGCCCGCATCGACACGACGAGCGGACCTTGGAAGCGGCCGGCCGGCACGGTCGGGACGCTGGTGACGTACATGGCCGAGACATTGCCTTCGTCCAGGTGGCGCAGGCGGACGCCATGCCGCCGGACGACCGCCTCGAACGAGAAGGAGCAGCCGAGCACGAAGGCGACCAGATCGTCGCGCCACAGATCCGTAACGCTGTCCGGGGTCGCCTCAAGGACGCCGTCCCGAAACACCATATAGCCGCCGACATCCGTCCGCAGGTCGAGATCCGCCCCCAGCGCGGGGATATGGGGCGAGCCCCGTTCCCCGCGCGCGACGATCGGCAGCGCCTTCGGGTTCAGCCGGCAGTATCGCTCGAAATCATCGGCGTGCTCGGCCGGGACCACCATCAGGTTGCCTTGGACGAAGCCCGCCGCCAGATGGTTGGTGAAGCCTCGGTAGCGGCCGGTCCGGATCGCGTCGCGCACCGCGACGGGATCGGCCATGTCGAATCCCAAGTCGTTCATCGGTCATGCCTCGCCGCGGGTTTGAGGTGACAGCCGCAGCGGTAGAAGGACGCCACCGCCCGCTGCAGGCGGCCGATGCGCGCCGTGTCGGGCGGCGCGTCGGCCAGGGCCCGGCGCGCGTCCTGGATCAAGGCCCGTTCCAGCGCCGGGCGATCGACGCCGGTGCAGCGGCCGTCGTCCAGGACGCGGCGACCGCCGACGATCAAGTGTCGGATGTGGCGATTGGTCATCCGGGTCAGCAGCAGGTCGAGGATGTCGAGATCGTCATGGACGCAGTCCTGGGTAATCTCGGCCAGATCCAGCACGAGGATGTCGGCCGGCGCGCCGACCGCGAGGCGTCCGCCACCATCGGCCCCGAGAATGGTGCGGCGTCCGACCACGGCGGCCGCGTCGAACAGTTCGGCAGCACTCAGCCCCGATTCGCCGCCGAAACCGCGAAACTGCCGCCACAGCAGCCGGATCTCGCGCAGCATGTCTTCATCGTCGTCGAAGCTCATGCCGTCCAGACCGATCCCGAAGCCGAGGCCGGCCGCGCGGAACCGGTCCACCATCGGCAGGCCGGAGCGCAGGCGGAGATTGGACGAGAGATTGACTGAGACCGAAACGCCCCGCGCGGCCAACAGCGCGCATTCGTCCGGCGTCAGCCAGACGGCATGGGCGACGGTCAGGCGGTCGGTCAGCAATCCGAGCCGGTCGAGAAAGCCAATCAATCCGCCTTCGTAATGGGCATCGGCCCATTCGCGCTGACGCCGGGTTTCGAACAGATGCAGATGTACCCGACGCCCGGTCGCCGCGGAGGCTCGGGCGATCGCGGTCATGGCCTCGTCGTCGAGCCATTGCGGCCCGACCGGGCCGTATTGGACGGTGAAGAAGTCATTCTCGAATTCGGCGATCCGATCGACCAGCGCCATGGTCTCGGCCAGCGAGCGCGAGGGGCCGCGATGGTCGCTGAGGGCCGCCCGGTCTTCAGGTTCCAACAGGGCCAGCAGATCTTCGAGTTCCCCATAGACCACCGGATTGCGCCCGGCGAAGGGGACCGCGAAAGCGATACGGATGCCGACGTCCCGCGCCGCCCGCGCGACGCCTTCCGCCTCGGCCAGCAATTGCCGGCGATCCTGGGTGTTATGGCAGTGGTTGGCGGCACAGATGCCGCCTTCGGCCATGCGGGCGAATCCGACGACCGCACGCAGATACGGATCGATCACGGGCTCACGCGCGAGCGCCGGCAGCCAGGTCTCCAGATCGTCGTCGGACGCCCCGAACGCCACGGTCCGCAAGCCGCGGCCATGATCGTGGGCGTTGGACGGTGCTGGCAGGGCGATCAGCCCGTGCGCCGTGGAATCGAGATTGGCGGCCGCGACCGGCTCGATCGCCGCGATCCGCCCGCTCTCGATGCGGATCAGGCTCGGCCCCTGCGGCGGCGCATGGCCCGGGGCCGCCAGGACATGCCCGACCGCGAGGGTTCGTATCGTCTGGCCGGTCATGATCCGCTTGGCTCCATCCCGCCGATCAGACCGCCACGATCGGGCGGATGATCGACGCCGTGCTGTGTTCCAGGTTGCGCGGCGCCGGTGCCGGCATGTGCTGGATGCGCCGGACCGAGGTACCATGGCCGCGCGCCGACTCGACCAGCTTGCGGTCGCGCATGACGAAGCGGCCACGCACCAGCGTGTGGATCGGCAGGCCCTTGACCGGGGTCGCCTCGAACGGTGTCGAGGCGCCGAGCGAGTGCAGGTGACGGGCTTCCACGATATCCTCGCGCGTGAGATCGACGACGACGATGTCGGCATCCGAGCCGGGCAGCAGGGTGCCCTTGTGAGGATAGAGCCCGAACGCGTTCGCCGGCGCCGTGGCGGTGAGACGCACATAGTCACAGAGACTGAGCCGCCCGGCCACCACCTGGGTCAGCATCAGCGGCATCTGCGTCTCGACCCCGGTAAAGCCGCAATCGGCTTGCCAGATATTGTCCTGGTGCTTCTCCGAATGGGAATGGGGCGCGTGATCGGTCGCGATCATGTCGATCGTCCGGTCGGCGATGGCCTGCCACAGCGCGTCCTGATGCTTCTTTTCCCGGACCGGCGGATTGACCCGGATCAGCGAGCCGTTCTTGTAGGCCTGCTCGTCGAGCAGCAGGTAATGCGGCGCCGTCTCGGCGGTGATATCGACACCGCGCAGCTTGGCTTCGCGCAGCGGCCGCAGTTCGTCCCCGGACGAGACATGCAGGATATGGATGCGCGCACCGGTCCATTCGGCCAGGATCGCGGCGCGGGCGACCGCCTCAATCGCGACGACCGGCGGCCGGGCGGCCAGATGGGCGAGTGGGTCGTGGCGGCCGGCGTCCTTGAGCGCAATCTGCCGCCGGGCCATGATCGTCGCGTTTTCGGCATGAAGCGCGATCCGGTAGCCGTGCTTAGCGACGATCTCGAAACCTTCGAGCATCGCGCCCGACGAGGGCGACGGCAGGTTGCCGAACGTATTGCCCATGAAGCATTTGAAGGCGGCGACGCCGCCGTCGATCAGGATTTCGATCTGATCGAGGTTGTCCTCGGCCAGCAGGCCGTAGATTCCGTAATCGACATAGGCCTTCTTGGCCGCCTCAAGCTTCATCTGCAGCGCCGGCAGGGTGCCGGTCGGCGGGTTGGTATTGGGCATCTCGAACACGGTGGTCACGCCGCCCATGGCAGCGCTCGCTGTGCCGGTCTCCCAGGTCTCCTTGTGCGTATAGCCGGGCTCGCGGAAATGCACATGGGCGTCGATCGCGCCGGGCAGGATGTACTGGCCGGTCGCGTCGAGCACCTCCAGCGCCGCCGGCATCGCCGAAGCGTCGCCGATCGCGAGGATGATGCCGTCCTTGATGGCGATGGCGCCGGCGAATTGGGCGGTGTCGGTGACGATCGTTCCACCGGTGATGACGAGATCGGCAAGCATTGCGGGGGAATCCGGATTGAAGGTTGTCATAGGGCTGCCCATCCGCCATCGACCGGCAGATCGACACCGGTGATCTGACGGGAAACATCGGAGGCGAGGAACAGGCAGGCGTGGGCGATATCGGTGTCGAGGCTGATCCGCCGCAGCGCGTATTCGCTGGCCAGCCGCTCGATCGCCTGATCTTCGGTGACACCATGAGTCTTCATGATCTGCGGGATGACCTTGGTGCGAAACCGGGCACCGTCGACCATGCCGGGGGCGACGCAGTTCACATTGATATTATGGGGACCCGCCTCGATCGCGGTCGACTTCGTGACGCCCCGCAGGCCCCATTTCGACGCCGAATAGGCCATGCGTCCTGCCCGGCCACGCATACCGAACGTACCGCCGACATTCACGATCTTGCCGTACCGCCGCTCGACCATGCCGGGCAGCACGGCCCGCATGGTGTTGAAACAGCCGGTCAGATTGAGCTCGATGATCTCTTCGAATTCCTGTTGGGACGTCTGCCAACTGGTCGCCCCGACCGGCCCTGTGCCGCCGGCGACATTGACCAGAATATCGATCCGCCCGAAACGGTCGATCGCCGCCTCGGCAAGGGCCACGGTATCGGCTTCGCGCGTGACGTCGCAGGTGACCGGAAGCACCTCGACACCGCGGGCGCGGAGATCCGCCGCGACGGACTCGATGGCGTCCAGATCGCGCCCGGCCATCACGATCTTGCACCGCTCTGCGGCGAACGCCTGTGTGATGGCGATGCCCATGCCTTTGGCGGGACCGGTAACGATCGCGACGCGATCTTCGAGTGCTAACTGCATTATGCCCGTTCCATTCCTCTATTCTTGGTCGCTACGAGCCGATATCGAAAATATTAAATTCACAAAATCTGATTTTTGTTTAGTTTCAACAGATTAAATATCTTATATTTCTTGTATTTTACAGAAAATACGAAAATTTTTTGCATTTTTTCAAAAATACTATGGGTTTAATCTGAAATATATTTTCGATAAATCTTGAGAAGCTCCGTGATTATTGAGCGGTCCAATGTCAATATAGCGGGCCATCGCCAATGGCTGAGGTGCTAATTTCGTGGCTGGGCGTTGTTCAAAAGTGTTCGGGAAAGATGATCGTGCTGCGAAATCTGAGAGTATGGCGTTACCTGGAAGAGGTCGCGCGGGTCGGGTCCGTCCGTCAGGCCGCCGAGCGGTTGAGCATCACGCCGTCGGCGCTGCTTCGGCGCATCCAGGATGTCGAGTTCGACCTCGGCACGCCGATCTTCGAACGGAGCCCGTCCGGCGTCCAACTGACCGCCGCGGGCGAAATCTTCATTCGCTGGATTCAGAACCAGCGGGCCGAACTGCGGCGCGTCTCGTCGCAGATCGAAGAACTCGCCGGCCTGCGCCGCGGCGAGGTTCGGGTCTCCTGCAGCCAAGCCGTCGCCCGAACGTTCCTGCTCGATGAAGTCATCAAGTTTCGCGCGCTGCATCCGCTCGTGGGATTCAAGATCACGGTGTCGGATCATCACACGGCGCTGCAGGCCATGATGAACTACCAGACCGATCTGATCCTGGTCTTCAAGCCGCCCCGGCTCGCCGAGTTGCAGCCGATCATGTCGGTTGGGCAGACCCTTGTGGCGGTGATGGCGCATGATCATCCGCTGGCGGCTAAGTCGACGGTGCGCCTGCGGGAATGCGCCGCTTATGACGTGGCCTTGCCGGATCGCAGCTTCAGCGGACGCCAGATCGTCGAAGATGTCCTGGCGACCAGTTCCTCTCGGCTGAATGTCGTGATGGAGGCGAATTCGTTCGATCTCCTGTGCGACTTCGTGAAAGGAAGCCAGATCATCACGTTCCAGATCGATATCGGGGCACTGAAGTGGCGTGAAGACCCGGCCATAGCCATTCGTCCGGTGAGTGACATCGATCTCGTCCATGGCCCGCTGGTTCTGGGGCAGCTCAAGGGGCGTGCACTGCCGCTGGCAGCGGCCACTTTTTCAGAACAGGTGGCCCGTCAGCTTGATTTGTTGCGGGCGTTGCCGATGATCGGCGCCGATCGTTAAGCTCTGACGTCAGGCGACCCGTGTCGGCGCAGCCGGCGGCGCTGCGTGCCGCGGCCAAAAACAGACCGAACAGATTGTTTTTGGGCGGGGCTTTAGGCTATTCAGTCACGCTGCTTCCTGGGCTCCCGTACCCTCGCTCCGTTTTTTGAGAGACATCATGGAGAATACCGCTCGATCGGAACGATCCCGAAGCGCTGCCATACAGGCGGCGCTGACCATTATAGCCCGTGACGGTCCGGGCCGGCTGACGCTCGACGCCATTGCGCGCGAGAGCGGCATCAGCAAGGGCGGCGTGATGCATCACTTCCGGACGAAGACGGCCGTGCTGAAGGCCCTGCTCGACCATCAGATCGAGTATTTCGAGAGATTCTCGAAGGACTATCTGGCCGAACTGGATGCCGACCGGCGCGAACCCCAGCTCTCGGCACAGATCGCGACGCTGCGCGAAGCCGCCACCGACCCGCAGTCCGTCGCTTTTGCCATTGTCGGCGCCATGGCGGAAGAACCCGAGCTGCTGTCCATTACCCAAGAGCTCGATATTCAGAAGATAGAGCGGATCAAGGCCGAGGCGGCCGATCCGGACCTCGCATTGCTGCGCTTGGCTGCTGCCAGGGGATTGGCATTGTCGGCACTGTTCGGGCTCTACGCATTTTCCGATGACGAGCGCGCGCGCTTGTTCGAACGTCTGCTCGACAACGAACAATGGGCCGCTTTCACGAAAACCGATCGATAGCCCTTGAATGAGCGGTCTGTCGCGGGAAGAGAAATTCGGCCACTATATAAAAACCGTCTAGACGGTTTGTTTGTAATGCCCTAATGTGCGCCTCACATGATTTGTGAGGCGAAGAGATGGCGCAGGCGGTCCCGACATCGGCA
>Ga0302314_10000556_pt1 | contig 68903 bp, 58 predicted proteins | sample III_Palsa_N2_3_FD_200533 | JGI IMG/M metagenome (GOLD analysis project Ga0302314, IMG submission 200533) | Peat permafrost microbial communities from Stordalen Mire near Abisko, Sweden - III_Palsa_N2_3 | ecosystem: Environmental > Terrestrial > Soil > Palsa > Peat permafrost | place: Sweden...
CGCAACCGGTAGCCGCCGGTCAGCACCGCGCGCCGACGCGCCTCCCGCGCGTCGGCGTCGGCGGGCATCGCCGCCAGCGCCTGATCGAGCGGTCGTGTCGACAGGCGCAGATACGCCGACGTACCGTCGGGGCGTCCGAGCCGCGACAGCGCGTGCAGCAGGATCCATTCCAGGTCCTGGCCGAACGCCGGCTCCCAGGCGGTGCAGCGCGGCTGCTCGAGTCCCACCGACGGCGTGATGATCGACTGGTGGGCGCCGCCCTCGGGCGCGAGCGTCACCCCGGCCGGCGTCCCGATCAGGATCGACTGCCCGCCCGCGTATATGCCGAACGACCACTGCTCGAGCGCGCGGTTGACGAACGGGTCGTAGATCGTCCCGATCGGCAGCAGCGGCTGCCCATCACGTGACCAGGTCGCACCCAGCTCCGAGAGCAGTCCGACCAGGTTGCCCTCCGCGATCCCCAGTTCGATGTGCTGCCCGTGCTCGGATTCGCGCCAGCGCACGAGCGTGTCGGTGTCGTCGGCGAACCAGTCGACCCGGTCGCCGATCGACCAGACCCCGACGCGGTTGATCCAGCCCCCGAGGTTGGTCGAGGTGCCGACGTCGGGCGAGACCGAGACGACGTGGCCGGCGACGTCCGGGGCCGCGTGAGCGAGATCGGAGAAGAACCGTCCCAGCGCCTGCTGTGTCGACGCCCGGCCGGCGTGATCGCGCCCGACGTCGATCGGTACGTCCGGCGGCGAGGCGTCGGTCACGGGCGGCCGCTCCAGCCGCTCGGCGGCCTCGCGGCACAGGGTCGCCGCATCGGACGCCGGATCGAACAGCGCCCACGGATCGTCGGCGGACGCCCCGAGCTGGCCGGCGAGCGCCCGCCACTGCGCATCAGACAGCAGCGCCGAGTGGTTGGCCGGATGGCCCTGAGTCGGCAGCTGCCACGCCTTGATCGTGTACGCGAAGATCACCGTCGGCCGGTCAGACGCAGCCCCCGCCTGCGCGAATCCGTCGAGCAGGTCCGATAGATCGTGCCCGCCGAGGTCGCGCACGGCCGCGTACAGCGTCGAATCGTCGAGTGATGACACCAGCCGCGCCAGCTCACGTGAGCCGCGACCGCGGGTGGGTGGGCTCGCAATCCGCTCGCGCAGCTCGGACACCGACGAACGCAGCAGCCGCTGGTACTCCTCGTTGGGCATCTGGTCGATTCGTCGCCGCAACTCCTCGCCGCCGTCGCGCGCGAAGATCGAGCGCAGCAGCCGGCCGTACTTGATCGTGATCGTCTGCCAGCCGGCGGCCTCGAACATCGCGCCGATCCGGCCGGCGGCGATGTCGGGCACGACCCGGTCCAACGACTGGCGGTTGAGGTCGACGATCCACAGGACCTCACCGAGCGAGGGGATCATCGGGTCGACCAGCGCCTCCCAGATCGCGCCCTCGTCGAGCTCGGCGTCGCCGATCAGCGCCACCTCGCGACCGGCTTGGGGAACATCGAAATGACCGGCGACGTAACGGTGGGCGAGCGCGCTCCACAGCGTCTGGGTGGCGCCGATCCCGACCGAGCCGGTCGAGAAATCGACGGGGTCGGGATCCTTGGAGCGCGACGGATAGGACTGCAGGCCGCCGAACGAGCGCAGCTCGGTCAGATACGAGCTGTCCAGTCGCCCCAGCAGATAGTTGATCGCATGCAGCACCGGCGACGCGTGTGGCTTGACCGACACGCGGTCGCGCCCCCGCAGATGCTCGAAGTAGAGCGCGGTCATGATCGACACGATCGACGCGCTTGACGCCTGATGCCCCCCGACCTTGACGCCCGACGGCGTGCTGCGGACCTTGTTGGCGTGGTGGATGATCGACGTCGCCAGCCACAGCACGCGCCGCTGGACCTCGTCGAGCGTCTGCAGCGAGGACCCGGTGCGGGCGGGGTCGGCGTCGACGGCGGCCATGCCACCACATTGAATCTCGCCCACCACATCAAAGACAAGTCCGCACTCCTAACCACGCAAGAATCACACGTCCGTCGGCTACAGCCTTATGATTCTTGCGTGGATCTCGATGCAACCGACCACCGGCTCATCGACTGCCTGCGCGCCAACGCACGCGTCACGCTGGCCGAGCTGGCGACCGAGGTCAGCCTCTCGTCGCCTGCCGTCAAGCGCCGGATCGACCGCCTCGAGGAGCGCGGCGTGATCACCGGCTACACGGCGATCGTCGATCACGGCAAGCTCGGCTTCCCACTGCAGGCGTTCTCCGAGCTGCGTTTCGACGGCACCGCCGGGGTCGACGAGATCGCCTCGATCGCGAACGAGATCCCGGAGGTCGAGGCCGTCTACACGACCGCCGGCGACCCCGACGCGCTGGCGCTGCTGCGAGTCCGTGACGTCGAGGACCTCAAGCGGGTCGTCGACCTGATCCGCCGCAAGGGCGCCGGCACCAAGACGCTGATGGTCGTCGGCACGAGTGCCCGCACGCCCGCGTAGCGGACGAGCGAATCAGTACGGCGGCAGGTCAGCCCACCACTGGCCGAGCACCCGGAACGCGGTCCAGAACTCGCGCTTGGCGCGCTCCTCGTCCAGCGCTTCGTCGATATTGGGCACGTACAGCCCCTCGATCGACGGGGTCAGCCGTTGGATCTCGCCCGGCGCGTCATCCAGCTGACGCGCGAGCGGGATCTCGAGCTCGTTGATTGTCTGCAGCGAGTCGGGTCCCATCACCACCACGATCTTCGGCGCCACGATCGCGAGCTCCTCGACGATCCGCGCCACGCACCCCGGGTCGGCCAGGTCGGTGTCGACCACGGGACACTTGACGCAGAGCGTTCCGTACACCGCCAGCGGATCGATCGACAGCCGCCGCAGCGACTTCATCAGCGCGTTGCCGGTGCGTCCGTAGAACGCGACGCCCTCCTCGACCTCGGCGGGTCGGGCGGAGTACTTGACCATGAAGATGTCGGCCTGGGGGTGGCCGGAGCCGAGCACCGGCATCAGCTGGCCGCGGGGGCACTCGGCGCACTCGGTCAATCGATGGGCGAATGAATTGAGCTCGCGGATCGCGCGCTCGAGGTACTTCTCGCGGATCTCGTCATCGGTTGCCGGCACGCTGCCGGGATTGGACGGAAGCGGTGCTTGTCCTTGACGCTGCATCAGGAGTTGCGGCCGATCGCACGTCTGACGCGCCGCTCGCGAGACGCGCGGCGCGCTCCTGACGGCATCGCCTTCGTCTGCAGGAACTTGAGCGCCTGGACGTACAGGAGGCTCGCCGGGTTGCGGATGATGTCGGCGTCGTGCAGCGATTGCATGAATTCCTCGGGCCCGTCGAAGTCACGCATCCGGATCCGCACCGAACCGAGTCCCTGGGGGACGTGGGCGTCGGAGCCGGCGCCGCCGGGGATCCGGTACTTGGCCGCGAATCGCACCGCCTCCTCGTTGAACTCAGAGATCGCGACCCGCGGGTTGAACACCTCGATTGCATCGATCTCGTCGATCACGGCCAGCAGGTGCTCGTAGTCGGGAACCGAGTGCATCCGGTCGAACGGGTGCGGCACGTAGACGATCCCGCCCTGGCGGCGAATCTCGGCGATCGTCTCCTGCAACGTCATGCCGCGCGCGATCTTCTCGGTGATGAACAGGCCGATCACCTCGCCCTGCTCGGCCGTCTTGACCTCCTCACCCGCGATCACCTTGATTCCAGATGCCTTGGCCTGCGCCTCCAGCGCGCCCGAGATCTGGTTGTGATCGGTGACCGCGATCGCGCCGAGGCCGCGGGTCTTGGCCTCGGCCAGCAGCACCTCGACCGGCGTCGCGCAGTCATACGAGTGGTCGGTGTGCATGTGCAGGTCGACGTCGATCAGCTGACGTTGGCGCAGCCGCCGGCGCACCGGGGTGTCGCCGGGGTCGAGATGGCGCCGGGCGGCGAGCTCGAGGTAGACGTCCTCCAGCTCGCCCGCGACGCGGTCCCAGGCCAGCCGATCACCTGGCTCCGCCGACGCGCGCGACGCGCGCCGCAGCGTGCCGGGATCCGAGATCAGTCGCTCCAGATGTGCGGCCAGCGTCAGGGCCTCGCCGGGCTCGAACAGCGAACCGAGCTCTCCGTCGGCCAGGATCTCCTCATACACCGGCAGACGGGTGGCGACCGCGACGGCGCCGGCGCCAAGTGCGCGCACGAGCGTCCCCGGGGCGGTCCGGTCGCCATCGGATGCAAGCACCGCGATGTCCGCGGTCGCGAGCACGTCGCACTCGGGCCGTTCGTCGGCGCCGGTGAACGTCACCCGGTCGCGCAGCGCCCGTGAGAGCGTCGCGGGCGGCGCCGAGACGCGCGGCGACCAGACCGTCGCATGCCAGTCCAACCCGGCGGGCAGCAGCCGCAGCGCTCGCAGCAGGGTTCGCAGCGCGGCTCGCTCCTCGGCCGCGATCATCACGATCTCCGGGGCGGCGTTGGCGGGCCTCGGCTGCGGCGGGTCGGCGCCGGGCGTGACCACTCGGTAGTCGCCGGGAAAGAAAGTCTGCAGCAGGTTGCGGGTGGCGGCGTAGCTGGCGATCCGGGCATCCAGGCGTGAGAACAACAGGCGCGTCAGCGGCCCTGCCAGCTGCGTCGTCAGCACGTGCTCGGTCGGGGCGTGGAACGAGCCGACGTTCAACGCCCGTGAGTGGCGCAGCGCGACGCTCGAGGCGCTGGGCGCGAACGGTTCGTGCACGTCGACGACGTCCAGCGGCAGCGCCGTCAGCACCTCCTCGATCGTCTTGGCCACGTCGACCGGCAGCGACGCGGCGCGCCGGCGGGTCGGCGCGAACGGCAGCACGCCGCCGACGCCCAGCACACGCGGCTCATTTGAGGACAGCAGCTCGTCGGGATCCGAGCGGATCAGCTTGCGGCTGGCGCCGACCAGCTCCTCGGACTGGGACGGCGCGATGATCAGCACCCGATGTCCGCGGGCGCTGAGGCGTTCTGAGACGCGGGCAACGTACTCGTTGACCTCGTTGGCCACCTCCCATGCGAACGGGGTGACTTGGGCGATCACCAGGTCGTGATCAGAACCCGTGCGGGTGGCTGGCACAGGACGAGCTTAATCGGATCGCGCGCCGGCGTCCGCCTATTCGGTCAGGGGCGGTTCGCGCAGGTTGGCGTTGATCTGCTCCGACAGTGCCCGGGCCGCGGCGGCCTGCTCGCGCGTCCGCTCGCGGTCCTGACCTTCGGCGAGCGCCGCCCAGTTCAGCGCGTCGGCTCGCTCCTGAAAGGCCGCCCGTTCGCGTTCGGTATCGACTGCGGCGGCGTGTCGCAGCAGCTCGGCTCGCTCCGACACGACCGCGGCGGGCTCGTCGCCGGCATGAACCTCGGTCAGCTCGACGCCGCGCTCGAACACGAAGGTTTTGTCGCTGGAGCGGATCGGCCGGTAGCGGATCCGCTCGATCGTGATCAAGCCGTCGTCGTCGGCCCTGGTCGTGACCTCATAGCGGGTGAACGGAGCGATCTCTCCGAGCCACGCCTGGCGGCGCTCGACGATCCCTGAGTTGCTCCGACGTTCGAGCCTGGTGGCGCTCAGTTCGGCGACGTGGACCCAGCCCCAGTGGGTGCCCGCCAGCACCAGCCCGACGACCAGCGCGACCGCCGCCATCGCGCCGCCGCCGTCGAACAGCAGCTCGACCGCCCCGAGGATCGCCAGCGCGATGCCGCCGATCAACGTCACCCCGGTGAGCGTCGCGCCGACGCCGACCAGGCTGCGGCGCGACGCACGGGCCGGTACCGGCTCAGGGCGCCCGACCGCCGCCGGCAGCGTCGCCGGATCCTCGCTCAGCAGTCGCTCGTCGGCGACGAGGCCGACCAGCTGCTCTGGGTCAACGTCAGCGCCCATCCAAGTTGACGGTACTCCTGTGATGTCCGCGCGCGGACGATTCGCTGCGCATTGCCCCAGCAAGTGGTTCACTCTCTATCGTCAAGGTCGCGACGCCGACCACCGGCGCCAGATCTCCACTCCCAAGGAAAGGGGAATCACGGTGCCCTTGTTCTTTTTCACCGTAGAGCAGCAGCAACGAGCGATCGTTGAGCGATTCGGGAAGTTCGTACGTGTGGCAGGCCCAGGGTTGCAGTCAAAGACGCCGTTCGTGACGCGCGTCGCCGGGCGTGTCAGCCTGCAGGTTGAGCAGCTCAACGCCGAGATCGAGACCAAGACGAAGGACAACGTGTTCGTCCGCGTCAAGCTCTCAGTCCAGTACAAGGTCGGCGCTGAGCCCACACAGGTGCAGGACGCCTATTACAAGCTCGACGATCCAGAGGTGCAGATCCAGTCATACGCGTTTGACGTCGTTCGCTCGCACATCCCCAGCATGGGGCTGGACGAGGCATACGCTGACGCCGACACGATCGCGATGCACATCCAGGACACGCTGCATCGCCAAATGGCCGAGTACGGCTACGAGATCGTCAAGGCGCTGATCACCAACATCGAACCCGACCAGCGGGTCAAGGACGCGATGAACAACATCAACGCGTCGCAGCGCAACCAGATCGCGGCGGCCGCCCAGGGCGACGCCCAGAAGACGCTTGCGGTCAAGAAGGCCGAGGGCGAGAAGGAGACGATGCGCCTGCAGGGCGAGGGGATCGCCGAAGAGCGCAAGGCGATCGCCGAGGGACTCAAGGAATCGCTGCAGATCATCGCCGACCAAGGGCTCGACATCAAAGAGGCGATGGCGCTCGTCGCACTGACTCAGTACACCGACATGATCCGGGCACTCGGTGAGGGGTCGCAGACCAACACGATCCTGCTGCCGCACTCGCCCAGCGCGGTCGGCGAGCTGATCGATCAGATCCGCAACGGGATCATGGTCGCGGATATCACCAGCGACACGATCGCCGCGGCGCCGAAGCAGCCGCAGCTCAACGGCGGCTCCGGGAGTTAGCCGGGACGGGCGCTCGGGCAGGCGGCGAGCTCGAGCGCCGGTGGCGATCAGTGACGGTCGCCCGCCGTGGCGCGAGCGACCGTTTGTCGTTCCGGCCGCCGGCCGCGCAACAGTACGGCGATGCCGCCACCGATCACCGCGCGTGCGGCTCGCCGGATAGCGCTCGCCTCGCAGGGGTTCGGACGGCGCCGGCCGACCGGCGCGGCCAGTCCCGGGCCGCGGCAGATCATGGCGCTGATCGCGCAGCTCGGGCTGCTCCAGCTGGATTCGGTCAACGTCTTCTTGCGGGCGCATTACATGCCGGTGTTCTCGCGCCTGGGCCCCTACGACCGGGCGGTGCTCGACCGTCTGGCCGGCCACACCTCGGGTCGCCTGAACCGGCAGTTGGTGGAGTACTGGGCGCACGAGGCGTCACTGGTCCCGTTCGAAACCCACCGGCGGCTGCGGTGGCGGATGGGTGACCAGGAGGGCCAATGGGGCTCGATGCAGCGGATCCTTGACGAACAGCCTGACCTGGTCGCGCAGACGCTCGCGCTGGTCGCCGGCGAGGGGCCGATCCGCGCCGGGCAGACCGGCTTCGAGCGCCCGGAGCCGCAGCCGGGGCACATGTGGAATTGGCACGACGGCAAGGTGGCGCTCGAGCATCTGTTCTACACCGGGCAGGTGATGGCGGCGCGCCGGATCAACTTCGAGCGGCTCTACGATCTGCCCGAGCGGGTCCTGCCTGCGTCCGCGCGCAGCGCGCCGACCCCACCGCGTGAGGAGGCGCAACGTGACCTGATGCGAGTCTCGGCGCGCGCGCTCGGGCTCGCGACCGAGCCCGATCTGGGCGACTACTTCCGGCTGCCACGGGGCGATTCCAAGCAGCGCGTCGCCGAGCTCGTCGCGACCGGCGAGCTGCTGGAGACCGAGGTCCGCGGCTGGGGCGCACCCGCGTACCTGTGGCATCAGGCACCGCGGCCGCGGCCGATCCGCGGCCGGGCGCTGCTGTCGCCGTTTGATCCGCTGATCTGGTTCCGACCTCGGGCGCTGCGGCTGTTCGACTTTCACTACCGGATCGAGATCTACGTGCCGGAGCCCAAGCGTGTGTACGGCTACTACGTGCTGCCGTTCCTGCTCGACGACGCGCTCGTCGCCCGCGTCGATCTGAAATCCGACCGACAGGCAGGCGTGCTGCTCGTGCAGGGCGCGTTCGCCGAGGCGGGCGTCGAGCTGCAGCGCGTGTCGGTCGAGCTGGCCGCGGAGCTGGCGCTGACCGCGGCGTGGCTGGGGCTCGACGGCGGCGTCGTCGTGCGCCCCAACGGCGATTTGGCGCCGGCGTTGGCGGCCGCCGTCGCCGTTTGACCGCGAGTTGCCGCCCCAGGAGCGACCTCACCGTGCCAGTCACGCCCCGAGGCCGGGTCACCGTCGTCCGTTAGCCAATAACAACGTCTATGTCGTTGTTATTGGCCAACACAGTCACGCCGAGCGCCGCTACCGTCGCCCGGGATGGCACTGCGCGCGCTGCTGTTCGACCTCGATGACACGCTGATTCCAGAGACCCCGGCGATCGTGGCCGGCTACGAGGCGGTCGCCGAGCGCGTCTGGGGTCAGAGCACGCCCGAGCGCGTGCGGCAGTTGACCGATGCCGCTCGCGCGGTCTGGCGCGCCGGCGCTCCGTGGGAGTACAAGGAGCGAGTCCACTTCAGCCTCGGTGAGGGACTGCACGGCGAGTTCGTCGCCGACGGCCCTGAGCCCGACCGGTTGCGTCAGTTCATCCCTCGCCTGCACGAGGAGGCGTTCGAGGCGGTGCTCCCGGACGCCCACCGGGGCAGCTCAGCCGAGCTCGTCGACACCTGGCGCCAAGCGCGGATGTCGGCGCTGTCGCTCTACCCGGAGACGCGGGAGGTGCTGACCGAGCTCGGTTCGCGGATGCCGCTGGCGCTCGTGACCAACGGGGCCGCACGGCTGCAGCGGGCAAAGCTCGAGCGGACCGGGATCGAGGACCACTTCGACGTGATCGTCGACTCCGAGACGGTTGGGGTCGGCAAGCCGTCGCCGGAGATGTTCGAGCTCGCGCTGCCCAAGCTCGGCGTCACGGGCGGCGAGGCGGCAATGGTCGGCAATGATCTGGGCCGCGACGTCGCGGGTGCTCGCGCCGCGGGGGTCCGGCCGATCTGGGTCCATCGCCCGGCCGACGGGTGGGGAGACGGGGATCCGGGCGACGCCAAGCAGATCGCCGACCTGCGCGAGCTGCTGGCGTCCTGAACCCGCCGCGACCCTGTGCGCTCGGGCTTACGGCGCGTCGCGTTGAATGTCCCAGGTGTTGGGGCCGTCAGCCTTGATGAACGTCACGCTCGCCTGATCGCCCGAGCAGGTCCACGACCCCGACTCCGGCGCGGCCGGGCCGGGCCCGATGACCTGGCCATTGACGTAGTAGGTGAGGCCGTCGTCGATGTCATCCTCGGTGATCGTGCCCGAAGATCCGGTCGGGTCGCTCGAGCTGAGCGTGACGTCCCCGGCCTCCGTGCCGCGGAAGTACCAGCCCGCCGGGTTGGGCAGCGAGTTGTCGTAGTCGACCGTGACGGTTCCGTCGGCCTCCCAGTCCCACGTCGCGTCGACCCCGGGCCCGGTCCCGTCATTGACCGAGGTGGTCGTCCAGTTGCCCACCAGGCACGGTGTGCCGTGATGCTCGATCTGGACGTAACGCGAGAACGACGGCGCGGCCAGGCCAGCGATCTGCCCGACCACCGCCGAGGTGACCGTGTCGAGCAGCGGTCCGGCCACGACCCGCACGGCTCCGGGCACGTCGCCGAGGACGATGTCGCGGATCAGCTTCGCGAGCGGCTGCGTGTCGAGGCTGACCGTCCCGGTGACGAGGATGTAGTCGTTGGTGATCAGGCCCCCGGCGGCCTGCGCGGCCGTCTCGGTGTTGGTCGTGTACTTCAGCGTCGCCGTGTGTTGGGCGCCGAGCTTGGCATCGGTACCGCTCGTGTCCTCGGTCGCCAGGTTGCAGTCGGTGGTCGAGCACCAGCCGCTGGTCGGAACCCCGTTGACCTGGGCCAGGTTCCAGTTCACCGTGCGTCCGGCGACCTGGTTCAACGACGGCAGCGTGATCCCGAGCAGGCTCGCGCAGTCCTGCAGGCCCGTCGGGAACTCAAAGCCGCCGGCCGCGCCGAGCTTGATCGTCAGCGCACCGGGCTGGCCGCCGGCCGGGTCGATCCCGAACGCGTTGTACGACGGGGCGGCGGTCGTCGTCACCTTCAGGTTGCGGAGCGCCGACACCGCCCAGGAGACCAGCGCCGCGGTCGCGAACCCGCGCCGGATGACGCCCAGCACCGGCGCCGTGAGCGTGCTGACGAGGTTCGGCAGCTGGCTCTGAGCGAGCGCCAGCGCCGAGTTCCACAGGCCGCCGATGAAGTTCACCGCGGCGTTGGACGACGAACCGACCGTCAGCGCCTTGACCAGCGAGCTGAGGCCGTTGCTGACCCAATCCGACAGGGCCGAGCAGACCGTGCCCGAGGCGGCAAAGGCCAGCGGCGGCGACGCGACGGCGACCAGCGCGGCGTGCTCGTGGTGTCGCCCGGACGCGGCCGCGCGGTAGGCGTCGGCGCTCAGCAGCGTCAGGACGAGGCCGGGGAACAGGACGGTGTCCGGATGCGCGAGATCCGCGCCGGCCAACAGCGTGTGCGCGAGCTTCTCGCCCGGCGTCGACGATTTGCCGGCGTACGCCGCGAGCACGTACGCGAATGGCGGGTATTGCTTGCCCGCCGCCGCCTTCGGCATCGGCGCCAGCGCATCGAGCTGGATCCCCGGGATGCCGGCGCCCGCCGCCGTCCCGGCGGCGTAGGCAGCCGCCTGGGAGCGCAGCACGTGCATCGGCACGACCGGCGCGCTGACATGGCGCAACGGCCGCTTCGAGGCCGGCGAGGCGTACACGCCGACGCCCTCGCGTGCGAGCGCGACGATCACCTGGTTGGTGGTGAGCGCCGACCCCGAGCCGGCGGCCGCGCCCGAAGCATCACCTCCGGAGCCGGAGCTTGCCGAAGCCGACGGCACGATCGCCAGCAGCAGCACGACGCCGGCCATCGCGGCCAGCCATACCAGTGCTCGCGCCGTGCCAGCCCAGAAACGTCCCACGATCCCAGCCCCCTTGACAACCTGCAGTTGTCCCCCCCCGATGCCGAGCGTACTCGGCATCGCGCGCACACTCAACCGGTCGCTCGCCGGCGGTCAGGCCCCCACCGGCTCCTCGGGGCGCGCCGGCCGCCCGCCCCGGTCCGCCATCCGTCGCGTCCAGCCGGGGATCGTGCGTGCCGCGTCGGAGTCGACGATCGATGCCGCCGCCGGGAGCGCGGCCGCGCAGAACGCGGCGGCGACGAGGAACGCCACCCGGTAGGCGGTCACGTTCGGGACGACGTGCCCGGAGACGGCGTGGGTCGCCCCGACCGCCACCACCGCTGTCGTCAGCACGGCCACGCCAACCGCGCCGCCGAGCTGCCTAGACGCGTTGAACATCGTCGACGCGCGGCCGGTGTCGTGGCTGGAGATCGTCGCGAACGCGGCCGTGTTGAGCGGCACGAACACCTGGCCCATCGCCAGGCCGAGCGCGAACATCAGCAGCCGCATCCACCACAGGCTCGTGTGCGGGCCGCCCGCCAGCGCCATCAGCGCGATCGACGACGTGGTCCCGGTCAGGCCGAGCAAGACGTGTCGGCGCGGTCCAAGGCGCGGGTACAGCACGCGGCTGGCGAGCTGGGCGCCGAGCATCACCCCGAGCGCCTCGGGGAACGTGCTCAGACCGGAGTCCAGCGCGCTCAGCCCGCGGGCGTCCTGGTAGTACAGCGAGATCAGAAACAGCGTCCCGAAGAACGCGATCGAGACGAGGACCGTCGCGGTCGTCGCACTGCGGAACAGGCGGTTGCCCAGCAGCCGCAGCGCCACGATCGGCCGGCTCGTGTGCAGCTCGACGACCACCATCGCGACGAGCAGCACGGCCCCGACCGCGATCGAGATCAGCACGTCGGCGCTACCCCAGCTGGTGACCGGCCCCTCGGAGACGCCGTACATCACCGCCCCGAGGCCGAGCCCCGACAGCAGGAAGCCCGGTAGGTCGAAGCTCCCGGGATCGTCCTGGGGCTGATCGGTCAGGAACACCGCACCGAACGCGAGCGCCGCGACCCCGATCGGCACGTTGACGAAGAACACCCAGCGCCAGCTCGCCTCGGTCACGAGCAGGCCGCCGAGCACCGGACCGAGCGCGGGCGCGAGCGTCGTCGGACCGACCACGATCGAGGCGGCCCGCAGCCGTTCCTCGGGCGGGAACGCGCGGTAGAGCATCGCCATCCCGACCGGCGCCAGCATGCCGCCGCCGATCCCCTGCAGGACTCGGAACGCGACCAGCTCGCCGAGGTTGGACGCGATCCCGCACAGCGCCGACGCCGTGGTGAAGATCACGATCGCGCTCAGCAGTGTGCGCCGGCCGCCGAACCGGTCACCGAGCCAACCGGAGGCCGGGATGAACACCGCCAGACTGACCTGGAACGCGATCGAGATGCCGTTGACCGAGGTCGAGCGGACGTGGAAGTCACGCCCGATCGTCGGCAGCGCGACGTTGACGATCGTGACGTCCATGATCGACATGAACATCGCCGCGACGAACACGACCGAGACCGCGACCTTCTGACTCACGCGCCCGCCCATCGTCGGTCACGTTAGCCCCGGCTCGTGCCGGGGCCGGAACGGCGCCGCCGCACGGTCGAGATCCTCGTCGTGCAGCGCCATCGTCCCGCCCAGCAGCATCGCGAGCGTCGCGGGCGTGGTCAGCCGCGCCGGCGCTGGATCGGCGGCCGCCCGTGCGGCGACCAGCGCCAGCTGCTGCGTCGTCGCCGAGCCGGCCACGATCGAGTTGCCCGCACGGCCTCCGAGTGTCCAGACCGACGGGTACGCGGCCGCCAGCCCGGCGGCGACCAGTCGCACCTCACGGGCGGCGCGGTTGTCGACGACGTTGACGAGCGCCAGCGGCGCCGCCCGTGCGACCGCGGCGAACGCCTGCGCGGTGATCAGACGCCGCGGCACGGCGGCGCCGGCGAACGCATCGATCACGACCGCGTCCCAGCGGGCGGCCGGGCGTCCGGCGAGGAATGCCCGTCCCTCGGCATGGTGGACGCGGAGTCCGGGCACGCGGCGCAGGCCCATGTGGGCACGCGCAAGCTCGAGCACGTCGGCGTCGGCCTCGCAGACCTCCTGGCGGCCGTCGGGGTCCTGTGCGGCGAGCGCCCGGGCCAGTGCGCAGGCGCCGCCGCCGATGTGCAGCACCCGGCTCGCGCCGGCGGCGTCCAGCACGATCCGGATCCACCGCAGGTAGTCGAACTCCAGGTGTGTCGGATCGGCGAGGTCGACGTAGGACGCCTCCATCTGGCCCTGCAGCAGCAGGCGCCCCGACGGACGTCGCGGATCACGCTCGATGATGAGGTCGCCGCGGCGAGCGAGGATCTCGGGTTCGGATGGGCGCCGGCGCTTGCCGATCGACCGTTGATAGCGGATCGGGACTGCGGCGGCGGTTGGTCGATATAGCCCGGCCGGCGAGCCATATCGACCAGATCGCCTGCGTCTACGCCTGCGTGGCGGGCGTCTGCGTGGCGGGCGTCTGCGTGGCGGGCGTCTGCGCTCCGCCTGGCTCGTCGCCGGCGGCCGGCGCGACCGAGCGCCGCGAGTAGCGCTCGATGAACTCCTCGGTCAGCTGATGCGCCTCATCGTCGGGCCGCTGGTGCATCGGCGACTTCATCAGGTACGAACTCGGCCCGTCCAGCTGGCCGGCGAGGCCGTTGTTGAGCGCCAGCTTGCAGCAGCGGACCGCGTCGGTGACGATCCCGGCCGAGTTCGGGGAGTCCCACACCTCGAGCTTGAGCTCGGCGGTCAGCGGTACGTCGCCGAACGCCTGGCCCTCGAGGCGGATGTGGGCCCACTTGCGGTCGGTCAGCCACGGAACGTAGTCCGACGGCCCGACGTGGACGTCGTCGGCGGGCAGCTCGTGCCCCATGATCGACGTGACCGCGTTGGTCTTGGAGATCTTCTTGGACTCCAGGCGCTCGCGCTCGAGCATGTTGTAGAAGTCCATGTTGCCGCCGACGTTCAGCTGCGAGGTGCGCAGCAGCTTGACGCCGCGGTCGTGGAACAGCCGCGCGAGGCCGCGATGGACGATCGTCGCGCCGACCTGGGACTTGATGTCGTCGCCGACGATCGGCAGGCCGGCCTTGATGAAGCGGTTGTTCCAGTAGTCCTCGCGGGCGATGAACACGGGGATGCAGTTGACGAAGCCGCAGCCGGCCTCGAGGATCTGCTCGACATACCACTTGGTCGCCTGCTCGGAGCCGACCGGCAGGTAGGAGACGACCACGTCGGTGCGGGTCGCCTTCAGCACCTCGACGATGTCGACCGTCGGCCCCGGGGCCTTGGTGATCTTCTGTGAGAGGTACTTGCCAAGCCCGTCGTGGGTCATCCCGCGCATCACCTCAACGCCGAGGTCCGGGACGTCGGCATCGAACTTCAGGGTGTTGTTCTGGCCGGCGAAGATCGCCTCGTGCAGGGGCTTGCCGACCTTCTCGACGTCGATGTCGAAGGCGGCCGAGAACTCGATGTCACGGACGTGGTAGCCGCCCAGGTCGACGTGCATCAGGCCCGGGACCGGTTCGGATGGATCGGCGTCCCTGTAGTAATGGACGCCCTGGACGAACGAGCTGGCGCAGTTGCCGACGCCGATGATCGCGACGCGGACCTTGTCGTGCTGATGGCGTGACGAGCCGTTCGTCGCGGAGGTGGTGGTGCTCACGGAGGTGTGTCCCTTCTCAGAAGTTCTGTCCGGCGCGGGTGCGCGCCGTGTTCGCTGTGAGGTACGCCGAGAACACGAGCTGGTTACACGTCGAAGTAAACGGCTCCGTACCAATATATCGACCGGGGCACTGCCCTCGGCATAGAAGTACACCGAATCGTGTACTTGCGGCCAGGCGCGATGGCCGGTGTGCCAAAAACGACGTCTATTCCGTTGTTTTTGGCATCCCGTCGTCGACAATCGCGCGATGCCGTCGTCCACGTGCGGGGGAGTCCGTCTTGAGTAGACCCGACCGGGCCGACGTGATCGTCGTCGGACTCGGCGCGATGGGCAGCGCGGTCACGTATCAGCTGGCGCAGCGGGGGCTGCGGGTGATCGGGGTGGACCGGTTCCGGCCACCGCATGATCGCGGGTCAACCCATGGCGAGACGCGGATCACGCGCCTGGCCGTCGGCGAGGGCGCCGAGCATGTGCCGCTGGTACGCCGATCGCACGAGCTCTGGTCAGAGCTCGAGGCAGCCACCGGATCGAGCGTGCTCGAGCAGATCGGAGGGCTCGTGATCGGCCGACGCGATGACGGGTTCCTCGAGCAGACCCGCGCGGTCGCACGGCTCCATGGGATCCCGCATCGCAACCTCTCCCACGCGCAACTGACCGACGAATTCCCGATGTTCAACGCGCCCGCCGACACCGAGGCGTACTTGGAGCCGGAGGCCGGGTTCGTGCGCCCCGAGGCGGCGATCACGGCCCAACTGACGCTCGCCCGCCGAGCGGGTGCGGTACTGCGCACCGGTGAATCGGTGCTGTCCTGGGCGGCGAGCCCCGGCGCGGTCACGGTCACCACCGATTCGGCCACGCTCGAGGCGCGCGAGCTGGTCCTGTGCGCCGGAGCGTGGATCACCCAGCTCGTTCCCGAGAGCGCCGGGCTGTTCGCCATCTACCCGCAGATCCTGCACTGGTTCGGAATTCGCCACGGCTACGAGGCGCTGCGCAAGATGCCGATCTTCATCTGGGAGATGGTCGGCGAACGGGATGCGTTCACGCATCTTTCGGGAGGCTTCTACGGCTTCCCGGCGATCGACGGCCCGAACGGCGGCCTCAAGCTCGCCACCGAGCGTTACGACGCGACCGTTGACCCGGACCGGCGAGCCGACATCGACCTCGCCGACTCGGCGCACGCCCTCCACGAGCGATATCTGGCGCGGTACTTCCCGTGGGTCGTGGCCGAGCCGCTGCGGGTCACGCCCTGCCTTTACACCTGCACCCGGGCAAGCCGGTTCATCATCGATCAGCACCCCAGCCATCCGAACGTGCGGATCGTCGCCGCCTGTTCGGGCCACGGGTTCAAGCATTCGGCGGCGATCGGGGAGGCGGTCGCGCAGACGATCAGCGTCGGTGTCAGCGAGATCGACCTGACCCCGTTTGCGTTCGCCGGCGGATTCCCCGACTCGTGAGGGGCCACTCATGCGGGTCCGCCGCCGACAGTTCGAGCGACGGCGGTGGCGTGGTCAGTCGATCGCGTCGCGCAGGATTGCGGCGGCGATCGCGTAGGCGTCGGCGGTGCCGGCGGGATCGTCCTCCACGACGGCGCGGATCGCCGCGCCGTCGTATAGCAGCGCGAGGCGCCGGCCCACCTGTTCGGCGTCACGGGCGCCGGCGGCCCGGGCCAGATCCGTCAGTCGTTGTTGGCGCCAGCGGGCGTGCTCGGCGGCCGCCCGGTGAGCCGGATGCGACGGTTCGGGGAACTCGACCGCGGCGTTGACGAACGGATCGCCGCGCAGCGGGCGAGGCTGCTCGGCAAGCGCCGTGAACAGCTCCAACAGTCGCGCGCGCGGCGCCAGTTCGCCGCGCGTCAGGACCGCGGTCGCACCGCCCTCTTGCTGAGCCGCCAGGACCGCCAGCACGAGCTCGTCCTTGCCCGCGAAATGCTGATACAGCGTCCGCTTGGAGACCCGCGCCTCGACGTGCAGGTCGTGCATCGATGTCGCGTTGATCCCCCGTCTGGCGAACAGCGTCTCGGCGGCGGTGAGGATCCGCTCATGCGCGCCGCGGCCGAGCGACCCGCGCGGCCGGATCGGCGGCACGGGAAGCCCTACTCGACGTTCGGCGCAGGCAGAGCGTTGAGCTCTTTGCGCACGTGCCAGATCCGCTGGCAGACGGTGAACAGGCTCAGCCCCGCGAGCACGTAGACGGCCGGCGCCAGCAGCTCGAAGTTCCCGATCGAGGCGCCGCGCGCGAACACCAGCCCGATCGACAGGATCACGACGCGCACCGGCCGCGTTGCCAGCCCGACCTTGCACTCGACGCCGAGCGCCTCGGCGCGGGCGCGCGTATAGGAGACCATCAACGAGGCAAGCACGGCGAGCACGACCGCCGCGACCGCGAGCTGGTCGTGCCGATACGCGAAGTAGGCGCCGACCGCGGTCAGCACGAAGCCCTCCTCGAGGCGGTCGAGGGTCGAGTCCAGGAACGCGCCGAACTGGGTGCCCTTGCCCGACATGCGGGAGTAGCGGCCGTCGAGCGTGTCCATGATCGAGCCGACGATGAACGCGAGTCCGGCCAGGAAGAAGGTCCGGTTGACGACGAGCGCGGCGGCGGCGAGGTTGAGCAGGAATCCCGTCAGCGAGATCGTGTTCGGCGTCAGCCGGCTCTCGATCAGCCGCTGCTGCATCAACTCCTGCGCGGTCGGCCCCTCACGTCGCTGACGGGCGCGGCGCGGCCGGGGCGGGCGCGGGCGTACGGGAGTGGTGGGCGGCGCCATCTGAACGGATCGAAGCCTAGTGGTCGCGGCGTCGGAACCGCGGCGCGCAGCGTCAGCTTACGCTGTGAGCGTGTGTCCGCGCTGTGCGCGGGATGGCCTGAACGCCCAGACGTCCGGCCGGGCGCGCGCCAGCAGCTGCTTGGAGATCAGCGCCGCGAGCGCCGCGGTGGTGGCGCCGAGCACGCAGTCGGTGAGGTAATGGTTGCCAGTCGACATCACCACGAACGCGATGAACAGCGGGTAGCAGAGCCACAGCAACTTCGCCCAGCGGTGCTTGACGAAGCGTGACATCGGGATCCCGACCATGCAGGCGAACGCGCAATGCATCGACGGAATCGCCGCATACAGGTTCAGGAACGCCGACGCGGTCCCGCGCTCGGCGGTGATGTGGGTGAACTGCGCGACCGGGTCGGTGAAGCCCCACTCGGGCATCAGCCGCGGCGGCGCGGTCGGATAGACCGTGTAGCCGATCAGCGCGATCACCATCGCGGCCATGAACATGTTGCGCACGAAGTAGAACGACTCGTTGCGACGGACGTAGATCCACAGCAGGATCGTGAACGTGACGACGTACTGGCTGTACAGGTAAGTGACATCGGCGAACTCGATCAGCCAGTGGATGTTGATCGTCCACGCCTGCACGCTGGGCTCGATGAACACGTGCAGCGTGCGCTCGAGGTTGATCACCTTGGTCGCGTTCCAGGACGCCAGCCCGATGTCTGAGTGCACCAGACCGCGCACGAGCTGGTACAGACCGTAGGCGGCCGCGAACAGGAGCAACTGGCGGAGAGCGTCCTTCCAGCCCTTGGGCAGCACGCTGTCGCGTATCTCACTGAGACGCCGTCTGGGCATCCGAGCAATCCTATAACGACGATTCGTCGTTGCCGGTTAGACGAATCGTACGGCCTGACGTACTCGATCGCGGCGAGCAATCGACTGCCGTGCGGCGACCTAGTGGAGGCCCACTAGGGGCTGCAGCGCGGCGACGTGGCGCCGATCCGGCTCAGCGAGAACGACGTCGACAGCCTGACCTGCTCGGCGCGTCCGACCGTCAGCTTGGTCCAGCTGCCGTCCGGGGCCACGCAGCCCGCGCCCTCCGATAGGCGCCAGTAGGGGGTGAATCGCATGCGCAGCTCGAACGTCCCGGGCCTGGGCACGCGGATCGTCAGTGACCCAGCGGTCAGCCGCTCCAGCACGGCGGGCGCCTGGACGATCGGGGTGGCGCCGGCAACCTGGTAGACACGCCAGTGGTTTGACCGGAACACCTGGTGAAGGTAGGGAAGCCCCGAGTCGATCAGCCTGACCTCGGCCCGGGCCGAGTAGTCAGGGTCGGCGCTGGAGATCGCGACGTAGCGCACCGCGTTGTCGTGCAGCCAACGGTCGTAGGTGCCGGCGGTCAGCCTGCCGCCGTAGAAGATGTGGTTGTCGCGGATGTCCAGCTGGCGCTCCCAGCCGCGGGCGAGCGAGAACCGGGTGGCGATCTCATACGCCTCCCAGTGGAACGAGGTGAAGGGGATCTCGATCCGGAACGGCGCCGCGCCCGGCACCGCCGCCTGACGGTCCAGGAACCGCAGCAGCGGCCGGTAGAACGCGGTCGACGCGGTCTTGTCGATGGCGCCGGCGATGCCGTCGCGGACGGACGGCGACCAGCCGACGTACAGCAACGGCAGGAACACCAGCGCCAGCAGCCGCGGCCGCCGGCCCCAGCAGACGAGCGTCGCCAGCGGCAGCGCCGCGAACGTGCCCATGCGCGCGATGTTGGAGCCGATCGGCGTTGGGATCAGGTAGAGCGCCAGCGTCGCCGCGGCGTAGAGCGCGACTCCGGCGCGGAGCCGCACCAGCTCACGCGGCATCAGGATCAGGGCGATCACCGAGACGCCCACCAGCGGCAGCATCGTCGTGAACGCGAACGGCTCCGAGCCACCCTGCGGGAAGATCCACGAGATCAACAGCACCGGCGCCAGCGCAGCGACGATCAGCGCCGCGCCGGGTAGCGCCGCGATCGCGGCGGACCTGATCGCCTGTCCGCCGGCACGGGGCTGGGGCAATGCGCTGGGGGCCTGCAGCGCGAGGATCACGCCGCCGAGCACATAGCCGCCGGCGACCAGCGCGGCGAACAGCGCCGCGACCGGGCTGCACAGCGCTGACACGACGGCGAGCAGGCAGGCGGTGACGGTCCGTCTGGAGTCCAGCGCCAGCACTGCGGCGAGCGCTGGCAGCGCGCCGAACGCGAACGCGAGCCGACCGGAGTACAGATCGGCGGCGGTGGCGGCCGCGAACAGGACCGATCCGGCGAGCGCCCGGTCGCCGAAGTGGCGGCGCGCGAGCACCGTGAACACCGTCGCGGTGCCGGTCGCCGCCAGCGCTGACGCCAGTTGTGGCGTCAGCGCCGCCGACACCGCTGGGAACAGGACGCTGTAGCCGAGCACCTCGTTGCCGGCGTACCAGTAGTTGTTCCAGACCGCGAACCCCTGCTGCTTGAACATCTCGGCGCGGAACAGATGCGCGGCGAGATCGACGCTGCTCGGCGCCAGCACCAGGTACGCGCCGGCCAGCGCTGCGGCGACGATCGTCGGCAGTGCCCAGTGCAATGCCTGTACGTTCGGACGCGAGCGCCTGACCGAGGTGGGCCGCGCCGGTGGCCGCGCGGTCGTCTGCTCTAGGACGGCCAAGACCAGGCGAGGATAACGTCCGCCGGACGAGCGCAGGATGAGCGGCCCGATTCGCAAACACGATGACAATCGAGCGACGTTGTGCCTTGGCGAGGCGATCGTCGACCTGATCTGCGAGCGGCCCGGAGCGTCGTTCGCCGCCGCCGACCGCTTCGCCGCCCATCTCGGGGGCGTCACCGCCAACACGGCCGTGTTCGCCGTTCGCGCCGGCGCGCCGGCCGCGATCGCGGGGGCCGTCGGCGACGATCGCTGGGGCCGCTGGCTGCGCGAGCGGCTGGTCGACGAGCGTGTCGATGTCTCATTGCTGCGCCCGCGCGACGGCGAGTCCACGCAGCTGGCGTTCGTCGCGCTCGACGAGGCCGGTGAGCCCGAGTACCGCCTGTATCCGTCGGCGGCGTCGCCGCTGGCCGGCCTGGACCCGCAGCGGCTGCACGACGCGGTCGCGAACGCCGGCGCGCTGCTGATCAACTCCAACACCCTGTCGGAGGCGATGGAGCGTCAGCTGACCATGTCCGCGCGCGCGAGGGCGCTGGCGCTCGGCCGGCCGATCGTGCTCGACTGCAACCTGCGCCTGCACCGCTGGCCGGGCGCTCGCGAGGCGCTCGAGGCGGTGCTCCGGTGCGTGCCCGGCGCGCGGCTGGTGCGCGCCAACGCGGCCGAGGCGACCGCGATCACCGGTGAGTCCGATCCCGACGCGGCTGCCCGTCGGCTGCTGGCGCTCGGTGCGCAGCTGGCGGTGGTCACGCTCGGCGCCGACGGTGTGTTGCTACGTGGCCCTCACGGGCTGCACGCCCGCGCGAGCGCCCCGGTGGTCAGCGTCCGCAGCGTCGTCGGCGCCGGCGACGCGTTCACGGGGACGCTGCTGGCGGCACTCGGGGGCGGCGACGAGGGTGTCCGAGACGCGCTGCCGGCCGCGCTCGACGCGGCGGCGCGGGCATGCGAGCGGTGGGGCGCCTGTGACTGAGTTTCAGCGGCCGAGCCGTCGGCGCGTGCGCGCGATCCGCAAGCGCCTGGTGCTCGTCTACGGGATCCCCAGCGCCGTTCCCCACGGCCATCCGATCGCCGAGCTGATCCTGACGGTCCTGTCGCAGTCGACCAACGATCGCAACCGCGACGTCGCCTACATGCGCCTGCGCGACCGCCTGCCGCACTGGGCCGACGTCCGCGAGGCGCCGGTCGACGAGATCGAGGAGGCGATCCGGCCGGGTGGCATCTCGAAGATCAAATCCGCGCGCATCAAGGACATCCTGATCGCGATCACCGCGACCTCAGGCCATGGGTTGTCGTTGGATTGGCTGGCGCAGGTGACCGTGCCCGAGGCGCAGGATTACCTGTGCTCACTGCCCGGCGTCGGGCGCAAGACGGCCGCCTGCGTGCTGCTGTTCGCGCTCGGGATGCGTGACATCCCGGTCGACACCCACGTCTCCCGGGTCGGCAGCCGCCTCGGCCTGTTCCGCCCCGGTGCCGGCTTCACCGAGATGCACGACGAGATGCTGGCGCTGACCCCGCCGGGAGCCGAGCTCGAGCTGCACCTCAACCTGCTGCGCCACGGCCGGCGGACCTGTCACGCGCGGCGGCCGGAATGCGGCGACTGCGCGCTCGTGCGCATGTGCCCGAGCGCCTTCAGCGTCTGACGCGCCCGCCCCGGTAGCCGCTGAGTGCGGGGGGCGCCGCCCCCGGGTAGTTCCGATCGAGTGGGTGGGGTATCCGAACCGAAAGCACTCGCGCTCAGGACGCTGCGGTATCGATCAACGCCTCGTCCGCGCAGTGCTTGAGGGACGGACACCCCACCCACGATCTGCTACCCTCCCACTCAGATTTTTGTAACCGCAAGGGAGCAGGCATAGACATGGGAAAGACGATCGGAATCGACCTCGGGACGACCAACAGCTGTATGGCCGTGCTCGAGGGTGGCGAGCCGACGGTGATCGAGAACGCGGAGGGCGGACGCACCACGCCGTCGGTCGTCGCGTTCACTCAGTCCGGCGAGCGACTCGTCGGCACCGTCGCCAAGCGCCAGCAGGTGACCAACCCAATCAACACCGTCTTCTCGATCAAGCGCTTCATGGGCCGTAAGGAGTCCGAGGTGCGCGAGGAGGAGGCGATCGTTCCGTACAAGGTGGTATCGGGCCCGGGTGGAGACGTGCGCGTCGACATCGAGGGCAAGCAGTACTCGCCGCCGGAGATCTCGGCGATGATCCTCGGCAAGCTGAAGGCCGACGCCGAGGCGTATCTGGGCGAGACGGTGGACTCCGCCGTGATCACGGTCCCCGCGTACTTCAACGACGACCAGCGCCAGGCGACCAAGGACGCCGGCAAGGTCGCCGGACTCGACGTCAAGCGGATCATCAACGAGCCGACCGCAGCGTCGCTCGCCTACGGCCTCGACAAGGAGGCCGACCAGACGATCCTGATCTTCGACCTCGGCGGCGGCACGTTCGACGTGTCGGTGCTGGAGATCGGCGACGGCGTGTTCGAGGTCAAGGCGACCGCCGGTGACAACCACCTCGGCGGCGACAACTTCGACAAGGCGCTGGTCGACTGGCTGGTGGGCGAGTTCAAGAAGTCTCAGGGCATCGACCTGAGTGCCGACCCGATGGCGCTGCAGCGGCTCTACGAGGCCGCCGAGAAGGCCAAGATCGAGCTGTCGACGACGCAGGAGACGCAGATCAACCTGCCGTTCATCACGGCGGACTCCTCAGGCCCCAAGCACCTCGATATGCGGCTCACGCGCGCCAAGCTCAACGAGCTGACCGCGGACCTGCTCGACCGCACGGTCGCGCCGGTGCGCCAGGCGCTCGACGACGCCAAGGAGAAGGGCGCCGCGACGATCGACCACGTCGTTCTCGTCGGCGGCATGACCCGGATGCCCGCCGTCCAGGAGAAGGTCAAGGAGCTGACCGGCAAGGAGCCGCACCGGGGCGTCAACCCCGATGAGGTCGTCGCCGTCGGCGCCGCGATCCAGGCCGGCGTGCTCGCCGGCGACGTCAAGGACGTGCTGCTGCTGGACGTCACCCCGCTGACGCTCGGAATCGAGACCAAGGGCGGCGTGATGACCAAGCTGATCGAGCGCAACACGACGATCCCGACTCGCAAGTCGGAGGTGTTCTCGACCGCCGAGGACAATCAGCCGTCAGTCGAGATCCACGTGCTGCAGGGCGAGCGCGAGATGGCGACCTACAACAAGTCGCTCGGCAAGTTCCAGCTGACCGGCATCCCGCCGGCGCCGCGCGGTATCCCACAGGTCGAGGTCGCGTTCGACATCGACGCGAACGGGATCCTCAACGTGTCAGCCAAGGACCTCGGCACCGGCAAGGAGCAGAAGATCGAGATCCGCTCGGGTTCCGGTCTGTCCGACGACGAGATCAAGCGGATGGTCGGCGACGCCGAGACGCACGCCGAGGACGACAAGCGCCAGCGTGAGCTGGCCGAGGCGCGCAACAACGCCGAGAACGCCGCTTACCAGGCCGAGCGGCAGCTGACCGAGCTGGCCGACTCGATCGACGCCTCCTCCAAGGAGGAGATCGAGGGCCACATCAAGACCGTGCGCGAGGCGCTCACGAGCGAGGACACGGAGGACATCAACGCCAAGCGCGACGCGCTCAACGCCTCCTTCCACAAGGTGTCCGAGGCGATGTACCAGCGGGCCGCCGAGCAGTCGGCGCCACAGGACGGCTCAGACAACGGCGCCTCCACCTCCAACGGTGCAACTGCCGACGAGGAGGACGTCGTCGACGCCGAGGTCGTTGACGAGGGCAAGTGATGAGCGGCGATCCTCGATTCAATCCCCCGGGGCCCCACGGCCCCGGGGCGGGGAGCGGCGGCCTCGACCCCGCTACCCAGCCGGCGAATGGCACGGCCGCGGCCGTTGAGGAGGAGCTGGCCGGCGATCAGCCCGAGCTGCCCGGTGAGACCGCGCCGGATGCCGGCGGGGCCGCCGTCGAGCTCGACGTCGACGCGCTGCAGGCCAAGGCGGCCAAGGCCGACGAATACCTGGGGCTCGCCCAGCGGACCCAGGCCGACTTCGAGAACTACCGCAAGCGGTCGGCGCGTGACGCGGCGGCGGCGACCCAGCGCGGAGCGATGAAGCTGGTCAAGGAACTGCTGCCCGCCGTCGACAACCTGGAGCGCGCGATCGAGCATGCGCCCGAGGCGTCAGACGATTCCGAGCAGGCGTTCCTGGCGGGCATCAAGCACGTCCACTCGGACCTGATCGCGGCGCTGCAGCGAGCGGGGATCGAGCGCTATTCGCCTGAGGGCGAGCCGTTCGATCCGACCCTGCACGAAGCCGTCGCCCAGCAGCCGGTCGACGGCTTTGCGCCGGGTACCGTGGTCGAGGTGTTCCAGCGCGGCTACCGGATCGGCGAGAGCGTCGTGCGCCCGGCGCGCGTCGTCGTCGCCGGGTAGGTGAGGCAGCGGTGATCGACCGTGGCTGAGCGACACGACTACTACAAGGTCCTCGGGGTGGGCAAGGGAGCCTCCGACGAGGAGATCAAGAAGGCGTACCGCAAGCTGGCGCGCCAGTACCACCCGGATCGCAATGCCGGCAACAAGCAGGCCGAGGAGCGTTTCAAGGAGATCTCCCAGGCACATGACGTGCTGTCGGATCCCGATAAGCGCAAGGCCTACGACCGCGGCTCGAGTCCGTTCGGCCAATTCGCCAACGCCGCGACCGGCGCGGGCTTTGACCCGAGCTCGTTCTCGGGTGGGTTCGGGGACATCCTCAACAACATCTTCAGCGGCGCCGGGAACGCCGGCGCGGCCGGCTCACTCGGCGGCGTCCGTGGCGGCGCGCGCCAGCGGCCGGCGCGCGGACGTGATCTGGAGACCGAGGTGTCGCTGACCTTCGAGCAGGCGGTCAACGGCAGTCAGGTGGCGCTGTCGGTGCCGACCTCGCAGCCGTGTCCGACCTGCAACGGCTCCGGCGCCAAGCCCGGCACCACGCCGCGAGTCTGCCCGGTCTGCGAGGGTCGCGGCGTCGAGGCGCAGAGCCAGGGGATCTTCTCGATGTCGCAGCCCTGCTCCAACTGCCACGGCACCGGTGCCGTGATCGACGATCCGTGCCCGACCTGCCAGGGCACCGGCGCCCAGCGCTCGGTCAGACGGCTGCGGGCCAACATCCCGGGCGGGGTCCGGGAGGGCAGCCGGATCCGGCTGGCCGGCAAGGGCGAACCCGGTTTGCGGGGCGCCGATCCAGGCGATCTGTACGTGATCACGCGCGTGACGGACTCGCCCGTGTTCAAGCGCGTCGGTGAGAACCTCGAGGTCGAGGTGCCGCTGACGATCCCCGAGGCGCTGCTCGGTGCCGTCATCGAAGTGCCGACGCTGAGCGGCTCCAAGCGCCTGCGCGTGCCGGCCGGGACCAGGCACGGCACCGTCCAGCGGCTGCGCGGCGAGGGCCCGCCGAAGCTCGTTGGCTCGGGCCGCGGCGACATCCGCTACCGGTTCGTGCTCGACGTGCCCGCGTCGTTGACCAGCGAGCAGTCCCAGGCGGTCGACCGGCTTGCCCAGGTGATGGACGGCAATCCGCGTGAGCGGCTGTTTGCCGAGGCGGCAGCCGCTGCCGCTGCCGATGCCGATGCCGGTGCCGGCGCGGGCGCGAAGGCGGCCTGATGGCACGGCGACTGCGGACCACGGCTCGCGTGGAGGTCTCCTCCGAGCGCGGCGTGTTCATGATCTCGGTTGCGGCCGAGCTTGCCGACATGCACCCGCAGACGCTGCGCATGTACGAGAGCCGCGGGCTGATCGAGCCCAAGCGCTCGCCGAAGGGCACGCGCCTGTATTCCCGGGCCGACGTCGAGCGACTGCGCCGGATCCAGGAGATGACGGCCGAGCTGGGGATGAACCTGGCCGGAGTCGAGCGGGTGTTCGAGCTCGAGCAGCAGCTTGAGGCGACCTCGCGCAAGGTCGCGGCGCTGGAGAAGCGCGCTTCGCAGCTGTCAGCCGAAGTGGAGCGCCTGGAGAACGTCCGGCGCGAGCTGCGGGCCGAGATCGTGCCCTACGTGGGTGGCGGTCAGCTGGTGCGCTCGGCCGACCTACGCCGCTCCGCGCAGACTCGGTAGCGCGGCCGTCGCGCGCCGTGTGTGCAACGATCTGTGCGCGGGGACAGATACTGGGGGCGCTGCCGGGCGCACTCAAACCAACGGCGTGGCCGTGGCGCCGGCGCACCGAAACACGACAGGGGTGTTGACACCAGCATGAGGATCACCAGCCGTTTCGCGGCCACGGCCGCGGCGTTCGCCGCCGCGCTCGCCGCCCTCACACTCTGCGCGCCGACCGCGCTTGCGGCCGGGCCGACCGCGGGCGCAGCCCGCGTCGGCTCCGCGCCGGCGCACCAGCAGCTGACGGTGCTGCTGCCGCTGACGGTCGACCAGCAGGGACTCGCCGCGTTTGCCACAGCGGTCAGCACCCCGGGCTCGGCGCAGTACGGCCAGTTTGCGTCGATCTCGACGCTCGCCCGGCGGTTCGGGGCGCGGTCGGCGGTCCGCGCGCGGGTGATCTCCTTCCTGCGGCATGCCGGCGCCACGCACGTGGCGGGCGACCGCACCGGCCTGTACGTCTCCGCGACCCTGTCGGTAGCGCGCGCGCAGCGGCTGTTCGGCACCCATCTGTCCTCGTTCAGGACCGACGCGAAGTCTTCCACCGCGCGGTTCGTCGCGCCCGAGAGCGCCACGCACGTGCCGGGCGCGCTCGCCGGCGACGTGACCGGGGTGGTCGGCCTCGACACACAGCCGCTGGCCTCGACGCCCGCGCCGACGCCGCAATCGCTCAGCGGCGCCGCCGACGGCTTGTCGCTGCGCTCGTTGCATCCCTCGGTTCGCGGCGGCGCCGACCTTGGCACCGCCTATCTGCCCCGCACCGGTACCGCGTCCGGCTGCGCCGCCGGACGGCCGAAGGGCGGAGGCTTCACCCCGAATCAGTATCTGACCGCGTACGGGCTGTCGTCGCTGCACTTGACCGGTTTCACCGGCGCCGGCGAGCGGGTCGCGCTGCTGGAGATCGACGGCTATAAGGCGTCCGACATCGCGCGGTTCGACCGCTGCTTCAAGATGCCGACGCCGCACGTGAAGCTGTTCGGCGTCGGGATCCGTAAGCCGCTGGCGCCGGGCGGCGAGACCACGCTCGATCTGGAGGTCCTGACCGCCGCGGCGCCGAAGCTGTCCAACGTCGACGTGTACGAGTCGGGCGCCGCTCCGAGCGCTGTCCTGAAATCGCTGACCGATGCGATCGAATCGCGGAACCAGCGCCCGGATGTCGTCTCGGCCTCGCTCGGCGGATGCGAGTCCAACAACCTCAGGGCGCTCGGCAACCGGGGGATCGGCCTGTACGAGAGCGCGTTCGAGGTGGCCGCCTCGACCGGGATCTCGGTGCTCGCCGCCGCCGGTGACGACGGCTCGAGCACGTGCGTCGACGACCAGGGCAACCCGACCCGCAAGCTGGCGGTCAGCTTCCCGGCATCCTCGCCGTTCGTGACCGCCGTTGGCGGCACCAACATCGCGCTGAACGCCGCCAACCAGATCATCGCATCGGTCGTCTGGAACGACGGCCCCGGGCAGCCCGCGGCCGGCGGCGGCGGCAACAGCGTCCTGTTCGCCGAGCCGAGCTATCAGGACGCGTTCCAGACCAGCACCCACCGTGAGACGCCCGATGTGTCGATGCTCGCCGACCTCGCGCCGGGCTACGAGATCTTCTGCACGGCCAAGTCGCAGCCCTGCAACGCCAAGCACGGCTGGCTGTTCATCGGCGGCACGTCCGCCGGCACGCCGCTGCTGGCGGGCGGCGTCGCGGTGGCCGACCAGGCGCTGCGCGAGGCGGGGCGCTCCGGGCTGGGGTTCGCCAATCCGCTGCTGTACTACATCGCCTCGTCCAACGCCGCGCTGGCGGCGCCAGTGACCCCGGCAAGCGTGTTCGCGGACGTCACGACCGGCTCCAACGACCTGTTCGCGACCGAGGGCAACCCGCTCGGTTGCTGCAGCGCGGCGGCGGGCTACGACGACGCCTCGGGCCTCGGCCAGGTCAACGTCGCGAACCTGACTGCGATCGCGAAGACGATCGAGCCGGTGCTGGCGTCGGTGTCGGCGACGGCGATCTCGCCCCAGTCGATCTCGAACCACCACCTGGTCGCGACCGTGACCTGCTCGGTCGCCTGTGTCCAGAGCGCGACCGCGACGATCCGGATCGCGGGCAGTGGCAGCATGAGGGTGACCGCGACGCCGTCACCCGCCGCGGCGGCAACCGCCGAGACGGTCAAGATCCGGATCGGTAGCCAGCTCGGCGCGATGCTGAAGCGCGCCCTCGCGGCGCACCACAAGGTGACCGCGACGATCGTCGGCACGGTCGTCGACGGCGCCGGCCGGACCGAACGCAAGAGTCCCCCGGTCACGGTCGTGCTCACGGGCTGAGCATGTTCGCGGGCCTCGGCATGGTTGACGTGCCGGGGCCTGTGCGGCGCTCACCCCCGGGGACCCGCGTCGCCCGGCCGCGACAGCGGTGTGCGACGCTGACGCCGGGGGACCCGCGTCGCCCGGCCGCGACAGCGGTGTGCGACGCTCACGCCGGGGGACCCGCTTCGCCCGGCCGCGACAGCGGTGTGGGAGGATCACCTGGAGACGGTTCGCTGAGGTGATCCTGGGGCTTCGAGGTGGAGTGCGGTACATGCGCAACGGAATCGGTCGTGGGGTGGCGGCGCTGCTCGGCGCGGCGATCGCGATCACCGTTGCCGTGCCCGGAGCGCGGGCGGCCGGCCCGGTCGCGCGGGCCGCGCGCGTAGGCTCGGCGCGGGCGCAGCAGCCACTGACGCTCGACCTGCCGCTCAGGACCGACGCCGCCAGCCTCGCACGGTTCGCGGCAGCGGTCAGCGACCCGTCATCGCCGGAGTACGGGCTGTATGAGCCCGTGGCGATGCTGTCACGGCGATTCGGGGCGACGCCGGCGCAGCGGCGGCACGTGATCTCCTATCTGCGATCGGTCGGCGCGACCGATGTGTCGATCGACGTGACCGGGCAGTTCGCCGACGCGACGATGCCGGTCGCCACCGCGGAGCGGGTGTTCGGCACGGGGCTGGCGTCGTTCCGGGTCGACACGGCGTCCGGCGTGCAGCGGTTCGTCGCGCCGACCGCGCCCGTCCACGTCCCGGCCGGGCTGGCCGACTCGGTGACCGGTGTGATCGGCCTCGATACCGAGCCCTTCCAACAGCCGCAGCCTGAGCCGCTGCCCGCCGCCGAGGGCCCGGCGGCCACGCCCGGCGGCGTACAAGGGCTCCTGGCCCGGTGGTCGTCGGGATCCGCGTTCGCCTCGACCGCGGCCGCCGACGCCAACCTCGGCTCCGGATATGAGCCGCGGACGGGGACGCCGGCCGGCTGTCCGCAGGCGCTCGCGCAGCCGAACGGCTTCACCCCCAACCAGTACCGGCAGGCGTACAACATCGGCGTCGACCCGGTGGTCGCGGGCGACGGTAAGGGCGAGCGGGTCGCGGTGATCGAGATCGACGGGTTCAAGCCGTCGGACATCGCCACGTTCGCGAGCTGCTTCGGGCTGCCGACCGGGAGGATCAGAGTGTTCCACGTCGGCGTTCACCACAACCTCAAGCCGAGCTTCGAGACGACGCTCGACCTTGAGATGCTGCTGGCCTCGGCACCGGGCGTCTACTCGCGTGGGGTTGGCGTCTATGAGACCAGCTCGATCGGATCGGTCGTGCTGCGCGCACTGACCGCGCCGCTTCGCCATCCGAACAACCGGCCCGACGTGATCTCAGCGTCGCTCGGCATCTGCGAGCCCGACCTGTTGACGATCGCGTTCGTCGGCGGTGTCGGCGCCGACGCGTTCAACCGGGCGCTGGAGGTGGCGGCCGCCGACGGCGTCTCGGTCGTCGCCTCAGCCGGCGACGCGGGTTCGACCGCCTGCACCAATCCCCTCAGCCCGAACGGGACGCCGTTGCGCCGCACGGCGGTCAACTTCCCCGCCTCCTCGCCCTGGGTGACCGGGGTCGGCGGCACGAACGTCGCGCTCAACGCCGCCAACGTCATCGACCGGCAGGTGGTGTGGAACAACTCCCCGGCCCTGCCGAACGCGGGGGGCGGCGGCTACAGCCGAATGTTCCGCCGGCCGGGCTACCAGCGCGGCTTCATTCGCTCACGCCACCGCGTCGTGCCCGACGTGTCGATGCTCGCCGATCCGTATCCGGGCTACCTGATCTATTGCTCGGCGCGGCCCGGGTGTGTGAACCGCGCCAGCCCCGACCCGTGGACGCCGTTCGGTGGGACCAGCGCGGGCCCGCCGCTGCTGGCCGGATCGTTCGCCTTGGTTGACGCCGAGCTGCGGACGCATGGGTATCCGAACCTCGGGTTCGCCAACCCGCTGCTGTACAAGATCGCGCACTCGAAGCTCCGACATGCGGTGTTCCGTGACGTCCGCATCGGCTCCAACGACGTGTTCGCGGCCACGGGCCACGGCGTCGGCTGCTGCTCGGCCAAACGCGGCTTCGACGCCGCCTCGGGGCTGGGCAGCCTCAACATCGGCGCGCTGATGTTCGCCGCGGCGGTCGAGACACACCGCTACGCGCGGCTCGAGGTCGGGGTTCCGCGCCAGCGAAACGTGCTGCGCGCGCGGGCGTTGCGCGTCACCGTCCACTGCTCACGCGGGTGTCTGTTCGTCGCGTACACGACGATCCGGATCAAAGGCCAGCCCGGCCTGATCAGGGCCCAGAGCCGGGTGCACCTGCGCCGACGCCGCGGGCGTTCTTCGGTCACGATCCGTCTGCCGCGTCGGGCACGGGCGCAGATCGCGACGGCGCTGCGTCACCATCATCGGGCGACCGCCTACCTGTACGCGGCGATCGTCGATCCGACCGGCAAGATCGAGCACCACACGCACGGCTCGAAGCTGCGAATCCGCCGCTGACGACGGCGACGGGGACGCCCGGCCGGCAGCGCGCGTGCCGCATCGAGCCGGCATCGCCTTGCCGGTGGGCGTGCCGCATCGGGCCGGCATCGCCTTGCCGGTGGGCGTGCCGCATCGAGCCGGCATCGCCTTGCCGGTGGGCGTGCCGCATCGAGCCGGCATCACCCTGCCGGTGGGCGTGCCGCATCGAGCCGGCATCACCCTGCCGGCAATGCTCCCTGGCGAGGGCCCCAATGCAGATTGGTCGATTTTCGTCCTGGGATGGGCAAAAACGACCACATGACCCGTGCGGGGGCTAACGGCTCGGCCTCCGGCGCGGCGGACACGAGCAGCTCGCAACCAGGATCTCCGCCAGGGTTGCGGGAATCGGCCAGGCGTGCGATAATCTAAGTCACACACACTAAGATCTTTGAGAGATACGCCTATGCAATCAGACAAGTTCACGATCAAGTCCCAGGAGGCGCTGCAGGCTGCGCAACAGCTGGCAGACCAGCGACGCAACCCGCAGACGATGCCCGAGCACCTGCTCGCCGTGCTGCTGGAGCAGGACGGCGGCGTGGTCGTGCCCGTGCTGCGCAAGCTCGGGGTCGACCCGGCTGCGGTGCGCCAGGCGCTCGGCCCGAGGCTCCAGGGGCTGCCGACGTTGACCACCTCAGGCGGCCGCGAGGAGCCCGCGGGCGGCTCCTCCGAGCTCGTCCAGATCCTGCGCGCGGCCGAGGCCGAGATGCGCGAGCTCAAGGACGAGTACGTCTCGACCGAGCACCTGCTGCTCGCGCTGGCGGCCCACCCCGGCGCGGCGGGCGACGCGTTGCGCAGCTCGGGGGCGACCAAGGACGAGCTGCTCAAGGCGCTGTCCGAGGTCCGCGGCTCCCAGCGGGTGACCGATCAGAACCCCGAGGAGAAGTTCCAGGCGCTTGAGAAGTACGGACGTGACCTGACCGAGGCCGCGGCCGCCGGCAAGCTGGACCCGGTGATCGGGCGCGACGACGAGATCCGCCGCGTGATTCAGGTGCTCAGCCGCCGTACCAAGAACAACCCCGTGCTGATCGGTGAGCCCGGCGTCGGCAAGACCGCGATCGCCGAGGGCTTGGCCCAGCGGATCGTCTCCGGCGACGTTCCCGAGGGGCTGCGTGACCGCCGCGTCGTGTCGCTCGACGTCGGCGCGCTGATCGCCGGCTCCAAGTACCGCGGAGAATTTGAGGATCGGCTCAAGGCCGTGCTGAAGGAGATCGCCGATGCCGACGGCACCGTGATCCTGTTCATCGACGAGCTGCACACGATCGTCGGCGCGGGTGCCGCCGAGGGCGCGGTCGATGCCGCCAACCTGCTCAAGCCGATGCTGGCGCGCGGCGAGCTGCGAGCGGTCGGGGCGACGACACTCGACGAGTACCGCAAGCACATCGAGAAGGACGCTGCGCTGGAGCGGCGCTTCCAGCCGGTATACGTCGGCGAGCCGTCGGTGCAGGACACGATCGCGATCCTGCGCGGGCTCAAGGAGCGCTACCAGGTCCACCACAAGGTTCGGATCCAGGACACGGCGCTGGTGGCGGCCGCAACCCTGTCGCACCGCTACATCGCCGACCGGTTCCTGCCTGACAAGGCGATCGATCTGGTCGACGAGGCTGCCTCGCGGATCCGGATGGAGATCGACTCCAAGCCGACCGAGATCGACGAGGTCGACCGCCACATCATGCAGCTGGAGATCGAGCTGCAGTCGCTCGGCGACGACGAAGACGACGATGCCGGGACCGCGGCGCGTCGCGAGCAGCTCGAGCGGACGCTCGCCGAGGAACGCGAGCGCTCGGCCGGGATGCACGCCGAGTGGCAGCGTGAGAAGGATTCGCTGGGCGCGGTCGCCGAGGTCCAGGAGCAGCTCGAGACCGCGCGCCAGGAGCTGGAGCGCGCACAGCGCGAGGCCGATCTGGGCCGCGCCGCGGAGCTGCAGTACGGGACGATCCCCGAGCTCGAGCGGCGCCTGGCGCAGGCCGAGTCGGCGGAGGCCGACGCGGTCGCCAGCGGCGGACCAACCGCATTCCGGTACCTCAAGGACGTCGTCGACGCCGAGGACGTCGCCGAGATCGTCGCGAAGTGGACCGGGGTCCCGGTCACACGTCTGCTGGAGGGCGAGATCGAGAAGCTCGTGCACATGGAGGATCGCCTGCATCAGCGGGTGGTCGGCCAGGACGAGGCCGTCGAGGCCGTTGCGGCGGCGCTCCGGCGCAGCCGGGCCGGACTGCAGGATCCCGATCGTCCGATCGGCACGTTCCTGTTCCTCGGCCCGACCGGCGTCGGCAAGACCGAGTTGGCGCGGGCGCTGGCCGAGTTCATGTTCGACACCCAGGATGCGATGATCAGGATCGACATGTCGGAGTACATGGAGAAGCACTCCGTGTCGCGGCTGGTCGGCGCGCCCCCCGGCTACGTCGGCTACGACGAGGGCGGTCAGCTGACCGAGGCGGTCCGCCGCCGGCCCTACTCGGTGGTGCTGCTCGACGAGATCGAGAAGGCCCACCCCGACGTGTTCAACGCGCTGCTGCAGGTGATGGACGACGGTCGCCTGACCGACGGCCAGGGTCGCACCGTGTCGTTCAAGAACGTGGTGCTGATCATGACCTCGAATATCCCGGGCGGTCGTGCCGGCGTCGAGGCGAGCTTCAAGCCGGAGTTCGTCAACCGCCTGGACGACATCGTCGAGTTCGATCCGCTGACGCGGTCCGAGATCGGCTCGATCGTCGACCTCCAGGTCACGCGGGTGCTGGAGCGGGTCGCCGAGCGTGGGATCGCGGTGCAGCTGAGCGACGACGCTCGGACCCTGATCGGCAATCTCGGGTACGACCCGACGTACGGCGCGCGGCCGCTCAAGCGCGTGATCCAGAAGCGCCTCGTCGACCCGTTGGCGCTGGCGATCCTCGAGGGTCGCTTCAACGCCGGCGACACGGTCGCCGTCGACGCGGTCGACGGCGAGCTGACGCTGGAGCGGGCGGCGGAGCCGGTCGTCACCCACTGACGTGACGGCACGGTTGGGGGGTTTTCACCCGCAGCGGGTGTGAACCCCCCAACTCGGTCACCCCCGGGGCAGTCGCTGCCCCCACGCGAACACGTTCTTCTCCGTGTGCAGGTGCATGAACGTCTCGGTTTCACGGACGCCGTCGATCGAGCGGATCTGATCGTTGATCACGGCCAGCAACTCGGCCTCGTCGGCGCAGACGACCTCGACGATCAGGTCGAATGAGCCCGCGGTCACGACCACGTATTCGACCGTCGCGACCCCAGCCAGTTGCGTCGCGGCGACGCGGGTGTCGCCGCTCACCCGCAGCCCGATCGTGGCGACCACCGCGCGCCCCAGCGCGACCGGATCGGTGACGGCGACGATCCGCATCGCGCCTGACTCGCGCAGCCGGTTGACCCGCTGACGGGTCGCCGCCTCCGACAGCCCGACGATCCCGCCGATCTCGCCGTAGGAGCGTCGTCCGTCCTCTTGGAGGACCGTGATGATCGCCTCGTCGAGCCGGTCCAGTTGCGGTTCGCGCGCAGATGTCATCGCAACGCCTCCACGTAATTAGTTGCAAACGGTCTTCTAAACAACTATATTCGTCTCCTGAGCGACCATTAGAGATGAGAGGAGTGGTATGGCGACGATGGCGACGACTGTAGCGACGAGGCGGTCAGACGGCGGTGCGGTTGCCCCCGCGGCCGAACCGGCCGGTCTGAAGACCGGCGCGATCGGGTTCCTGTCCAACGTGGTGATCGGCGTCTCGTCGACGGCGCCCGCCTACTCGATGGCGGCGACGCTGGGGCTGCTGGTCGCGGTCGCCGGCGTCGGCACGCACGCGCCGGCCGTGTTGCTGGTCTCGTTCGTGCCGATGTTCTGCATCTCGCTGGCGTACCGGGCGCTGAACCGCGCTGACCCCGATTGCGGCACGAGCTTCGCCTGGGTCACGCGGGCGCTCGGTCCGCGGCTCGGCTGGATGACCGGGTTCACGATCTTCATCGCGGACGTGATCGTGATGGCGACGCTGTCGGAGATCGCCGGCAAGTACATCTTCCTGCTGGTCGGTTGGGACAGCGCTGCGCGCTCGACCCTGGCACTCGTGCTGGCCGCGGTCGCGTTCATCGCCCTGATGACGTGGATCACCTACCGGGGGATCGAGCTGAGCGCGCGGTTCCAGCAGGCGCTGATCGCGGTCGAGCTCGGGATCCTCGGGCTGTTGGTGGTGGTCGCGCTGATCAAGGTGTACGGCGGCAGCGCCGGGCCGGGCGCGATCCATCCGTCGATCGGCTGGGTGAACCCGTTCGCGCTGTCATTCGGGACGCTGGCCGACGGGATCCTGCTCGGGGTGTTCGTCTACTGGGGCTGGGACGCATGCGTGACGGTCAACGAGGAGTCGCAGGACTGCCGCCGCGGCCCGGGCAAGGCGGCGGTCGTCTCGACCCTGATCCTGCTGGTCACGTTCGTGCTGGTCGCGATGGCAGGCCAGTCGGTCGCGGGTCCCGGCTTCCTCGCCAACCATTCGACCGACGTGCTGTCGGCGCTCGGTGACCGTGTCCTCGGCGGCACGCTCGACAAGCTGCTAATCCTGGTCGTGCTGACCTCGACCGCCGCCTGCACCCAGACCTCGATCATGCCGACCGCGCGGACGATGCTGTCGATGGCCCGCTGGGACGCGGCTCCGGGCGCCTTCGCTCGGATCCATCCGCGCTTTCAGACCCCCGGCGTCGCGACGATCGTGATGGGCGCCGTCTCGACCGTGTGGACGGTCGCGCTGCTGGTCGCCAACCCTGCCCAGAGCGTGCTCGGCGACTCGATCACCGCACTCGGGTTCGACATCGCCTTCTACTACGGGATGACCGGGCTGGCGTGCGCGGTCTATTACCGGCGCTGGCTGAGAAAGGGCTTGAGTCAGCTGGTGACGCTCGGGCTGGTGCCGCTGCTCGGCGCGGTGTCGCTGGCGGCGATCTTCGTCAAGGCGCTCGACCACTACTCCCAGCACACGATCGACGGGGTGCCGGTCAACTACGCGGCGCCGCTGTTCGGGATCGAGGTCCCGATCGTGATCGGGATCGGCTCGCTGGTGCTGGGGCTCGTGCTGGCGTTCGCGCTGCGGCCGGTCTACGGCGCTTATTTCTCGCGGCGGCTCGAGGTGCTCGACCCGTCGGACATCCTCGATGAGGAGACGGTCGCATGATCGATCCAATGCGCCGCTGGGCGCACGTCCACGAAAAGCCGGATTACGCCGGGCTGGCGACGTTCTGCGGTGCCCCGTACACCGAGGATCCCGCGGAGCTGGCCGGCTTCGACGTGGCGATCGTGGGCGCGCCGATGGATGAACTCGTCTGCGAGCGGCCGGGGACCCGGCTGGGCCCGCGGGCGATCCGGCAGGCGAGCGCCGTCCCCGGTCCGCACCTGCAGGCCGGCATCGACCCGTTCAGGATGCTCAAGGTCGTCGACTACGGCGACGCGGCGGTGCTGCCGGCCGACCCGGTCGCCTCGCACGCGGCGATCGAGCGCACGGTCGGCGAGGTGCTCACCGCTGGCGCGCTGCCGCTCGTGCTCGGCGGCGACCACTCGATTGTCGAGCCGGAGATCCGCGCGCTGGCGGCCGTCCACGGTCCGGTCGGCGTGATCCACTTCGACGCCCACACCGACACCGGCAGCGAGTGCTTCGGCGTCAAGCTGTCGCACGGGACGCCGTTCCACACGCTGGTCTGCGACGGGCTGATCGATCCGCGCCGCTACGTTCAGATCGGTCTGCGGGGCTACTGGCCCGGCGAGGACACGTTCGCCTGGCAGCGCGAACACGGGATCAGCTCGATCTTCATGCACGACCTGATCACGCGGGGGATCGCCGCGGTGATCGCCGAGGCCGTCGCGATCGTTGGTGACGGGCCGACGTTGCTGACCGTCGACGTCGATGCCCTGGACCCGGGGTTCGCGCCCGGCACCGGCACCCCGGAGCCCGGCGGTATGACGTCGACCGACCTGTTGTGGGCCTGTCGAATGGTCGCCGGCCGCACGGCGCTGGTCGGCGCCGACGTGGTCGAGGTGCTACCGACCCAGATCGGCGCGGCCGACATCACCGCGCTGATCGGTTCACGGTTGGCGCACGAGGTCCTGACCGGCCTGGCGATGCGACGGCGCGCGCTCGGCGGCGCACCGGCGAGGCGCATGCCGGATCCGGTGCCGGTCGGCTGACCGGCGACCGGCGCACGACCGGGGCACGGAGGCGTCCGACCTCCGTGCCCCTGGTCGCGCCGTGGGGGCGCGGTTCAGCTACTCGGCGGGCTCAGCACGGCGTTGATCACGTGGACGATCCCGTTTGACGCCAGCACGCTGGCCTTGATCACCTTCGCCTGGTTGATGTAGACGCCGCCGGCGCCGGTCGCAAACTACCGCTACTTCGACATCTCCCGGCAGACGGTCTCCGGCGGGACCGCGCACTCCGGCCGCTCGGTGCTGCGCGGCCCGACCGGCGGTTGAGCGCCGGGACGGATACGTTATGCGTCCAGCCGTACACGTCCCAATCGACAAGGGAGACCGACGGATGCCGACGTACATCATGCTGACGAAGCTGACCCCTGAGGGAATCCAGACGATCAAGAACAACCCAGCCCGGATCCGGGAGGTCAACACCGAGGTCGCGCAACTCGGCGCCGAGGTCAAAGCGCAGTGGGCGACGCTCGGCGAGTACGACTTCGTCAACGTGATCGAGGCTCCGGACGAGAAGACGATCGCGCGAGTGTCGCTCGAGCTGGGCTCCCGCGGCACGAGCCGTTACGAGACGCTGACCGCGATCCCGATCGACGACTTCATCGGCTCCCTGTAGGCCGTTCACGCTAAGGCCAATCCGGACCTCCCCGTGCCGAGCACTGTGAGATCAATCCGGTACCTCCCCGGGCGGAGCACTGTGTGATCGATCCCGGCAGACCCGGGTCCGGCGCAGACGATCGCGTGCTCGTGCTCGGGGGCGGCGCCCGGGAGCACGCGCTGATCCAGGCGCTCGCCCGGTCGCCGCGCGCGCCCGAGCTGTTCTGCGCCCCTGGCAACGCGGGGATCGCGGCCGATGCCCGAGTTGCCGGCGGCGTCGACCCCGACGATCCGGATGCGGTCGTCGCGCTGGCCGCGTCGATCGAGGCGTCGCTGGTGGTGATCGGCCCCGAGGCGCCGCTGGTCGCCGGCGTCGCGGACGCGCTGCGCGCAGCCGGCGTCCGCTGCTTCGGCCCGGAGGCCGGCGCGGCCCGGCTGGAGGGCTCGAAGGCGTTCTGCAAGGAGGTGATGGGCGCCACCGGCGTCGCGACCGCCGCCTACGAGGTCGTGTTCGACGTCGAGGCCGGGATTGCCGCGATCGGCGGGTCGTATCCGGCGGTGCTCAAAGCCGACGGCCTGGCCGCCGGCAAGGGCGTCGTGATCGCGGCCGACGAGGCCACGGCCCGCGCCACGCTGGAGGACCTGCTCATCGCCCGCCGCTACGGCACCGAGCGGGTCGTGATCGAACAGCACCTGACCGGCTATGAGCTGTCGCTGCTGGCGCTGTGCGACGGCGAGCGGGCGTTGCCGCTGGCCAGCGCTCAGGACTTCAAGCGGATCGGCGACGGCGACCGAGGCCCCAACACGGGCGGGATGGGCTCGTACTCGCCGGTTCCGGCCGTCGACGACGAGCACGCCGCGCGGATCTGCGCGTCCGTGCATCAGCCCGTGATCGACGAGCTCGCCCGGCGCGGCACCCCGTTCTCCGGCGTCCTCTATGCCGGGCTGATGATGACCGCCGACGGCCCGCGCGTGATCGAGTTCAACGTGCGCTTCGGCGATCCCGAGACGCAGGCGATCCTGCCACGCCTGCGCACCGACCTGCTGGATCTGCTGGAGGCGTGCACGGTGCGCGGCGGGTTGTCCGGCGTCGCGCCGCTTGACTGGGACCCGCGGCCGGCGGTGACGGTCGTGCTGGCGTCCGCCGGCTACCCGCAGTCGTCCTCGTCCGGCGACGTGATCACGGGTCTTGATCGCGTTGCCGGTGACGGTCTGTTCGTCACCCACGCGGGGACCGCGCGCGACGCCCGCGGCGCCGTCGTCACCGCTGGCGGGCGCGTTCTGAGCGTCACCGCCCTCGGCGACGACACCGCTGCCGCGCGCGCCGGGGCTTATGCTGCAGCCGAGATGATCTCCTTCGTTGGCAAGCAGCTGCGGCACGACATCGCCGCGTCACCGAGCCGATGAGCGCCGATGAGGAACCGCGGCTCGTACCGGTTGACACGGCCGCCGAGGAACCGGTTCCGTCTCTGGCCGATGAGCCCGCATCGCTCGCCGCGACCCGAGCCGAAATCCAGGAGCTCGACGTCGACGAACCGCAGGTCGCGATCCTGATGGGATCAAAGAGCGACCTGCCGGCGATGGAGAAGGCCGAGACGGAGCTGACCGAGCGCGGGATCCGCTCAGAGACCCGCGTGATGTCGGCTCACCGCGAGCCCGACGTGGTCGCCGATTACGCCAAGAACGCCAAGCTGCGCGGGATTCGCGTGATCATCGCCGGCGCCGGCCTGTCAGCGGCGCTCCCGGGTGTCGTCGCGGCGCATACCGAGCTGCCGGTGATCGGGGTGCCGCTGACCAGCCGCACGTCGGTCGCGGGCGGGCTGGACGCGCTGCTGTCGATCGCGCAGATGCCGCCGGGCGTGCCGGTCGCGTGCGTCGGCGTCGACAACGCCCGCAACGCCGCCGTGCTGGCGGCGCGCATCCTCGCCGCCTGAAAGCCGCGGCCGGGCCCGCGCCGTTCGCGAGTCGCTCGGCCTCGGGCAGCAGCGCGCGGGCGGCGCACCGGTGTGGTGCTCACCGCCCCTTGCGCTTTTCAATTCACGCGTCCGGGTCGTCTGCGGGCAGCGGCGTTAGGCCGCTGCTGCGCGGGGGCCCTGCGTGACGGAGTTCGTCAGGTCTTGGATGTACTGCGCGATCACGGCGGCGGCGCCGCGGGTTGCGCGGGGCGTGGTCGACGTGGTCTGGGTCTGAGGGGGAAGAAGTTGGGTAGGGCTCATCGGTACCGCCGCACTGCTCGTTGTACGATGCTTGCCGTACATTAGCACCTTGTACGACGCTCTTCGTACAAGACCGGGCGCCGTCCTATATTGAGAGGGGCAATGTCGATCCAAACCGCTGAGTCAATCGCTCACCCACGTTGTGCGGAGCTGGAGCTGAGCGCCGTGTTGCATGCGCTGTCGGACCCGGTGCGCCTCCGGATCGTCGCCGAGCTTGCCCGCGGTGACGGGGAGTGCACGTGCGGCAGCATCGACCTGCCAGTCACCAAGTCCACCTGCACCCACCACTTCAAGGTGCTGCGCGAAGCCGGGGTGATCAAGCAGCGCCAAGTGGGTACGACACGGCTGAACACGCTTCGGCGCGAGGACCTCGAGTCCCGCTTCCCGGGCCTGTTGGAGACGATCCTCACGGCTGCGGACCGCTGCGGGTCCGATGCGACCGCCGCGAAGGCCGCCCGCGCCGCGGCGAGCCCCGAGGCCACCGCGAAAGTGGCGGCCAAGGTCGCCGCCAATGCCGCGGCCGTCGCCTAGCGCGACACGCGCGTTGATCGCCCGCTACACACGCCCCGAGCTGGGCGACGCCTGGTCCGATCACGCCCGCTTCGAGGCGATGTGGCGGGTCGAGGTCGCCGCCTGCGAGGAGATGAACGGACCAACCGAAGCCGAGCTCGAGGCGATCCGCGCCGCCACCTTCACGGTCGAGGCGATCGACGAGCGCGAGCGGGTCACCGAACACGACACCGCCGCATTCGTCGACGTGCTGTCGGAGTCGGCCGGGCCTGCGGGACGCTGGATCCACTACGGGCTGACCTCCTCAGACGTGCTCGATACGGGCCTGGCGCTGCAGATCAAGCACGTCGCCGGGCTCGTGCTGCCGGGCGCCCGCGCCCTCACCGAGGCGCTCGCCGCCCGCGCGCGGGAGCATGTCGACACGGTCTGCGCCGGGCGGACGCACGGCATCCACGCCGAGCCGACGACGTTCGGGATCAAGCTCGCCGGGTTCGCGTTCGAGGCCGACCGCAATGCCAAGCGCCTGCAGCGCGCGTTCGATCAGGCGGCCGTCGGCGCGGTCTCGGGCGCGGTCGGCACCTACTCGGCGACCTCGCCGCAGTTCGAGGCGCGCGTGCTGGAGCGGCTCGGGCTGGAGCGCGAGCCGGTCTCGACCCAGGTCGTCGCCCGCGACCGCCACGCCGAGCTGCTGGAGTCGATCGCGCTGGCCGGCGCCGGACTCGAACGGCTCGCGACCGAGATTCGCCACCTCGCGCGGACCGAGCTGTCGGAGGTGACCGAGCCGTTCCGCGCGGGCCAGAAGGGCTCGAGTTCGATGCCCCACAAGCGCAACCCGATCAAGTCCGAGCAGGTGACCGGCTTGGCGCGGCTGCTGCGGGGCTACGCGTCCACCGGGCTCGAGGACGTGGCACTGTGGCATGAGCGTGATATCTCGCACTCGTCGGTCGAGCGGATCGTGTTGCCAGACGCCACGACCGTGCTCGACCACATGCAGCGTCGGATGCTCGCGCTCGTCGACGGGATGGTCGTCAACCCCGCGCGGATGCGCGAGAACCTGGAGCTGACCTGCGGCGCGTTGTTCAGCCAGCGGGTGCTGCTGGCGCTGGTGGCGGCGGGGTCGACCCGTGACGACGCCTACCGGATCGTCCAGGGGCTGGCCCAGCGGGCCCTCGACGAGCGCACGCCACTGCGGGAGCTGCTGGCCGCCGATCCGGTCGGCGCCGATCTCGACCTCGACACGATCTTCGACTACGCCCCGTTCGTCCGCTACGCCCGCGAGATCGTGGCGCGGCTGGACGAGATCGCCTAGAGCGCTCGGAAGCCGTGCGCTCCGGCGAGGGTAGAAGTCCCGTCGGCGAAGTCCGGGGGCGCCCGCCGGTCTGCGGGTGCCATACCGGACGCCAGCGCCCGCCCGCCCGGAACCTCGGCAAGTTGCTGGCGACCTGCCACAGCAGGTCGCCAGACTTCTCCGAGAGATATGCGAAGCGGTCGGCGGCCTCCGCCGACGACCGGCTGGCGGCTACCCGCTCACGCCGGGCTCGCAGCTATCCGCCGACGATCGGGCCGAAGATCGCCACGAGCGCGTCGACGATCGATCGAGATGGCGCTGACCGGTCACCGGACAGCCAGTCGATGATCAGGCCGTCGGTCGCGCCGACCAGCGCCACCGCGGCCATTCGCGTCTCCACGGCCCCGACCCCGTCCGACGCCTCGGAGGCGATCAGCTGCGCGTAGTCGCCCAGCACCCGGCGGCGCAGTTGATCGAGTTCCCGGCTGACGCCGATCATCTCGAAGTAGTTGACCCGGGCGCCAAGCTCGTCGTTGAGCGTCGCCTCCACGAACGCCCGCAGCCCCGCCTCGAGTCGCCGCGCGCGGTCGTCCCCGACGCCGTCGATCGCGCCCCGCACAACCGTCAGCACCTGCTGCACGTGGCGCTCGTAGACGGCTCCCAGCAGCGGCTCGCGCCCCGAGAACTGCTCGTAGAAGTAGCGTGGGTTGAGGCCGGCACGCCCGCACAGCGCCTCGATCGTGGTCGTGCTGTAGCCCTCGGTGCCGAACAGCTCGAGGCCCGCATCGAGCAGTTGCTCACGCCGCTGCGCCCGGCGCTCGGAGGCGGTCTTGCCGCCGTAGCGGCGCTCGCCTGGTGAACGGGTTGAAATCGCGCGCTCCAGCTTATCTGGATATGCGGCTTGACAGATGACGGCGACGTCGTGAATACTGGCATGCGGCCTTGCCAGATGGGTCCGGCCGCCCCGGTGGAAGCGACGTCATGTTCAACCTGATCCTCTACGCGGTTCCTTACTTCGTCGGCCTGCTCGCGGTCGAGTGGATCAGCTTCCACCACACCGGCGACCACGACGAGGCGATGGTCGGCTACGACGTTCGGGACACCGCGACGAGCCTGTCGATGGGTCTCGGCAACCTGTTCATCAACCTCGGCTGGAAGCTCGTGGTCCTGGTGATCTACACGGGCGTCTACGAGCTGACGCCGCTGCGCGTGCCGTCGGACGCCTGGTGGGCTTGGGTCCTGCTGTTCTTTGCCGACGACCTCGCCTACTACTGGTTTCACCGGGTCAGCCACGAGGTGCGCGTGTTCTGGGCCAGTCACGTCGTCCATCACTCCAGCCAGCACTACAACCTCTCGACCGCGCTGCGCCAGACCTGGGTGCCGATGACGTACTTCCCGTTCTGGCTCCCGCTGGCGCTGATCGGGATCCCGCCCTGGATGATCATCCTCGAGCAGTCGATCAGCCTCGTCTACCAGTTCGGGATTCACACCGAGCGCGTCGGCCGGCTGTGGCGGCCGCTGGAGCTCGTGTTCAACACGCCCTCGCACCACCGCGTCCATCACGGCTCCAACGAGCAATACCTGGACCGCAACTACGGTGGGATCCTGATCGTCTGGGATCGGCTGTTCGGGAGCTTTGCGGGCGAGCGCGACCCGGTCCGCTACGGACTGACCAAGAACATCGAGACCCACCATCCGGTCCGCGTCGCGTTTCACGAGTACATCGCGATCGGCCGCGACCTCCGGTCGGCGCGGGGGTGGCGCCAACGGCTGGGCTACGTGTTCCGCGGGCCTGGCTGGTCACCCGCGCTGCCGCCGTCTGGCGCCGTCCCCGACAGCGACGGGACCGTCGTAACCAGCCGCTAGGATCGCGCTCGTGGCTGCCGCCCTCGCCGAATTACCGCTGCTCGCCTCGGGCAAGGTCCGTGAGATCTACGACCTCGGTGACGAGCTCCTGATCGTCGCCTCGGACCGGATCTCGACGTATGACGTCGTGCATCCGACGCCGCTGCCGCACAAGGGCGCGGTGTTGACCGGGCTGTCCACGTTCTGGTTCGAGCGCACCGCGGAGATCCTCCCCAACCACCTGATCTCGGTGACCGACGGCGTCCCGGCGGAGGTGCGCGGCCGCGGAATGGTCGTCAAGAAGCTGACGATGCTGCCGGTCGAGTGCGTCGTACGCGGCTACATCACCGGGTCGGGCTGGAAGGACTACCAGGCCACCGGCAAGGTCTCCGGGATCGAGCTGCCCGACGGCCTGCTCGAGTCCCAGCAGCTGCCCAAGCCGCTGTTCACGCCGTCGACCAAGGCCGAAGTCGGTCACGACGAGGCGATCGACTTCGACGGCGCGGCCCAACTGATCGGCGACCGGGAGCTGGCCGAGCGCGTGCGCGACGTCTCGCTCGCGCTGTACCAATACGCGGCCGAGCACGCACGCACGCACGGAATCATCCTCGCCGACACCAAGTTCGAGCTCGGGCTCGATGCCGGCGGGACGCTGACGATCGGCGACGAGATGTGCACGATGGACTCCTCGCGCTTCTGGCCGGCCGACGACTATGAGCCCGGCCGCGGCCAGCAGAGCTTCGATAAGCAGTTCGTCCGCGACTGGGCATCGTCGACCGGATGGGACAAGAACCCGCCCGCGCCCGCGATCCCCGACGACATCCTGCGCCTCACCGAGCAGAAGTACATCGAGGGCTACGAGCGGATCACGGACGAGCCGTTCGCCGCCTGGCTGAAACGCACCGGCGCGTCCACAGGCGACTGACGATGCGCGCACGCGTCCTGGTCAAGCCCAAGGCCGGGATCCTCGATCCCCAGGGGCAGGCGGTGGAGCGGGCGCTGCCGGCGCTCGGCTTCCACGGCGTGCGCAACGTCGCCGTCGGGCGGATGATCGAGCTTGATCTCGACGACGCCGAGCAGCTGCCCGAGATGTGCCGGCGCCTGCTGACCAACCCGCTGATCGAGGACTTCGAGATTGTCGAGGCTGACGACGGTGCCGCCCCGTGAGGTTCGGGGTGATCCGCTTCCCCGGCTCCTGCGACGAGGTCGACGCGCAGCTCGCCTGTCAGCGGGTCGGCGAGGCCGTGATCCTGTGGCATGGCGATCGTGATCTGCAGGGCGTCGACGCGGTCGTGGTCCCGGGCGGCTTCTCCTACGGCGACTACCTGCGCGCCGGCGCGATCGCCCGCTTTGCCCCGGTGATGGAGTCGGTCGCCGAGTTCGCCAACGACGGCGGCATCGTGCTCGGGATCTGCAACGGCTTCCAGGTCCTGTGTGAGGCCGGCCTGCTGCCGGGAGCGCTGCTGCCCAACGACCACCTGCGGTTCATCTTCCGCCAGGTCGCGCTCGACGTCGTGCGCACCGACTCGCCGTTCACGCGCGCGTGCGCGACCGAGCCGCCCACCCGGCAGCTCTCGATCCCGGTCAAGCACATGTCCGGCCGTTATTACGCGCCTGATGACGAGCTGCGCCGCCTGGAGCGCTCCGGCCAGGTGCTGCTGCGTTACGCGCCCGGTCACAATCCGAACGGCTCGCTGCGTGACATCGCCGGCGTCTGCAACGAACAGCGCAACGTGTTCGGGCTGATGCCCCATCCCGAGCACGCCGTCGACCCGCTGACGGGCTCGGTCGACGGGCTGTATCTGTTCGAGTCGATCCGGACCGAGATCGACGACCGCGCCCGCTTGGCTGCATGAGCATCACCGACGAACGCCACCGCGCGCTCGGGCTGACCGACGACGAGTACGCGCTGATCGTCTCGTTGCTCGACCGTTCTCCGGGCGACACCGAGCTGGCGATGCTGTCGCTGATGTGGTCGGAGCACTGCGCCTACAAGCACTCCAAGAAGCTCCTGCGGCGGCTGCCGACCGACGGCCCGGCGGTGCTGATGGGACCCGGCGAGAACGCCGGCGTGGTCGACGTTGGCGGCGGGCTGGGGGTCGCGTTCAAGGTCGAGTCCCACAACCACCCGAGCGCGGTCGAGCCGTTCCAGGGCGCCGCGACCGGCGTCGGCGGGATCCTGCGTGACATCTTCGCCGTCGGCGCGCGGCCGATCGCCGTGCTCGACTCGCTGCGCTTCGGCGAGCCCGAGCGGTCGCGGCGCTCGCGCTATCTGCTCGAGCGGGCCGTCGCCGGCATCGGACACTACGGCAACTCGATCGGCGTGCCGACGGTCGGCGGCGAGATCTACTTCGAGGACCCCTACGAGCACAACTGCCTGATCAACGCGATGTGCCTGGGCCTGGCGCCGCACGAGCGCCTGATCCGGGCGGCCGCCGCCGGCCCGGGCAACGTGCTGGTGCTGCTCGGCGCGCTCACCGGCCGCGACGGGATCGGCGGCGCCTCGGTGCTGGCGTCGGCCGAGCTCGGCGACGGCGAGTCCGACGAGGCGAAGCGGCCGTCGGTCCAGATCGGCGACCCGTTCGCCGAGAAGAAGCTGCTTGAGTGCTCGCTGGAGCTGCTCGACGCGGAGCTGCTCGTGTCGCTGCAGGACCTCGGCGCCGCCGGGCTGACCTCGTCGGCGTCCGAGATGGCCGCCAAAGGCGGCGTCGGCCTGGACATCGACTGCGACCGGGTGCCGCTGCGCGAGCCTGGTCTGGAGCCGTTCGAGATCATGGTGTCTGAATCCCAGGAGCGGATGCTGTGCGTCGTCGCGCCGGAGCGGGTCGACGATGTGATCGCGGTCTGCGACCGCTGGGAGACCCGCGCCACCGCGATCGGCGAGGTCACCGACTCCGAGCGGATGCGGATCCTCGCCGCCGGCGAGGTGGTCGCCGATCTGCCGGTCTCGATCCTGGTCGACGACTGCCCGCTGTACGACCTCGAGCCGGCGCCGCCGGACGCCGGCGCCCCACCGCTGTACGCCGCCCCGTCCGCGCTGTTGACGGGCGTCGAACCCGCCGGCGACACGCTGTTGGCGTTGCTGAGCTCGTCGAACATCGTCTCCCGCCGCCCCGTGTTCGAGCAGTACGACCCGGTCGTGCAGTCGCGCACGGTCCGCCGGCCCGAGCAGGCCGACGCGGCCGTGCTGGCGCTGCCGACCGGCGCGGCGATCGCGGTCGCGATCGACGGCAACGGTCGGCGGGTGGCCTGCGACCCGCGCGCCGGAGCCATCGAGGTGGTGTTCGAATGCGCCGCGAACCTCGCGTGTGTCGGCGCGCAACCGCTGGGGCTGACCAACTGCCTGAACTTCGGCAACCCGGAGAAGCCGCACGTCGCCTGGCAGCTGACGGAGGCGGTCGACGGGCTGGCGCACGCCTGCGACTCGCTCGGGATCCCGGTGATCGGCGGCAACGTCTCGCTCTACAACGAAGGGCCGAGCGGGCCGATCTACCCGACCCCGGTGATCGGCATGGTCGGCGCGCTGCCGGATCCGGCCCGCGCTGCCGGCCTCGGCTTCACGCGGGCCGGCGACGCGATCGCGCTGGTCGGCGCGTTCGCGCCGGGCTACGCCGGCTCGGAGCTGGCGAAGCTACGCGGCGCGCCGGTCAGCGGACCGCTGCCGCCGCTCGACGAGGCGGCCGCGGCGCAGACGCATGAGCTGGTGCGGTCGCTGGTGCGCTCCGGCGCGGCGCGCAGCGCCCACGACATCGCCGAGGGAGGGATCGCGGTCGCGTTGGCCGAGTGCTGCGCGCCCCACCGGCTCGGCGCCTGGGTCACGCTGCCGGCCGGGCTCGATCCGTTCGCCGAGGCGCTCGGCCGGGCGTTCATCGTCTCCGGCGCGCCCGAGGCGATGGCCGGGCTGAACGTGATCGGCACCGTCGGCGGCGACTCGCTGTCGCTGGACGGCATCGCCGAGCTCGCAGTTTCCGAGATCGTCACTGCTCGTGAACGGCGGCCGGAGCAGCCGTTGCTAGGGTGAGAGGACCGCTCTGAGATGGCTCTTCCCCTCGACCATCGCGACGGACCTCGTGACGAATGCGGCGTGTTTGGGATCTACGCTCCCGGCCACGACGTCGCGCGTCTGTCGTACTTCGCGTTGTACGCGCTGCAGCACCGCGGGCAGGAGTCGGCCGGCATCGCCACCGCGCCGGAGGGTGGACCGATCCTCGCGGTCCGGGATCAGGGATTGGTCTCGCAGGTGTTCGACGATCACATGCTGCGCTCGCTGCCGGGCGACATGGCGATCGGCCACGTCCGTTACTCCACCACGGGCTCCTCGCAGTGGGAGAACGCCCAGCCGATCGTGCGCGACGACGGGCGGTCGCTGGCGCTGGCCCACAACGGCAACCTGATCAACGCCGTCGAGCTGCACGCGGAGCTGCGCGGACGCGATGTCCCGTTTCGCTCGACATCGGATTCCGAGATCATCGCCGCGCTGCTGAGCACGCATCCGGCCGAGCACGTGCAGGATGCGTTGACCGAGATCCTGCCGCGGATGCAGGGGGCGTTCTCGACCGTGGTGATGACCGACGAGTGCGTTGTCGCGTTCCGCGATCCGCACGGGCTACGGCCGCTGTCGATCGGCAGGATCGTCGCGCCGGATGGCAGCACCGACGGTTATTGCGTCGCGTCGGAGACGTGTGCGTTCGACCTGATCGGAGCTGAGCACCTCCGTGATGTGGAGCCGGGCGAGGTCGTCACGCTGTCGCAGCGTGGCCTTGAGTCGTTTCCGGTGATGCCAGATCGACGGCGCGCGTTCTGCGTGTTCGAGTACATCTATTTCGCCCGTCCAGACTCACGGATGAACGGAACGGTGCTGCAGGTGGCGCGCGCCAAGATGGGCGAGATCCTCTGGAAAGAGGCGCCGGTCGACGCCGACGTCGTGATTCCGATCCCGGACTCCGGCAACGCCGCCGCGCGCGGGTTGGCTCGCGCCGCCGGCCTGCCCCAGGACGACGGCTTCATCAAGAACCGCTACGTGGCGCGGACCTTCATCCAGCCCGGGCAGGAGCTGCGGCGCAACGGCCTGCGGCTGAAGTTCAACCCGCTGCCCGAGGTCGTCAAGGGCAAGCGGCTGATCGTCGTCGACGATTCGATCGTGCGCGGCAACACGATGCCCGGGATCGTCAAGATGCTGCGCGATTCCGGCGCCGCCGAGGTCCACGTCCGGATCTCTTCACCGCCGATCAAGCACCCGTGTCATTACGGGATTGACATGTCGACCCGTGAGGAGATGATCGCCCACAACCGCACGGTCGCGGAGGTCTGCGCCGAGATCGGCGCGGACTCGTTGCACTATCTGTCACTGGCGGGGGTCTACAAGGCCGTCGGCGGCGGCCGCGGCGATCATTGCGACGCGTGCTTCTCTGGAGACTATCCGCTCGAGCGCTCGGAGTCGGCCGGCGGCAAGCACTCGCTCGAGCTCCCGCTCGTCCGCGCCTGAGCCTCGCCTGGCGCTGGCGCGCGATCAAACGTGGACTGATTTCGTCCGACGACTGTCAGCCTCGGGCGCGGCGGCGCGTACCTGATAACGATGAAACGCGTCGTCGTTGCTTGCATCGCAGCGCTCGGTCTGCCGGCGGCCGTCGTCGTGCCCGGTCCAGCGTTCGGGCACGGTGTCGGAAGTGGGGCGCGGACGCATCGGATCGCCCCTCCGGGGAACTCAGGCGTCAACCAGTACGTCGAGAACGTTCCCACCGCCAAGGGAGGACGCCCGACGGGCACGATCCACTCTGGAGGTGGCGCCGCCTCCGCCGGCGGAGGCGGTGGAGGTTCCGGTAGTTCCGGGACGATACCGTCGGGCACGGAGCACGCGCTCCAGGCCCACGGGTCGGCGGGTAGGGCAGCCGCCGCGCTGGCGTCCGCCACCGCACCCGGCGGCCTCGGATCCGCCACCGCAGCCCGCGGCCGTTCCGTGGGCAAGGCAAGCGGCGGGCGGACTGACGCGAGCGCGAACGTAGCGGGCGCAGGCGGCGCCTCGGCACCGGCCGCCGTATTGGACTCGCTGACCGGCACGAGCGGCTCCGGCGGACTCGGCATCCTGCTGCCGCTGATCTTGGTCGGGTGCCTGCTCGCCGCCAGTGCGCTCGGGTACCTTCGCTGGCGCCGGCACAGCGGCTGACCCGCGCTGCAGTGCGCCGTCGCCTGTCGTTAGCCCTGCTCGTGCTGATGCTGCTGGGCACGCCATCCGCGGCGGCGGCCCGCGGCCTGACGCTCGGCTTCAGCGCCGACCCGGTGCTGACGGGCGACAGCGCGGCAATCAGAGCGCTCTGGATCCCCCGGGCGCTGAAGGTCGGCGCGCAGATGGTGCGGGTCAATGTGTACTGGTCGGAGATCGCTCCCCGCAACCGGCCTCGCGGCTTCAGGGCGGCCAACCCGTCCTCGCCGGGATACCAATGGACTGCTCTGGACGCCGTCATCCGCCAGCTCACCGAGAACGGCCTGTCGGTGCTGATGAACGTCTCGTCAGCGCCGACGTGGGCCGAAGGTCCCCACCGGCCGCCCGGTGCAACTGCCGGGTCCTGGCGTCCGAACGCCACCGCCTTCGGACAGTTCGCGACCGCGCTGGCGACACGCTACGACGGCCACTATCAGGACCCGAGCGAGCCTGGGCAGACGCTGCCGCGAGTGCGCGATTGGCAAGCGTGGAACGAGCCAAACCTGTCGCTGTATCTCGATCCTCAATGGACGCGGACGGGCAGCGGTTGGGCACCTGCCAGCCCGGTGATCTACCGCGCTCTGCTGAACTCGTTCTACGCGGCTGTCAAGCACGTCTCGGACTCGAACTTCGTCGTCACCGCCGGAACCGCTCCCTACGGCGATCCGCCGGGCCACGCGCGCATGGCGCCGGTCACGTTTGACCAGAACCTGTTCTGCCTCAACCGGGCGCTGGCCCCGCTGCCTTGCCCCGACCCTCCGCATTTGGATGCGCTGTCACACCACCCGTACGGCATCGGTGGGCCGCTGTGGCACGCACTCAACGCTGATGACGTGGCCGTTCCCGACATCTACAAGCTGACCCGGATTCTGCACGCCGCGCAGCGCTACGGCCACGCGCTGCCGCGTGGGCCCAAGCAGTTCTGGGTGACCGAGATCTCCTGGGACAGCGATCCCCCCGACCCCCATGGAGTTCCGATACAGACGCAGGCGCGCTGGCTGGAGCAGGCCCTGTACGTGCTCTGGCGCCAGGGGGTGAGCACGGTCCTGTGGCTGCTGATCGCCGACGAGCCGTGCGTGCCCAACTGCGCCACCACCTACCAAGCCGGCGTCTACTACGACAACGGCACCCCCAAGCCCTCCGCCCAGGCCTTCCAGTTCCCGTTCGTCACCGATCGGCAAAGTCGATCGCAGCTCATCGCCTGGGGCCGGGCGCCCCAGGGGGGCACCGCGGCGATCCAGTTGCGGCGCGGCCATCACTGGACGACGCTCCGCCGCGTGCACGTCGCCGCCGGCGCCGTGTTCACGACCATGATCTCGGTCTCAGGGCGGGCGACGTTACGCGCGGTGGTGGGCGGCCAAGCGAGCCTCAGTTGGACGCAGGGCGCCTGATTCAGTGACCGTTTCCGGTATCAGGGCTTCTTGATCGTGAAATGTTTCTTGACGGTCTTCGAGGCACCATTCTCAGTGGCCTTGACTCGGATCGTGTAACGGCCCGGCTTGGTCGGTCTGTCGGTGGTGAGCGTGCGTCCGTGCTTGACGCGGTGTGTGAAGATCCGGCGCACGCGGCGACCGTTTCGAAGCAGCGTCACGGTCAGCTTCGGGTCACCCACCTTGATCTTGATCTTGATCTTCCCGTGCACGAACCTCAGCTTGACGTGCAGCGTGATGACCGTCTTGCAGTACGCCGGGTTTGACGTGCCGGGCGGACAGACGAGCTTCGCCTGCGAGGGCGGGGCCGACGCCAGCGCGACCGCCAGCGCGAGCGCCGCGAGCGCCGCCACAACGACGATCTTGGTCCTGTGCATCCTGTGCAAGTAAATCGTCAACTTTGAGCACCTCCTACGGTGCGGGATAGCGACCGCCCACGAGCAGCAAGGCTGTCTGTGTGTACGCATTCGCGCGGTCAAGGCTGACAATCAGGGTGTCGGCGTCAGTATCTCGGCCACTGGCGCGTACTTGATGTGTAGATGGAGACAGCAATCGCCAGGGTTTCAATTGTCAGGTCTCGGCTATTGCCAAGGCTCGACTTGGAGGCGCTCGCCGTATGGGTGCTCGCCGGCGGGATCGTGCTGTACCTGGCACTGGACGGGGGCGGCTACGACATCGTCGTCCATAGCCAGGTCGGGATCGTCGTCTGGTGGGTCGTGCTCGTGGGTGCCGCAGCAAAGCTGCTTCCGGCGGCGCCGCTGGCGCGCGTCGGCTGGGTGGCGCTGGGGCTGTTCGGCGCGTTCGTGGCTTGGACGGCGGTGGCGGTGACGTGGTCGCTCAGCTTCGAGCGCAGCTTCGAGAACCTGTCGCTGGTGGTTGGCTACCTGGGCGTGCTGGTGCTCGGGCTGGCGATCCACTCCGACCGAGCGCGTGCGGTCCGGCACACGGTCGGAGCGGTGGCGGGGGCGGTCGTTGTCGTCGCCTGCCTGGCGCTCGCGTCGCGTCTCGACCCGGGGTTGTTCCACGGCGCCGGTGAGACATCCTCGTTCGTGGCGGGCACGCAACGGCGTCTCAGCTGGCCGCTGAACTACTGGAACGCGCTGGCGGCGCTGCTGGCACTCGGGCTGCCGCTGCTGCTCGGGCTGTCGTCATCAGCCCGCACGCTGGGGGTGCAGGCTGCCAGCGCGGCGGCGCTGCCCGTGCTGATGCTGTGTGGGTATCTGACCTTTTCCCGGGGCGGGGCGATCGCGGCGGCGGTGGCGGTGCTGGCGTTCCTGGCGCTGGCCCCGGAGCGCCCGGCCAAGCTCGCGACCGCGCTGGTGGCGGCGGCGGGAGGCGTCGCGCTGATCGCCGGCGCGGTGCACCGCTCAGCGCTCGAGCGCGGCCTCGGCGACGCCGCCGCCCGCCACCAGGGGGGGACGCTGCTGGTGGCGATCGTGTTGGTGTGTGCGGGCGTGGCGGTGGCACAGGTGGGGATCGCCCTCGCCGTCCGTCACGGGACCGCGCCGCGATACCTGGCCGTCTCGCCTGCGCGGGCGCGGGCGCTGCTCGCGGCCGCGATCCTCGCGCTCGTGGTCGCGGCGCTGGCAGCCGGCGCCCCGAGGCGGCTCTCGCACGCGTGGCGTGACTTCAAGCATCCGACTGCGCCCGCGTTGACGCAAGACTCGCTGGCGCGCTACGGCGCCGCCAGCGGCAGCGGTCGCTATGCCGTCTGGCGCGTCGCGGTCGACGCCAGCTCACACCGTCTGCTGCAGGGGCACGGACCGGGGACGTTCCAGCTGATCTGGCTGCCGCGTGCGCCGTACTACCTCTACGTCGAGAATGCCCACTCGCTATACCTGGAGACGCTGTCCGACGTCGGCGTGATCGGCCTGGCGCTGCTTGTTGCGTTCTTCGTGCTCGCGATCGGCGCCGCGGTGCGCGAGGTCGTGCATGCGAGGTCCGAGGCGCGGGTGCGCGCCGCTGCGCTCGCGGCGGCGCTGATCACGTTCGCCGTCTCGGCGGCATACGACTGGATCTGGCAGGTGCCCGCGCTGCCGGCGGCGTTCTTGCTGCTGGTCGCGGCCACGCTGGCCCCGCGGCTTCGACGCCCGCGACCGGACCGCGGCGCGCGCAGCGCCTCGCTTTCGCTCCGTGCCGGCGCGATCATCGTGGCGATCGCGTGCCTCGTGGCGATCGGGATACCGCTGGCCACCACGATCGCGGTGCGCCAGAGCCAGGCGGCGGTGGCGCAGGGCAATTCGCGCGCTGCGTTCGCCGACGCGCGGCGGGCGGCGCGGATCGAGCCGGGGGCGGCGACCCCCCAGATCCAGCTCGCGCTCGTGCTGGAGTTGCGGCGAGACTTCCCTGCCGCCGTGGACGCGGCCCGGCGCGCCGCCGCCAACGAACCCGCAAACTGGAGCACGTGGCTGATCCTCTCTCGCCTGCAAGCCGAGGACGGCCACCCACACGCTTCGCTGGCCGCGTACCTGCGCGCCCGCTCGCTCAACCCCCGATCGCCGCTGTTCCAGCAATGAGCGACACCGACGCGGATCTCGACCTGCCGCCGCCGGAACGACAGCTGGGACAGCGCCTGACGGCGGAGCGCCCGGTGCCGGCGGCGGGCTTCCGCGGCACGCTCGGTCGACGCCTGGCCGCGCTCGATCCCGGCCACGGACCTCGGCCCGCCCGGCTTCGGCTGCTGTCCGCGGCCTATCTCATCGGCGGGGCGACGCTGATCGGCCTCGGCGCGGCGCAGGCGACGGGGTTGCTGTAGCGCCGGCCGGCGACTCGGGCTCGGGACCTGACTCGAGCGTCGCCCGAAGCCGTCGCAGCGACCGCGACACGATCTGCTGCACGTTGGCCAGGGTCAGGTCAAGCATCGCTGCGATCTCGGGGCCTGTGAGGTCGCCGCCGTACCGCAGCGCGACCACCGTTCGGTCCCGGTCCGACAGGGCCGTCAGCGCCGCCAGCAGCTCGGCCGAGGCGGTGTCGCGCTCCTCCGGGCCAGCGACCGCCGGCAGGATTTGCTCGTCGAGCGGCTCGAGGCCTCCTGAGCGGTCGCGTCGGTAGTGGTCGACGAGCAGGTTGCGTGCAATCGCCAACAGCCAGGTTGCCTCTGAGCCGCGTCGCGGATCGAACCGGCTCCAGGCTCTGAGCGCCCGCTCGAACGTCACCTGCGTCAGATCCTCGGCGATCCCGCGGTCCAGCAGCCGGTAGGCGAAGAAGCCGTACACGCGCCACACGTGGTCGTTGTAGACGCGCGAAAAACTCGACCGAGCGGGATCTTGGAGATGCCCCAACCTGCGGATTGTATGGTCCGCTGCCGGCCATTTGGGCCGCCGTCGCGTCGTCCCCGAGCTCGTCGCCGACCGGTCTTCGCAAAGCTTACCCAATCTTGGGAAAACCGCCGAATTCGAGGCACTTTTTGTGTTGATCGATGCGGTCTGGTGGTCGTCACCCTGTAGCTTCGCGGGCATGAGCGAGGCCCCGGCAACGCCGACCCAGGCCGCCGCGGACGCGCTGGTGCCATGGCGCCTGGCCCGGATCGCTAACAGCGACCGCCGTGTCCTCAGCCGCTCGTTGATCACGCTCATCGGCCGCGCGATCTCGAAGTCGGCGATCGTGATCTTCCTGATCCTGGCGACCCGGCTGCTGAGCAAGGCCCAGTACGGCGTGTACTCCTACGTGCTGGTGCTCGCCAACACGTTTGGCGTCCTCGCCGACCCCCAGATCTCGCTGGTGGCCGGCCGCGACGTCTCGGCGGGCCGCCAAACCGCCGCTCGCGCCTACTGGGACGCGTTCCCGGTGGTGCTCGCCGCGGGATTCGCCGCCGCGCTGCTGCTGCTGTGCTTCGGGATCGTCGACCGCGGGCCCGGGATCACATCCACCGAGCTCGTGCTCGCCGGCGGGTTCGTGGTGCTCAACCGCCTGGTCGGTCTGGGTACCGACATGCTCAGGTGCTTGGGGCGGTTTGGGTTGGAAGCGACGATCGAGACCACCGGTACGGTCCTGCTCGTCGCCACGGCGGCCGTCGTCGCATCCCGGGGCTGGGGGATCTCGGCGGTGCTGGCCGTATTCGTGGCCCAGGCGCTGATCGCGACGCTGGTATGCAACCTGGCGCTGCGCGGCGACGTCGGGGCGCCGCGCCGACCGACGGCGGCCTGGAGGACGATGCTCCGGACCGGCGTCAGCTTGTGGCTGGCGGCGAGCGCGACCGCGGCCGCGACGCGCGTACCGCTGATCGTTCTCGGCAGTGATACCTCGGCGCCGGTCGTCGCGTCCTATTCGGCCGCGCTGCGACTGCCCGACGCCGTCTACCTCCTGGCGCTGACCGCCGGCCAGGCGCTGCTGCCGAGCATCGCCGCGCTGGCCGAGCACCAGGGACGGCGGGCATTGCGTCTGATCCGCGGCGTCGTGCTGGCGAGCGCCCTCGTCGGCACGGTGCTCGCGGTCGCGGTGGCGCCGTTCGGGCACGAGCTGACTCAGACCATCTTCGGCCACCAGTACTCCGACGCCGGCCGCCTGGTTTCGGTGATGATCGTGGCCAGTCCGTTCTCGGCGATCTTCTGGGTGTCGTGGTTCTCGCTGTTTGCCTACGGCGGCGAGCGAGACGTGATGTGGATCGCCTTGGCCGGCGCCGCCATCTCGGTGGCGGCGAGCATCGCCGTGATCGAACGGTTCGGGGCTTCAGGAGCGGCGTGGGTCTACGTCGGCGTGCTGGCGTGGCTCGCGGTGGCAGCGTATGCGAGATTGGAGCGCCGCGCCGCAGTGGCAGCAACTCAGGGCCAGGCCGGCTGGTCACCAGAACTCGAACATCCGCCGCTGGCGCCGCCTGCAGATCAAGCATGAGCCGTTCGTACGCACTCCGACCCATTTCACTGGCGCAGGTCCGCATCCTTGCGTTGGCGCTGGTGCTGGTCATCGCCGCCGGATTCGGGGTATCACGCCTGACGACCGCCGACGTCGACGCGGCGCTGGCCTGGGGGCTGCTGACGGTGCTGGGAGCGGGCGCCGGCGCCTGCGTGGTGATCGCGGCGCGCCGTCAGCAGCTCCTGACCCCGTTCGGAGTGCTCGGGCTGACGGTGCTTGGTTACTTCGTGATTCGTCCGCTTCAGCTCCTCCTGTCTGCCGGAACGCTGACGCACAGTGGCTACAACTACCTGGCGACGCCGCTGCAGACCGTCCTGGACCTGAACACGTCCGAGCTGACGCTGTTCATGAATACCCGTCTGACCGGGACCTTCGACGCCGCCATGGCTCGGGCGCTGGCCGCGATGGTCCTGTGCTTCGGCCTCGTGCTCGTCGCCTACACCCGTCCGCTCGCCGCGCGCGCGGCGGTCCGGCTCTCTCAGGTCGGCACCGGAATCAAGGACCGGGATCTACGGGGGACGATCCCGGTCTTCCTGGTGATCGGCGCCTGCGGTCAGGTGCTCGTCCTGCACAAGCTCGGTGGGCTGCACGCCGCCGCAACGCAGATCGGCACGCAAGGCAACCTGCAGGTGACCTTTACCGACCTGGTGATCCTCAACTTCTACACGGCCGGCCTGGTGATGTGGGTCTGCTGGCATGCGCCGGCGAGTGGCTGGTCATGGCTGGGCTTTGCCGCCGCCACGCTCGAACTGGCCGGCTTCTATGCCCTGCTCGGCTCGCGTACGCTGATCCTCGTCCCGATCCTGCTGGCGCTCGTCGCCTTCAGCGAGGTGGTGCGTCCCTTGCCGCTGCGGGTGTTCATTCCCGCTGTGGTCTGCGCGGCACTGTTCGCCGCCGGATACCTGGCCGCACGCGAGGACACGACCGAGCACCGATCGTTCACTCAGATCGCCGCCAGCGTTCCTCAGCACGCTTTCGACGTGCGGGCGATCCTCAACTCAAGCCCGGTGTTCGACCAGTTCCTGGAGGAGACCGACTACATTCCAGCGCACGCCGGCTATCGCTACGGTGGCGAGCTCGGGCAGGGGCTTGCCGGCCAGATCCCGCGCTTCCTGGACCCTCACAAGCCAGTGTCCAACGACACCAGCTTTCGCGAGCTGATCTGGGGCAATGAGGTCGGCGGAGGGCGGCCGGTGGGCGCCGTCGGCGAGTTCTACCGCGACTTCGGGTTCGTCGGCGTGGCGATCGGGGGCATCTTGCTGGGTTTCGTGATCCGGGCGATGATGGGGTTGCGCGCTCGGTGCGGAGCGGACGCTGGCCGCAGCCTGCGGACGTGTCTGCTGGTCGTCGGGGTGCTCCTGCTCTATCAGTTCCTGGTGGGCAGCTACTCGCTGGTGTTCGGCGAGGTCCTGGAGCTCGGAATACCGCTCGCCATCGCGTTGGCCGTGGCGAGGTCGGTGTGATCGAACGGCACGTTCTCGTCGCGTTGCACGAGCGCGACATGGGAGGCGCGAGCACCGCGCTGCTGCGGGCCTTCGAACCAATGGCGGCCAGTGGCTGGCGGTTCAGCTTCTGGGTGCCCGCCGGAGGCTCCGCCGCGGCGGCGGTCGCGGATCACGGTTGGCCCTTGGCCGGAGCGGAGCGACCGCTGCGCTACAGCTGGGACGCCCTGCACGAGCCGCCGGGTGCGGCTCGACGCATCCTCGCGGCCCCCGGTTACCTGCGGCGGTTTCGTGCTCATGTCGCGCAGACGGCGCCCGATGTGGTGCATCTGAACACGGTGCTGTGCGTACCGGAGGCACTGGCGGCTCGCTCAGTCGGTGCGCGCACGCTCGTGTACGTGCACGAGATGGTTCGCGGTGCGCGCGGCGAACTGGCGATGGCGCTGATGCGAGCCGTTGATCACGCCGCGGCGGTGTCGCACGCCAACGCGGCGCCGCTGCGGGCGCGTGGCATCCCGGTGACCGTCGTGACGACCGGCCAGGTGCTGGCATCGGCGCGTGAGCGCGGCGTCGCCGGCGAACGGGTCGTGGTCGGCACCCTCGCCACGGTCTCGCGCCGCAAGGGCAGTGACACGTTCCTCGCCGCCGCGCAGGCGTTGCGGCCGGCGTGGCCGGCGGTCGAGTTTCGAATGATCGGCTCGCCGGCGCCGGCGGGCCCCGAGCGTGACTGGGCGAAGGACATCGTGGCGCGCGCGCAGGCCGCCGGGATCGTCTGCCGCACGACGTCCGATCCGCTGGCCGAGCTCGCCGATTGGGACGTTTTCGTGCTGCCCAGCCGCGCTGACCCGTTCCCGCTGGCGGTCCTGGAGGCGATGGCGTGCGGGGTGCCCGTCGTGGCCGCCGCGGTAGACGGGATCCGCGAGCAGGTGACTTCCGAAACCGGCCTGCTCGTCGCCCCCGGGGACGAGCGTGCGCTGGCGGCCGCGATCGAGGCGCTGCTGTCGCACCCGGACCGCCGCCTCAGGCTGGGGGCCGCCGGTCGGGCGCGGGTAGCCGCACGGTTCACTCCGGAGCGACATGCGCACGAGCTGGCTGACGCCTACGACCGGGCCTGCGCACCTCGCGGCGGCGTCAGGGTATAGGCTGGCGCGCGGTGGCATCCATCGGTCTGCGCCGCTTCGTCCGCAAGGCGCTGCTCAGCGTGCCGCCCCGAGTGCGCCGCCCTCTCGAGATCAGGCTGCTTCGGTCCTACGAGGCGTATCTGCGCCTGCGAGCGCCCCGCGCGCAGGCAGTCGACGCTCTCGACGCGCTGCCGCTCCCCCCCACGAAGCTGCGGGTGCTCGTGTCGGGCACCGCCGACGCCGGGTTCTTCCTGGCGAGTGGACGTGAGCAGGCGGCGCACGTGCGCAGCATGCTGAGCCGCCACGATGTCTCTTTGAGCGGAATGTCGATACTGGATTTCGGATGCGGATGCGGGCGCATCACCCGCTGGTGGGAGGACGTCGAGGGGCCGAAGGTTTTCGCCTGTGATCCCCATCCGGCGCTGGCGGGGTGGTGCCGCTCAAACCTACCGTTTGCGGACGTCGTCGTCAGCGGTGATAACCCACCGTTGCCGTACCCCGATGCGGCGTTCGACTTCGTCTACGCGCTGTCGATCTTCACCCACCTTCCCGAGGACCGCGCGGTGCGGTGGATGACTGAGCTGCGCCGGGTGATCAGACCGGGCGGCCTGCTCCTATTCACGACCGCCGGCGACTCCTACCGGGAACGGCTCAACGAAAGCGATCAACATGCCTACGACGCCGGCCGGCCGATCGTGCAGTTCGACACCGCGGCCGGCACGAATCTGTGCATCGCCTACCACCCTCCTGCGTACGTGCGCGGCCCGATGACCGAGAGCTTTGACCTGTTGGAGGCGTACCTTGCCGCTGAGCATCCGCAAGAGGCCGAGCGTGCCTCGCTGATCCAGGACAGCTACCTCGTGCGCCGCGCGGCGTGAGGCCCGCCTGATGCCAGGCCAGGCGCGGGCAAGGGCGCTGATTCGCGGGTCGCTGCGGGATTCAGGATCTGCTGACGCTGTCTGGTCACGAGTCTCGAGTGCGGTTTACCGCCTTGAGCGGGCGGTCGGCCGAGGCGATCCGCTGGTCCCACCGAGGCACCTTCGCAATGTCGGGGGCGGCGACTTCAGCTCCGTCGGCGAGCGCGTGCTCGAGCAGCTGATCTCGATCGGAGGCCTTCGTCGTGATGCCCGGGTATTGGATATCGGCTGCGGATCAGGACGGGTCGCGATTCCCCTGACGCGTTATCTGTCAAGCGGCAGTTACACGGGCTTTGACATCTCCGCGGCCGCGATCGCCTGGTGTCAAGCGGAGCTGACCAGTCGCTTCCCGAGCTTCACGTTCGATCACCTCGACGTCGCCAACGGTCACTACAACCGCAGCGGCCAGATCGACGCTGCCGACGTACGGCTCCCGTACGCCGATGGCAGCTTCGACTTTGCGTTCGCGACATCGGTGTTCACCCATCTGCTGCCCCGACAGATCATCCACTACGCCGATGAGCTGAGCCGCGTCCTCAGGGCCGGCGGCGTGGTGTTCGCCACGTTCTTCCTGCTCAATCCGGCCAGCGAGTCGAGGTTGGCCAGTGGCGCTGCCGATATCGAGCTGCCGGCCGTCGTCCGGGACGAGAAGCTCGGATTGGAGTACCGGGCGATGGAGGCCCGGCGTCCGGAGCGGGCCGTGGCGTTCCCGGAGATGTTCGTGCAGGAGACGTTTGGTCCGACGCGGTGGAGCGCCCCTGGAGTGCATCCCGGCTCGTGGTCAGGTGGCGGCCCGGTCGATCATTATCAGGATGTCGTGATCGTCCATCGTCTACCGGGCTGAGGCCGTGGTGTCGGCGCGCTGCCCGGTACCGGCAGTCGTGAGACCCGACGTGCCGCGCATCGCCCCGCGCCGGCGCCGCAGCGCCCGCCACGGTCCCTGAACGGGCGCCAGCGCGACGGTTCGGCGCTCTTGGCCCAGCCGGCGATATTCACGCCAGTCACGGACGCCCGCCGCGCGGCCTCTGAGGGCCATCAGTGTCCGGTCGCTGACGATCGTGTATGCGCAGTACCCCAGCTCGTAGGCCAGGATGCCGGGAGCGCGCCGGATCAGTTCGCCCGTCGGCATGTTCTTCGCCAGCAGGCGCACACGGTTGCGGCCGACGTGAAAGTGCTTGAACCCAGAGCCGTGACCACTCGTCGCCGAATGCCTGTGGTGGACGATCGATGACGGCACGGAGACGAACTCCCAGCCGCGCATCCGCGCTCGCCACGCCAAATCCACGTCCTCCAAATACACAAAGAAACGCTCGTCGAAGCCGGCCAGCTGCTGAAACATGGTCCGCCGCAGCAACGCGGCGCCACCGCTGACGCCGAACACGGGCGTCGGAGCGGCGTCGCCGCGGCCCGGCTCCCGTCCGACGTGCCGCTCGAACGCGACCCCCAAACGGTCGACCCCGAAGCCGGCTGAGTTGATCCGACCGTTGGCGGCAAAGCGAACCTGCGACCCCAGTCCGCCGATCCGTGGCCTGTCCGCCGCCGCCAAGAGCTTGACGACCGCATCGGGAGCGATGGTCGTGTCGTTGTTGAGCATCAGCAGCCAATCTCCGGTGGCGAGCGCGGCGCCCGCATTGGCGCCCGCGGCAAAGCCTCGGTTCTCGGGCAGCGCGATCAGCCGTACGGAGGGATGCGCGGCTCGGATCGCAGCGGGCGCGCCGTCGGTCGAATGGTTGTCGACGACGATGATCTCGCAATCGCCCGTGACGCTCGTCAGTGCCACAGACAGCGATTCGAGGCAGTGCAGGACCATCTGGCGCGCGTTGAGGTTCACGATGATCGCGCTCACCAGCAACCAATCACCCCACGCGTCGTGCGCCCGCGCTGCGCAACGCTGAGCACCAGAACTTCAGCGCCAGCGCGCAATAGACGAGCAGATCCTGCAGCGGACGTTCACCGGCGTTGAACTTGCGGTAGAAGCGACCCATCGCATGATGAAACGCATAGTTCAGACGCAGATCCCGATAGCGAACGACGTTCCCCTTGATGGTGGTCGCGCCCTTGACGTGCATCACGGTGGCGCTGCCGTCGTACCACACCGTCCACCCCGCGCGCTTGAAGCGATAACACCAATCGAGATCCTCGCCATACAGGCGGTAGCCCTCATCGAGCAGGCCAACGCTCTGGATCGCGGCCTGGCGCACGAGCATGAACGCGCCGCTGACGGCGTCGACTGGTCCTGCCCCACGCTCGGGCGTCGCGGGAGCCCGATACTGGTCCAGCCATCCCGGGACGCGGGGCCGGCCGCTCAGCCCGATGAAGTGGGCAAGCGCGCCCAAAATCGTCGGGAAGCTGCGCTTGGCCGCGTGGTCAAACCGCCCGTCGGGACGGACGAGGCGCACGCCGACAACCGCGCGTCGCGGGTCGGCGACGAGGCTCTGGAGCGCGGCCTCCAGCGCCCCCTCCGACAGCTCGGTGTCCGGGTTGAGGAGCAGCACGTACGGCGCGGTGGCGCCGCGCAGCACCACGTTATTGGCCGCCGAGAAGCTCGCCGGCCGCTCCAGGCGCCGCGTCTTCACCCACGGGTAGCGCTCGGCGAGCATCGCCCGGGTGCCGTCGTCGGTCGCGTTGTCGACCACCCACACCGCCATCGGACCGCGCCGCAGGGGATCGCGTGAGATCGACTCAAGGCACCCTTTCAGCAGCTCGCGCCCCCCGGTGAACGCAACCACCACAACTTCGAGGCGGGGGCGGCGAGACGCTGGCTCGCCGGCGGTTATCACCGGACCGGACCGCTGCCGTCGAGCGCGATGGCGGCCTGGGCAGTCGCGTCGCCGTTCTGCTGCCCGGAACGGGAGGCCGCGGCGTGATCGCGGCGATCGCCGATGACTCTGGCGGGGTTGCCGGCCACGATCTTGTAGTCCGGCACGGACTCGACCACCACGCTCCCGGCGCCGACGACGCAATGGTCGCCGACATCGGCGAGCACCACCGCGTGCCCGCCGATATAGCAATCTCGGCCGACCGTCACCTGCCGGATCTCCGTTCCCAGCTCCCGGAGTGGCACGTCCAGCCGGTCGAGCTTATGCTGGCGCCGGCCATCGAAGATATTGGCGTGGTCGCCGATCAGGCAGTCCGGGCCGATGCGCGCGTGCTGGATGGTCGCGTAATGCGAGACCATGGTGTACGACCCGATACTGACCGGCTGTCGTTTGAGCACGCAGCCGAACCGCAGCACCGCCCCACGGCCGATATCGCATCCCATGCCGCGATGAACGGCGGCGCGCAGCCGCTCGCCAGTCATTCCCGGCCAGCGCGCGGCGCGCTCTGAGACGATCAGGTAGGCTCGCTCGTCTCCCACCAGTCGCCGGGAGATCGCAAACGACACGACGAAGGGGCTCACGAGCCATGCCGCAGCCACATCCGTGCCACGCGTCAGCGCACGGCGCAGGCGCGGAGATTGAAGGCCGACGTGAACCCGGCGCGGCGAGCTGGGCACGTCCGTCTCCTCAGCTAGCACGGGGGAGCTCGACGGATTGACGACGCCGGCTGACCTGGCGCCAAACCGCGGCGGCCTGTTTCATCGTTGGTACGTGTCGGTCGCCGGCAAGGCGCCTGACTTGCGGCCATGGCACTACCAGTGGCTCCTCGGCATACCTCTGTACACGGAGCTGCGCCCGCTGCTGAAGACCCTGCGGGGCTCGCTGCTGGACGTGGGCTGCGGCTACAAGCCGTACCGCTCCTGGATGCCGGGGGTCACCCGCCACTACGGCATCGACGTGTTCGCGGGACCCGAGGTGGACGCCGTGATCACCGCGGGACAACCGTGGCCGGTGCGGGAGGGGGAGTTTGATGCCGTGCTGTGCACGCAGGTGCTCGAGCACGTCGCCGACCTTGATGTGACGCTGTCCGAGCTCATCCGAGCGTTGCGCCCGGGGGGTGAGGCGGTCATCACGATGCCGTTCATCGCCAGCGAGCACAACTCTCCCCATGACTACCGTCGCCTCTCGCGCCACGGCCTGCCGATGCTGCTGCGCGACCGTCTGGAGATCATCAGCGTGCGCCCGCACGGCGGCGTGGGCAGCACGGTGGGAGCGCTGCTGCTGGGCTGGACGTACGACACGCTGCCCAAGAGCGCTGGCGGAAGGATGCTGATGGTGCCGCTGCTGCCCATCTGGATGAGCCTGTGTCTGATCGTCAATCTGGCCGGTCTGGCGTTGGACCGGCTTGACCGCACCGGTCTCTACTACGGCAACATCCTGGTGCACGCTCGCCGGCCAGCCGGCGCTCCGGCGGACACCGCTGAAAGCTCGTGACGTCACACCCGCTGGCGACGCCTGAGGCCGCGCCGGGGCTTGGCGTTGCCGTTGTAGTAGTACTGGCCGTACTCCGCCTCCTCCGTGACCCCCGTGATGACCAGCCGGGTCAGGGTGTCGGGGAACTGAGACAAGGTCTCCCTGACTGCCGTGAGCTGGTTGCGCGTCGACACCGATGCCCGCGCGCACAGCAGCACGCAGTCGACGTTGGGCAGCAGCTCCAAGGTGTCGGCGACCGGAAGCAGCGGGGCGCTGTCGATGATCACAGTGTCATAGGCGTCTGACACCTCCTCCAGGAAGCTGATCAGGCGCTTTGAGGAGAGCAGCTCGGCGGGATGCGCGTGTGGCGTTCCCGCCGCGATGCAGTACAGCGGCTGGATCTGCAGGCCGGCGTAGGCTCCGTTCTCGCTGCCGGCCACGGCCACTGGCCGAACCACGTCAGCACGGTCCGCGCGCCCGGTCAGGCAATCGGTGAAACCCGGCCGCCCCTCGATCCCCAGCCGTGAAGCCACCGTCGGGTGGCGAAGGTCGCAGTCGACCAGCAGCGTCGACTTTCCGACCATTGCGCTTGCGTATGCCAGCGAGCTCGCCACGGTCGTCTTGCCCTCCTCGGCGACGGCGCTGGTGACGAGGATCGTCTTGACCGGAGCGTCTCTGGCCAGGAACTCCAGATTGGTCCGCAGGATTCGAAACGACTCCAGCCCGAGCGCCTGCCCGTCATCCGCGCCGGCTCCGGCCACGTGGCCGAGGCTGTCGCCGCGCACGCGGCCGAGCACCGGGAGATCCGCGACCTGCTTGATCTGCGCCGAGCTGCGCAAGCGGGTGTCGACGGAGTCGCGCAGCATCGCTGCGAACAGGCCGATGAGCATTCCCACAACACCACCGATCAGCCCGTCGAGTACTGGCATCGGGGAGCTCGGAGATGTTGGGATCCTCGCCGGCTCGGCGATCTGTCCCGGTGTGGCCAGTAGGCTGAGCGATTCCAAGCGCCCGATCGCGTCGGCGAGTTCCGCACGCGCGGCCGCTGACCCCGGCCCGTGGCCGAGACCCGCCAGCTGCGCGCGCAGCTTGTGAGCGGCGGAGGCATACTGTGCCCGCGTCTGGCCGTTGGTCACCGCGACCGCTTGGTTGGCGACGGCGTTGGCCGCCTGGGCCGACAGAGCCGCGCCGCCCGTGGTGGCCGTCACCTGGACGAGGTCGGACTCAGGATTGGTCGTCGCCTGAACGTCGCCGCGCAGCTGAGACAGCGACAGCGCGCCTCGTAGCTGCCGCTGCACGCGCGTCAGCACCTGGGTGCGCTTGATCGTCTCGGCGGCAGCGTTGACCTGCTCGGTTGGTTGCAGGTTCTCCGTCGGCACGCTGCCGAGGATGCTGACGTCTTGGCTTGAGTCGTTGAACGACAGCGACGCCGTCGCCGTGTAGCGCTTGTGCTGGAGGGCGGCGAAGCCGACTGCCGCGGCCACGCCCAGGACCGCGAACGTCAGGATCAGCAGCCACTGACGGGTAAAACGCCGTAATCCGTCTGACGAGGAAGCGGAGGTCGCGGCCATGGATGGGGTCATTTTCTACTGGGCGCGAGCAAACATATGCGGTGGGCGCAAACGCCAGCATCCCCCAGTCGAATGCAAACATAGCGCGCCTCACGGCAAAATGCGCGTGCCGGTTCTCGACTCGCGCCGATGCAATTGACGGACCGCCCCGCCTGGGCACATTCGCTCTTGATCTAAGTGCTTCTCGCAGCGCGCAGCTCTGAATCCAGAGTTACCTATGGTGGGTCATGAGTGCAATTAATTCCCTAAAGCTTTGCGGATCTTGCCGCCGTAATCCCCTTAAACGGGAGTACGATCCGTTGCTCGTGACTGACTGCGTATCTCTCTCGTGAGCCACGGTTGCCGAGACCGCGCCTGACAATTCCGGCTCGCTACAACCGCGGTCCGCAGCAGCTGTTTGACGAGGCCGTACGCCGACACGCGGCGCCGTCTATGACGATCCTCGACGTCGGATCGGGCCGCCGGCCCGCGCTGGGCGCCGGGCTGCGAGACGGCTGCCGCTACGTCGGCCTGGACCTGTCCTACGATGAACTCGCCGCCGCGCCCGCCGGCTCATACGACGAGTTCGTCGTGGCGGATCTGACTGACTACCAGCCGACCCTGGAGCAGCGGTTTGACCTGGCGGTCAGCTGGCAGGTGCTGGAGCACGTCGCCGACCTGGAGGCCGCGCTGGGAAACATCCGCGGCTACCTCCGCCCGGGTGGGTATCTGGTAGCACTGTTCTCCGGCCGCTTCTCGGTGCCGGCAGTGTTCAACCGCGTGATCCCCACGGGCATCGGTCTAAGCCTGATGCGGGTGCTGCTGCACCGTGATCCCGACTCTGTGTTTCCCGCGCGCTACGACCGCTGCTACCACCGTGCCCTGGTCGGACTACTGGATCTGTGGAGCGCCAGCCAGACCTTCGCGATATTTCAGGGCGGCGCCTACTTCAACTTCTCGCCGCTGCTGCGAAGCGCCTACTTCGTCTACGAGAGCTGGGCGTCTCGTCGACACCTGCTGAACGCGGCGACGCACTACCTTGTCGAATGCCAGCGGTGAGCGCAGGCCGCTGACGCGACACACGACAACGCGGCGTCGGCGGGGGATATGAGCCAAATAGGCGCAGGGACCCTGCAGCGACGCCAGCTCCCCGCCAGCTTTCTGGATGGCAACAGCTGGCTGGCGATCCGGTTCCTCTCTGACGCGGCAATGCTCGTGCTGGCGGTGGTGATCGCCATCCTCCTGGAGCCTCCGGGTCACGGGGTTGGCCTGCTGGCGCTCTACCCTCCGCTCGCCCTTGTACTGCTCGCCTCCCGCGGGCGTTACCGTCCCAGGCTGAGAGACGTCGTGATCGATTCGCTCGCGCCCGGCTTCGGTGCGCTGTCGATCGCGGCAATGTCGATCTTCGTCCTCAGCTCGCTCGTTTCCGACAGCCGGTCCAGCACTGAGACGCTGCTGATCTCCACCTGGCTCGGGTCGCTGACCACAGTCACCTGCGCGGGCGCGCTGCTCAACACCATCCAGTACCTGGCCCGGCGCAAGGGGCTGGTGAGCAGCCCGACGTTGATCGTCGGTACCGACGCGGACGCACAGGAGATCGCCCGCCGGCTCGCGGAACAACCCGAGTACGGTCTGCGGCCGGTTGGCTTCATCGACGACCATGCTGGCGTACCAGGCCCCGACCTGCTCCCCCGACTCGGCGCGTTGCGGGAGCTCGATCGAATCGCCGGAGAGGAGTCCGTCGGACATGTGATCGTCGGGTTCCCCAGCGCTCCCCTGCCCGACCTGCTCGCGCTGATCAAGCACTGCGACGAGCTCCGCATCGCCACGATGGTGCTCCCCAGACTGTCGGCGTCGATCAACCATCAGACGCAGTTTGAGTATCTCGGCACCGTCCCGCTACTCAACATGCGCGCGACAAATCCGGATGACTGGCGCTTTGCGATCAAGCACCTGGTCGACCGCATCTGCGCCGCGGCGCTCGTGGTCGTGCTCGCGCCGGTGCTGGCAGCGATCGCGGCGGCCGTCCGACTGTCCTCACCCGGGCCGGTGCTGTTTCGCCAGCTGCGGGTGGGACGCGATGGCCAGATCTTCCACGTACTCAAGTTCAGGACGATGGTCCACGCCGCCCCTGAGGAGCATCAGCCGTGGACCCCGCCCAACGGCGTGGCCCCCGGCGGCGTCGAGGGCGTTGATCGGCGGACGCGAGTGGGCCGCCTGCTGCGCCGGACGTCGCTCGACGAGCTGCCCCAACTGTTGAACGTCCTTCGCGCCGAGATGAGCTTGGTGGGACCTCGTCCCGAGCGGCCGGAGCTGGCGGAGCGCTTCGGCCACGAGTTCGATCGCTACCACGACCGTCAGCGGGTACGTTCGGGGATCACGGGCTGGGCGCAGGTGCACGGATGTCGGGGCCAGACCCCACTGCGAAGCCGGATCGAACTCGACAACTTCTACATCGAGCACTGGTCCATGTCGTTCGATCTGAAGATCATGCTGCTGACGTTGCCAGCGCTGCTGAGAGGCTCGTAGAGCCTCGGTTGTGGATTTACGGCAGGCGGCGCAGCTCGCTGATCACGTCGCCGTGCAGTGAGAGCCCGTAGCGACCGTTGCCGCCCCAGGAGTCGACCTGACGCTGCACCGTCAAGCCGTGCTGTGAGGCCAGCGCGGCGAACAGCGTCGCCGTCATCGGGCTACGCCATCCTTGTCGCTGCCGGCGCCCCGCGTGATGGATCACCGCTACCCCATCCGGTGCGAGCACACGCCTGATCTCGCCGAGGTACTGGTCCACGTCGATTGGAGCGACATGGACGAACGCGTCAAATGACCAGACGGCATCGACCGAGCCCGTGTCGACGCCGCGAAGCGACGCACCGTCGGACAGGACGTAGGTGACATCCGAAGGATCCCCGAGCCGCTCCCGGCACAGCTCAAGCGTCGTGTCGGTGATGTCGACAAGGATCAGGCGGCCGGCGAGGTCGTGAAGCGTCTCGCTGAAGCGGCCGGCGCCGGGACCGATCTCCAGAATCGTCGTCGACCCCTTGACCGCGGGCACGAGCAGCTCCTCGATCAGGCTCGCCTTCCACTGCTCCGAAGCCGTCCACTCCTCCCCGGCGGCCGACCAGTCCCAGGTCGACCATACGCGGCGATTGGCGCTGACCGAGTGCTCGTTCCAGCGGCGATGTGCCGGGCCGAGCACGCCGCGGCGACCCTCGATCTCCAGCAGCGCGTCGTCGATCCTCTGCGGCAGCCATCGCGCCGCCACCAGTGCCCCGGTGAGCAACGCGTATACCGGTCCAAACTCGCGCGTGAGCCCGCGCAGCCTACCCAGCCGCGCGATCGTGGAGGTGGACGGCGGCACCGGCGCCGTGACCGGATCGCCGACCCGCGTACCCCCAGACAGTCCCGACACGG
>Ga0302314_10000557_pt1 | contig 68814 bp, 58 predicted proteins | sample III_Palsa_N2_3_FD_200533 | JGI IMG/M metagenome (GOLD analysis project Ga0302314, IMG submission 200533) | Peat permafrost microbial communities from Stordalen Mire near Abisko, Sweden - III_Palsa_N2_3 | ecosystem: Environmental > Terrestrial > Soil > Palsa > Peat permafrost | place: Sweden...
TGGATCCGCTGCGCCGGATCGACGGTGACGGCCGCGGTCTTCACCAGCTTGTCGTATTCCGGGTTGTCGTAGCCCATGTCGTTCAAGGGCACCTCGGACTGCAGCAGTTCGGCGAACGTATTCGGATCGGCATAGTCCGCGATCCAGCCGGCGCGGAACAGCTGCGTCGCTTTCTTCGCCTTGCGGGTCTCCAGGAACACTTTGAATTCCTGATTGACCAAAGTGACGTTGACGCCCAGCGCCTGCTTCATCATGGACGCCAGCGCGATCATGACCTTCTTATGATTCTCGCTGGTGTTGTACATGATCTCGAGCTGCAGCGGCTTGTCGGGGCCGTAGCCGGCCTCCTTGTACAGCTCCTTGGCCTTGGCGATGCGCTCCGGCATCGACAGGTCCTTCCAGTCGACCATCTGCGACTGATAGCCGGCGATGCCCGGCGGGACCCAGCTATAGGCCGGCTGCTCGCCGGTCTTCAGGATCTTGGTGACGATCGCCTCGCGGTCGATCACCAGGCTCAGCGCCTCGCGGAGCTTCGGATTGTCCTTGAACGGCGGCTGGGTCAGGTTGAAGCCCATGTAGTAGGAGCCGAGGTAGGGCACGATCTTCAGTTCGGCCGGCAGCTCCTTGCGGATGAAATCCACCTGGTCGGCGGGCACGTCGTTGGTGACGTCCAACTCGCCGGCGCGATAGCGCTTCAGCTCTTCGTTCTGGTTCTCGACCGGGTAATAGTCGACTTCGCTGAGCTTGACGTTGGCCGCGTCCCAATAGTTCGGATTCTTGACCACGACGATGCGCGATTGCGGCGTCCAGTCCTTCAGCATGAAGGCACCGTTGGTGACCAGATTGCCAGGCCGGGTGAACTGATTGCCGTATTTGGCGATCACGGCCTTGTTGACCGGCAGGAAGCGGGCGTGGGCGATCAGGCGGATGAAATAGCCGGTCGGCGCCTTGAGCGTGACCTCGAACGTCTGCGGGTCGACCGCGCGCACACCCAGGGACTTCACGTCCTTGTTGACCGCGTTGGCGATGTCCTCGGCATTCTTGATCGGATAATACAGGAAGGAGTATTTCGAGCCCGTCGCCGGGTCGATCGCGCGCTGCCAGCTATAGACGAAATCCTCCGACGTCAGCGGCGTGCCATCCGACCATTTCAGGCCGGCGCGCAGCTTGAACGTATAGGTCAACCCATCGGGGCTGATGGTCCAGCTCTCGGCCTGGCCGGGCGCCACCTTGCCGTCCTTGTCGATCAGCACGAGGCCCTCGTAGATGTCGCGCTCGATGTTGCTGTCCTGGACGTTCTCCGAGATCTGCGGGTCGAGCGTCTGCGGCTCCGACCCGTTGCCGAGGCGGAGGACCTGCGTCCCATCGGTGTCCTGGGCGAGTGCCAGGGTAGAAGTCATCGTCAGCAAAGCGACAGCCATGCCGAGGCCAAAAGCGGCGCGCGTACGAAGCATTGAGTTCTTTCCCCTCATGGGCCGCTTTTGCGGTCGTGCTTGGCCGTGAAGATTCCCTGTCACGGTTTCTAGTGCAACGAATTTCGCGCGTCCGACGGAAAACCGCCGGGCGCGCGTTCATTCAGGTGCGATGCTGGGAGCGCTCTGTACCCTAAAACGTCACATTCGCGAAGGGCCGAGTCTGCGGCGAATGGACCTGTGTCTCTAACAACCGTCATGCCCGGGCTTGACCCGGGCATCCACGCATGGCGGCTGGGCACCGTCCTAGAAACATAAAGCCCTGCGTCACGACGTGGATCCCCGGGTACATCAAGCCCGGGGATGACGAGTTTAGGTGGGGGCTGCCGTCGGCCCTTACTCCGCCGCCACCGCAATCGCCGCCGGGTTGCGGAACGCCGCCAGCAGGGCCGCCTCGGCCTTCTTGGCGTCGGCGAGGTTCGCGTCCTTCACATGGCCGAAGCCGCGAATCCGGGCCGGGATGCGGGCCAGTTCGACCGCGGTCTGATGATTGTCCTGGGACAGTCGGCTCAGGATCTCCTCCAGGATTGCGACATACTCGCCGATCAGCCGGCGCTCGGTCCGGCGTTCCTCGGTCCGGCCGAACGGGTCCCAGAACGTCCCGCGCAGGCTCTTCACATGGGCCAGCAGGCCGAACGCCTTCAGCATCCAGGGCCCATAGGCCTTTTTCTTCAGGTGCCCGGTGGTCGGATCGCGGTCGGCGACCATCGGCGGCGCCAGATGGAACTGCAGCGTGAAATCGCCCTCGAACCGATCCTGGATCTTCTTCAGGAAGGTGCCGTCGGTATAGAGGCGGGCGACCTCGTACTCGTCCTTATAGGCCATCAGCTTGTGCAGATTGCGGGCGACCGCTTCGGCGAGGCCGCTGCGGCCGGGCGTGCGCTCGGTCTCTGCCCGCACAATGCGATCGACCAGCGAGCGGTAGCGCTGGGCATAGGTGGCGTTCTGATAGTCGGTCAATTGCCGGACGCGCCGGTCGATCAGTTCTTCCAGGCTCTCGCTCAGTCGGCGGTCGCCGGTGGCGGCCTGCTTCGGAATCGCGATCGCCTCGACCGTGGCCAGGTCGACCGCGGCGCGGCGGCCCCAGAGGAACGACTTCTTGTTGAACTCGACCGCGACGGCATTCAATTCGATCGCCTGCTCGATCGCCTCGGCGGTGAGGGGAACGGTGCCCTTCTGCCAGGCATAGCCCAGCAGGAACAGGTTGGCCGCGATCGAATCGCCCATCAGCCCGACGGCGAGGCGGTTCGCTTGCAGGAACTCGATCCGGTCGGCACCGGCGCCGTCGAGCAGCGCCTGACGCGTATCGTCGGTCGGGAACTTCAGGTCCGGGTTTTGGGTGAAGCTGCCGATGATGGTCTCGGACTGATTGACGAAGACCCGCGTCGCGCCCTTGTCGATGCGCGACAGGCTATCGGCGGACGCAGTCACCAGGAAATCGCAGCCGAGCAGCAGATCGGCGCCACCGGCGGCCAGGCGCACGGCCGAAATATCCTCGGGCGTGCGGGCGATGCGGATGTGGCTATAGACCGAGCCGCCCTTCTGGGCGAGGCCGGTCATGTCGAGCACCGAGACGCCGCGGCCCTCCAGATGGGCCGCCATGCCGAGGAGCGCGCCGATGGTGACGACGCCGGTCCCGCCGACGCCGGTCACCAGGATGCCGTAGGGTTGATCCAGCCCCGGCAGCGCCGGCAATGGCAGCGGGCCGAACCCGTCGGCGTCGACCGCGGACGCCTTGTTTTTGCGCAAGCCCCCGCCCAGCACCGTGACGAAGCTCGGGCAGAAGCCGTTGACGCAGGAGAAATCCTTGTTGCACGAGGATTGATCGATCTCGCGCTTGGTGCCGAACTCCGTCTCCGCCGGCACGACCGACAGGCAGTTCGAGGTCTTGGAACAGTCGCCGCAGCCCTCGCACACCGCGTCGTTGATGAACACACGCTTCGGCGGGTCGATCATCTTGCCGCGCTTGCGGCGCCGGCGCTTCTCGGCGGCGCAGGTCTGGTCGTAGATCAGCACCGTGACGCCCGGCATCTCGCGCAAGGACCGCTGCACCTCGTCCAGATCCGCGCGGTGATAGACGTTGGTGTGGGCCGGCAGGCCGACATTGGACGCATAGCGGTCGAGATCGTCGGTCACGACGGTGATGTAGCTGGCGCCCTCGGCCGCGACCTGGCGCGCGATCATCGGCACGGTCAGCTGGCCGCCGTCATGGGTCTGGCCGCCGGTCATGGCGACCGCGTCGTTGAACAGGATCTTGTAGGTGATGTTGACCTTGGCCGCGACCGCGGCGCGGATCGCCAGCACGCCCGAATGGTTGTAGGTGCCGTCGCCCAGGTTGGCGAAGATATGGGTCGTCTCGGTAAAGGGCGCCTGACCGATCCAGGGCGTGCCCTCGCCACCCATCTGGGTGAAGGTCGAGGTCGAACGCTCGGGCATCCAGATCGCCATGTAGTGACAGCCGATGCCGGCGACGGCGCGGCTGCCTTCCGGCACCTTGGTCGAGCTGTTGTGCGGGCAGCCGGAACAGAAGAACGGCGTGCGCGCGACGCCGGTGCCCTTGTTGTCGCGCTGCTCTTCGCGCGCGATCAGGAATTTCAGCCGGTCCTGGATGCGCTCGCTGGTGTGGAAGCGGGCGAGCCGTTTGGCGATGACCTTCGCCACCATCGACGGCGACAGCTCCGCGGTCGACGGCAGGATCAAATCCTGCTCCTCGTCGAACTTGCCAAGCACACGCGGTCGCTGGTCGCCCGGCATATTATACAGCTGTTCTTTCAGCTGGCCCTCGATGATGCCGCGCTTTTCCTCGACCACCACGATCTCGTCCAGCCCTTCGGCGAAACGGCGCATGCCGACCGGCTCCAGCGGCCAGCTCATGCCGACCTTGTAGACGGTGATGCCGATCTGGGCGGCATAGGCGTCGTCGATGCCCAGGTCTTCGAGCGCCTGGCGCACGTCCAGATAGGATTTGCCGGTGGTGACGATGCCGAAGCGCCGCTTCGGGCTGTCGAGCACGATCTTGTCGAGCCGATTGAGCCGGGCAAAGGCCATGGCGGCCGGCAGCTTGAACCGCGCCAGGCGGAACTCCTGGTCCATCGGCAGGTCGGGCCAGCGGATGTTGAGCCCGCCATGCGGCATGTCGAAATCGTCGGGCAGTACGATGCGGACCCGCTCCGGCGAGACCCGGACCGAGGCGGAGCTGTCGACCGTCTCGGCCACAGTCTTCATGGCGATCCAGGCGCCGGAGAAGCGCGACATGGCCCAGCCATAGAGGCCGTAGTCCAGGATCTCCTGCACGCCCGAAGGGTTCAGCACCGGGATCTGGGCATCGATGAAGGCATATTCGGACTGGTGCGGCAGGGTCGAGGATTTGCAGGCATGGTCGTCGCCGGCCAGCAGCAGCACGCCGCCATGGGGCGAGGTGCCGGCGGCATTGCCATGCTTGAACACGTCGCCCGACCGGTCGACGCCCGGCCCCTTGCCGTACCACATGGCAAAGACGCCGTCGTATTTGGCGCCCTCGAACATATTGACCTGCTGACTGCCCCAGACCGCGGTCGCGGCCAGATCCTCGTTGATCCCGGGCTGGAAGAACACATGGTCCTTCTTCAGATGCGCGCGCGCCGACCACAGCGTCTGGTCGAGGCCACCCAGCGGCGAGCCGCGATATCCGGAAATGAAACAGCCGGTGTCGAGCCCCAGGGCCAGGTCGCGCTGGCGCTGCATCATCGGCAGCCGGGCCAGCGCCTGGACGCCGGTCAGATACACACGCCCGCGTTCGAGCGTGTATTTGTCCTCGAGTGTGACCGCTGCCAGCGCCATCGCCTCAATCCCCCGCACCGGCCTGCCGTCTCGCATGTCCGGTCTGCGGAAAGGCTAATCCATGCGGGGCCTGGGCTCAATTGTGCTGGGTGACACCGCGGAAGAACGCAACGTTCGGGCGGAAGATTGCTTAGCATGCGTAGAATCGACGAAGATCGAGATGGATTGGGTAATTTTATTACGGATTGAGGGGCGAATCATGGCGGTTGATGATGAGGACGCTTCGTTGGATGAAGCCATTCCGCTTCGTGAGCGCTTTGCGGCGCTTCGCGAGGCGCGGCCCCTACCGACGACGACGGGAGAAAAGGCCGACAAGGCCTTTTTTGATGAACTCTCGGCAGACGATCGCGAGTGACTATTCCAAATGTCGTCATGGCCGGGCGTGACCCGGCCATCCACGCGGCTGGGCAGGGATACCAACTTCGAGGGACGTCGCCAAGCGGGGGTGCGTGGATGACCGGATCAAGTCCGGGCATGACGGTGAAGGGGTGGGACCGATCTCGCGTAACTCACTGTACCCGTCGCCACACGACTTCGCCGGTAGCGCTCAGATCCGTGGTCGGGCTCGGCACGGTATAGGTCAGACGATCCCCGGCGAGGCTGAACGGACGGACCTGGACCGTGCCGTCCCAGTTGGGGAAGGAGGCGTGCTCGATCCGGAAGGTGATGGTGTGCTTGCCCGGATCGACGCTGTACCGACCGAAATGGGCGTTGCTGCCTTCGACCGCTGCCTTGATTTCCTCGGGCGTTCCTTTGCTTTTATCATTACTGGCGAATTTGAACCGGTCGGCCCGCAGCAGCTGCAGCGCGTAATGGCCGTCGCGGTCGAACATCAAGAGTCCTTGCGGATGCGGGCCGTAGAGCGCCACGTGGCTGCCGTCGGGCAGGATATTGTCGACCCGCACGACCGACCAGGTTCCAAGCAGTGGCGCCGACGCGTCGGCCAGGGCATGCCCCTCACCAGCGAGCCATAGGCTGATCAGAGCGGCGGCCTTCAAGGCGGTCGAAATCTTCATAACTCGGCATCTCCTTGAGGTGGGGTATGGGCTGGACCAGCTGCCCAACACGGCCGCGTCGGGTGGCGATCAGGATGGCCGGGACCAGGGACAGCATGATTGCGGCCTGGCCCAGATAGAGCTGGCGATAGAGGTGATGGCCGGCACTCAGGGCGACGATGGCGTAGATCACCAGGCCGGCGAGCCCGTTCAGCATGTTGAAGGTGGCGTTGACCCGGCCCTGGAACGTCGGGTCGGTCGCCTGCTGGGCGAGGCTGAGCGCCAGCACGGTCGTCTGAAAGCTGACGCCCAGGCCGGCATAGATGACGAAGGCCGGCACCAGTCCCTGGGTCTGGGAGAAGGCGGCCAGGCTCGCGGCCATGGTGGTGAAGCCCAGCACCAGGATCGGCCGGCGGCCGAACCGTTCCGCCAGGCGCGCGATCACGAGGCCGCTCAGGATCGCGCCCAGGGCGTAGCCGGCGTCGATCTGGCCGAACGCCTTGGGGCCGAGCTGCAATTCCTCGCGGACGAACGGCGCCAGCATGCCGTTGATGCCGAAGATGACGGTCATGTTGGCCAGGATCAGCCCGTAGAAAAAGCCGATCTCCGGTCGCGCCGCGATATGGCCGAGCCCGGCGCGCAAGTCGCGCAGATGGCGCCGGGGCCCGCGTTCGCCGCCGCTATCGACGACGGGTTGCGGCCCGAGCCGCCGGGCGACCAGGAAGCCCAGCACGGCCGAGATCAGATAGGTCGACGCCGTGAGGGCCATGGTCGCGACCGGGCCCGCGGCTGCCAGCACGATACCCGATGCGGCGGCGCCCAGGATCTGGCCGGACTGGCCGCCGACCGAGGTGAGCGCATTGAGGCGCAGCATGCGCTCGGTCGGCACCGCCCGGGTCAGGGCCGCGCGCCAGGCCAGCACCTGGATCTCATTGCCGAGCGCCACCAGGAAGCTGACTGCATAGCCGATCGCCTCGGTTGCGTGGCCGGCGCCATAGAGCGCGCCATAGGCGATCAAGACCAGCCAGCGCAGGATTTCCGCGCGATAGGCGAGCCGCGCCGGCTGGCCGCGATCGACCGCCAGTCCGATGAAGGGCGACAACAGCAGGCTCGGCAGAATGGTCATGATCAGCGTCAGGGCGGCACTCGACGGCCGGCCGGTGATCTCGATGATCAACCAGGTATTGATCAGGAAGAAAAAGCCGGTGCCGATCTTGGCGGTCGCGATCGCGGCCGCATAGAGCCGTACGGTCGAGGGTGTCATGGCATCGGGCTCCGGAGGACGGGGAGCCTCGGAAGATAGTGATTTTCATAGTTCAGAAAATCAGATAATTCTTATGTCTCAATTTCGAGAAAACGAACTATGGCCTATCTCAATCTCGATATGGATGTGCTGCGCACGCTGGTGACGGCGCAGCAGCTCGGCGGCTTCAACCGGGCGGCCGGGCAGATCGGCCGTTCGCAGTCGGCGGTCAGCCAGCAGATCCGCAAGCTGGAGGAGCAGGTCGGCGAGGCCTTGTTCCGCAAGCAGGGGCGGGGCCTGATCCCGACCGAGGCCGGTGATCTCGTGCTGGCCTATGCCCGCCGGATCCTGGAATTGAACGACGAAGCGGTCGTGGCGCTGCGCGGCCGCGCGGTCGAGGGCGTTGTGCGCTTCGGCCTGCCGGCGGATTTCGCCGAAAGCTGGCTGCCGCTGGCGCTCGGCCGCTTCAAGCGCGCCCATCCTGCGGTCCGGATCGAGGCGACGGTCGATCGCAACCGCCGCCTGCTCGACCGGCTCGACCGGGGCGAGCTGGATCTGGTGCTGACGCTCAACAATGCCGACCGGCCCGACGCCGAGCGGCTCGCGTCCCTGCCGATGGTCTGGATCGGGCCGGCGTCCGGCGAGCCGGTATCCCTGCCGGGCGAGCCGATTCCGCTGGTGGTGTTCGATGCACCCTGTTTCTTTCGCGAGGCGGGGCTGGGCGCCCTCGACCGCGCCGGTCTCGCCTGGCGCGTCGCCTTCACCAGCGCCAGCCTCGCCGGGCTCTGGGCGGCGGTCGAGGCCGGGCTCGGCATCACGCTCCGGACCGCGACGGGCCTGCCCGGCAGCGTCGTGCCGATCGATGGCTTGCCGCCCGCACCGACGGTTCCGCTCGCTCTGCACGATGGCGGCCGCCGGACCTCGCCGGCGGTGAGCCGGCTGCGGGAAATCGTGTCGGAAAGCCTGGCGGCGAATTTACCCATTCAATCCGTGGGTTAACTCGCCTTCTCGTACAGCCCCTCCAGCACCGTGCCATAGGCCCCGCGGATGGCGTGGCGCTTGATCTTGAGCGTCGGCGTCATCTGGCCGTTGTCGACGGAGAAGGCTTCCTCGACCACGGCGAAGCGGCGGATCCGTTCGGGGGCGGTCAGGATCTTGTTGACCTTGGCGACGCGCGCCTGGATTTCGTGCTGCAGCTTGACGGTGCGGGCGACCTGGTCGTTTTCGCTGCGGACCGTCCGCAGCAACTCCTCATCCGGCACGATCAGCGCCACGACATAGGGCCGCTTGTCGCCATAGACCATGACCTGGCCGATGCCCTCTTCCAGCGCCAGATAGCCCTCGATGCGCTGGGGCGAGATCATCTCGCCGCCGGAATTCTTGATGAAGTCGCGCTTGCGGTCAGTGATCTTCAGGTAGCCGTCGGCATCGAATTCGCCGACGTCGCCGGTATGCAGCCAGCCGTCCTTGATCGCCCGGTCGGTCGCTTCCGGGTCATGCCAATAGCCGGTCATGACATTGGGTCCACGCACCAGGATCTCGCCGTCGGCCGCGATCTTGACCTCGACACCCAACAGCGGCGGCCCGACCGTATCGACCTTGATGCGCTTGGGGGGATTGGCCGAGATCACCGGTCCGGCCTCGGTCTGGCCATAGCCCTGCAGCAGGTTGATGCCGAGCGCCAGGAAGAACAGGCCGACTTCCTGATTGAGCGGGGCGCCGCCCGAGACGAAGGCCTTCAAGCGGCCGCCGAAGCGCTGGCGCACCTTGCGGCGCACCAGTTGCTCGACCACCAGATCGATCGCCCATTCCTTGATCGTCAGGCTCTTGGGATCATAGTAGCGCTTGGTGCCCAGTTCGACCGCCAGGTTGAACAGCTTGGCTTTGGTGCCGCCGCCGCGCAGCGCCGCCTGCAGGATGCGCTTGTGCAGCAGCTCGAACAGGCGCGGCACCGCGGTCATCAGCGTCGGACGGACTTCCGGCATCTCGGTCGCGAGCGTCTCCGGACCGCCGGCATAATAGATCTGGGCGCCGATCATGATCGGAAACCACAGGCCGGCCGAATGCTCGTAGGCATGGGTCAGCGGCAGGAACGACAGGAACACTTCCTCACCCAGGCCGAAATCGTCGGCGAGCAGTTTGCGCGCGCCCTTGCCGTTCTGCATGACGTTGCGGTGGGTCTGCATCACCGCCTTGGGCACGCCGCCGGTGCCCGATGTATAGATCAGGCAGGCGGTATCGTCGGGGCCGAGGCCCGCCACGGTCGCATCGACCCCGTCCGGGGCGGCGGCACCCCGCACCATGATGTCGTCCCACAGATAGACGTCGGCGTCGGACTGGGTCTTGAGCGGCTCCAGCGAAATGATCGTCTGCAGGTAGGACAGCTGGTTCGCCGCCGGGATCACGCGCTGGGCCAGTGCCGCGGAGGACAGGATCAGCGCCTTGGCGCCGCTGTTGCCCAGCACGTGGCGATAATCCTCGGTCGTGAATGTCGTATAGGCCGGTACGGTGATGGCGCCCGCCGCCATGATTGCGAGGTCCGCGATCGCCCATTCCGGCCGGTTCTCGGCAATGAGGGCAACCCGGTCGCCGGGCTCGATGCCGAGCGCCGAGAGGCCGCGCGCCAGATGGCGCACGCGCGCCGCGGTCTCGCCCCAGCTGAGCGCTACCCAGTCCTTGTCCTTGCGGACCCATAGAAACGGCTTGTTCGTCTTCCGCGCCGCCCAATGAAAGAACATTGCGGGAAGGTTCGGCCAGTCGCTCTCGATCATGGGAAGCTCGTTTCCTCCGGCCCCTATCGCGGACTCCGTTCCGCTTCTTATCGCCGACGGGCCAGGGTGCCCGGCCAGTCGTGGGCTTGCGGTTCTTCTATAGCCTTGCGCCTGCGACTATCCAACCCCTGCGGTTAAAAGCCGTTGGCGCCGGTCGGCTCTGCACCATATATCCGTCGAGCATCGTTACCAGGAGCTGTCATGTCCCGTCCGACCCGTGCCGCCGCCCCCGCCGCCACCGCTGCCGATCTGGGCGCGTTACCGAGTTGGAACCTCAACGATCTCTATGACGGCATCGCCTCGCCCGCGATCGAGGCCGACCTGAAACGGGTCGATGCCGAAGCCGTTGCGTTCGCCGAGCGCTACGAGGGCAAGGTCGCGGGTCTCGGCGGTTCGGCGCTGGGGGCGGCGATTGCGGCTTACGAACAGCTGCAGGATACGCTCGGCCGGGTGATGAGTTTTGGCGGCCTCGCCTTCGCCGGCGCCATGGACGACACCAAGGTCGCGCAATTCTACCAGACCATGCAGGAGCGGGTGAACGCGGCCTCGGTCCGGCTGCTGTTCTTCACGCTCGAGCTGAACCGCATCGGCGATGCCGATCTGGAGGCCAAGCTCGCGGCACCGGAGCTGGCGCATTATGCCCCCTGGCTCAGGGACGTGCGCGCGTTCCGGCCGCACCAGCTCTCCGACGAGATCGAGAAGCTGCTGCACGAGAAATACGTCGCCGGCCGCGCCGCCTGGGGCCGCCTGTTCGACGAGACGGTGACCGATCTGCGCTTCCCGGTCGGCGGCCAGGACCTGACCATCGCCGAGGCGATGCATCTGATGTTCGATCCGGACCGGGCAAGACGGCAGGAGGGCTCGGAAGCGGTCGGCACGGTATTGGGCGCCCATGCCCGCACCTTCGCACTGATCACCAACACGCTCGCCAAGGACAAGGAGATCGAGGATCGCTGGCGCGGCTTCGCCCGGCCGATCTCGGCCCGCAACCTGTCGAACTTCGTCGAGGACGAGGTCGTCGATGCGCTGGTCCACGCGGTCAAGGAGGGCTACCCCAGCCTGTCGCACCGCTATTACCGGCTGAAGGCCAAATGGCTGGGGCTGGAGAAGCTGGAATATTGGGACCGCAACGCGCCGCTGCCGGGCGCCTCGTCGCGGACGATCCCCTGGGCCGAGGCGCGCCGGATCGTGCTCGAGTCCTACCGCGCCTTCTCGCCCAAGCTGGCGGTGATCGGCGAGCGGTTCTTCACCGAGCACTGGATCGATGCTGCCCAGCGCCCGGGCAAGGATTCCGGCGCGTTCTCGCACCCGACCGTGCCGTCGGCGCATCCCTATATCCTGATGAACTACATGGGCAACGCGCGCGACGTGATGACGCTCGCCCATGAGCTGGGCCATGGCGTGCACCAGGTGCTGGCCGGCCGCCAGGGCGCGCTCATGGCCGACACGCCGCTGACCTTGGCCGAGACCGCGTCGGTATTCGGCGAGATGCTGACCTTCCGAAAGCTGCTGGCGGCCGAGCAGGATCCGGCCGTGCGCAAGGCGCTGCTCGCCCGCAAGGTCGAGGACATGATCAACACCGCGATCCGCCAGATCGCCTTCTGCGAATTCGAGCGCCGCGTCCATGACGAGCGCCGCCAGGGCGAGCTGCTGCCGGAGCGGCTCAATGCGATCTGGCTGGAAATCCAGTCCGAGAGCCTGGGGCCGGCCTTCGATTGGCAGCCGAGCTATGGCGCCTATTGGAGCTCGATCCCGCATTTCATCCACACGCCGTTCTATGTCTATGCCTATGCTTTCGGCGACTGCCTGGTGAACTCGCTCTACGCCGCCTACCAGGCTGAGCCCGAGGGTTTTGCCGAGAAATATCTCGACATGCTGTCGGCCGGCGGGACGTTGCGTCACCACGAGCTGCTGAAGCCGTTCGGGTTGGACGCGCGCGAGCCCGCGTTCTGGGACAAGGGACTGTCGGTCTTGCGCGGCTTCATCGACGAGCTGGAAGCCTTGGGCTGATCCGGCGATGCCAGAGGATCGGAACTCCCTCTCGGGGCGCGTCAAGCGCTATGCCCAGGTCTCGACCGCAGTCGGCGGTCTGGCGGCCCGTCTCGCCGGCGAGCGCTATCTGGGCATGGACCTGGATCGCGACCGCCATGCCTCGGACCTGACCCGGGCGCCGGGCGGCCTCAAAGGGCCGCTGATGAAGGCGGCGCAGATCTTGTCGACCATTCCCGAGGCGCTGCCCAAGGAATATGCCCAGGAACTGTCGCAGCTGCAGGCCGACGCGCCGGCGATGGGCTGGCCCTTCGTCAAGCGCCGCATGGCGGGCGAACTCGGCCCCGACTGGCAGTCGAAATTCGGCTCGTTCGAGAAGGAGGCGGCGCGCGCCGCCTCGCTGGGCCAGGTCCATCGGGCGACCGACCATCAGGGCCGGCACCTCGCCTGCAAGCTGCAATATCCCGACATGTCGTCGGCGGTCGAGGCGGACCTGAAGCAGCTGAAGCTGATCATGTCGATCTATGGCCGTTACGACAGTTCGATCGAGACCGGCCAGATCCATGCCGAGCTGGCCGACCGCCTGCGCGAGGAGCTGGACTACAAGCGCGAGGCGAAGCATCTGGCGCTCTATCGCAATATGCTGGCCGATGAGGCCGGCGTGCATGTGCCGGATGTGGTGGACGAGCTCTCGACCGGCCGGCTCCTGACCATGGGCTGGCTCGAGGGCAAGCCGATCATGAGTGCGGCCGATGCCCCACAGGAAGTCCGCAATGCCATCGCGCTCAACATGTTCCGCGCCTGGTATCTGCCCTTCTACGGCTATGGCGTGATCCATGGCGACCCGCATCTGGGCAATTACACGCTCCGGCCCGACCAGAGCATCAACCTGTTGGATTTCGGCTGTATCCGCGTGTTCCCGGCGAGCTTCGTCGGCGGTGTCATCGATCTCTATTGGGCCTTGTCGCGCAACGACGAGGCGCTGGCGGTCCATGCCTATGAGACCTGGGGCTTCAAGGATCTCGGCCGCGAGATGATCGACGCGCTCAATCTCTGGGCCCGCTTCCTCTATGCGCCGCTGCTGGAAAATCGCGCGCGCCGCATTCAGGAGGCCGCCAACGGCGAGTTCGGCCGCGAGGTGGCCGAGAAGGTTCATGGCGAGCTGAAGCGCCTGGGCGGCGTCACCCCGCCGCGCGAATTCGTGTTCATGGACCGTGCCGCCGTCGGCCTCGGCGCCGTGTTCATGCGGCTCAAGGCCGATCTCAACTGGTACGAAATGTTCCACGACCTGATCCGCGACTTCGACGTGGCGGCACTCGCGAAGCGCCAGGGCAAGGCGCTCGACAAGGTCGGGCTGGAGCGGGTCAGGTAGGGCGCCAAAAGTGCGGCGTTGGGGATAATTTCCTTGTTTTACAAGAGTTGACTCGGATCGGGCGGACCCGGCTTGCTTCCGGCGTCCGATTCACTGTCCTTCCGGGAGAGCCTCCTCATGACCAATGCCAATGGCCGCACCGCCGACCATCCGATCCATAAGCTGTTCCTGGAGCGCTGGTCGCCCCGCGCCTATACCGGCGAGGAAATTCCCGAGGTCGAGCTCGCGACCATCTTCGAGGCGGCGCGCTGGGCGCCGTCCTCGTATAATTCCCAGCCTTGGCGCTTTCTCTATGCCCGGCGCGGCACGGCCCATTGGGACAAGTTCCTGGGCCTGCTGAACCCGTTCAACCAGTCTTGGGCCAAGCAGGCGGCGGTACTGGTCGTGCTGGTCTCGCGCGAGACCATGCTGCCGCCCGGGGCCGAAAAGGAAATCCCGTCGCACAGCCATTCGTTCGACGCCGGAGCCGCCTGGGCCAATCTCGCCCTGCAGGCGAGCCTCAGCGGCTGGGACGCCCATGCCATGGTCGGTTTCGACATCCCGCGGAGCTTCGCCGAGCTGAACGTGCCGCCGGGCCACCGGGTCGAGACCGCGATCGCGATCGGCAAGCGCGGGCCGGCCTCGCTGCTGCCCGAAGCGGTCGCCGCCCGCGAAAAACCGAACGACCGCAAGCCGCTGTCGGCTACCGTGTTCGAAGGCGGCTTTCCGGCGGAGTAACTCGGCTACTCCGTCTTCGTCAGCGTTCCGGCGTAGAGGACCGGTCCGGTCGGTTGGCCCGAGGGCGAGCCGCCGGCCGGTTCCACGCTGACCAGCAGTTGCAGCTGGTCGCGCGGCAGGTTCGCGGCCACGATGACCGGTTCGCCCGAGGCAGGCAGCACGCCCAGCGAGATCGGCTTGGTCGCCCCCGGTGTCAGCGCCCAGAGTTCCAGATCCTTGCCGGCCGGACGCGCCGTCGGCCCGAGGGCGCTCACGACCAGCACGCCGTCGGGGCGGGTTTCGGCGAGCCAGGTCGCGGCCGGGCCCTGCATCGGCGTGATCGCGGCGGCGTAATGCGGGCCAGATGCGGGCGTGCGCAACAGCAGCAGCGCGAAGCACGCGGCCAGCGCGCCGGCGGCCGCAGTGGCGGCGCGCCAGAAGCCGATCCGGCCCAGCACCGGGCGGGCGTGCAGGGGTGTGATCGAGGCCTGGGCGAATTGCCGGACGCCCAGTTCGGCCTCCAGCCGCTGCCAGATCAGCGGCGGCGGCGGCTCGGGCGGCAGCGCGCCGGCGAGCGGCATCAGCAAGGCTTCCCAATGGGCGACGGCCTGGGCAAGTTCGCCCGAATTTGCCAAGGCGCGCCGGGTCTCCTCGACCTCCGCAGGCGTCAACAGGCCCAGCACATATTCCGCCGCGCGCAGGTCGAGATCGTCCGGTTCGGCGCTCATGCTTCCAAACACCTGCGCAGGTCCAACAGCCCGCGGCGAATCCAGGATTTGACCGTGCCGAGCGGGGCCTTCAGACGGAAGGCCAGTTCGGCGTGGGTCAGGCCATCGAGAAAGGCCAGCATGACCAACTGCCGTTTGTCGGTTTCGAGCGTGTCCAGACAATGGCGGAGGGCAGCGCCCTCGCGCTGGCGGATCAGTCGGTCGAGCTGGCCGGGTTCCTCGTCCGCCTGGTCCGGCACGTCGACGCCGCCGACCTCGCGGCCATGACGGCGGATGAGGTCGAGTGCCCGATAGCGGGCAAGACTGGTCAGCCAGGTCTCGGCATTGCCGCGCGCGGCATCGAAGCGGTCGGCATGCTGCCAGACCTGCAGAAAAGCGTCGTGCACCGCATCGGCCGCCAGGCTCGGCTGACGGGTGATGCGCAGCGCCACGGCATAGAGCCGCGGCGCGCTCAGATCGTAAAGCTGGCGGAACGCCGTCTGGTCGCCGGCGGCACAGCGCTCCAGCAGCATCTCCAACCCGACGGTACGAGACGTTTCGTTCAAAAGATCCTCATGGTCTCCATGGGCGACCATCGGCAGGTTGCCGATCGTCCCGCAATAGATCGCGCTCGACGATGGGATGTCCAGTCTCGCTATCAGCATTGGGAAGATACCGCCGATCCGGCCGCTTGGATGCAGGGCTCCGCGAGAAATTTTTGACGCCACTCGCGTTTGACGCTGTGTTCGTCCGACGCGTCCGGTTCGACCAGGGTTCTCGACCCCGGGCGGTCATGGCTTTAAAGTGTCATCCGGACCCGACCCCGCCTACCCGGCGTCGGCGGGTCCAGGGGCGCGAGGGGATATGGGGTACGGGGTCGACCGGACATTTTCGGCGCAGCAGTGGCGCGTGGTGGTGTATTCCGCCTGCGGCGTGCTGATCGCCGGAATCGGGCTCGGCGTCCTGATCGGCCGCTTGACCGCGCCGGTGCCCGAAGTCCCGCCGGCCTCGGCCTCGATCCTGCCCGACGTGCCGCCGCCGACCAGTCCGACATCCGTGACGCCCAGCACCGCCGGCGACGATGATACCGATGCGCCGGCACCGGCGCCGGTGGCAGCCGCGCCCCCGCCACCGGCGCCGGTGGTCAAGGCGCCGCCCGCCCCCGCCGTGCAGAAGCCGCCGCCGACGGAGCGCGTCGCCACGCCGAAGCCGGAACGTACGGCGTCGCCCAAGCCGGTCGAGGCGAAGGTCAAGCCCGTCCCGGCCAAACCCGCAGCGTCCGAGCCGGAGCCGCCGGCCGACGGGGCGCGGTGGGTGGTGCAACTGGGCGCGTTCCAATCGTCGGATCACGCCAATCTGCTGGTGAATACGCTGGCGGCCCATGGCCAGGCGGCCCATGTCACCTTCGCCCAGAACGCGGCGGGGCAGGGCTGGTTCTATGTGCAGACGCCGCCCTATCGCTCCGCGGCGGCGGCGAAGAGCGCCGCCCAGGGCCTGGCGGCCCGCGAACATCTGCCGACCTATATCGTCAAGCTGCCCGACGCGGGCTAGCTACTCGCCGGTGACGGACTTCAGCTTGTCGAAGGCCAGGAACACGGCCTCCAGATCCTTGCGATTGTCGGTCTTGCCGGGGCCGCCTTCTTTGGTCAGGGCCAGTTCCAAGGCATGGATCAGCAATTCGGCGACCTCGACCGCGCGCTGCTCACAAGCCTGATTGAACGCCATCAGAATCTTGTCGCTCAATCGTCTTGTGTATTTCGGCAACTCGCTCATCGAATATTCCCCCGGTCCCCTCGCGCGACGCTTTATCGCCATGCGACCGCGCGTAGAATACACCGTCGGGCCGCCCGATTCATCCGGCAAAAATCCGGGAATAGCCGTGCGGGTGCCTGAGTCACTGCAGCGGATGTCTCGCGATCTATCGGGAAGGTGCATGATGCGCATTCTATGGAGTTCGACGGCCCTCGCTTTACTTTGTTCCGCTTGCGTAACGGCTCCGCCACCACCGATCGTGGCCCCGGTCGCAGCGTCGCCGGTCAGTGATTTCCAGACCAAGGTCAGTGCGACCGATCCGAACTGCCATGACTATACCGGCCAGGCCATGATCGAGGGCAAGCAGCAGCAGATCGTCGGTCATGCCTGCCAGCAGCCGGACGGGTCGTGGAAGGTGGCGGAGGGCACTGCCGCCCAACCGAACCAATACGTCGCGGTCTATCCCGCGCCGATCTACGCCGACGGTTATTATCCGGGCTACTACCCCGGCTATTGGTATGGCGATCCGTGGCTATGGGACGCGTCGTTCGGCTTCGGCACGTCCTTCGTCTTCTTCGATCATCATTTCCACCACCGGGGCTTCCACGGCGGCTTCCATCACCGATAAACTAGAGGTCGGGGAAGCCCCCCAGGGCCTCGTCGATCATTGCGGCGCTCGGCATCGACGGCTGGGCGCCGCGGTGACCGCAGGACAGGCCGGCAGCGACGGTGGCGCGCCGTAGCGCCGCCGCCATCGAGATGCCGCGGTCGAGGGCGACCGCCAACACGCCGACGAAGCAGTCGCCGGCGCCGGTCGTGTCGATTGCCGTGATCGGCAGGGCCGGCACGGCGAGGCTGCCGCCCTCCGGACGATGCACGATGGCACCGGCCTCGCCGCGGGTGACGATGACGGTGATGCCGTAGCGGATTGCCACCTCGGCCGGTTCGCCCAGGGTTGCGGCCTCGCCTTCATTCGCGATCAGCACGTCGATGCTGTCCAGCAGTTCCCCGGCATCGCCGCGCGCGGGCGCCAGATTGAGGATGACCCGGCCGCCCAGCGCCTTGGTGCGGCGGGCGAGCGCCAGGGTCGGGGCCGTCGGGGCCTCCATCTGCAGGACGATCGTGCTGCCGGCACCCAGCAGACTGTCCGGAACATGGCTGGCATAGGCGTGGGCGTTGGCGCCCGACGCGACGGCGATCTGGTTGTCGCCACCGGTTTCCACCACGACCGAAGCGCAGCCGGTCGGCCAGTCGAGCGTCGAGAGATAGGAGAGATCGATACCGGCCTTGCGCACCAGGTCGAGCGCCGCCTCGGCAAAGGCATCGCGGCCGACTGCCCCCACGAGCGTGACCCGGCCGCCGTCGCGTGCCGCCGCCAGCGCCTGGTTGGCACCCTTGCCGCCCGGCAGCATGACGAAACCGCCACCCAGCATGGTCTCGCCCGGCGCCGGCAGATGCTGTACCGGGAAGATCAGATCGAGGTTGATGGAGCCGAACACCAGAATCATACAACTATCCTAAGGCATGGCTTTGGGCCTCTCGCACCTAGAAGTATGCGTGGCCGATGAAATTATCGTTAGGGCTCGGTTTTTTTCCAGCGGTCGGCCGCGGCCTCGTCGCTGGTCCGGGCGGCAACCCACTCGGCGCCCTCCGACGTCTCCTCCAGCTTCCAGAACGGTGCCTTGGTCTTCAGCCAATCCATCAGAAACTGGCAGGCCTCGAACGCGGCCAGGCGATGGGCCGACGAGACGGCGACCAGCACGATCGGCTCGCCCGGCAGCATGCGGCCATGGCGGTGGATGATCAGCACGTCCATCAACGGCCAGCGCGCGCGGGCTTCGACCTCGATCGCCCCCAACTGCCGCTCGGTCATGCCCGGATAATGTTCCAGCGTCAGCGCCACCAGCGGTGGCGATCCGGTATCGCGGACATAACCCACGAAGCTCGCGACGGCGCCAACGGCAACGTCGCCCCGGCCGAACGCGCCCAGCTCGGCACCGACGTCGAAGGCGGCTTCCTCGACGCGGATCATGATGCGAAGCGCCGGTTGCCCGTGCCTCCCTCTCCGCCCTTCAGGGGGGAGAGGGCCGGGGTGAGGTGGGGCGTGCCGACGAAAGCGATCGCAAAGCAGCGCACATTCGGCGCCACCCACCTCATCCTAAATCCTTCTCCCCCCTGAAGGGCGGAGAAGGACTTCAGGGAAGATGCGGCGCTCATCCCCCGGTCACCGGCGGGAACAGGGCGATCTCGTCGCCGGCCCGGACCGGATGGTCCGGCCCGACGTAATCCTGGTTGACCGCGACGCGCACCAGCTTGGTGTCGACCAGGGCCGCCGCATAGCCGGGCCCAAGGGTCTTGAGCCAGGCGACGAGATCGCCGACCGTCGCGACCTCGGCCGGCGGGTCTAGCGTTTCCTCGCCCCGACCGATGCGGGTGCGCAGCCAGGCGAAATAGCGCAGCTTCATCGCGTCCCCTCCAGGGCGGCCGCGTTCGCCAGGATAAAATCGGCGATCGCGGCGACCGCGTCCAGATCCAAAACCGGCAGCGTGCACCGCTCCCGCCAATCCTCGGACAGCGGCTCATTGGTCGCGATCGCCTTGACCAACGGGTCTTCCGGCCAGAGCGGCGTCTTGCCCAGGCTGGGGCGACAGATTTCGAGCTTGGGCATCGGATGCCGCTTGAAGCCCTCGACCAGCAGCAGATCGACCGGGCTCATGTGCCCCACCAGCTCGATCAGGCCCGGCTCGGGCGCGCCGCGCAGTTCGTGCATCAGCGCCCAGCGCCGGTCGGATGCCACCAGCACCTCGGTGGCACCGGCCTGGCGATGCTGCCAGGAATCCTTGCCCGGCTGATCGACGTCGAATTCATGATGCGCGTGCTTGATCGTCGAGACCTTGAGGCCGCGGCCGGTCAACTCCGGCAGCAGGCGGCCCATCAGGACCGTCTTGCCGCTGCCGCTCCAGCCGGCGAGACCGAAGGCGCGCATCGCGGCTTCAGCCCAGCCCACCGACCGACTTGGCCGGTGTGGTCGGCGGCGGCGCCGGCTCCGGCTCGACCATGTGCCGCAGGCCCTGGCGCAGATAGTCGTAGCCGGTGATCAGCGTCAGCAGGGCGGCGATCCACAGCAGGCTCTCGCCGATGAAGCTCATCGGCAGGAAGCCGGGGCCGGCCGGGCCGATCAGCAGCACGCCGATCGCGACCATCTGAATGCCGGTCTTCCATTTCGCGAGCCTGCTGACCGGCACGCTGACGCGGAGGCCGGCCAGGAATTCGCGCAGGCCCGACACCAGGATCTCGCGCGACAGGATGATCAGCGCCGGAATGATCGCGGGCGTGCTCAGCCGATTGAAATCGACCAGCATCATCAGCGTGACCGCGACCAGCAGCTTGTCGGCGATCGGATCGAGGAAGCGCCCGAACGCCGAAGTCTGCTTGTAGCGGCGGGCGAAATGACCATCCAGATAGTCGGTGACGCCGGCGGCGGCGAACAAGGCCCAGGCGGTCCATTCGCCCCAGGGATCGGGCAAGTAGCAGGCGGCGACCAGAAGCGGGATCACCGCGATTCGGGACATGGTCAACAGATTGGGCAGCGTGAAAAGCATCGAAACCGTCCGGGCCCATCCTCGAGGCATTATCGGCGAACTTACCGCGACATCATAGATAGGTGCCCGGGCCAACGGCGCGCATCCTAATCGTCTGCGTGGAAATGGTCGTAGATTTTTTTCGCGACCGTCTTCGAGATGCCGTCAACCGCTTCCAGATCGAGCTGGCCGGCGCGGGCGACTGCCTTGGCCGAACCGAAATGATGCAGCAGCGCCTTCTTGCGCGACGGGCCGATGCCGGCGACCTCGTCCAGCGGCGAAACGGTGATGGCCTTGGTCCGGCGCGCGCGATGGGTACCGATGGCGAAGCGATGGGCCTCGTCGCGCAGGCGCTGCAGGAAATACAGCACCGGGTCCTTGGGTTCGAGCGAGAACGGCGCCTGGCCCGGCACGAAGAACCGCTCGCGCCCGGCGTTGCGGTCGGGGCCTTTGGCGATGGCGACCAGTTGCACATCGTCGATGCCCAGTTCCATCAGTACTTCCTCGACCGCGCTCAATTGGCCGGCACCACCGTCGATCAGCACCAAGTCGGGCCATTGGCCGAGAGTGCGTTCGGGATCTTCCTTCTGGGCGCGCTGGAAACGGCGGGTCAGCACCTCGCGCATCATGGCGAAATCGTCGCCCGGCTTGAAGTCGTCGGCATCGCCGCGGATGTTGAACTTGCGATAGGCCGACTTCAGGAAGCCCTCGGGGCCGGCGACGATCATGGCGCCGATCGCGTTGGTGCCCTGGATATGGCTGTTGTCATAGACCTCGATCCGGGTGGGCGGCGCATCGAGCCCGAGTGCCGTGGCAACGCCGGCCAGCAGCTTCTGCTGGGTCGAGCTTTCGGCGAGCCGGCGGCCCAGCGCCTCGCGCGCATTGGCCATGGCATGCTCGACCAGCTTCTTTTTGTCGCCGCGCTGGGGGGCGAGCAGGGTCACTTTGCGTCCGGCATGGGTCGAGAGCGCCTCGGCCAGCAGCTCCGCCTCGGCCGGGTCGTGGCTCAGCAGCAGCAGCGGCGGCGGCGGCTTGTTGTCGTAGAACTGGCCGATGAAGGCGGCCAGTACCTCGTCGATCGCCAGCGCGCGATCGTGGCTCGGGAAATAGGCCCGGTTGCCCCAGTTCTGGCCGGCGCGGAAGAAGAACACCTGGATCGAGGTATGCCCGCCCTCCTGGTGGGCGGCGATCACGTCGGCATCGACCAGGCCTTCGACGTTGATGTCCTGATGCGCCTGGATATGGGCGAGCGCGCGGATGCGGTTGCGGATGACGGCGGCGGTCTCGTAGTCCAGCGTGTCGGCCGCCTCGGTCATGGCCGCGACCAGACGGGCGTTGATCTCGCGGCTATGGCCGGTCAGCACCGCGCGCGCCTGATCGACCAGGGCCAGGTAGTCTTCCGTGCCGATCTTATCCACACAGGGCGCCGAGCAGCGCTTGATCTGATACTGCAGGCACGGCCGCGTCCGGCTCTGGTAGATCGAGTCGGAACAGGAGCGCAGCAGGAAGGCGCGATGCAGGGCGGTGATGGTGCGGTTGACGGCCCCGGCCGAGGCGAAGGGGCCATAATACTCGCCGCCCTCGTTGCGGGCACCGCGATGCTTGGTCAGCTGCGGCACCGGATGGGTCGAGCGCAGGTGGATATAGGGAAAGCTCTTGTCGTCCCTGAGCAGCACATTGTACCGCGGCATCAACTGCTTGATCAGGTTGATCTCGAGCAGCAGCGCCTCGACCTCGGTGTGGGTCGTCACCACCTCCATCCGGGCGGTCTCGGCAACCATCCGGCGAATGCGATTGGATAGGCCGATCAACTGAGTATAGTTCGTGACCCGGTTGCGCAGATTCCGGGCCTTGCCGACATAGAGCACGTCGCCGGCGGCGTTCAGCATGCGGTAGACGCCGGGGTTGCCGGGCAGGGTCTTGACCATGTTGCGGATCACCGCGACGCCGGACGCGATCGCGCCATCGGCCGGCAGTTCGGCTTCCAGCTCGAACTTCTGCTTTTCCGTCGCTGCCTTTTCAGGCGGTTGATCCGGCCCTTCGGCCATCGGCGGCTCCCATTTCCCAAGGCGCGCCTGGGTTCGTCAAATTTTCGTCACTTGGTCGACATGTATCCACGGAATCTGTGGATAAGTTTGTGGGCAAGCCCGAGAAATAAGGGTAGATGCCGCACCAAACCTAGGGATTCAAGAGGCTGATCAAAAAATAGGCAAAAGTTGTAAGTTATTGATTTTCCTATAGGTATTTCTTGTCAATGGAAATGGACCGTTACGATTGATGCGCTTTCTGGCGCGATCGGCTCTTGTGCAGCGCAGCGAAATCGGCTGTGAACAACTGGACCCCTTGAAAACTGCGCTGCGACACATTGTCAGAACAAGAGTCAAGCCTGATTCGCCTTAGCGATTGTGTCGAACGATAGAAATTCCGACGCTGGCGACGTCCTGATAGACGTCCAGCTTTTCGATCTGGACGCGGGCCGTGCGAATGCGCGGATCGGCCAGGCATAAACCGGCGACGCGTTCCGCCAGAGTCTCGATCAGCCGGACATGGCCGGTGTCGACGATCCGGCGGACGGCCGAGATGATCTCGTCGTAGCAGACAACGTTGCGTAGATCGTCTTCGAGCGGCTCGATCGCTTCGAGCACATCCAGATCCAGGTTGAGGCGCACGCGCTGCTTGTGTTCATGCTCATGGGCATGCACGCCGATCGAACAGTTCATCACCAGATCGCGCACGAACACCCGGCGCAATTCGGGTGGCGTCATTGGTTCTGCTTGGACGGTGTGCCGGAGGCTTTCGGCGCTCTTTCGGATCGTCTCGGACATGGGGCTTCTCTAGTCGACGACGGAGATGGATTGTTTGGGCTGGGCCCAACCCAGATGCTGGCCGCCGTCGAGCGCCAACATTTGCCCGGTCATGGCCCGCGCCTGCAACAGGAACCAGACGCCTGCGACGATCTCGTCGGGCGAGGTGCCGTGGCCCAAGGGCATGTCGGCACATTGTTGGGCGAACTGCGCCGCGGTCTGATGGGTGGACGGCAGGGTCGGACCCGGGCCGATGCCGTTCACCCGGATGCGCGGCGCCAGCGCCAGCGCCAGGGTCTGGGTCAGGGTCCAGAGCGCCGCCTTGCTGACGGTATAGGTCACGAAATGCGGGGTCAGATTCCAGACCCGCTGGTCGAGCAGATTGACGACCGCGCCCTCCGCCGTCTCAGGCAGCTGCCGGGCGAACTGCTGCATCAGCACGAACGGCGCCCTGAGGTTCGCCTCCATATGCCGATCCCAGCCGGCGCGCGTGGCACTCGCGACCGAGTCGAATTCGAAGGTCGAGGCGTTGTTGATCAGCACGCCCAGCGGGCCCAGCGCTGCAACGGCGGCCGGGACCAGCCGCTCGACCGCGGCCTCGTCGGCGAGGTCGGCCGGCAAGGCCACCGCCGTGCCGCCATGCCCGCGGATCTCGGCCACGACCGCTTCGGCCGCCTCGGGCGAGCTATGGTAATGCACGGCCACGGCAAAGCCGCGGCGGCCCAAATCGAGCGCGATCGCGCGGCCGATGCGCTTGCCGGCGCCGGTGACGAGCGCTGTGCGGGGGATGCTGTCGGATAGGCTCATCGGTTCGTTCAAGGTCCTTGGCGGCGGCGACCGCGCGCCTTGTTGCGCGCGGCGTCGCGCGGATGGCTGCCCGACTTGCCGCCGGTCGAGCGGCCGGCCTGGGTCGGCGCCGCGTAGCGCGCGCCGGTCTCGGCCAGGCCGGGAACGGCACTGGCCGGCATGCCCAGGTCCATCTGTTCCAGCCGCTTGATCTCGTCGCGCAGGCGTGCCGCCTCCTCGAATTCCAGATCGGCGGCGGCGGCGCGCATGCGCTTTTCCAGATCCGCCAGCACGGCTTTCAGGTTCGAGCCGGCATAGTGGTTGGCCGGCGCGTCGCCCAGTCCGACGGTCAGGCTGTCCTGGGCATAGACCGAGTTGAGGATGTCGCCGATCTGCTTCTTGATGCTCTCGGGCGTGATGCCGTGGGCGGCGTTATAGGCCTGCTGCTTCTCACGCCGGCGCGAACATTCGTCCAAAGCCTGCTGCATGCTGTTGGTGATGCGGTCGGCATAGAGGATCGCCCGGCCCTCGACGTTGCGCGCGGCGCGGCCGATGGTCTGGATCAGCGAGGTGCGCGAGCGCAGATAGCCTTCCTTGTCGGCATCCAGGATCGCGACCAGCGCGCATTCCGGAATGTCGAGGCCTTCGCGCAGCAGATTGATGCCGATCAGCACGTCGAACGCGCCCAGGCGCAGGTCGCGGATGATCTCGATCCGCTCCAGCGTCTCGACGTCGGAATGGATGTAGCGCACGCGGATGCCGGCCTCGTGCATATATTCGGTCAGCGCCTCGGCCATCTTCTTGGTGAGCGTCGTCACCAGCACGCGCTGGCCCTTGGCAGCACATTGCTTGCACTCGTCCAAGAGGTCGTCGACCTGGGTGTCGGTCGGGCGGATGATGCAGACCGGATCGATCAGGCCGGTCGGGCGCACGACCTGTTCGGTGAAGACGCCGCCGGTGCGTTCCAGCTCCCAGGGTCCGGGCGTCGCCGACACGAAGATCGACTGGCCGCGCATCGCGTCCCATTCCTCGAACTTCAGCGGGCGGTTGTCCATGCAGGACGGCAGGCGGAAGCCATACTCCGACAGCGTGGATTTGCGCATATAGTCGCCGCGATACATGCCGCCGATCTGCGGCACGGTGACATGGCTCTCGTCGATGATGATCAGCGCGTCGTCGGGCAGATATTCGAACAGGGTCGGCGGCGGCTCGCCGGCCTTGCGGCCCGAGAGGTACCGGGAATAATTCTCGATACCGGCGCAGGAGCCGGTGGCCGCCATCATCTCGATGTCGAAGGTGACGCGCTGCTCCAGCCGCTGGGCCTCCAGCAGCTTGTTCTGGGCATAGAGTTCGGCCAGCCGGTCCCGGAGCTCGACCTTGATCAACTCGATCGACTGCATGAGCGTCGGGCGTGGCGTCACATAGTGGCTGTTGGCGTAGACGCGGATCTCCTTCAGCGCCTGCACTTTCTCGCCGGTCAGCGGGTCGATCTCGTAGATCGCCTCCAGCTCGTCGCCGAACAGCGACAGGCGCCAGGCGCGGTCCTCGTAATGGGCCGGGAAGATCTCGACCGTATCGCCGCGCACGCGGAAGGCGCCACGCTGGAAGGCGAGATCATTGCGCTTGAACTGCAGCTCGACCAATTGCGCCAGCAGCATGGTGCGGTCGATGCGCTGGCCCGCCTTGAGGTCGACGACCATGCGCGAATAGGTCTCGACCGAGCCGATGCCATAGATGCAGGACACGCTGGCCACGATGATCACGTCGCGGCGTTCGAGCAGCGATCGGGTGGCGCTGTGGCGCATGCGGTCGATCTGCTCGTTGATCGAGCTTTCCTTCTCGATATAGGTGTCGCTGCGCGGGACGTAGGCTTCCGGCTGGTAATAGTCGTAGTAGGAGACGAAATACTCGACCGCATTGTCCGGAAAGAAGCTCTTCATCTCGCCATAGAGCTGGGCGGCGAGCGTCTTGTTCGGCGCCAGGATCAGGGCCGGGCGCTGCAGCTTCTGGATCGCATGGGCGACGGTGAAGGTCTTGCCGGAGCCGGTGACGCCCAGCAGCACCTGCTCGCGCTCGCCCTTCACCAACCCGTCGGTCAGTTCGGCGATGGCGTTCGGCTGGTCGCCGGCCGGCACGAAATCCGACGCGAGGCGGAAATCGGCGGGGATGTCGGCGAGCGGCTTCTGGACGGTCGGCACGGGTGGCATGCCCGAGAACATAATGCGACCGGGCCGATGTTGCCAGGGCGGAGGCCAGGGGGCTGCCTTGCTCGGCGGTCGCTCATGCCGCCTGCTGCCATGGTGTCGCCCGCCAAATTTATGCTGCAGTGCACTTGACCTGCTGGCAGGACGGGGCTATCTGGGGTTTGCGTTCGCTTCTTAGAAGCGTTCTAAATTTAATCCACCCTGCTGAGGATGCCCCAGATGTTGACCGTTGGCGACCGTTTTCCCGAGTTCGCTCTCACCGCCGTCGGCACCGCCGACCCCAAGACCGCGTTCAAGGACGTGACGAACGCCAGCTATGCCGGTAAGTGGCTGGTCGTGTTCTTCTGGCCCAAGGACTTCACCTTCGTCTGCCCGACCGAGATCATCGGCTTCGGCGACATCGAGGGCGAGTTCGCCGACCGTGACGCCCAGCTCTTGGGCGCCTCGACCGACAGCGATTTCGTGCATCTGGCCTGGCGCGAGAGCCGCGGCGATCTGGGCGCCAGCCCGTTCCCCTGGCTGTCGGACATCAAGCGCGAGCTGGCGACCTCGCTCGGCATCCTCGACAAGAACGCCGGCGTGGCGCTGCGCGCGACCTTCATCGTCGACCCGGACGGCGTGATCCGCTGGGCCTCGGTCAACGACCTGTCGGTCGGCCGCAACCCGCAGGAAGTGCTGCGCGTGCTGGACGCGCTGCAGACCGACGAGCTGTGCCCGTGCAACCGCTCGGTCGGCGGCGAGACGCTCGCAGCCTGATTGCTGAAGCGCCCGGCGCCGCTTGACGGCGCCGGGATGCGCCTTTCGAATTTTCCAAGGAAGACCCCATGTCGATCGACACGCTCAAGGCCGCCCTGCCGGACTATGCCAAGGATCTGAAGCTCAATATCGGCGCCGTGCTGACGGCACCGGGCCTGACCGAGCAGCAGATCTGGGGCACCGCCGTCGCCTCCGCCATCGCGTCGCGCAACGAGACCGTGCGCGATGCGATCCTGGCCGAAGCCGCAACCAGGCTCTCGCCCGAAGCGCTCAACGCGGCCAAGGCCGCGGCGGCGATCATGGGCATGAACAATATCTACTACCGCTTCGTCCATCTGGCCTCGGCCGCGGATTACAAGACCATGCCGGCCCGGTTGCGCATGAACGTCATCGCCAACCCGGGCGTGGACGCGGTCGATTTCGAGCTCTGGTCGCTCGCGGTCTCCGCCATCAACGGCTGCGGCATGTGCATCGACGCGCACGAGCACGAGATCGTCAAGAAGGGCGCCAACCGCGAGGCGATCCAGAACGTCGTGCGGATCGCCAGCGTGATCCACGCGATCGCAGTGACGCTCGAGGGTGAGAAGGCCATCGCGGCTTAGTTTCAAACGAAAGCGAGACCTGCGCATCGGGGAATGTCCCATGAGGGATGCGCAGGGCAGCTTTTGTTGCCTGGGGCCGGGCGTCGGCATAGTGTTTGGTGCCTCGCGCCCGGATGTCCCAAGGACGGTTCCCGTCCCAGGATCGAATCTGCGGTGCCGGCATGAAATCCAAAAGCCGGACCCCGCCAGATGTCGTTCCTTGCCAAGCGCCTCTCCCGTATCAAGCCGTCGCCGACCATCGCCATCAACACGCTGGCGCAGGAGTTGAAAGCCGCCGGCCGCAACGTGATCGGCTTGGCCGCCGGCGAACCGGACTTCGATACGCCCGCCCATATCGCCGCCGCCGGCATCAAGGCGATCGAGAGCGGCGACACGCGCTATACCGCGGTCGATGGCACGCCGGCGCTGAAGAAGGCGATCTGCGCCAAGTTCAAGCGCGAGAACGGGCTCGACTACCAGCCGAACCAGATCACCGTCGGCACCGGCGGCAAGCAGATCCTCTATAACGCCTTCGTCGCGACGCTCGATCCGGGCGACGAGGTCATCATCCCGGCGCCCTACTGGGTGTCCTATCCCGACATGGTGTGCCTGGCCGAGGGCGAGCCGGTCGCCGTGCCCTGCGGCCAGAATTCGAACTTCAAGCTGACGCCCGAGGCGCTCGCGGCCGCGATCACGCCCAAGACCAAATGGCTGCTGTTGAACTCGCCGTCGAACCCGACCGGTGCCGCCTATAGCGCCGCCGAACTCAGGGCGCTCGCCGACGTGCTGCTCGATCATCCCCATGTCTGGGTGCTGACCGACGATATGTACGAGCACCTGCTCTATGACGACAACGAGTTCGCGACCATCGCCCAGGTCGAACCCCGTCTGATCACGCGCACGCTGACCATGAACGGCGTCAGCAAGGCCTATTGCATGACCGGCTGGCGCATCGGCTACGCCGCCGGCCCGGTCGAACTGATCAAGGCGATGGCGATGGTGCAGTCGCAATCGACCTCGAACCCGAGCTCGATCAGCCAGGCCGCCTCGGTCGAGGCGCTGAACGGTCCGCAGGATTTCATCGCCAAGCATAACGAGAGCTTCGTCGCCCGCCGCGACATGGTGGTCGCCATGTTGAATGAGGCCAAGGGCATCCATTGCACCAAGCCGGACGGCGCCTTCTACGTCTATCCGTCCTGCGCCGGCACGATCGGCAAGAAGACGCCGGACGGCAAGGTGATCGAGACCGACACGGATTTCGCCACATATCTGCTCGCGGCTGAAGGTGTCGCGGTGGTGCAGGGCACGGCCTTCGGGCTCGCGCCTTATTTCCGCATCTCCTATGCGACCTCGACCGAGGTGCTGAAGGATGCCTGCACGCGCATCCAGCGCTTCTGCGCCTCGCTGGTCTAGTTCTTGCGGTGCGACCTCCCGCCGCGCACACCGATTGGTGATTTGCCCGGCGGGGGGTGGCGGCCTATCTCCCTCTTCAGCATAGGTCGGTTGAGGGCGAGAACATGTTGATCAAGCGCAGGCGTGGCTGGGAACTGCCGGAACGGGAGGCGACGCCGGAGGCGTTGTTCCTGGATCGCCGGAGCCTGCTCAAGGGCGCTGCCGCTGGCGGCATCCTCGCGTCGGCCGGCCTCTTGGGCATGAGCCAGGCCGAGGCTGCGGGCGAACCAGACCCCTCGACCGCGCTCTATCCGGCCAAAGCCAACGCGACCTATGTGCTCGACCGGCCGGTGACGGCCGAGAAGCTCGCGACCGGCTACAATAATTTCTACGAATTCGGCACCGACAAGGATATCGCCGATCGGTCGCAGGCGCTGAAGATCCGGCCCTGGACCATCAAGATCGACGGGCTGGTGGAAAAGGAACAGACGCTCGGCATCGACGACCTGTTCAAACAGGTGCAGTTCGAGGAACGGCTCTATCGCCATCGCTGCGTCGAGGCCTGGTCGATGGCCGTGCCCTGGACCGGCTTTCCGCTGAAGGCGCTGGTCGATCTGGCGAAGCCCACGTCCGGCGCCAAATACCTGCGCATGGAGACGTTCGAGGACCCCTCGGTGGCGCCGGGCCAGAAGCAGTTCTGGTATCCCTGGCCCTATGTCGAAGGCCTGACCATGGCCGAGGCGACGAACGAGCTGGCCTTCATGGTCACCGGCGTCTATGGCAAGCCGCTGCCGACCCAGAACGGCGCGCCGCTGCGCCTGGCGACACCGTGGAAATACGGCTTCAAATCGGTGAAATCCATCGTCCGCTTCAGCTTCGTGGCCGATCGGCCGAAGACCATGTGGCAGACATTGGCCGCCGACGAGTACGGCTTCTGGGCCAACGTCAACCCGGACGTGCCGCACCCGCGCTGGAGCCAGGCGACCGAACGGTTCCTGGGCCAGAGCGGCCGCCGCCCGACCCTGCTGTTCAACGGCTACGCCGAGCAGGTCGCCGACTTGTACAAGGGCATCAAGGGCGAGCAGCTGTATATGTAGCGCGGGCGTTGCCCGTTCGCGCCAGAGTGGTTAGATAGCGGGACCACCCGCTGTCGCCCGAGTTCGTCCCCGCATGCATGTTCTCCTCACCGGCGCCAACGGTTTCATCGGCCGCTATATCATGGGTGCGCTGCTGGCGGCCGGGCACCATGTCGTTCCGGCCGTGCGCCGCCCGGCGGAGGTCGACGGTCTGCTGCCGGCGCCGGCGGCGATCCGGGTCGATATGAACCGCGATATCCGGCCCGAGGATTGGCTGGACCGGCTCGCCGGCATCGATGCCGTCATCAATTGCGCCGGCGTGCTGCAGGGGCGTCCGGGGCAATCGATCGAGGCCATTCATGACGCGGCCCCCAAGGCGCTGTTCGAGGCCTGCCGGCGCGCCGGCGTGCGCCGGGTCATCCAGATCTCCGCCGTCTCGGCCGAGCCGGCGGCCGACACCGCCTATGCCGCGACCAAGCATGCGGCCGATGTTTTCCTGGCGACGCTCGATCTCGACTGGGTCGTGCTGCGCCCCTCGCTGGTCTATGCTGGCGGTGCCTTCGGCGGTACGGCGCTGTTTCGCGCGCTCGCATCGCTGCCGGGGATCGTGCCGCTGATCGGCGCCGGCGATCAGCCGTTTCAGCCGATCCATATCGACGATCTGACCCAGACCATCTTGTTGCTGCTGCGGGATCGGTCGATTACCCGTCAGGTGATCGATCCGGTCGGACCGGAGCGGGTGACGCTGCGCGAGGTTCTGGTCGACCTGCGCGCCTGGCTGGGCCTGCCGGCGGGCCGCGTCCTGGCCATTCCGCGCGCTCTTATCGCACCGGTGGCGCGCCTGGGCGATCTGATCGGCGGACCGATCAGTACTACCGCGCTGAAGCAGCTCGATTTCGGCAATGTCGGTTCGCCCGAGGCTTTCGCGGCCGCGACCGGCATCCGGCCGCGGCGCTGGCGGGAGGCACTCCGGGCCCAGCCGGCGCAATGGCAGGATCACTGGCACGCGCGGCTTTATTTCGTGCGGCCGCTGCTGCGGGCGTCGCTGATCCTGACCTGGCTCGGTTCCGGGGTCGTCGGCCTGCTGCAGCCACCAGCCCAACTGATGCCGCTGCTGGATGAACTCGGCCTCGCGGGTCCGCTCGGTCAGGCGATGGCCGTCGGGTTTTCGATTGTCGATCTCGGTATTGCCCTGGCGCTCCTGCTGCGCTGGCGTCCGGGCATCGCCATGGCGGCGCAGCTTTGTGTCGTGCTCGGCTATACGGTCGGTCTCGGCCTGTTGGCACCAGCGCTCTGGATCGATCCGTTCGGGCCGCTCTTGAAGAACCTGCCGATCCTGGCAGCGATCCTGGCGCTGGGCGCCATGGAGAGCGATCGATGATCTACGATCTGGTCAAGACGCTGCATATCCTCAGTGCCACGGTCCTGTTCGGCACCGGGCTCGGCACCGCCTTCCAGATGTGGTTCGCCCATCTCAGCGGCGACCCGCGCACGGTTGCGACTGTGGCGCGCAATGTCGTGCGCGCGGATTTCTGCTTCACCACGCCAGCGGTCATCCTCCAGCCGGCGTCGGGGCTCGTCCTGATCCATCTGTCCGGCCTCGACGTGGCGGCGTCATGGCTGATGGCGGCCTACGGCCTCTATCTGCTGATCGGGCTCTGCTGGTTGCCGGTGGTCTGGCTGCAGATCCGCGCCCGTGATCTGGCTGTCGCCGCGGTCGCCGGCGGCACGCCGCTGCCGCCCGAATATCATCGGGTCATGCGGCTGTGGTTCGGCCTCGGCTGGCCGGCGTTCCTCGGCACCATGGTGATCTTCTGGCTGATGGTGGCGAAGCCGTCGCTTCAATAGGCGCGCCGCACCAGCAGCAGATTGCACAGGGTCGCGGCCAGCGCCGAGGCGCAGATGACGCCGGCCAGCGGCACGGCGGTGCCGTTGGCGAGCGAGCCCACGGCGGAGCCGGCGATGGCGCCGAACACGAATTGCAGGGCCCCGGTCAAGGCCGAGGCCGAGCCTGCGATCTCCGGGTGGATCGACATGCCGCCGGCCATGGCATTGGCCGCGATCATGCCGGTCAGCGCCATGAACAGGAACAGCGCGCTGGCGATGCTGGCGAGCCCGCCGAAGCCGGTGATGGCGAAAGCCAGCAGGGCGAGGCCGGTGACGGCCGCCAGGAAACAGCCCATGCGCAGCACGCGGTCGGTGCCGAACCTCATGACGATGCGGCTGTTGATCGTGTTGACGATGATCATGCCGACGATATTGACGCCGAACAGATAGCCGTAATTCTCCGGCCGGACGCCGAACAGCTCGATATAGACGAACGGCGTGCCCGAGACATAAGCGAACATGCCGCCATAGATGAAGGACGACGACAGCGCGTAGCCCACATAGCGCTTGTCGGTCAGCAGGCGGATATAGGCATAGGCCATGCCGGCGACCCGGGCCGGCTGGCGGCGACCGGCCGGCAGGGTCTCGGGCAGGCTGACCAGGCCGGCGAAGGCGACGACGACGAAGCAGGCCTGGACCCAGAAGATCGTGCGCCAGGTGCCGATCAGCAGGACATGGCCGCCGATCATCGGTGCGACCATCGGCGCCACGCCCATGACCAGCATCATCAGCGACAGCACGCTCGCCGCCCGGTCGCGGCCGAACACGTCGCGCACCATGGCGCGGGCCAAGACCGGCCCGGCGCAGGCGCCCAGCGCCTGGACGAAGCGCCAGACCGCCAGATGGCCGATGTCGTTGGTCAGGCTGCAGCCGATACAGCCGATGCCGTAGAGCAGGATGCCGGCGGCGACCGGCCGGCGCCGGCCCAGCCAATCGGCGAGCGCGCCCCAGACAATCTGGCCGACGCCGAAGCCTAGGAAGAACGCCGACAAGGACCATTGCACCTTGTCCTGGCCGACCTTGAAGGCGAGGCCGATCGCCGGCAGCGCCGGCAGATACATGTCGATCGCCATGGGGCCGAAGCACATCAGCACACCCAACGCCGCGATGAACAGCGGGCCGGGGCTCGCGGGGCGCACGTCAGTGTCGAGGCTGGCCAACATGGATCGATCCGAATGCCATTAGCTTGCTAAGCATTTAGCCTCGGCAAAGTTTGTGCGTCGCACAAGCGGACTGCTGGCATGGCTGCCCTGAATTCATCGGACTAAAGGGTCATAGGCCGGCACTTGCCGCGGGCGGCATTCCTGGGCAACTCTCTGCCGCGGTTCAAATTTGGAGAGATGAGAAATGGCGAAGCTCACGCGCATCGGTGTCGGCCCCCGGCTCTGCGAGGCGGTCATCCATGGCGACATGATCTATCTGTCCGGTCAGGTCGCCGACAAGACGGCCGGCCAGTCGGTCGCGGCGCAGACCGCGGACATCCTGGCGCAGATCGACGCTATCCTCGAAGGCGCCGGCACCGACAAGACCAAGATCATCGAAGCGACGATCTGGCTGGCCGATATCGCGACCTTCGCCGAGATGAATTCGGTCTGGGACAAGTGGGTGCCGCAGGGCAATACGCCGTCCCGCGCCTGCGTCGAGGCGAAACTGGCCCGCGCCGACCTGACGGTCGAAATCCGCGTCAACGCGGCGCTCTAAGGCAGAAATCGTCATTCCCGCCCGGGCGGGAATGACGATGGAATTCAGTCGCCGATGGCTTTGATCTGCAGGGCTTCCAGGAACTGCAGCACGCGCGGAATCTCTTTGACCGGCAGTTGGACGGTGCATTCGTCGCCGGATTTCATCTGGATGCAGAATTCGATCTCGCGACCATCCTCGATCACGATGCCTCTGTTGATATGTTTGAACCGGCCCAGCATTTTCGGCATCGCGCACCTGCGGTGGAAGGAGTTCGGCTGAGGTTTGCCTTATCCGGACCGGTTTGGCCAGCCACGCTTCAGGAGGGCGCCCCTGCCATCCAGGCCTGCACCATCGACAGCATCGAGGCGGCGTCGAGCGGCTTCGACAGATAATCGTCCATCCCGGCCGCAAGATAATGCTCGCGGTCGCCGGCCATGGCATTGGCGGTGAGCGCGATGATCGGCACTCGGCCGCGGCCGTCGGCGAGATCGCGGATGGCGCGGGTCGCCTGCAGCCCGTCCATGTTGGGCATCTGCGCATCCATCAGCACCAGGTCGTAGGTCTCGCGCCGCACCGCCGCCAGCGCTTCCAGCCCGTCCTCGGCGACATCGACCTGATACCCCGCCTCTTCGAGCAGGGTCACCACCAGCAGCTGATTGATCTCATTATCCTCGGCGACCAGGATCTTGCGCGGCCGATCCTCGCGCGATGCCATGGGGTTGGCGGCAGGCGCGTCCGCCAGCGGCGCCAGCTCCGACGGGGCGGCGGCAGTCGTGGGCAGGGTGAGCTCGACCGTGAAGACACTGCCCTCGCCGGGTTCGCTGACCACGCCGATCGTGCCGTCCATCCGTTCGATCAGCTGTTTGGAAATGGCGAGGCCCAGGCCGGTGCCGCCGAAACGGCGGGCCACCGAGCCGTCGGCCTGCTCGAATTTCCGGAACAGCTTGGCCTTGGCGGCGTCGTCCATGCCGATGCCGGAATCCTCGATCCGGATGCTGAGCCGGCTCATCGTCCCCTGCGCCTCGCCCGATACCTGGAGGCTGACGAAGCCGCGGTCGGTGAATTTCACCGCATTGGCCAGCAGGTTGAGGATGACCTGCCGAAGCCGGGTCGGATCGCCCAGGTAGGTCAGCCGCGCCTGCGCATCGAGGTCCGACATCAGGCGAATGCCCTTGTCCGCCGCCTTGGCCGCCAGCAGTTCGACGCAGTCGGAGACGATGGTGGCGAAGCTGAACGGCACGGTCTCCAGATTGAGCTTGCCGGCTTCGAGCTTCGACAGGTCCAGAATGTCGTTGATGACCGACAGCAGCGCGTCGGCGGAAATGCGGACGGCGTCGGCATAGCGGCGCTGATCGGGGGTGAGCGGCGTGCCCAGCAGCAGGCCGGTCATACCGATGATGCCGTTCATCGGCGTGCGGATCTCATGGCTCATGTTGGCGAGGAATTCCGACTTCAGCCGGCTCGCCTGCTCGGCCTCCAGCCGCGCGCGCTCCAGCCGTTCCTCCATCGCCTTGTGCTGCGAGACGTCGCGCATGACCGAGACGATCTCGACGACCCGGCCGGCATGAAGGTCCCAGACGAGCGAGATGCGGCCTTCCAGCCAGATCACCGTGCCGTCGCGCCGGATGGCCCGCGACAGCACGATCGTGTCCTCGTCGCCGGCCATGATCGCCGCCATGCGCCTGCGCACCAGCTTGAGGTCGAGCGGATGGGTAAAGCTGCCGCTCGGCGCGCGGATCAACTCGTCCGGCTCGTAGCCCAGCACGGTGCGGCACGAGGGCGAGACATAGACGCGCTCGCCGCCCGGCAGGCTGCGGATGATCAGGTCGCTGACCGTATCGGCCAGCCTGCGGAACTGCGCCTCGCTCTCGCGGATCGCCTGCTCGATCGCATGCCGTTGGCTGATGTCGCGGACGAGACCCAGAATACGGGCCTCGCCGTTCAGCGGGTCCAGCACCAGGCGCATATGGCTCTCGACCCAGACATAGTCACCGGATTTGCGTCGGGCTCTGAGCTCGACCACGGCCCGTTCGGCGCCCGATTTCAACTGTTCGACGGCCGCGGCCAGCAGCGGTCGATCGTCCGGATGGGCGGCGCCGAACATATCGGAGCGCAGCATCTCCTCCGGTTCGTAGCCGTAGAGCGCGCGGGATGACGGCGAGACGAAGCGCCGGACGCCGTCCAGATCGACCAGCACGATCAGATCCGACGAATTGTCGGCCAGCAGCCGGTAGCGCGTCTCGCTTTCGAGTGCCGCCTGCTCCGCCCGTCCGCGCCGGCGCAGCTCAAGGCTGGCGAATACCGTGAGGAAGCCCGTCAGCAGAATGGTGAACAGCAGCGCCGCACCGACGATCTCCGCCTTCTGCCGCCATTCCGCGAAGATGCTGTCGCGCGCAACCGCGACCGTCATGATCAGGGGGAAATTGCCGACCTGCTGATAGGTCGCGACCCGCTCGACACCGTCGGTCAGCGCCCGGTACTGCACCGAGCCGGCCTTGCGCGCCTGAAATTCTCTGAACAGGCTGGAGCCCATCATGCTCCGGCCCCATTCGTTCTCGAGATAGGGTTTGCGGATGATCAGCGTCTGGTTCGTGCTGAACAGCGCAGTCGCGCCGTTCGGTCCGGGATCGATGCTGTCGAACAGGTTTTGGAAGAATGCCAGCTTCAGCGTGCCGACCACGACGCCGGCGAAACTGCCGTCAGGGCGGTTCAGGCGGCGGCTCAGCGAAATTTCCCATTCATCGCCCTGCCGGCTTTTGAACGGCGCGCTGATATAAAGGCCGACATCGCTCTGGTCGCGCTGGACCTGGAAATAGGCGCGATCGGCATAGGTGGTCGGGCGCGGCGTGATCGAGCGGGAATCGATCAGCGTCTCGCCATTTTCACCCAGGACCAGGACCGAGCCCAGGAACTGAGCCGATGCCGCCCGGTCGAACAGGATCTGGTCGCGCAACTCCGGGCTGACGGTCCTGACTTCGTCGAACTTCAGGCCCTCGATCACGCCCTGCAGCGACAGGTCGTAGCTTTCCAGATTGCGCTCGACGTCATGGGCAAGCGCCGCGGTCAGATTCTGGGAATTCTGCACCGCCCGGTCGAACGCCCCCTGGCGCGCGTCCAGCAGTGACCAGCCGACGACGCCCGTGACGCAGGCGACCATCAGGCACGCGCCGACGATCAACGCGCGCAACTGTTGTGCACCGGTTCTGCGCGATACCCGCATCGGCGGTCGTCGGGTGGGCCAGGTCGTAGGCAACGTTGCTCCTCAATCGGAGGTCCGCCCAAGACGATCCGTCAAAGCTGCTAACACATCCTTCACTTTTCGCGATCGCCCACGGCTTTTTTCTACCGGCCGCCACATCATCGGCGTTAGGCAAATGCCGGTCCGACCGGCTAAGCTTACCCCGCACATTCTGACCCTAAGGCATCAACACCATGAAAACTCTGATCAGCGTCGGCCAGGCCTATCGTCCGACCGGCATCAGCGCCACCAGCCGCTCCGCGTCCTGGGTCATCGCGAACGTCTATACCGGTGTCGACGGACGGCAATATGCCAAGCTGGTGAACGCCGTCGACGGCACGGATTTCAAGACGATCGGCGTCGATGCCCTGGGCGACAGCCGGCTGTTCACTCCCGTCGCCGCCTGACCGTTCCATGGGGGGCCGGCGCATTATCAGCCTCGGCTGCGCCTTCTGGGATACGATCTTCAAGGTCGACGAAATTCCCCGCCACGGTACCAAAGTGCTGGCGGAACAAGCGGTCCAGGCCGCCTCCGGCATGGCGACTGCGGCGGCCGCCACCATCGCGCGGCTGGGCGGCACGGTCGAACTCTGGACCCGGATCGGCGACGATGCGACCGGCGATGCCTTCCTGCAGAATCTGGCGCTCGAACGGGTCGAGACGAGCCATGTCCGGCGCGTGCCCGGCGGACGAACCTGGTTTTCGACCATCCTGGTCGATCGGGACGGCGAGCGGCTGGTCGTGCCTTTTGCCGATCCGACGCTCGATGCGGATCCGGCCTGGTTGCCGCTGGATCGCGTCGCCGGTGCCGGCGCCGTGCTGGTCGATGTGCGCTGGGCCGCGGGCACGCGCGCCGTCCTGGCCCAGGCCCGGCGTGATGGCGTGCCGACCGTGCTCGATGCCGACATCGCGCCGCCGGATCTGCTGCGCGAGCTGATCCCGCTCGCCGATCATGTGCTGTTTTCCGAACCGGCGCTGCAATCGCTGGTGCCCGGTGCCGCAACCGAGGAGGCGCTGGCCGTGATTGCGCGCAGCCTTGATGCCGCGGTCATTGGCGTCACCTGCGGGCCGCTGGGCGCGCTGATCCGGCGACGCGGCGATGCCGAGATGCTGGCCGTGCCGTCGATCCCGATCATCGAGCAGGATACGCTCAATGCCGGCGACGTCTGGCACGGCGCCTATGTCCATGGCCTGGTCGAGGGCTGGCCGCTGGAACGCACGGTCTGGCTCGCCAATGTCGCCGCCGCGATCAAATGCGAGCGGTTCGGCGGCCGTCTGGGGGCGCCCGGCTTGGCCGAAGTGATCGCGCGGGCCGATGGGTGAAAGAAAACCCCGCGCCGGTGGGCGCGGGATTCTCCCGATCGGTTAGATCTGGGCCTTCAGGATCGCGGCGAGGCGCGCCAAGGCCGTTTTGCGGAGGACGTCAGCGCTGGCCACCCTTTCGGTCAGCATCGGATGTCTTGCCGCGGTTTTCGGAATAGCCGCCGCTCGTGCCGTTGCCCTGCTGGGTCGAGGCGGGTTGGTGTCCGCTGGCCTGCTTGCCATGGCTGTGCTCTCCGCCTTTTCTCCCGGCCTCGGAAGTCTGCTGCGGATTGTCGGCGAAATTGCCGCCACCGCCGCGGTTCGGACCGGAGCCTTGCTGATTGCCTGCCATTTTGTCTCTCCTCATCGGATGAACGACGCGGCCGCAAGTGATGGCCGCGTCGTTCATTCAATGAGTTCGGCGCGAAGACGGTTCCACTATTTTTCGATTTCTCTTGCCGATCTTAAAAACGGCAGAACAGGGCATTTTATACTGTCGGGTCACTTGTCGGTATCACGGGATGGTCAGGTTAAATCGACGGATCTCAGCGATGTGCCTCAATCTTCTCGCGCGCAGCGCTGGCCAGGAACGCCGATCGCGTCAGACCACGCCGTTGGGCCTCCTGATCGATCGTCGCCAGCAGGCCAGCGTCGAAGGTGACGTTGGCTTTGACCGTCCTGCCGGTATCAAGCAACAGCGGGATCATGACGATAGCCTCGCCCGGACCCGGCATGTCGTCGGGATCGCTATCCAGGCCCAGTGCGCCGCGCATTGGCGGCATCTCATAACCTTCTTTGATGTGCGCCTCTGCCCAGGCGGCAAGACCTTTGATCGCGCTCTGAATTGTCGCCGCAACCGTGTCGCCGGCGCCGAATGCGCCCGGACAATCGGGGATGCGAATGCCGTATGCGCCTTCCTTGCCATCCAAAATGCCGAAATAGACAGACATCAGGATTCCTGCTTAGCAGCGCTGGCCTCTACCACTTCGCCAATTTGGCGATCTGGCGCGCAACGCCAGGCGATAGCTCTCGGTGACGAGGGACCACGATGCGCACACCCGGCAGCGTCGTGTTCTCTACCATGCTCGGAAGTCCAACTCTCACGCATCAGTCGTGCGACGATCTTCCGAGTGTTGGTTTCGAAATTGCCCATGCGAAACCCTCTAATAGGCGCATTATGATGCGCCCAGCATCACTTCGCCGCCAGGTCCTCCTGGCTCCAGCCGCCGCCCAGGGCTGCGACCAGGGTCGAGCTTGCGACCAGGCGGCTCTGCTGGACGGTCAGGGCCGACTCCTGATTGCCCAGTAGCGCCGTCTGGGCCGTGACCACCGTCGTATAAGCGACCGTGCCGGCGCGATATTCGTTGAGGGCGATGTCGAGCGAATGCTGTGCTGCGCGGACGGCCGTCTCTTCGGCTCCGGCCTGCTGCTGCAGAATGCGCAGGTCGGAGAGTTCGTCCTCGACCTGCTGGAATGCCGTCAGCACGGTCTGGCGGTATGTGGCGACGCTGCTGTCGTAAGACGCTTGCGCCGCCCGCACCGCCGCGCTGCGCTCGCCGCCGTCGAACAGGGTCTCGCTGGCGCTGGCGCCCAGCGACCAGACCCGGTTCGCGGCCCGGAACAGCTTGCCGATCGGATTGCCTTCGAAGCCATAGTCGGCCGAGAGCGAGATGTCCGGGTAGTAGGCCGCGACCGCGACACCGATAAGCGCGTTCTGCTCGGCCATGGCGCGTTCGGCCGCCGCGATGTCCGGCCGGCGCTCCAGCAGGGCGGACGGCAGGCCGGCCGGCGCCACCGGCACGTCGGTCGCCAGCTGACCGGGCGGCAGGGTGAGGGCCGAAGGCGGCACGCCGGTCAGCACGGCGATGGCGTGCTCGAACTGCTGGCGCGTGACGCCGGCGGCGATCAGCTGCGCCTGAGCGGTCGCCAGTTCGGTTTCAGCCTGGGCAACGTCGGACGGGGCGGCGGTCCCGGCATTATACTGGTTCCGGGTGATGCGCAGCGCTTCCTGATCGGCCTTGACCGTGTCGGCCAGCAGCTTGGTCAGCGCGTCCTGGCCGCGCAGCTGGAAATAGTCGTTGGCCAGCGTCTCCTGGGCCGACAGCGTGGCATTGGCGAGATCGGCGGCACTCACTTGCGCGCCGGCCTCGTCGCTCTCGACCTGACGCCGGATCTTGCCCCACAGGTCCAGGTCCCAGGTCGCGGTGCCCTCGGCGGTATAGGTCGTGCGGGCGCCGCGGCTGCTGCCGCCGAGGCTGCTCGACGAGACGCCGCTCGACCCGCTGCTGCTGCGGCTGCGGGTGACGCCGGCCGATACGCCGACCGTGGGCAGCTCCTGGGAGCGCGCCTCGTCGGTGATCGCCTGGGCTTGGGCATACTGCGCCTCGAAGCTCTTGATGTTCTGGTTCGAGAGCGCGACCTGGCCCTCGAGCCCGTCCAGCACCGGGTCGTGATAGATCGTCCACCAGGCGCCCTTGGGAATGGTGTCGCCGGGGGTGCCCAGCTTCCAGCCCTCGGGGGCTGCGGCCGCTTCCTTGAAGCCGGCGCCGGTCGGCGCGTCCGGGCGATGATAGTCGGGGCCGACGGTGCAGCCGGCGACGAGGATCAGGGCGATCAAAGAGACTTGTTTCATCGGGCGGGCTCCGCCTGCAGGGCTTGGCGGCGCGTCTGCGGTCGCAGCCGGTCGAGATAGAGATAGACCACGGGGGTCGTGTAGAGCGTCAGCATCTGGCTGAAGATCAGACCGCCGACGATCGAGACGCCCAAGGGCTGCCGGAGCTCGCTGCCGTCGCCATAGGCAAACGCCAGCGGCAAGGCTCCCAACAGTGCCGCCGCCGTCGTCATCATGATCGGACGGAAGCGCATCAGGCACGCCTGCAGGATGGCGGCCCGGCTGTCGAGGCCGCGCACGCGTTCCGCCTCCAGGGCGAAATCGATCATCAGGATCGCGTTCTTTTTGACGATGCCGATCAGCAGGATCACGCCGATCATGGCGATGATGGTGAAATCGATGTGGAACAGCATCAGCGCCAGCACCGCGCCGACGCCAGCCGAGGGCAGGGTCGACAGGATGGTGATCGGGTGAATGTAGCTCTCGTAAAGCACGCCCAGCACGATATAGACGGCGGCCAGGGCGGCGGCGACCAGCAGCTTTTCGTCGTCGAGCGAGGATTGGAACACCTGGGCGGTACCGGCGAAGCTGCCGATCAGGTCGGCCGGCATCTTGAGCTTCGCCATCGCCTGGTTGATGGCGGTGCTGGCGTCGCTCAGCGACTTGCCGGGCGGCAGGTTGAACGAGATCGTGGTCGCGACGAACTGGCTCTGGTGATTGACCGCGAGCGGCGTGTTGCCCGGCCCGAAATGGGCGATGGCCGACAGCGGCACCATGGTTTCCTTGCCGGTGCTGACCGCGGCACCCGACGAGGCACTGCTGTTCCCGGTCGAACTGATCGAGTTCTGCGCGGCGTTGCGCGCGGAATCGCCGGCACCGCTGCTCGACGCGGCGGTCCCGGCGGCGGTCACCAGCCCGCCCGGCAGGTTGGTGGTGGCCGTGCCAGACGCGGTGGCGCCGGATGTGCTGACCCAGATCTGGTTCAGCATGTCCGGGCTCTGCCAGTAGCGCGGCGCAACCTCCATGATTACGCGATACTGGTTGAGCGCGTTGAAGATGGTCGAGACCGCGCGCTGGCCGAAGGCGTCATAGAGCGTGTTGTCGATCTGCGACGCGGTAATGCCGAGGCGCGAGGCGGTGGCGCGGTCGATGATCAGTTCGGTTTCCAGGCCCTTCTGCTGCTGATCCGAATTGACGTCGGCCAGGTTCGGATCGTTCTGCAGGGCGTCGAGCAGCTTGGGTGCCCATTCATAGACTTCGGCCGTGCTGTCGCCCTGCAGTGTGAATTGATAGGCGGCATTGCTCTGCCGGCCGCCGACGCGGATGTCCTGCACCGGCTGCAGGAACAGGCGGCCGCCCGGCACATGCGACAGGTTGCGCCTGAGCCGCGCCATCACGATGTCGATGCCATCCCGGCTGCCGCGATCCTTCAGGGCCACATAGACGCTGCCGGTATTAGTCTGCGATGCCCCGCCGCCGCCGCCGGCACCGGTCGAGCCCACGACCGATTCGACCGCCGGGTCCTGTTGCACGATCGCCATCATCTGAGTGAGCTTCTGGCTCATCAGCTGGAACGAAGTGCTCTGGTCGGCCTGCAGGCTGCCGACCATGCGGCCGGTATCCTGGGTCGGGAAGAAGCCCTTGGGGATGACGGTCAAGAGGAAGACGTTGAGCGCCACGGTGGCGATCAGCGTCAGCAGCACCAGGAACCGGTGATCGAGCGCCCAGCCGAGCGTCCGGCCGTAGAAATCCTGGGCCCGGTCGAACAGGGTCCGGCGACGCTTCGCCTCGCGCCATTGCGGATCGACCTTCAGGAACAGCGCGCACAGCATCGGCGTGGTGGTGAGCGAGATCGCCATCGAGATCAGGATGGCGAGCGACAGAGTGAGCGCGAACTCGCGGAACAGCCGGCCGACGATACCGCCCATCAGCAGGATCGGCAGGAACACGGCGATCAGCGACAGGGTTATCGAGATGACGGTGAAGCCGACCTCGCGGGCGCCCTTGAGGGCAGCCGCCTTGCGCGGCACGCCGGCCTCCATATGGCGGGAGATGTTTTCGAGCACGACGACCGCATCGTCGACGACGAAGCCGGTGGCGATGGTGAGCGCCATCAGCGACAGATTGTCGAGGCTGAAGCCCAGCAGATACATCGCGCCGAACGTGCCGATGACCGAGACCGGCACGGCCACGGCCGGGATCAAGGTCGCCCGGATATTGCGCAGGAAGGCGTAGACCACCAGCGTCACCAGCACGACCGAGATGATCAAGGTGCGTTCGGTTTCGGCGAGCGAGGCGCGGATCGTCGTGGTGCGGTCGCTGGCGAACGTAATGGCGATGTCGTGGGGCAATGCTGCCTTCAGCTTCGGCACGCTCGCGCGCACGCCGTCGACCGTGGTGATGATGTTGGCACCGGGCGAACGGAACACGATGACCAGCACGGCCGGCTGGCCGTTGGCCAGACCCAGATTGCGCAGGTCCTGCACCGAATCCTGCACGTCGGCGACATCCTGCAGAGCCACGGCGCGGCCGTTGCGATAGGCCACGATCAGCGGCTTGTAATCGGCGGCATGGGTCGCCTGGTCGTTGGTATAGATCTGGAACCGCTCGTCGCTGAGTTCAATCGTGCCCTTGGGCGCGTTGGCATTGGCCGACGACAGCGCCGAGCGCACGTCTTCGAGGCCGATGCCGTAGTTGAACAGGGCCTGCGGATTGAGTTCGACGCGCACGGCCGGCAGCGCTGCACCGCTGATGATGACCTGGCCGACGCCGCTCAATTGCGACAGCTGCTGCGCCAGGATCGTACTGGCGGCGTCGTACATCTGGCCGCGGGTCAGCGTCTTCGAGGTCAGCGCCAGGATCAGCACCGGCGCGTCGGCGGGGTTGACCTTGCGATAGGTGGGATTGCTCAGCAGGTTCGACGGCAGATCGGCGCGCGCGGCATTGATCGCCGCCTGCACGTCGCGCGCCGCCCCGTCGATGTCGCGGCTGAGGTCGAACTGCAGGGTGATGCGCGCCTGGCCGGTCTGGCTCTGCGACGTGATTTCGGTGACATCGGCGATCTGGCCCAGATGGCGTTCGAGCGGACTTGCGAGGCTGGTCGCCACCGTCTCCGGGCTGGCGCCCGGCAACTGGGCCGAGACCGAGATGGTCGGGAAATCCACCTCGGGCAGCGGCGCCACCGGCAGGCGCGAATAGGCGAGGATGCCGGCGAGCGCGATTGCGAGCGTCAGGAGCGTGGTCGCGATCGGCCGGTCGATGAAGGGGGCGGAGATGTTCATGACGGCTCGACCGCCCCATCACCCTGCCAGCGCCGTGACGCCCAGACCGCGATGCGATCGAACGCCAGATAGATCACCGGCGTGGTGAAGAGCGTCAGCACCTGGCTCACGATCAAGCCGCCGACGATGGCGATGCCGAGCGGCTGACGCAGTTCCGAGCCGGTGCCATGGCCCAGCATCAGCGGCAAGGCACCCAGCAGCGCCGCCATGGTCGTCATCAGGATCGGCCGGAAGCGCAGCAGGCAGGCCTGATAGATCGCGTCGCGCGGATGCTTGCCCTCCGTCCGTTCGGCGACCAGCGCGAAGTCGATCATCATGATCGCGTTCTTCTTCACGATGCCGATCAGGAGGATGATGCCGATGATGCCGATGATGTCGAGACCGGCGCCGAACACCTGCAGCGCCAACAGCGCGCCGACGCCGGCCGACGGGAGTGTCGACAGGATCGTGATCGGATGGATGAAGCTTTCGTAGAGCACGCCCAGCACGACATAGACCGCGACCAGCGCCGCTATGATCAGCATCAACTCGTTGGAGAGCGAGGCCTGGAACGCCGACAACGCGCCCTGATAGGCGGTCATGAAGCTGTCCGGCAGGCCGATATCCTGTTCCGCCTGGTCGATCTCGGCCACGGCCTGGCCCAGCGACGCGTCGGGCGCCAGGTTGAACGAGATCGAGGTCGACGGAAATTGCCCCAGATGCCCGATCGACAAGGGATCGCTGCGCTCGGTCGCCTTCACGATCGCCGACAGCGGCACCTGGGTCGTGGTCGAGGTCGCGGACGGCAGATAGAGCCCGTCCAGGGCCTGCTGCACCGTCTTCGCGTCCAGGGTCTCGGCCCGGAGGATGACGCGATACTGGCTCGACTGCGTATAGAGCGTCGAGACGATGCGCTGGCCGAACGTGTCGTAGAGCGCATTGTCGACCGTTGCCGGCGTGATGCCGAAGCGTGCCGCGGTCGCCCGGTCGATGGTCAGGTCCAGCGCCTTGCCATGTTCCTGCAGATCGCTCGCGACATCGGCGAATTCCGGCAATTGGTTGAGCCGTGCCACCAGCTTCGGGACCCAGATGTCGAACAGGCTCTGGTTCGGGTTCTCCAGGAAGAACAGGTATTGCGCCCGGCTGACGGTCGAATCGATGGTCAAGTCCTGCACCGGCTGCAGATAGAGCTGGATGCCGGTGACCTGGCTCACTTCCTGGTCCAGCCGCCGGATGATCTCGCTGGCGTCGGACGTGCGGTCGTCGCGCGGCTTCAGGTTGATCAGCAGGCGTCCGGCGTTGAGCGTGTTGTTGCTGCCATCGACGCCGATGAAGGACGACAGGCTGTCGACGTCCTGATCCTTCAAGATGACATCGGCCAGCTTCTGCTGATTGGCGGCCATGGCGCCGAAGGAAATGCTCTGCGACGCCTGGGAAATGCCTTGCAGGGCACCGGTATCCTGGACCGGGAAGAAGCCCTTGGGGATCCAGACATAGAGCACGACGGTCAGGGCCAGGGTCGCCACCGCCACGATCAGGGTCGCGACCTGTCGGTCCAGCACCCAGTTGAGCGCGTGGCCATAGCGGTCGATCAGCCGGTCGAACGCGCGCTCCGCCCACATGTCGAACCGGTTGCGGCTCGTCTCGGGGCGATGCTTGACCAAGAGCGCGCACAGCATCGGCACGAGCGTCAGCGAGACCACGGCCGAGATGACGATGGTGACGGCGAGCGTGATGGCGAATTCATGGAACAGGCGGCCGACCACGTCGCCCATGAACAAGAGCGGGATCAGCACGGCCAGGAGCGAGACGGTCAGCGAGATGATGGTGAAGCCGATCTCCTCCGACCCTTTGAGAGCGGCCTCGAGCGGCGTGTCGCCCTTCTCGACGTAGCGCGTGATGTTCTCGATCATGACGATCGCGTCGTCGACGACGAAGCCGGTCGAGATGGTGAGCGCCATCAGCGACAGGTTGTCGAGGCTGAAGCCCAGCAGATACATGGCGGCCAAGGTGCCGACCAGCGATAGCGGCACCGACAGGCTGGGGATCAGCGTCGCCGGCAGATTGCGCAGGAACAGGAAGATCACCAGCACGACCAGCGCCACCGCCAGGCCCAGCTCGAACTCGACGTCGGAGACCGAGGCGCGGATCGTCGTGGTCCGATCGGTCAGCACGCGCACGTCGAGGGCGGCCGGCAAGGTCGCCTGGAACTTCGGCAGCAGCGCCTTGATGCCGTCGACGACCTGGATGACGTTCGATCCCGGCTGGCGCTGCACGTTCAGGATGACCGACGGCGTCTTATCGGCCCAGGCCGAGAGTTCGGTGTTTTCCGCCCCATCCTCGACCGTGCCGATGTCCGACAGATGGATCGGCCGGCCGTTCTTATAGGCCAGGATCAGGCCGCGATAATCGGCGGCATTCTGCAGCTGGTCGTTGGCGTTGATCGTGGTCGACTGGGTGGCGCCGTCGAAGCTGCCCTTGGGCGTATTGACGTTCTGATTGCCGATGATGGTGCGGATATCGTCGATCGCCAGGCCGTAGCTGGCGAGGGCTCTGGGATTGATCACGACGCGCACGGCCGGGCGCTGGCCGCCGCTGATGCTGACGAGACCGACGCCCGGCTGCTGCGAGATCTTCTGGGCCAGGCGGATATCGACCAGATCCTCGATCTTGGTGAGCGGCATGGTCTTGGACGAGACGGCGATGGTCAGGATCGGCGTGTCGGCCGGGTTGACCTTGGCATAGATCGGCGGGGCGGGCAGGTCCGACGGCAACAGATTGCCGCCGGCGTTGATCGCGGCCTGGACCTCCTGTTCGGCCACATCCAGGTCGAGCGCCAGATTGAACTGCAGCGTGATGACCGAGGCGCCGCCCGAGCTGATCGAGGACATCTGGTTCAGGCCCGGCATCTCGCCGAACTGCCGCTCGAGCGGGCCGGTGACGGCGGTCGCCATCACTTCGGGGCTCGCACCCGGATAGAAGGTCTGGACCTGAATGGTCGGGTACGAGACTTCGGGCAGGGCCGAGATCGGCAGGAAGCGATAGGCCACGATGCCGACGAGCAGAATCGCCGCCATCAGCAGCGAGGTGCCGACCGGCCGCAGAATGAACGGACGGGACGGGCTCATTCCTTGGCCTTGGATCCGGACTTGCCGCCCTTTTTGGCCGGCGTCTGGTCGGGCGTCGAGCCGGGCGGCGGCGGGATGGTGATCTTGGCGCCGTCGCGCAACCGGTCGGAGCCGTCGACCACGACCTGGTCGCCCACCTTCAGCCCGTCGGTGACCTGGACCATGCCGCTATCCGACACGCCGGTCTTGACGTTGGTCACGGCGACACTGTTGTCGGGCTTGACCAAGTAGACGAAGGGCCCGGGTGCCCCCTGCTGCACGGCCGCGACCGGGACGGTCGTCGCCCCTTTGACGGTCCGGACCAGCAGCTGGGCATTCACGAACTGCTGGGGAAACAGCACATTGTCGGTATTGGCGAACTGCGCGCGCAGCTTGACCGTGCCGGTCGTCGTGTCGATGGCATTGTCGATGGTCTGCAGCGTGCCGGTCGCGAGCTGGGTCGTGTTGGCGCGGTCGAACAGCGTCACCGGCAGGGTGCCCGCCTGCATCGCCTTGGCGACGGCCGGGATGTTATCCTCGGGCAGCGTGAATTCGACGGTGGTTGGATCGATCTGGGTGATGGTGACGAGGCCGGTCGAATCGCTGGTCTGGACATAGTTGCCGGCATCGACCAGGCGCAGGCCGACGCGGCCGTCGACCGGCGAGACGATATGGCAATAGGCGAGGTTCAGCTTGGCGCTGTCGATCGCGGCTTGGTCGGTGACCAGCGTGCCCTGGTCCTGCTGCACCAGATAGATCTGGTCCTCGTATTGCTGCTTGGAAATGCTGTTCTGGTTGTTCAGCGTCTCGAAGCGCTTCAGGTCGGTCTGGGCCTGTTTCAACAGCGCGGTATCGCGGGCGAACTGACCCTGGGCCTGCTCCAGCGCCACCTGATAGGGGCGTGGATCGATCTGGGCCAGGAAATCGCCCTTCTTGACCATATGGCCTTCCTGATAGGCGACGATGGTCAATTGACCGGCGATCTGGGTCTTGACCGTCACGGTGGCGAGCGGCGTCACCGTGCCGAGGCCGTTCAGCACCACATGCAGATCCTTGGTCCCGACCGTGGCGACGCCGACCGGCTGGGCCGCGGCATCGGCATTGCGCGCAGGCTTGGCCGGGTTGCCGCCCCAGATGCGCCAGGCGACGAGGCCGATGATGACGAGTACCAGCAACCAGAGAACCGGTCGCAGCCAGGAGCGGCGGCGGGGAGCTGGGGTGGCTCCGGGCCGCGCTTGGCCTCCCTGAAGATCCATTCACTGACTTCCTGAGTTGGGTCCGATCGACTGGGCGACCGTTGTCTCCCACCGCTAACGGCAAGATCGTACAGTCGTGCCAGGGACCGTCCAAAAAATTGTAACGAAGGATGTCGCGCCGATGGCCGCGTGGGGACGCGGCTGGCAGGTAAGCCCGAATGAGTATAGGCAGCGAACGGCCGATTCGTGCCCGCGCACCGCTCAAATTTTGCAGCGCAGCAACCGGATCGGCGTTCGGCTGTTCTCATCCCCATGGATGAAAGCCGATTCCGTCAGATGATCGATCACGGGCTCGCCGTCGGTTTGGATTGGCTGCCGCCGCCGGTGTGGAGTGCGGCGGTGCTGCTGCTCGCGATCGCGCTGGCGCTGCTGCTGCATCGTGTCAGCCTGCGCGCGTTCAACCGCTTCCTCGCGGGCGACAAGCCGCGGACCTTCCTCCGGACCTTCGTCACCGCGACCGAAGGGCCGAGCCGGCTCGCCTTCGTCATCTTCGCGCTGGCGGCGGCGCTGCCGTCCACCAGCTTCTCGACCGCCACGACCAGCCGGATCAATCATATCCTGCTCGTCGCCTTCACCGTGCTGGCCGGCTGGAGCGCCATCCGCGCATTCGAGATCGCGGCGACGCTCTATCTGCAGCGCTTCCGCACCGACGTGGACGACAATCTCCTGGCCCGCAAGCATGTCACCCAGATCCGCATTCTGAAGCGGGCCGTCGATACGCTCTTGGTCATCATCACGCTGGGGGCGGCGCTGATGAGCTTCGATTCCGTCCGGCAATATGGCGTCAGCCTGTTCGCGTCCGCCGGTGCCGCCAGCTTGGTCGTGGGTCTGGCCGCCCGGCCGCTGCTGACCAACCTCATCGCCGGCGTGCAGATCGCCATTACCCAGCCGATCCGGCTCGAGGATGCCGTGATCGTCGAGGGCGAATGGGGCTGGATCGAGGAGATCACCAGCACCTATGTCGTCATTCGCCTGTGGGACTGGCGCCGGATGGTGGTACCGCTCGCCTATTTCCTCGACAAGCCGTTCCAGAACTGGACGCGCGAGAGCGGCTCGCTGATCGGTTCGGTCATGCTCTATGTCGACCATACCGTCCCGGTCGAGGCGGTGCGACAGGAGCTGACGAAGATCGCCAATGCCAGCCCGCTCTGGGACAAACGGATTGTGAACCTGCAGGTGAGCGACGTGCGCGAGACGGTGATCGAACTCCGTGCTCTCGTCAGCGCCCGCAACGCACCGCAGACCTGGGACCTGCGCTGCGAGGTCCGGGAAAAGCTGGTGGCGTTCCTGCAGCAGCACCATCCGGACGCGCTGCCGCAGCGGCGCCTGTCCTACGAACCGGTCAAAGAACCGGAACGCTCGCCTGTTTCGTCTCCCGCTCAGGCTCGACGCGGATATTGATCAAGGGCGTTATCGACGCTGTCGGTGGAATGGGCCAAGATCGAAAAAAACGCCTGGGGAGGCCTAACGCCGATGACGACTGCGACCGATATTTTTCGCCAAGCCCGCGATTTCCTGTTCGCGCATCGGACCGATTATGCGGCCGCTTACGCCGGGTTCGAATGGCCGACCCTCGACAAGTTCAATTGGGCGCTCGACTGGTTCGACGATGTCGCGCGGCGCCGGCCGGATCAGCTGGCGCTGTGGATCGTCGAGGAGGGCGGAGCCGAAACCAAGCTGACCTTCGCCGAATTGGCCGACCGCTCGAACCGGGTGGCCAATCATCTGCGCGGCCTGGGTGTCGCGCGCGGCGACCGGGTGCTGCTGATGCTGCCGAACGTGGCGCCGTTGTGGGAAGTCGTGCTGGCCTCGATGAAGCTGGGCGCGGTCGTCATTCCGGCGACGACGCTCCTGACCGGTCCCGATCTGGTCGACCGTGTCGCGCGCGGCCGGGTCCGCCATGTCGTGGCCGCCGCCGAGCATGCCGCCAAATTCGCCGACCTGCCGGCGAGTGTCACCCGCATCGCCGTGGGACTGGCGGTCGCGGGCTGGCACAGCTACGAGGATGCCTATGGCGCCTCCGCCACCTTCACGCCCGATGGCGAGACCCTCGCCGACGATCCGATGCTGCTCTATTTCACCTCGGGCACCACGGCAAAGCCGAAGCTGGTGCTGCACAGCCACCGCAGCTATCCGGTCGGCCATCTCTCGACCGTCTATTGGATCGGGCTGCAGCCGGGCGATCTGCATCTGAACGTGTCGTCGCCGGGCTGGGCCAAGCACGCCTGGAGCTCGTTCTTCGCGCCCTGGATCGCCGAAGCCACGATCTTCGTGCTGAACCAGCCGCGCTTCAATGCGCGCGGCATGCTGGATGCGCTCGTGCGCTGCCAGGTCACGACACTGTGCGCGCCGCCGACGGTCTGGCGCCTGATGATTCAGGAGGATCTGACCGCCTGGCCGGTCGCGCTGCGCGAGGTCGTCGGCGCCGGCGAGCCGCTCAATCCGGAGGTGATCGAGCAGGTCAGGGCCGCCTGGGGCCTCACTATCCGCGACGGCTTCGGCCAGACCGAGACCACGGCGCAGATCGGCAACCCGCCGGGCCAGCCGCTGAAAGCCGGCTCCATGGGTCGGCCGTTGCCGGGTTATCGGGTGCGGCTGCTCGACCCCGACGATCAGGACGCGGAGGAGGGCGAAATCTCGCTGGCACTCGATCCGGCGCCGGCCGCCCTCATGCTGGGATATCAGAATGACGAGGGCGGGGTCGTCCGGGTTTCGGGCCTGGCCTATCGCACCGGCGATGTCGCCGCGCGCGACGCCGACGGCTACATCACCTATGTCGGTCGGGCCGACGACGTGTTCAAAGCGTCGGACTATCGCATCAGCCCGTTCGAGCTCGAGAGCGTGCTGATCGAGCATGAGGCGATCGCCGAGGCGGCCGTGGTGCCGGCGCCCGATCCGCTGCGGCTGGCGACGCCCAAGGCCTATATCAGCCTGGTGGTGGGCCGCACGCCCAGCCGGGAACTGGCGCTGTCGATCTTCCAGCACCTGCGGGCGCAGCTGCCGCCCTACAAGCGGATCCGGCGCATCGAGTTCGCGGAATTGCCCAAGACCATCTCCGGCAAGATCCGCCGCGTCGAGCTGCGCCGGGCCGAAATGGATCGCTATGCCGCCGGCGCGCGCGGGCCGGAGGAGTGGCGCGAGGAGGATTTCCCGGAACTGTGAGAAGTCCGAATTTGCTCACAAGCGGACGCGCGGGTTCGCTGTACCACCCTAACCTCAACCCGGTTGTTGAGGATGCCGAATAGATGTCGATCGAACCCGCGCGCCGTGTCGCCACACCGATTTCGTCTCTGCCCAATCCCGCGCCCGCCGTCAGCGCGCTCACCGACGCGCCGCCCACCATGACCAACCAGATGCTGGTCGGCCGCGAGGTGTCGCTGTCGGGCAAGATCACCGGCTGCGACCGCCTGCAGGTCGAGGGCAAGGTCGAGGCGACGCTGCTCGAATGCAGCACCATCGATGTCGCTGGCCCGGGCGTGTTCAACGGCACGGCGACGGTCGACCATGCCGAGATCTCGGGCCGGTTCGAGGGCACGCTGACGGTGCGCAAGCGGCTGTTGATCCGCGAATCGGGCCAGGTTTCAGGCACGATCCGCTATGGCCAGCTGGAAGTCGCCTGCGGCGGCCAATTGTCGGGCGACATCGGCGCCGAATAGCCGGCGGATGAACGCCCGGAACGGAATGTCGTCCGGGCGTTTGTTCCTCTGCACCCATCAAGGGTCGGAGGAAGCGATGGCATCGGGGAGTTGGAGAGGGCATCTGCGACTGTCGCTCGTCACCTGTCCGGTGCGGCTGCAGCCGGCCGCGAGCGAGGCCGGGCGCGTGCATCTGCATCTGCTGAACAAGCGCACCAGGCACCGGGTGCATCAGGTGCTGCGCGATGCCGAGACCGACGCGCCGGTCGAGCGCACGGATACGGTCCGCGGCTATGAGTACGACGAAGACCGCTATGTCGTGCTCGATGACAAGGATCTGAAAAAGGCGCAGCAGGCGGTCGAATCCGCCCATGTCATCGACCTCGCGCGCTTCGTCGACCTGGGCGAGGTCGACGATCTCTATTTCGAGGATAATTATTGGGTCGTGCCGGATGGGCCGCTGGCGCGCGAGACCTATGACGTCATCATTGGAGCGATGCGCGCGAAGAAAAAGGCCGCGATCGCCAGCCTGACCCTGACCTCGCGCGAGCATCCGGCGCTGCTGCGCGTGCGGGGCGACGGGCTGATCCTGACCACGCTGCGTTCGCCCGAGGAAATGCGCGAACCGGAACTGCCGGCCGCTAAGAAGGGCCGCAAGACCGTCGATGCCGAGACCGCCGAGATGGCGGCAATGATCATCGACAAGAAAAGCGGTCCGTTCGATCCGGCTCTGTTCGAGGATCGCTATCAGGCGGCGCTGCGTCAGATCATCGAGGCGAAGGTGCGCGGCGAAAAGCCCGCGCTGAAGAAGGCAGCCGAGCCCGGCAAAGTCGTCAATCTGTTCGAGGCGCTGAAGCGCTCGCTCGCCGAAGACGACAAGAAGCCGGCGCGGGCGAAGCACAAGGCAAGCTGACGCCATGGCGCTCGAGCATTACCGGCAGAAGCGCAAGTTCGACCGCACGCCCGAACCGGCCGGCGAGGCGCGGCCGCGCAAGAACCCGCATCTGGCCTATGTCATCCAGAAGCATGACGCGAGCCGGCTGCATTATGATTTCCGACTGGAGCTGGATGGCGTGCTGAAGAGCTGGGCCATCCCCAAAGGACCCAGCACCGACCCCGGCGACAAGCGCCTGGCCGTCCATGTCGAGGACCATCCGATCGAATATGGCGGGTTCGAGGGCATCATCCCCAAGGGCCAATATGGCGGCGGCACGGTCATGCTGTGGGATCGCGGCTGGTGGGAACCCGACGGCGATGCGGACGCCGGCTATGCCAAGGGTCATCTCAGCTTCACGCTCCATGGCGAGAAGCTGCGGGGCTCCTGGTCGCTGGTCCGGCTCGATGCCTCGCGCCAACGCGGCAAGCAGGAAAGCTGGCTGCTGATCAAGGGCAAGGACGAGGCGGCGACCCCCGGCGCCGGTACCGAGCTGATCGAGCGCCGGACCGCGAGCGTCGCCAGCCGGCGCGAGATGGCGGCGATCGCCCGGGCCGAGGAGCGGGTCTGGCACTCCGACGGTGGCGGCGAGACGGCGAAGAAGCCGCGCGCCAAGGCCAGACGCCTGCCCGATGCGGTGAAGCCGATGCTGGCGACCCTGGTCGATGCGGCGCCCGAGGGCGACGATTGGCTGCACGAGATCAAGTTCGACGGCTACCGTATTCTGGCTCGCCGGGACCGCGACGAAGCACGCCTGATCAGCCGCAACGGGCTCGATTGGACCCGGAAATTTCCGGAGATCGCGCAATCGGCCGGCGCCATCGCTGCGGGCACGATGCTCGACGGCGAGGTCGTCCTGATGAAGCCGGACGGCACGACGGACTTCGGCGGGCTGCAGGATGCGATCTCGCGGGGCGACACCGGCGACCTCGTCTATATGGCGTTCGACCTGCTGGCCGAGCGCGGTATGGATCTGCGCGACACGCCGCTGGAGGAACGCAAGTCGGCCCTGGCCGGCCTCGTCGCCCGGACCGACGATCGGCGCCTGCGCTACAGCGACCATCAGGTCTGCCACGGCCCCCGTATCTTCGCCGAGGCCTGCAAGCTCGGGCTCGAAGGCATCGTGTCGAAGCGGCGGGGCGGCGCCTATCGGGCCGGCCGCGACCTGGATTGGCGCAAGACCAAGTGCGATCAGCGCGACGAGTTCGTCATCGTCGGATTCACCGAGCCTGCGGGTGCCCGCCAGGGCTTCGGCGCGCTGCTGCTGGGCCGGCACGACGCGGCCGGCACGCTTGTCTATGCCGGCCGGGTCGGCACCGGCTTTTCCCGGGGCTTCCTCGCGAGTTTCGAGAAACGCCTGGCCGCGACCGTGCGCAAGCGGCCGACCGTTGCGCTGCCCAAAGGCCTGTCGGTGCGCGGCATCCATTGGGTCAAACCCGATCTGGTCGCTGAAATCGGCTTTGCCCAATGGACGCGCGATGGTGTGCTGCGCCATGCGCGTTTCGTGGGGCTGCGCGACGACAAATCGCCCTCGGAGGTTTCGATGCCGCGGCAACCGACGACCGGGGTAAGGATCACCCATCCAGACCGTGTGCTATTTCCGGCGAAGGGTATTACCAAGCAGGGGCTGGCCGACTATTACGCCGCCGTCGCCGATTGGATCCTGCCTTATCTGATCGACCGGCCACTGTCGATGCTGCGCTGTCCGGAGGGCGTCGGCCACGAGTGCTTCTTCCAGAAGCATCTGCGCGCGGGCGTGCCGAAGAGCCTCGGCACGATCGAGATCACCGAGAAGCACGGCACCGAGACCTATCTGCTGATCCGCGATCTCGACGGGCTGCTGGGCCTGGTGCAGATGGGCGTGATCGAGTTGCATCCCTGGGGTTCGACCGCGCGACGGCTGGAGCAGCCGGACCACCTGATCTTCGATCTGGATCCGGCCGAGGGTCTGGCCTGGGAGCGGGTGACGGAGGGCGCGCTGGCCGTGCGCGATCTGCTGGATGCGCTCGGTCTCGAAAGTTTCGCCAAGACCTCCGGCGGCAAGGGTCTGCATGTGGTGGTGCCGCTGGCGCCCGAGATCGAATGGCCGCGCGCCAAGGAATTCGCCCATGCGGTCGCCGCCTATCTGGCGAAGGAACTACCCGACAACTACACCGCGACCCTGTCGAAACAGGCACGCACCGGCCGGATCTTCATCGACTATCTGCGCAATGGCCGTGGGGCGACGGCGGTGGCGCCCTATTCGGTCCGTGCCCGCGACGGGGCGACGGTCTCGGTACCGGTCAGCTGGGACGAGGTGAAAGACGGTATCCGCGCCGATCGGTTCACGCTCACCGACGTGCCGCAGCGCCTGGCCGGTCTCAAGACCGATCCCTGGGCCGGATTTCTGCAGCACAGGCAGAAGGTCCGTGCCACGGTGCTGCAGAAACTCGGTGTCGAATGAGGATGGATTGGCTGCCAGCGTCACCGTCGGACTGATCTCGGACACGCACGGCCTGCTGCGGCCGCAGGCGGTGGCGCTGCTCTGCGGCAGCGATTTCATCATCCATGCCGGCGACATCGGCGATCCGCATATTCTGGACGCACTGGCAACGCTGGCGCCGGTCACCGCGGTGCGCGGCAATGTCGATATCGGCGCTTGGTCCGCGGCGCTGCCGGAGACGGCCGTGCTGGCGATCGGGCCGGTGCGCATCCAGGTGCTCCACCGGATCGAAGATCTCGTGCCCGCCGCCGGGTTTCAGGCCGTGATCTCTGGCCATTCCCACAAGCCCGGGCACCGCGAGAAGGACGGCGTGCTCTACGTCAATCCCGGCAGCGCCGGACCCCGCCGGTTTTCGCTGCCGATCAGCGTCGGGCGCCTGACGATCGCAGGCCCGTCGGTGTCCGTCGAGCTGATTGAACTCGCACCCTGAAACAGGGGCAGGTCTGGGGAGCTGTTGCCGAGCCGGCGGGAGCGCAATCTCCCGATCGCTATGGTGCGGTCCCGATCCCTGACCTAGGATGCGGGCCCCGGGGTGACGCAGCCGCGAAAGATGACGCCATGAATGCGCCGGCAGCGCAGATGAGAAATGCCGTATCGTTTGGTCCGTTCCGCCTGGTGGCGGGCGAACGGCTTCTCACCAAAGACGGTGTGCCGGTGGAGCTGGGGGCGCGAACGCTCGACACCTTGATTGCGCTGGTTTCCCGGCCCAACGAAATCGTCGGCAAGCGCGAGCTGATGGCGGCGGTCTGGCCCGACGTCATCGTCGAGGAAGGCAGCCTCAGGTTTCATATCGCGAGCCTGCGCGCGGCGCTGGGCGACGGCAAGGACGGCGCGCGCTATATCGCGACCCTGGCCGGCCGCGGCTATTGCTTCGTGGCGCCGATCTCCCGCCCGGCCGAGGGCAGCCACGAACCGGCAGAAGTCGCGGTCCCGGTGTCGGCCGCCACCTTCCTGCCCGGGCGACTGATGCGCATGGTCGGGCGCGCCGAGGGTATCGTCTTGGTGACGGCCGAACTGGTCGCGTCGCGCTTCGTCACGATCGTGGGCTCCGGCGGCGTCGGCAAGACCACGGTCGCGGTCGCCGTCGCGCACGATCTGCTGACCGCCTTCGACGGCGCCGTCCTGTTCTTCGATCTCGGGATGCTGAGCGATCCGGCCATGGTGCCGGCCTCGCTCGCCTCGATGCTGGGGCTCTCGGTGCAGTCCGCCGATCCGCTGCCCGGCCTGATCGCCTATCTGCGCCATCGGCGGCTCCTGCTGATCCTCGACAATTGCGAACATCTGATCGAGGCGGCCGCCACCCTGGCGGAGGGGATTTTCACCGCCGCGCCGCAGGTCACTATCCTGGCGACCAGCCGTGAGGCCCTGCGGATCGAGGGCGAGCGCGTCCATATACTGGAACCGCTCGCGGTTCCGCCGGAGGAGCCGGGCCTGACGGCGGCGCTCGCCCTCGGTTTCCCGGCGGCCCAGCTGTTCGTGGAGCGGGCCGCGGCCACCGGCGCCCGGCTGAACCTCAGCGATGCGGATGCCGCGATCGTGGCGGACATCTGCCGGAAACTCGACGGCGTCGCACTCGCGATCGAACTGGCGGCCGGCCGGGTTCAAGCCTATGGCCTGCAGCAGACCGCGACCTTGCTCGATCAACGCCTGAGCCTGACCTGGCAGGGCCAGCGCACCGCGCCACCGCGTCAGAAGACCCTGCAGGCGATGCTGGACTGGAGCTATGGGCTGCTGTCCGAACCGGAACGGGTGGTGTTTCGTCGTTTGGCGGTGTTCGCGGGCACTTTCACGCTGGACGCGGCTTTGGCGGTGGCGACGAGCCCCGACATAGGCCAGGCGCTTGTCTTCAGCGCGATCGACAGTCTCGTCGCCAAGTCCATGGTCGCGACCCGCGCCCTCGGTGCCATGATGCGCTACCGGTTGCTTGCGACCGCGCGTGCCTATGCGCTCGCCATCGACATCGATGAGGCCGAGCGCACCGAGCTTGCCCTGCGTCATGCGACCTATTTCCGGCGCTGGTTGGGGCAGGTCGGGACGGATTGGCCGGACCTGTCCGGCGCGGCGGAACGGGCGCCTTATCTCGCCGGTATCAACAATGTGCGCGCGGCACTGGAGTGGTGCTTCGGCGCCGACGGCACTACCGCGCTCGGCGTCGACCTTGCCGCCGCGGCCGCGCCGGCGTTTCTGGCCATGTCCCAGTTGACGGAGTGCAGCCGCTGGTCGGAGCGCGCCCTGCTGGCGCTCGACACGGTCGACCGGGCGGGGCCCGAGGAGATGCAGCTGCTTGCGGCGCTGGGCCTGTCGTCGATGTTCACCCACGGCAGCAGCGATGCGGCGCTGGCGGCCTTGAACCGAAGCCTGGAGATCGCCGAGCAGCGCGACGATGGTCTGATCCAGCTGCAGGTGCTGAGCATCCTCTACATGTTTCATGGCCGCATCGGCGATCCCCGAGCGGCGCTCCACTATGCCCGGCGCAGCACCGTCGTGGCCGACACCCTCGCCGATCCGGCCGCGCGCGCGCTCGCCCACTCGCTCTTGGGGATTTCGCTCCATTTCGTCGGCGATTTCGAGGACGCCCGCAGGGAGCTCGAGGCGGCGTTGCAGCAGCGGTCCGGGTCGCTCCGCACCAGCACGCTCTATCTGGGCTTCGAAAGTCATAGTCTGGCCGGCAGCGGGTTGGCCCGGACCTTGTGGCAGCAAGGCCATCCGGCCGAGGCCGTCGACCGCGCCCGCCGGACCGTCAGGGACGCCGCCGCCACCGACCATCCCGTGACCCTGTCCGTCGCCCTGATCTGGGCGATTTCGGTGTTCCTCTGGTCGGGGGATATCGAGAGTGCGGAGGCGCATATCGACTGGTTCAATGCGCGTGCCGACTCCCATGCCTTCGGCCCCTATCTGGCGGTCGGGCGCGGGTTCAAGGCAGTGCTGGCCATCGGCCGGGGCGATGCCGGAAAGGGGGTCGAGAGCCTCAGGGCCTGCCTCGGTGAACTGCACGCACGGCACTACGAGCTGCTGACCCCGCCGTTCAACATCGCACTGGCTGAGGGTCTGGCGGCTCTCGGCCGAGGGGGCGAGGGCGTGGCGCTGATCGACGAGACGATCGGGCTGGTCGAGGCGAACGGCGATCTCTCCTACATGCCGGAACTCCTCAGGGTGAAGGGCTGCCTGCTGCTGTCGGCATCGCCGTCGAACCGGGCCGATGCGGAGACCTGCTTCCAGCAATCGCTCGACTGGAGCCGCCGGCAAGCTGCCCGGGCCTGGGAACTGCGCACCGCGGTCGATCTGGCGGCCCTATGGGCCGCTCAGGACCGGCGTGCCGCCGCCCGGGACCTGCTCCAACCGGTGTTGGAGCCGTTTGCCGACGGTTCCGATACCGCGGATCTCAAGGCCGCCCGACGCCTGCTGGCGCGCCTGGGACACGCCGCCGACGGGGCATAGCGTCATCATCACCGATAGCTGTCGGCGTCGATGACCGCCTGGGCAAAGGCCTGGGGCGCCTCCTGGGGCAGATTATGGCCGATGCCGCCGGTGATGACCCGGTGCGTGTAGGGCCCGGTGAATTTCCGGGCATAGGCGCTACTGTCGGGATGCGGGGCGCCGTTGGCGTCGCCTTCCAGCGTGATCGTCGGCACGATGATGGCCGGGGCTTGGGCCAGCCGCCTTTCCAGCTCGTCATACTTGGCCTCACCCTCGGCCAGGCCCAGCCGCCAGCGGTAGTTATGGATCACGATCGCGACATGATCGGGGTTTTCGAGCGAGGCTGCGCTGCGGTCGAAGGTGGCATCGTCGAAGTTCCAGTTCGGCGAGGCGATCTGCCAGATCAGCTTCGCGAAATCATGCCGATAGGCCTCGTACCCGGCGCGGCCGCGATCGGTCGCGAAATAGAACTGGTACCACCAGGCGAGTTCGGCCTTCGGCGGCAGCGGCTTCTTGTTGGCTTCGGGACTGCCGATCAGATAGCCGCTGACCGAGACCAGCGCCTTGCAGCGCTCCGGCCAGAGCGCCGCCAGGATGTCGGCGGTGCGGGCACCCCAATCATAGCCGGCGATAACGGCCCGCTCGATCTTGAGCGCGTCCATGAGCGCGATGATGTCGACGGCGACGACCGATTGCTGGCCGTTGCGCGGCGTGTCGGCCGACAGGAAATGCGTCGTGCCGTGTCCGCGCAGATGCGGGACGATCACCCGATAGCCGGCCGAGGCCAGCAGGGGGGCGACATCGACATAGCTGTGAATGTCGTAGGGCCATCCGTGCAGCAGGATGACCACCGGACCCGTGGCCGGACCGGCTTCGGCATAACCGATGTTCAGCACGCCGGCATCGATCTGCTTCAGCGGGCCGAACGACAGGTTCGTTCCAGGCGTGATCGCGGGCAGGGCCGGCCGCTTCGGGGCGGCGGATTGGGCATTCGCGACGCCGGCGATGCCGAACTGGGCGGCGGCCAGCGCCATGGCCGCGGCTCCGAAGAAGCGGCGGCGCGGCTGGTTGATGGTTTCGGTCGTATCCATTCGTCTGTCTCCGGCGAAAGCTGATGGGCGGTTGGTACGATCCACATAAGCCGAGGCCGTGAGATGCGCCCGTTAGGGCTTGCGAACGGGTGTTAGCAGTTGCCAGCGGGCGCGCGAGCTCAGACAAAAAAATACGGCCGAAACCTTGCGGATTCGGCCGTAAGTCAACAGGGAGGCTTCACGTCTGGGAGACGTGAAATGTCCCGTCCGGGCCCGTCCCGGTCAATCTGTAGCCATACCGTAGTCTCTATGTATTCTGCCGAAATTGTGAGATAAGTAGTCCCCGGGTGTCTAGGCGCGTCCCGTTGGAGCTGGCTGATCCGTAGTCCCCAGCTAGTCCCCGGCGAGCGCAATGGGGGATGCGATGAGGCTCAAGCTGACAGACCGCCATCTTCAGAGCGTGCAGGTGCCGGCCGCCGGCCGAGTCGAGATTGGCGACACCGATGCTCCGGGCTTGTTCCTGCGCATCACGTCTGCAGGCGTCATGTCATGGTGCGTCCGCTATTGCCCCAAGGGCGGCAAGCAAGCTCGGGCGACAATTGGAACTTATCGGCTCCCTGGTGTCGCAGACCCGATAACCACGCTCTCGGCCGCCCGTAGCCGTGCAAAGAAGATTTCAGCTGCGGCGACGGACGGCATCGATCTCCTGGCGCGGGAAGTCGCCGACAAGGCGGCAGCCGAAGCGGCGGACGCGGATGCTAGCCGCACTCTGCGGGTGGTGGTCGCCGAATACATCGATAAGCACTGCAAGCCCAATCAGCGGCGCTGGAAGCTGACGGAGCGGATGTTTGAAGCCCATGTTCTGCCGACGCTCGGTGACAAGCGCGTAAGCGAGATCCGCCGTGCCGATATCATCGAATTGCTCGATGACTTACAGCACAAGCGAGGGCTCACAACCCAAGTCAACCGTATCCATGCGCAGATCAAAGCGGCGCTGAATTTCGCTGCCGAGCGTGAGTGGATCGAGGCCAATCCGGCTGCCGTGGTTAAGAAACAGTACAAGGGCGAGACGCCACGCTCGCGTACCCTCTCCGATGACGAGCTAAGGGCAATCTGGCGGGCGGCGGACAGCTTCAAGGACCCGAGCCGTACGCTGGTCAAGTTGATGATCCTGACCGGGCAACGGCGCGATGAGATCCGCTGCTTGCCTTGGACGGAAGTCGACATCGAAGCCGGCGTATGGACACTGCCAGCGGCCCGAAACAAGGGCAAGCGCGAGCATGCAGTACCGCTAGCACCCGACGTGATCGATCTGTTGCAGGGACTCCCGGTTCTGGGGCCACTCGTGTTCTCGGTCGGCGGCAAGAAGCCGTATGCCGGTCACAAGCGGCTCAAGGAAATTCTCGATCGGGAGGCCAAGGTCAACGGTTGGACCTACCACGATATTCGCCGCACGGTCGCGAGTGGCATGGCCGCGCTGAACATACCCCACGAGATTATCGGTCGCGTGCTCAACCACGCTAAGGGCGACGTGACCGCCGTTCACTACAACCGTCACAGCTATCTTGAGGAAAAGCGCGCGGCGCTGGAGACGTGGGCCAAGCGGGTCGCCTTCATCGTCGGAGATGCGCGCGAGGCTGAAAACGTCGTGACGATACGCACCGCATAGGAATATTGGCGAAGCAGGGTGAGGTTATGGCAGGTCGAATTTCGCTATGATCGAGGTTGCTGCGCCACCTTGTCTTATCTGGTGCACCGGCTAGTGGGTGAAGCGGCGATCAGCGACGGGAGACCGTGCGTCGGGGGCCAGCCAGGAGGCCTGGTAGGCACGTATCCGCGCTAAAATCAAGATGACGTTGAAGCGAACCCCCTCAGCCAACGTTGTGCTTGATGTAAACCTCTAGCTTTAACCCAAGAATTTGCTCACCCTCTGTCCATTGTCATCAATCGACGAGGGAATATAGTCATGGTCAGCAATGGCGTTTCCGATAAGGCCGACTTGAAGCCCGCGCTGGCTTCGATCCGCGATGGCTGTCGTTATTTGGGCGGGATCAGCCGCGCCAAGCTCTACGCTGATGTCCTGCCGCTGCTTGAGACGGTGAAGCTGGGCAATCGTCGCCTGATTGTTATCGCCAGCCTGGACCGCTTCATTGCGTCGAAGGGGCTGGAAGGTTAGCCGTGGGCGAGACCTCCGACGCCTCGGCGCATGTCCGACAGGCGGATATTCCGCCGTCCGGCAGCGCGAACGACTATGGGGGCGAAGTCGCGTCGGATTACCGACATCGTTCGGCATCGGCAAAGCTTCGTCGGCCGCTGAAAATTCACAGCCTCGCTGAAATCGTGCTAATGCCCATGCTGGAATGGCTGATGAAAGGCGTCATCACCGCCGGCGGCTTGTCCATCTGGTATGGTCAGCCCGGTGTCGGCAAGTCGGTTCTGTTAACTTATATCGCGGCAAAGCTGGCGCAAGGCGCACCGGTTTTCGGCCGCAAGGTCCAGCAATGCTGCGTCGTTTATGTCGCGTGCGAAGGCGTGCGCGGCTTTCGCCTTCGCATCGAAGCAATGCAGCTGAACGGCGTCCTCAATGACATGACGGCGCCATTCGGGTTGGTCGACGAAGCTCTTGATCTCGTCGATCCGGAAGCCGACACCGACCGGCTGCTGCAAGCTCTCAGCCGCTTTCCTAAGGTTGATCTGGTCATCATCGACACCGTCGCCCGAAGTCTCGGCGGCTCCGAGGAGAGCGATGCTGGCTTCGGTGCATTTCTTCGGACGTGCAATCGCATCATCATGCAGATCGGCGCGCATGTAGCCTTGATCCATCATAGCGGTAAGGATGCGACGCGGGGGCCGCGTGGTCATTCGAGTATGCTGGCTGCGGTCGATACGGCGGTGGAAATTCGCCGAGATTCGTCTGGTTCGCGCACGGCAACAATCGTCAAGCAACGGGACGGCTTGGAAGGCGTGCATTTGACGTTTGATGTGCAATCGGTCTTCCTGAGAACCGATGGTGATGGCGAACCGGTGACGTCGTGTATCGTTGTTGAAGTAGTTGGCGATGACCCCAAGGCGCGCCAGAAGCTGACCGGGCAGCCTCTTATCGCTTATAAGCTTTTGGAAAAGCTGCTCGCCGACGGTGCCGGTTTTGAAGCCCCACCTACCGCGGGCCTTCCGGCTCGCACGCAGGTTTTGCCAATGTTTCGGTGGCGAGAAAACGCATTTCGTGCCGGACTGAGCAAGTCAGCAAATGCTGGAACCATGCGGACGGCAATCAATCGCAGCAAAAAAGAACTCGTCAACAGCGGCTTGATTCGCTGCTTGGAAGTCGATGGCGTTGAGGTTGTGTGGATGACCGGACAAGACTGAGACACGACACGACATTTTCGCGACATATCTCGGACGTGACAGGAAGTCAACGACGAGACGGATAGGACATCACCCTGTAGGGTGTCCGTCTGTCTCGCTTCTTTTCGTGTCGCACAGTCTTTCCGAACAGGTAAATTTGGGATTTGCTGACGTGCATGCCGAGCCCCATACATTGCTGCTGCAAGCTTGCCTGATCCGCTGGCCGAACCGTCATGTCGCTGGATTGGCGCAGTTGGTCGGATGCCCGAAATCCACCGCCGCATCCTGGCTCACCGGTCACCGACGCATGCCGCCCGGTCTCTGGCTGGCCCTGGCCGAGCATCTTAACGAACATAGCCGTTTGTGTCAGAGCTTGGTTGCCGACTTGTCCTATACGGCCCGCAAGGCGTCTGAGCGGCCAAGGATGGCGCGTGGTTGGCAGGTGGTACGGGAGCGAGACGGCCCTGGAAGCCTGCCACGGGATGGGCGCTGGCGGGGCGGACGGCGTCGGCGGGCGCAGCCCTCATCAATCGCACCGGCACTTCCTTGAAGGCAGGAGGGACGCAGTCCCGTTGACCGGGAGTGCGGTCGCTTGGGCGAAGCCCAGGCGGTAGACCGCCGGAGGTCGCCAGCGACCAAGGCAACGAGTGACGGATGTCGGAACGCTGCAGACGACGGCTGCTCTACGGCGCCTGCTCAGAGCGGCACCCCATGATCGATAAAACATTGCCGCCGGGCGGACCCCGGACCAGTAGCAGCGGCGCCAGCGATGGCGCCCCCTACCGCCCCGAACAACACCGAGCCGGGCGGGTCCGGATTATCCATGACGCATTGCGAATAGGCGCTTCTATGGGCCGGATCAACGCATCCTGCCACCAGCCCGGCGGCAAGGGTTACGGCAATGAGCTTATGCATGGCCAATGTCCTTGGTTATGGCGCCCGTTGTGCCCTGGCTCGAAACCGCGCGAGGGCCTGCTTCAAACCGATGCCGCCAAGCAGGACCAGCCCAGGAACCCCGAACGCGAGGCTCATATAGCGTTTAAATCTTTCGTCGAATTTCCAGCCAGGTTCTAGGTCATGTCCGGTTTCTTGATAGAAGTCCCGGAATACTTCCGGCTCATCGGCCGGGTTTTCGTTCATGACCAACGGCCGCAAGATGTCCTCGAAATACCAGTCCCGTGCCTGCTCTTTCTCCGACGCTGGAAACTTCGCAAATCCGGGATTGGCGACGATCTCGCGCCACGTCAGATGATGTGACTGCCATTGGTTGCGTAGCGAGTACAGCGCATACAAGTTCCAACGATCGTGCGGCGGCGGGTGGCCCGGATCGACGTGCCATTGGTCCAATTTCGCCGCGTCCGCAACCGTGACAATCCAGACGATCGACGCCAGCAGCCACACGGCAAGTAAGGTTCGTTCACGGTTCATTTCCCGCTCGCATCACCGGCAGGGGAGGCCGAATCCGCGTGTGCGACTCGGGGCGCCTCATCCATAATCATGGGACCATACTCCGTGGTTTAACAGTCATCAAGCTGCTCGCCTTGACGCATGAATGCTCAGGCGCTCGTGGCGCGAAACCTTCGGAAACTTCGCGTTCGGCGCGGGCTATCGCAGGAAGTGCTGGCGGTCGACGCCGCGATCGACCGGACTTATGTGTCGCGCCTAGAACGTGGCCTGGAGAACCCGACGGTCGCGGTACTGGAACGGCTCGCCGCCGCGTTGCAGACCGAGATCTCCGAGTTTTTTCTGGCGCCGCTTCCTGACGAGCCCGCCCCTCAGTCTCTACCGGCTGGCCGTCGCGCCAAGCGATAGTGTGGCGATCCACAGTCAGCCGCCACTCCTTACGCACTCCTGGCGGTATCCCTATACACCCCAGCCCGCGCCGAACGGAAAATCGACCATCGGTTGTGAGAAATGTCATAGAAGCGATCCACGAGGTGCGCTAAGGGTCAGTTTGAAGCGATGTGAAACGCATCGAAGCCAACTGAAACATCGGGTCTGCCCGTGCTTGCACCTTCGTCTGACGCTGCTACCGACAGCCCCATCGACCCCGGCCTCGCCTGTCTCATTCAACTTTTCCGGTTTCACGGCATTGCTGGCGATGCGGCCCAAATCCGTCATGATTTCGGGCTGACTTCCGCCGCGGCGTCGCTCGACCTGATCCGGATCGCGCGCCGGCAGGGCCTGAAGGCTCGCTCGGTCCGGCGGGATTGGGCAAAACTGGCGGCAACGCCATTGCCCGCTCTGGCGATGCTGCGCGATGGCGGCGTAGTCCTGCTTGCCCGCGCTAGCGAAGATCGCGTTTTAGTTGTCGATGCAAATGTCGGCACGGCGCCCACCACGCTTCCCCGCGCCGACTTCGAGGCGCTTTGGACCGGCGAGCTGATCCTGGTCGCAAAGCGTGCCCGCCTGAGCGATCTTGGCCGCCGGTTCGATCTCAGCTGGTTCATGGGGGCCATCCATAAATACCGGCATCTGCTGGGCGAGGTGCTGCTGGCGTCGTTCTTCCTGCAGTTGTTCGGCCTGGTCACGCCGCTGTTCTTCCAGGTCGTGGTCGACAAGGTGTTGGTCCATCGCGGCATCTCGACGCTCGAAGTACTCGCCGTCGGGCTGATCGTCGTCTCGATCTTCGAGACCGTGCTGGGTGCCTTGCGCACCTTCGTGTTCTCGCACACGACCAATCGGATCGACGTCGAGCTGGGCGCCCGCCTGTTCCGGCACCTGATGGCGCTGCCGCTGGGCTATTTCGGTGTGCGCCGGGTCGGCGATTCCGTGGCGCGGGTACGCGAGCTGGAGAATATCCGGCAGTTCATCACCGGCTCGGCCCTGACCCTGGTGATCGATCTCGTCTTCACCGGCGTGTTTCTGGGCGTCATGGCCTGGTACTCGGTTACGCTGACGCTGGTCGTGTTGGTCTCGCTACCGATCTATATCGCCATCAGCATGGCCGTGACGCCGCTGTTCCGCGCCCGGCTCGACGAGAAATTCAAGCGCGGGGCCGAGAACCAGTCGTTCCTGGTCGAATCCGTCACCGGCATCGAGACGCTCAAATCCATGGCGGTCGAGCCGCAGATGCAGCGCCGCTGGGAGGAACAGCTCGCGGCCTATGTCACCGCCTCGTTCCGGGTCGCCAATCTGGGCAACTACGCCAGCCAGTCCATCCAGCTGATCTCGAAGCTGGTCACCGCCGCGATCCTGTTCTTCGGTGCGCGGCAAGTGATCGACGGCGGCATGACGGTCGGCGAGCTGGTTGCCTTCAACATGCTGGCCGGCCGCGTCGCCCAGCCGGTGCTGCGCCTGGCCCAGGTCTGGCAGGATTTCCACCAGACCCGTCTGTCGGTCGATCGCCTGGGCGACATTCTCAACACCCCGACCGAGCCCAGCGCCGCCGGCGGCCGGGCGGCGCTCGCCACCATCGCCGGTCACATCCAGTTCGATCAGGTCAAATTCCGCTACCGCATCGATGGACCGGAAGTGCTGCGCGGCATCAGCCTCGACATCCCGGCCGGCCAGATCCTGGGCATCGTCGGCTCCTCCGGCTCGGGCAAGTCCACGCTGGCCAAGCTCGCCCAGCGGCTCTATGTGCCGGAGAGCGGGCGCGTGCTGGTCGATGGCGTCGATCTGGCCATGATCGACCCGTCCTGGCTGCGCCGTCAGGTCGGCGTCGTGCCGCAGGAGAGCGTGCTGTTCAACCGCTCGGTCCGGGACAATATCGCGCTGACGGAGCCCGGCATGCCGTTGGAGCGCGTCGTTGCCGCGGCCAAGCTCGCCGGCGCGCACGACTTCATCGTAGAGCTACCGGAAGGCTACGACACGATCATCGGCGAGCGCGGCGGCAGCCTGTCGGGGGGCCAGCGCCAGCGCATCGCCATCGCCCGAGCGCTGGTCGGCAATCCGCGCATCCTGGTGTTCGACGAGGCGACCAGCGCGCTCGATTATGAATCGGAACTGGCGATCCAGCAGAACATGCGCGCGATCTGCGCCGGCCGTACCGTGCTGATCATCGCCCATCGCCTGTCGACCGTGCGCGGCTGCGACCGCATCATCGCGGTCGAACGCGGCCAGGTGGTCGAGGACGGCAGCCATGACGAGTTGCTGCGCACCGGCGGGCGCTATGCCACCCTGCACCGCGTCCAGACGGGCATGACCGATGCCGCTTAGCACCACGGTAATCCGCCTCAAGAATACCCGCTGGCCTGGCCTGCTGCCCGATCGGGATGCCAACGAGTTCCTGCCGGCCGCCCTGGAGATCGTCGAGACGCCGGCGTCGCCCGCCGGTCGCCTGATCGGCGCCGTCATCATCGGCGCAGCGCTGATCGCCGTACTGTGGGCCTGTCTCGGCAAGGTCGACATCATCGCGTCGGCGACCGGCCGGGTCGTGCCGGTCGGCAAGAGCAAGGTCGTGCAGCCGCTCGATACCGGCGTGGTCACGAAGATCCTGGTGGCGGACGGCGATCATGTGAAGGCCGGCGAGGTGCTGGTCGAGCTGGACCGGACCGAGGTCGAGGCCGACCGCGACCGCTTCCGACGCGACCTGCTGCAGGCGCGGCTCGATCTGGCACGCACCCAAGGCTTGGCACTGGCGCTGACCACCGGGGCGACACCCGAACTGATCGACCCACCGGCCGATGCTCCGGTCGCGAGCCTGGCCGCCGCCAAACTGGCCATGCTGGCCGAAGCCTCGGAGAGCCGCGCCAAGCTCGACGGCATCGAGCAGCAGATCGCACAGAAGGATGCTGAGGCGGCCGAGGTCGCGGCCACGGTCGACAAGCTGCAGGCGACCCTGCCGATGGTCCAGGGCGAGGCGGATATCCGGACCAAGCTCAAGGACATGGAGTTCGGCAACAAGATCGCCTGGCTGGAAGCCGAGGAGAAGCTGATCGACCAGCAGCATCAGCTGCCGATCCTGACCCAGCACCGCGCGCAATCGATCGCGGCCAAGCTCGCCCTCAAGCAGCAGCATGACGAGACTTTAGCCACCTATCAGAAGACCGTGCTGGACGAGCTGACCAAGGCGCGCGACCAGGTCAGCGTCAATCAGGCCGAGTTCACCAAGGCCGAGCAGAAGCTATCGGCCCGCACGCTCACGGCGCCGATCGACGGTACGGTGCAGCAGCTGGCGATCCACACGATCGGCGGCGTGGTGACGCCGGCCCAGGCGCTGATGGTGCTGGTGCCGGACCATGGCGGCATCGTGGTCGAGGCGACGGTGGAGAACCGCGACGTGGGCTTCGTCCAGATGGGTCAGCCGGCCAAGGTTAAGGTCGAGACGTTCAACTTCACGCGCTACGGGCTGCTGGACGGCAGCGTAACCAGCCTCAGCCATGACGTGGTCGATGAGCCGAGCACCAAACCCGACGCCAAGCGCGGGGACGGCAAGGCCGGCGACAGTGACGCGGACCGGCCGCATGAGGCGGGCTATGTCGCGCGGATCGCGCTGGACCGGGACTGGATGGAGACGGAGAACGGGCGGATGCAGCTCGGGCCGGGCATGGCGGTCGATGTGGAGATCCATACCGGCCGCCGGAGCATCATCAGCTATCTGCTGTCACCGCTCGCGACCAAGATGCAGGAGAGCCTTCATGAGCGATAGTGAACCGGGCCACATGACGGAAGCCGACGATTGCGCG
>Ga0302314_10000558_pt1 | contig 68770 bp, 37 predicted proteins | sample III_Palsa_N2_3_FD_200533 | JGI IMG/M metagenome (GOLD analysis project Ga0302314, IMG submission 200533) | Peat permafrost microbial communities from Stordalen Mire near Abisko, Sweden - III_Palsa_N2_3 | ecosystem: Environmental > Terrestrial > Soil > Palsa > Peat permafrost | place: Sweden...
GCGACCATGATCCTGTTCATCGTGCTGGCGCTGCTGCAGGCGTTCGTCACCAGCGTCGAATGGCTGGTCGTGGTCCGCTTCGCGCTCGGCATCCCGCTCGGCAGCGACATCTCCAACGGCTACACCTACATCATGGAATCGATGCCCAAGGGCAAGCGCGAGGTCATGGGCAACCGCTGGCAGTTCATGTTCGCCATCGGCGAGGTCATGACCTTGGCCGTGATCGCGGTGTTCCTCTATGCCAATCTCGACCATGTCCTGGTCTGGCGCGTAACGCTCGGCCTCGGCGCCGTGCCGGCGCTCGTCATCCTGCTGATGCGCCATGATCTTCCGGAGACCGCGGTGTGGCTGATCCGCCATGGCCGCTTCCGCGAGGCGAAGCGCGTCTCGATGCAGATGTTCGGCGACAATCTGGACATGCTGCCCGACGAGGACGCGATCGTGCCGAAGCCGCGTCCGAGCGCCTTCCTGGCCGACATGCGCAAGGATCCGATCCGCTGGCGCGCCACGATCTACGGCTGGATCGCCTGCTTCTGCCAGGGCAGCGAATTTTCCACATTCGGCTTCTACCTGCCGGTGCTGTTCACCATGGTCGGCGTGTCCTCGGTACTGGGCACCGATCTCGTCACCATGGCGCTGTTCTCGTTCGCAGCGATCGCCGGCTGGATCGGCCCGCTACTCACCCCCAAGATCGGCCAGCGCGGCATCAGCATCGCCGGCTTCTCGATCGTGCTGGTGGCCTTGCTGGTCGCCGCCGGCGCGCTCTATACCGGCCACGTCATGATCCTGCCGTTCGCGGCCGGCGCCATGCTGTGGGGCCATTATTGGGACGCGTCGAACTGCATGACGATCCCGACCGTGGTCGCCAAGCCCGAGTATCGCGGCACGGCCAGCGGCTTCGCCTATATGTTCGTGAAGCTGCCGTCGTTCCTGGCGATCTTCGTGTTCCCGTCTGTCATCGCCGCGATCGGGCAGGCGAATGCGACGCTTGCCGTCGCGATCTTCCCGCTGATCGGGCTCTTGGCCGCGATCTTCATCCTGCCGGAAATCTACGGGTACGAACACGACTGATCGGGCTGGAGAGGCCCCGAGGCCGGAAGGTCTCAGGGCGTCTCCACACGCCGGGTCCCGCTGCGCCGCCCTGGGCGGCGTCGCCTTTATGTTCTGTTGTAATATTTCACAATATGTCTATCATCCTCGCCAGAGACCGATGCAACAACCGTCGGCCAAGGGGGAGGCGGCCGTGAACGAAGGCAAGCGAGTCTCGCGCAAGCTGAAAGCCGTGACGACCGGCGAAGCCGAGGCGGCACCCCGCCAGAACCGCACCAATCAATTCGAACTCGCCTACGATCGGATCGAAAGCCTGATCGTCAATTGCGTGCTCAAGCCGGGACAGGTGCTGTCGCTGCAGGATCTGCAGGACATGACCGAACTCGGCCGCACGCCGGTGCATCAGGCGGTCGCGCGCTTCGCCGCCGACACGCTCATCCATATCCGCCCGCGCCACGGGCTGCAGATCGCGCCGATCGATCTGGCGCGCGAGCGGGTGCTGCTGAAGCTCAGGGCGGATCTCGAACGGTTCGTGATCCGGCTCGCCACCGAACGCTCGGGCTCGTCGCACCGCAATCAGATGCTGCACCTGCAGCGTACCTTGCGCGAGCGCCGGGACATCATGGACATCGACGAGTTCAACCGGTTCGACCGCCGGATCGACCGGCTGATCCTGGCGGTCGCGGGCGAGCCGTTCCTGGAACATGCGCTGCGCCCGCTCCACACCATGTCGCGCCGGATCGGCTGGATCCATTACGCCCAGCTCAAGGGGGCGCTGAGCCTGCAGACCACGATCGATTGCCATCTGGCCGTGGTCGAAGCGGTGGCGAACCGGCATATCGAACGGGCGATCGAGGCTTCGGACAAGCTTATCGCCTTCGTCGACAGCATGTTCGACGTCATGGAGCGCGACATCGATCCCTCGCTGCTGGATTGCAGCATCGAACCCATCAAGGCGCGCTGAAAGGACCATCATGAAGATCGTATTTCACGGTGCCAACGCGGCCTCGTTCAGCGACGGCTTTGCCGAGCTGATCGGCGGCGATGTCGAAGTGGCGATTCTGCCCGACGTGCTGGCGAGTGCCGCCGATCGCGCGACCTATGCCGCGGCCGACGCCATCGTCGCCACCAAGTTCAGTGCCGATCTGCCGCGCCCGGAACGGCTGAAACTGTTCCATGTGCCGGGTGCCGGCTATGACGCGGTCGATCTCGACGCGTTGCCGGCCGGGGCGGTGGTCTGCAACTGCTTCGGCCACGAGCAGGCGATCGCGGAATATGTCATGGCGGCGCTGCTACGGCGCTCGATCCCGCTCGACGACGCCGACCGGCGGCTGCGCCAGGGCGACTGGGCCTATTGGGCAGGCGCGCCCGAGCGGGTCCATGGCGAGATCGCCGGTTCGACCATCGGGCTGTTGGGCTTCGGCCATATCGGCAAGGCGATCGCGGCCCGCGCCAAGGCGTTCGAGATGCAGGTCCATGTCGCCAACCGGAGTCCGGTGGCGCCCTCGGGTCTCGTGGACAAGGCCTATACGCTGGACCAGCTGCAGGATTTCTGGGCGGCGGCGGACGCGTTCGTCGTCTCTGTGCCGCTGACGCCGGAAACGACCGGGATCGTTGGGGCTTCGGCCTTCGCCGCCATGAAGCGCAGCGCCGTCATCCTCAATGTCGGGCGCGGCGCCACCATCGACGAACAGGCGCTCTACGACGCGCTCAGCACCAAGCGGATCGCCGGCGCGATGATCGATACCTGGTATCGCTACCCGTCGGCCGCGGATGCCAATCCCCAGCCGGCGACTCTGCCGTTCGCGGGCCTCACCAACCTGTTGATGACCCCGCACATGTCGGGCTGGACCGGCGGCACCATCGCCCGCCGGCAGCGCACGATCGCCGACAATATCCGCCACCATTTTGCCGGCGAGCCCTGCACCAACCTGGTGCGCGCCGCGACCTGAGCTAACCCGAAACGATCCCAAGATCGCCTAAAGGCGACAATCAAGTCATAGGCCGGGACGACCCGGCCACCAGGGAGGACGATCATGAGGACATTGCGATTGGCGGCATTGGCTCTGGCCGCGTTGGCCGGGCTCGCCATGACGACGGCCGGTGCCCAGGCCCAGACCGTCAACGACATCGTCAAGCGCGGCAAGGTGCGCATCGGTGTGCTGGTCGGCGCCCCGCCCTATGGCTCTATCGATGCCCAGGGGCTGCCGGTCGGCTATGACGCCGATGTCGCCACGCTGGTCGCCAAATACCTGGGCGTCCCGCTGGAGATGGTGCCGCTGACGCCGCCGTCGCGGATTCCGGCACTCGAGGCCGGCAAAGTCGATTTCCTGGTGGCGACGTTGGCGCCGACCGCGGAACGGGCCAGGGCGGTGATGTTCAGCATCCCCTACAGCGCTTTCCAGGTCGGCATCTGGGCCAAGAAATCCGATCCGATCAAGGCCTGGGCCGACCTCAAGGGCAAGCGTGTCGGCGTCAACCGCGGCTCCAGCGTCGAGGGCGAGCTGGTCAAGCGCGAGAAGGAGCTGAACCTCACCATCTCGCGCTTCGAGGATGATTCGACCACCATGCAGGCGCTGTTCTCGGGCCAGGTCGAGGCGGTGGCCAGCCCCGACGCGCAGTCGAACGCGGCGATCAAGGCGCGCGGCGATACCGAGATGGAACAGAAGTTCGTGTTCTCGACGCAGCCCAACTCGATGACCATGAAAAGCGACGCGTTCGAGCTGCATCAATGGCTGAACAACGTCATCTATCTGATGAAGCTCAATGGCGAACTCAACGACATCAGCCTGAAATGGGTGGGCTCGCCGCTGCCCAATCTGCCGACCTTCTGATCGCCTGCGACCCGGCACGCCGTCTTCGGGCGGCGTGCCCCCGTTTTTGGGAGTTGGCCGATGGGCTTTCAGTTCCAGTTCCAACCGATCTTCGCCGAATGGCATCTCATCCTCGACGGGTTGCTGCTGACCATCTGGCTGTCGCTGGGCGCCATCGTGCTGGGCTCGGCGCTGGCGGTGCTGTTGACGGCGGCGCGCCAGCTGGGCGGCTGGGTCGTGGCGCTCGCGGTCGAGGCCTATGTCGAGCTGATGCGGAACACGCCGTTCCTGATCCAGCTGTTCATGATCTTCTTCGGGCTCTCGGGCCTCGGCATCCGGCTCAGCGCCGCCGCGGCGGCCTTGCTCGCCATGACGCTCAATCTGGCGGCCTATTCGGCCGAGATCATCCGCGCCGGCGTCGATGCGACCCATAAGTCCCAGCGCGAGGCCGGCTTGTCGCTGGCGCTCAGCCGGCGGCAGGTGCTGCAGCATGTCGTGCTGATCCCGGCCGTGGCCAAGGTCTGGCCGGCGCTGTCGAGCCAGTTCGTGCTGATGATGCTGGCCTCCAGCATCTGTTCCTTCATCTCGGCCCAGGAACTGTCGGGTGCGGCCTCGATCGTCGAGCAGCGCACGTTCCGCAGCTTCGAAAGCTATATCGTCGCGACAATCCTCTATCTGGCGCTGGCGCTGGCGTTGAAGGCCCTGCTGGGCGTCATCGGCCGTGTCGCCTTTCCGCGCGTCTCGGGCCTGGCCCGGGTGCGCACCAAGGGAGAGGCGGCATGATCACCTCCTTCGGCTGGCCGGAAGCCTTCTTCCTGGTCTTCTCCGTGCGCTGGACTCTCCTGCTGACGCTGATCGCGTTCCTGGGCGGCGGCGTGCTGGGCGGGACGATCGCGCTGCTGCGCCTCGCCAAAAGCCCGACGATCCGCTGGCTCGCCACGATCTATATCCAGCTGATCCAGTCGATCCCGGTGCTGATGGTCCTGTTCCTGGCCTATTACGGCCTGTCGCTCGCGGGCTTCGAGCTGCCGCCGCTGCTGGCGGCCTCGGTCTCGCTCGGCATCTATGTCAGCGCCTATCTGGCCGAAATCTGGCGGGGTGCGATCGAGGCGGTGCCGTTCCAGCAATGGGAAGCCTCGGCCTCGCTGGCGCTCAGCCGCCCGCAGCAATATCGCTACATCATCATCCCCCAGGCGCTGCGCCTCTCGCTGCCGCCGACCGTGGGGTTCCTGGTCCAGCTGGTGAAGAACACCTCGATCGTCTCGGTCGTGGGTTTCGTCGAGCTGTCGCGGGCAGGACAGCTCGTCAACAACGCCACCTTCCAGCCGTTCAAGATCTTCGGCGTGGTGGCGCTGGTCTATTTCCTCATCTGCTTTCCGCTGTCGCGGCTGAGCCGGCGCCTTGAAAGGGTTCTGCATGTCGGTCGTCCTCATTGAGAACGTGCATAAGAGCTTCGGCGCGGTCGAGGTTCTGAAGGGCGTCTCGCTCACCGTCGAGCGCGGCCAGGTCGTGGCCTTGATCGGGCGCAGCGGCTCCGGCAAATCGACGCTCTTGCGCTGCATGAACGGGCTGGAGCCGTTCCAGTCGGGCCGGATCGAGGTCGCGGGCCATGTGGTCGATCGCGACGACAAGCACCTGCGCGAGTTGCGCAAGGACGTCGGCATCGTGTTCCAGAGCTACAACCTGTTCCCGCACCTGACCGTGGCGCAGAACATCATGCTGTCGCCGCGCATCACCAAGGGCATGAAGACGGCCGAGGCGAAGGCGCTGGCGGAAAAGGTCCTGGCCCAGGTCGGATTGGCGGAGAAGTTCGACGCCTATCCGGACAATCTGTCGGGCGGCCAGCAGCAGCGTGTCGCGATCGCCCGCTCGCTCGCCATGCAGCCGCGCCTGATGCTGTTCGACGAGGTGACCTCCGCCTTGGACCCAGAACTGACCGGCGAGGTGCTGGCGGTGATGGAACAGCTGGCCCGCGACGGCATGACCATGGTGCTGGTCACCCACGAGATGAATTTCGCCCGGAAGGTCGCCGACGTCACGGTGTTCATGCACCAGGGCAAGATCTGGGAAAGCGGGCCGTCGCAGCAGGTGCTGGCGAACCCGGAGACGCCGGAACTGAAGGGTTTTGTCGGCCAGGCTTTGAAGTAGCGGCGAAGTCTACGCCGGGAGGAGGCCTGCCGCGCGATAGCCATCGATCAGCGTGTCGTAGAGCGAGATATCCGAGCGGCTTCTCGCCATCAGCTGGGCGCCGGCGACGGCGGCGAAGATGGCGCGAGCCCTCTGTTCGCTCTCCCCGGAATTGACCACACCCGCATCCGACAGCACCCTGCTCAGCCACGCCACGTTGACATCGGCAAAGGCCTGAACCTCCTGCTTCACCGCTTCCGGCAGGTCGTCATATTCGGCGGCCATGAAGCTGCAGAGGCACATGCGATTATCGTTCTCGAGCGCCTTGCGAAAGGTATCGGGATATTGGCGCAGGCAGCGGACCGGGTCCGGGGTTTCGGCCAGCATCGCCTCGAGACCCGCTGCCGTGTCCTCCCAATAGCGCCTCGCTACCGCGGCCCCCAGATCGGCCTTGCTCGGGAAGTGATAGTGGATGCTCGCGGCCTTGATGCCCACTTCCTCCGCGAGATCGCGGAAATTCAAGCCGCTGTAGCCATGCGCCTGCGCGGTCGTTCTAGCGGCCGCCAGGATGGCCTCCCGGGAACTTGAACTCATTTCACTGCCTCATCGCCTCATCGCCTCAACGAAACCTACCAACTGATAGATAGGCGTTGACGGAGCAAACTTGAAGTCCTATGTATCTACCATGTGGCAGGTAGATAAAGGGAAATGATGATGATGAAGATCCACGATTGGCCCACCGGCCCCTATCCGGCTCGCGTCCGTATCGCTTTGGCCGAGAAGAACCTGCAATCGCGCGTCCGGTTCGTGTCGGTCGATCTTTGGAAGGGCGAGCACAAGAAGGCCGAATTCCTCGCCAAGAACTATTCCGGCACGTTGCCGGTGCTCGAACTCGACGATGGGACCTTCATTGCCGAATGCACGGCCATTACCGAATACCTCGACACGCTTGATGGCGGGCCCACGCTCACCGGCAGGACACCGCGCGAAAAGGGCCTGATCCACATGATGAACAAGCGCGCCGAGCTGGAGCTGCTCGACGCCATCAGCGTCTATTTTCACCACGGCACGCCGGGGCTCGGACCCGACGTCGAGCTTTATCAGAACGCCGAGTGGGGGTTGCGTCAGCGCGACAAAGCCTTGAGGGGTATGCACTATTTCGACGGCATTCTGAAAAGCCAGCCGTTCGTCGCCGGTGAGGTCTTCTCGATGGCCGACATCACGGTCATCGGCGGTTTGATCTTTGCGGGGCTCGTGGAGCTGCCGGTCCCTGCGGCGTGCGAGGCGCTTCGGGCTTGGTATGCAAGGATGCAGCAGCGTCCCAGCGTAAAGAACCGGGTGACGATGTCGGAACCGGCCGGGCTTTAGCCTCAGCGGATCTCGTTCACGTAGCGATGGTCCGCGGTCACGGCCCGGTGCATCGCCAGCAGAGTGGGTTCGCCCGACTGGTCATAGGCGACTTCCTCGATCGCCAGCACGGCGGCCGGGGCGGTCAGGCCGAGCAGCGCCAGGTCGTCGCCGTCGGCCAGCTCGGCCGAAACCTGTTCGCGCACGGCGGAGATGCGGATGCCGTAGCGTTCCAGCAGGAACAGGTAGAGCAGTTCCGGCACCTGGTCCGGGTTTTGAGGAAAATCGGGCAGGCGCGATGACGGCAGCACGAAGCGGTCATGCATGACGATCCGGCCGCCCGCCTCGCGCGTGCGGTGCAGGCGCAGGACAAGGGCCGCGGGTTCGAGGCCTAATGCGGTCGCTTCGGCCTCGGTCGCGGGACCGGCCTGGATCGACAGCACCCGCGTGGTCGAGCGCACCAGGGCGCCGTCGAGCCCGTGCAGGCGGAAATACTGGAAGAAATAGCGCAGGCTATGGTGCGGCGTCCTGCCGGTCACGACCGTGCCGGTCTTGCGCCGGCGGGTCAGCAGCCCCTCCGCCGTCAGGTCCATCAGCGCGCGCCGGACCGTGCCGACCGCGACGCCAAACAATTGCGCCAGCGCCACCTCGCCCGGCAGCACCGTGCCCGGCGTCCATTTGCCCAACAGGATCGCCTCGGAGATCTGCCGCTTTACCCGCTCGTAGAGCGGCGCCGACGCCCGTTCGCTCAGCCGGCGGATCGGCGAGCGCGCCGGTTTCGCCTTGGCCTGAGCTTGCGTTTTATCGTTGACAAGGGACATGGCCTGTCTTTCTCATTTCTATATAGATTATAGAAATTGACCGAATTGGAAAGAGGCATCGCGTGGCGCTGGAGGCAACCGATCGCATCGAGCAGGCGCTGGATCTCATCCGGTCCGACGAGGACCGGATCGCGCAGGATCTGGCGCGCCTGCTGGCGGTCGATACCTCGTTTCCGCCGGGCGACGGCTATGGCGCCATGGCGGATCTGGCGGCCGAGCTGGTGGCGCCGCTGGGCTTTGCTATCCGCCGCGTCTCGGTGCCGGAGGCACTCTGGTCGACCGCCGCCGGCGGGGCCGTGGGCGAACGGGTCAATCTGATTGCCGCACTCGGCAGTTCCCTGCCGGTATGCAGCCTGTATTTCCATGTCGATACCGTTCCGGCGGGTGAGGGCTGGACCAGGCCGCCGTTTGCACTGACCCAAGACCAGGGCCGGCTCTACGGCCGTGGTGCCGCCGACATGAAGGGCACGATCGCGGCGACGCTCGCGGCCCTGCGGGCGCTCGATCGCGTGGGCGCGCCGCTGCGCTTCGCGCCGCGGCTGCTGTTCTGCACCGACGAGGAGGGCGGCCTCTACCCCGGCATCCGCTATCTGGCGGAGCAGGGCGAGATCGAAGGGCACCTGTTGAGCTTCAACGGCGGCGCGGCGCCGCGCATCTGGGCCGGCTGTTTCGGCAGTATCGATCTCATGATCCGCATCCGCGGCCGCGGCGCCCATTCCGGCGATCCGGTCGGCGGCATCAATGCGGTCGAAGAGGCGATCCCGCTGCTCAACGCCCTGATGGCGCTCAAAGCCCGGGTGGAGGCGCGCACCTCCGCCATGCCGTCGCCGCCCCATTGGCAGGGCCGGCCGCTGCATAGCCGCTTGACTATCGCGGCACTCCACGGCGGGCAAAAGGGCTCGTCACTGCCGGCCGCGTTCGAGATCCTGGTCAATCGCCGCTATGCGCCCGAGGAGGATTTCCAGGCGGTGCGGGACGAGCTGGAGACGACCATCCGGGACGCCATGGTCGGATCGCCGGTGCTCGGCGTCGAGACTCATATGGTCGGCCATCTGGCGCCGGTCTCCGATCCGACCGGACCGCATTGGCCGCGCTGGCAGGCGGCGCTGGCCCGAGGCTTCGGCTTCGCGCCGGCGGATTTCCGCGCCTGGGGGTCGTCGACCAGTTCCGACATGGGCTTCGTACAGCAGGCGGGCATCCAGGAAATCCTGCTGGGCGGACTGACCCGGCCGGACAACAATACCCATGCGCCGGACGAATTCACGACCATGGCGGATCTGGTGGCACTCGCGCGCTCGATCCTGCTCTATCTCAGCGGCGATTTCGCCTGATCACCGAGGCAACGCGACAGGGGCGGTAGACATGTTCAAGTTCCCAGATATCGATCGCCGGCGCTTCATCGCGGGCGCCACCGCGCTCAGCAGCCTGACCCTGCCGCTGGGCCAAGTCCTGGCCGCGGTGCCGAAGCGCGGCGGCACCTTGCGCGTCAGCGTCGATCAGGCGGTGACCAAGCTCAATCCGCTGCAGACCCGCGTCAATTGCGAGTATCTGGTGGCGGAGCTGCTCTATAGCGGCCTGACCCGCCTCGGCCCCAACATGACCGCCGACCCGGACCTCGCCCATTCCTGGTCCTATTCTTCCGACCTGACCGAATGGACCTTCGTCCTGCGCGACGGCATCGTCTTCCATGACGGTACGCCCTGCACCGCCGCCGACGTGGTCGCGAGCTTCGAGGCGATCCTCGACCCGAAAACCGCCTCGCCGGCGCTGCAGAATGTCGGTCCGATCGCATCGGTGACGGCGAAGGACAAGACCACGGTCGTGTTCAAGCTGTCGGCACCCTTTGCCGACCTGCCGGTGACGCTCGCCTATACCAACGCCAAGATCATTCCGGCGGCGATCGCCAAGTCCGGGCTCGCCCGCCTCGATCAGCAGGCTATCGGCACCGGCCCGTTCAAGCTGGTGTCGTTCGAGCCGGAACGGCTTGTCGTCGTGACCCGCAACGAGGCGTTCTACGATAAGGACCGGCCCTATCTCGACCGGGTCGAGGTCGTGGTCTATCCCGACACCACGGCCGAGGGCTCGGCGCTGATCTCGGGCGACACGGACCTGATGATCAGCGTCCAGCCGACCGAATATGCCCGTCTGAAAGGGGCGGACGGCGTGCGGGCGCTGCGCGTGGCGTCCGGACAGTTCTGCAACGTCATCCTCGGCTGCAATCAGAAGCCGTTCGACGACGTCCGCGTACGCCAGGCGCTGGCCGCGACCGTCGACCGGTCGACCATGGTCGATTTCGTCGTGGAAGGTTACGGCACGCCCGGCAGCGATTCCCCGCTCTGCAGCGCCTATCGCTTCTATGCCGAGCAGCCGATCGCCAAGCCCGACATTGCCAAGGCGAAGAAGCTGCTGGCCGAGGCCGGCTATCCGGACGGCCTGACCCTGACGCTGATCGCCTCCGACAAGCCGTCGGTCCGCACCCAGCTGGCCGTCGCCCTGCGCGAGATGGCGAAGCCGGCAGGCTTCACCATCGACGTGCAGACCATGCCGCACGCGACATACCTGGATCAGGTCTGGAAGAAGGGCGCCTTCTACGTCGGCTTCTACAATATGCAGGCGACGGCCGATGCGCTGTTCTCGCTGCTCTACACGTCCAATGCCGCCTGGAACGAGACCCATTGGAACAATGCCGCCTTCGACAAGCTGGTCGGCGACGCCCGCACCACCGCCGACGAGGCCAAGCGCAAGCCGCTTTATGCCGAGGCGCAAAAGCTGATGCATGACGAGGTGCCGTCGATCATTCCGGTGTTCTTCGACCTGCTGGGCGCCCAGCGCGATTACGTCCAGCGCTATCAGCTGCACCCCCGCGGCGCCGTGTTCCGGCTGGATTTCGTGTCGATGGGCGAGGGCGCGCCGAAGCGTGGCTGAGCCCTAGATCATGTCACCCGCCTATCTGCTGAAGCGCTGCGGCCTGACCCTCTATACGTTGGTCGTGGTGTCGCTGATCGTGTTCGCGCTCACCCAGGTGCTGCCGGGCGATGCGGCGACCATGTTGCTGGGCGAGAATGCGACGCCGGCGGCGCTGGCCGCGATCCGCGATCGGCTCGGCCTGGATGCGCCGGTCTGGGTCCAGTACGGCCATTGGCTGGCGGGCGTGCTCCGCGGCGATTTCGGCATCTCGCTGCGCACCGGACAGCCGGTCGGGCCGGTCATGGTCGAGGCGCTCGGCCGGTCGCTGCTGCTGGCGGTGCTGGCGATCGGCTTCATGCTGTCGCTGGCCGTGCCGCTGGGCGTGGTCGCGGCAGTGCGCCGGGGCCGGGCGGCCGACCTGCTGGTCGGCCTCATTTCCTATGTCGGCGTCTCCCTGCCGGAATTCGTCACGGCGACGCTGCTCGGCCTGTTGTTCGCCGACTGGCTGCAATGGTTGCCGGCGACCGGCTATGTGCCGATGACCGAGAATCCGGCCCGGAGCCTGGAGCATCTGGTGCTGCCGGTGCTGACCGTCTCGATCGTCCTGATCGCCCATGTCGCGCGCATGGTGCGCTCCGAGCTGGTCGACGTGCTCCATACCGACTATATCCGCGCCGCCCGGCTCAAGGGCCTGTCGGCGCGGTCCGTGCTGCTGAAGCATGGGCTGCGCAACGCGCTGCTGCCGACCATCACCATCGTGGCGCTCGACGTCGGCTATCTGTTGGGCGGCGTGATCGTGGTCGAGGAGATCTTCGCGCTGCCGGGCATCGGGCGTCAGTTGATCGTCGCGATCGAGGCGCGCGATCTGCCGGCGATCCAGGCCGGCGCGCTGATCATGGCCGCGACCTATTCGGTGGTGAATTTCGCCGCCGACGTCGCCTATGCCTGGCTCGACCGGAGGATCCAGTATGAGTGATCTCCTCCGCCGGCTGCTGCGCACGCCGCAGGGCGCGCTCGGCTCCGCCATTGTGGCTTCGGTCCTGCTGCTGATCCTGCTGGGCCCGGTCGCCGCGCCCCATGATCCGGATGCGATGGCGGTGCTCGCCCGCTACAAGGGGCCGAGCCTCGCCTATTGGCTGGGCACCGACCAATATGGCCGCGACATCCTGAGCCGCATTCTCTATGGCGCCCGCGCCACGGTGGTGATGGCGTTTCTGGCGACGGCGCTGGGCTCGATCGCGGGGGCGGTGATCGGCACGCTGTCGGCCTTCCTGGGCGGCCGCGCCGACGAGGCGATCATGCGGACGGTCGACGCCGTCATGTCGATCCCCAGCCTGCTGTTCGCCCTGCTGATCGCCAACCTGCTGGGCAAGAGCAGCTTCGACGCGGTGCTGGCGATCGGCATCGCGTTTGCGCCCGGCATGGCGCGCATCACCCGCAGCGTGGCGCTGACGGTGCGCAAGCAGGACTATGTCCATGCCGCGATCGCGCGCGGCGAGGGCGGCGCCTATATCGTGCTGCGCGAGATGCTGCCCAACGTCGTGGCGCCGATCATCGTCGAGGCGACCCTGCGCATCGCCTTCGCGGTCATGCTGTTCGCGACGCTCAGCTTCCTCGGTCTCGGTGCCCAGCCGCCGGCGTCGGAATGGGGCCTGATGGTCGCCGACGCCCGCCATTTCATGCATCTCAGCCCCTGGATGATCCTGTGGCCCAGCCTGGCGATCGCGCTGGTCGCCATCGGGTTCAACCTGCTGGGCGACGGGCTGCGCGATGCCCTCAACCCGCGCACCTGAGGGCAGAACCTTGTCCGCTGTCCTCGAGATTTCGAACTACACGCTCGACTATGCGACGCCGCGCGGCGTCGCCCGGGCCCTGGACGCGGTCGATCTGGCGATCGGGCGCGGCGAGGCATTGGGGCTGGTCGGCGAGTCCGGCTCGGGCAAGACCTCGCTCGCCTGGGCGATCCTGCGCTACCTGCCGCATAATGCGCGCGAGCCCGGCGGCAGCATCAAGCTCGCCGGCGAGGAACTCATGACCAAAACCCCGGCCGAGATCGCGGCAGTGCGCGGGCGCCGGATCGGCATGGTGTTCCAGGATCCGGGCACCTCGCTCAACCCGACCTTGCCGCTGGGCGAACAGCTGGCCGAGGTATTGGTACGGCATCGGGCGCTCTCGCAGCGGCAGGCCTGGGCCGAGGGCGAGGCGATGCTGGCCCGGGTCGGATTGAAGCAACCGGCCCAGATGATGCGCCGCTATCCGCACGAGGTGTCGGGCGGCGAAAAGCAGCGCGTGGTGATCGCGACCGCGTTCGCCTGCAATCCCGAATGCATCCTGTTCGACGAGCCGACCACGGCGCTCGACGTCATCACCGCGCGCCAGATCCTGGATCTGTTCGCCGAGTTGCAGGCCGAAACCTCGGTCGCCTCGCTCTACATCTCCCACGACCTGGCGCTGGTCTCCCAGGTCGCCCATCGGGTCGCGGTCATCCATCGCGGCCGGATCGTCGAGCAGGGGCCGGCGGCGGAGATCTTCGCCAATCCGCGGGACGATTATACCCGGCGCCTGATCGCGGCCGTGCCGAACCCCGGCCGCCGCCTCTCGGCAGCGACATCCGTGCCATCCGACCAGCCGCTGGTCGAGGCCAGGGCGGTCAGCGTGCATTATGGCCGGACCTCGCGGCTGGCCACGCTCCTGGGCCGGGCCCGGGAACGGGTCGTCGGCAACCGCGCCGTCAGCTTGTCGGTCCATCCGGGCGAGATCCTGGGCATCGTCGGCGAATCCGGCTCGGGCAAGTCGACGCTGGCCAAGGCCCTGACCGGGCTCAACCCCTTCAGCGGCGAGATCCGGTTCGACGGTCGCCGCATCGGCGGCATCGCCGACATGGACAAGGCCTATCGGCGCAACGTCCAGATCATCTTCCAGCACCCGGACGCCTCGCTCAATCCGCGCCAGCGCATCGGCGAGATCCTGTCGCGGCCGTTGATTCTCTATGGCAGCGAGGACGGGCCGCGCGAGGCGGCCGTCGGTCTCCTGCTGGAACAGGTGCGCCTGCCGGCCGATTATGCGCGCCGCTTTCCGCACGAACTGTCGGGCGGCGAGAAGCAGCGGGTGGCGATCGCACGCGCCTTCGCGTCCAACCCGCGGCTGGTGATCTGCGACGAGATCACCTCGGCGCTCGACGTCTCGGTCCAGGCCGCCGTGGTCGAGCTGCTGCTCGACCTGCAGCGGCGCCATGGCACGGCCTACCTGTTCATCACCCATGACATCAACCTGGTGCGCCAGATCGCGCACCGGATCGCGGTCATGTATCGCGGCGACCTGGTCGAGCTGCTGGATATCGATCAGCTCGCCGCCGGTCCCCGCCACAGCTACACGCGCCGGCTCATCGAGGCGGTGCCCACGCCGGTCGGCGTTCTTTCCGGAGGATTCGCACAATGACGATGGATCGCGATGCGCTGCTGGCGCGGCTCGACGAAAAGGCCAGCCTGGATTTCCTGGCCGAGATGGTACGGCACAAAAGCTATTCGGAGACCGAGGGTGAGCGCGTGCTGGCCCGCTTCATGGTCGAGCGCATGCGGACGCTGGGACTGGAAGCCGCGACGCAGCCGGTCGAGGGCGAGCGGGTCAATGCCATCGGCACCTGGCATGGCACCGGCGGCGGCAAGAGCCTGCTGTTCAACGGCCATCTCGACACCAATCCGGTGACCGAGGGCTGGACCGTCGATCCCTGGGGCGGTCTCGTCGACGACAAGTTCATCTACGGCATCGGCGTCTCGAACATGAAGGCCGGCGACGCCGCCTATTTCTGCGCGGTCAAGACGCTGATCGACGCCGGGGTCAAGCTCAAGGGCGATGTGGTGCTGACCTATGTGGTCGGCGAGTTGCAGGGCGGGGTCGGCACGCTGGCCGCGATCCGCCAGGGCGTCCGCGCCGACTATTTCATCAATAGCGAGCCGACCGACCTGCAGGCGGTGACCATGCATGCCGCCGCCTTCACCTTCGTGATCGAGCTGACCGGCATCACCCGGCACCTGTCGAAGCGCGAGGCCGCGGTCGATGCCATCCTCGCCGCCTGCGATCTGATCCCGCGGCTGCAGGACCTGAAATTCAGCGGCGCCCGCAGCGACGAGCACCGCTCGATCAACCGGGTCCATGTCGGCGTCGTCCATGGCGCGCTGGGTCAGGAGCTGCATGAATGGCGGCCGCCGCAGGTCGCCGATTTCGTGCGGCTGAAAGGCTCGGGCCGCTATGCGCCCGGCCAGTCCGAACGCCAGGCGCTCGCCGACCTGCGCACGGCGCTCGATGCGCTCGAGGGCCGGTTCCCGGGCTTGAAGGCGACGGTGCGGTCGGAACAGGTCGAGGGCCGTCCGCTGATGCCGGCGTTCGAGGTCGCAAAGGATGCCCGCATCATCCAGACGATCAATGCCGCCTACCGACACGTTCGCGGCGTGCCGCAGCCGACCGGCGCCATCGCGCCGCCCTGTTTCTTCGGCACCGACGCCGGCCATTTCTACCAAGAGCTGGGCATGGAGGGCGTCGTGTGCGGCCCCGGCGGCCGCTACAACACCATGCCGGACGAGCGGGTCGAGATCCCCGACTTCCTCGACATGATCCGCATCTACATGCTGGCGATCCTGGATATCTGCGAGCAGGCTTAGCGCAGCAGGTTCGACGTCGCGAGGTCGATGACCTCGTCGCCGCGGCCGCTGAGGACGGCCTTGGCCATCCACAGGCTGAAGCCGCCGACCTGCTCGATCGTGGTCTTGGGCGGCATGACCAGCTCGTGATGGTTGGTGACGACATCGACCAGCGCCGGGCCGTCGTGGGCGAAGGCGGTGCGCAACGCGCCCTCGACCTCGCCCGGATGCTCGACCCGGATGCCCAGCACGCCCATCGCCTTGGCCATCTCGGCGAAGTTCGGGTTCTTCAGGTCCGTGCCGGTTTCGAGGAAGCCCGACGCCTTCATTTCCAGATCGACGAAGCCCAGCACGCCATTGTTGAAGACCACGACCTTCACCGGCAGCTTTTCCTGGGTCAGCGTGATGAAATCGCCCATCATCATGGCAAAGCCGCCGTCGCCCGACAGCGAGACGATCTGACGGGCGGGATGGGACGCCTGGGCGCCGATCGCCTGCAGCATGGCATTCGCCATCGAGCCATGGACGAAGGATCCGAGCAGGCGCCGCCGGCCGTTCATCTTCAGATAGCGCGCGGCCCAGACCGTGGGGGTGCCGACGTCGCAGGTGAAGACCGCATCCTCGGCCGCGATCTCGCTGACGAGACGGGTCAGGTACTGCGGATGGATCGGCGCCGTGCCGCGGCCGGATGTGGCGAGATCGTCCAGCCCTTTGCGCGCTGATGTGTAGTGTTCGATCGAGCGGTCGAGATGGGCACGGTCGGTCTTGGGCCGGATCAGCGGCAGGAGTGCTTCGACCGTGGGCCTGATGTCGCCGACCAGGCCCAGCGCCAGCGGCGTGCGCCGGCCGAGCCGCGAGACGTCGATGTCGATCTGGGCGACCTTGGCGCCGTCGGGATAGAATTGCCGATAGGGGAAATCCGTGCCCAGCATCAGCAGCGCGTCGCAATCCTTCATGGCGTGATAGCCGGACGAAAAGCCGATCAGGCCGGTCATGCCGACGTCATAGGGATTGTCCCACTCGACATGTTCCTTGCCGCGCAGCGCATGGACCATGGGCGCCTTCAGCGCCGCCGCCAGCGCCACGACCTCGTCATGGGCGCCGGCACAGCCGGCCCCGGCCAGGATCGTGACCTTGCGGGCGCCATTGAGCAGATCGGCGAGTTCCGCCAGCTCCGTCGCCTCCGGCCGCACCAGCGGCGGGGTCGGCACCAGCCAGCGGTCGGATGCCGGCGCCGGGACCTGCTGCATCGCCACGTCGCCCGGGATCACCAGCACGGCGACGCCGCGCTTGCCGACGGCCTGCCGGATGGCGATGTCGAGCACGCGCGGCATGACGCCGGCGGTCGAGACCAGTTCGGTATAATGGCTGCATTCGGTGAACAGCTTTTCCGGATGGGTCTCCTGGAAATAGCCGGCACCGATCTCGCTGCTGGGGATATGGGCCGCGATCGCCAGCACCGGCGCGCCGCTGCGGTGGCAATCATAGAGCCCGTTGATCAGATGCAGATTGCCCGGGCCACAGCTGCCGGCGCAGACCGCGAGCTTGCCGGTCAATTGCGCCTCGGCCCCGGCGGCGAAGGCGGCGGCCTCCTCGTGGCGCATATGAACCCACTCGATCGTGCCCTTGCGGCGAAGCGCGTCGCTGAGCCCGTTCAGCGAATCGCCGGTAACGCCGTAGATCCGCTCGACGCCGGCGGCGGCCAGCGTGTCGACGATGAGTTCCGCGATGGTCTGCTTGGCCATGATGATGTCCCCTGCTTCGGTTGCGATGCCAAGGAGCGTGCTGGGCAGATTTATTGTGCGGCGGGCAAAGCCTATCCAAGTGCGGCGCCGGTGACTTGTTCGATCGCGGCGCCATTTGTACCGTCTACCCTATACCATCCGGCGGCGGCACGTGGCCGCAGCTGCCTTAAAATTGCCAAATGGCCGGGCGAGCTTTCGGCCTCCGGTTGAGCGTGATAGATCAAACCGGTGCGTAGGGATGCCGGGGGTACTCGGCAGCGTACATAGATCTATCGCATCTTACCCTTGGATCGCCAGCCATGCGGATCGCGCTCATTTCCTCGGGTTGTGCCGTCCTGGCCATCGGTGCGGCGCTGTATTTCGCCGTGCCTGCCGAACGGTTCGCCAGCTGGGTCGGTGCCGCGCCCAAGCCGGCCGCGGCGGCACCGGCCGCCATTCCGGTCAAGATCGCGACCGCGACCCTCGCCGAAGTGCCGATCTATCTACAGGCGATCGGCACGGTGCAGGCCTATAACGCGGTCAATGTGAAGACGCGCATCGACGGCGAGATCACCCAGATCCTGTTCCATGAGGGCCAAGACGTGCATCAGGGCGACGCGCTCGCCGTGATCGATCCGCGGCCGTTGCAGGCGCAGCTGGACCAGCAGCAGGCGATGCGGACCAAGGACCAGGCCCTGCTCGACGGTGCGCTGCTCGACATGAAGCGCTATGACAATCTGGTCGCCAAGGATTTCGCCAGCCGCCAGCAGGTCGATCAGCAGCATGCGCTGGTCGACCAATACCGGGCCCAGGTGCGCAACGACGATGCCCAGATCGACTATGCCCGGACCCAGCTCGCCTATACCACCATCCGCGCGCCGATCGGCGGCCGGGTCGGCATCCGCATGATCGACCAGGGCAATGTGGTGCATTCGGCCGACAATACCACGATCGTCACGGTGACCCAGCTGCAGCCGATCTCGGTCGTGTTCACGGTCGCGGCGTCGGCGCTGGAACAGACCAGGCTGAGTTTGGGCGAGGTTCATGCCGCAGTCGCCGCCATCGGCCAGGACGACAAGACCGAGCTCGACCAGGGCACGATCGATCTGGTCGACACGCAAGTCGATCCGGCGACCGGCACGATCAAGCTGAAGGCGAGCTTTCCGAACGCCGCGCTGAAGCTGTGGCCGGGCAATTTCGTCAATGGCCGGGTCACGGTCGACAGCCGCAAGGATGCGGTGACGGTGCCGACCGCCGCCGTGCGCCATGGCCCGCGCGGCGACTATGTCTGGCTGGTGAAGCCGGACAATACGGTCAAGGCCGAGACGATCACGTCGGGCCAGGCGTTCGGCGGCCGGACGCTGGTCGAAAAGGGTTTGGGCAAGGGCGACCGGATCGTGGTCGAGGGCTACTACCGCCTGGACAACGGCTCCAAGGTCGAATTCCAAGAGGCGAGCCGCACCGGCGGACCGGGCTGACCGGCGATGTCGTCGCCGTTCATCCTCCGGCCGATCGCGACGACCCTGATGATCGTGGCGATCGTGCTCTTGGGCCTGTTGGGCTATCGGCTGCTGCCGGTCGCGGCCCTGCCCAGCGTCGATTTCCCGACGATCCAGGTGGTGACGCCCTATCCGGGCGCCAGCCCCGACGTGGTCGAGACCTCGATCACGGCGCCGCTCGAACATTATTTCGGCGCGATCTCCGGCCTGGAGCTGATGAATTCGACCAGCTCCTACGGCTTCAGCCAGATCACGCTGCGCTTCAATCTGGACCGGCCGATCAATTCGGCGGCCGAGGATGTGCAGGCGGCGATCAATGCCGCCTCCGGCTGGATCCCGGTCGCTCTGCTGCCGAGCCCGCCGGTCTATCACGAGGTCAACCCGGCCGACACGCCGGTGCTGATCCTGGCGCTGACCTCCGACACCATGCCGCTGCACGAGGTCAACGACTACGCCCAGACCATCGTGGTGCAGAAGCTGTCGCAGCTGACCGGCGTCGGCGCGGTCAGCGTCGAGGGCGGCCAGACCCGTGCGGTCCGGGTCCAGATCAATCCGGCACGGCTGGCCGGTCTCGGCATGTCATTGGACGACGTGCGCCAGAGCATCGCCGCCACCACGTCCGACAATCCCAAGGGCACGCTCGACGGTCCGCTGCAGGCGTTCGAGGTCGATGCCAACGACCAGTTGTTCACCGGCGCCGCGTTCCGGGACGCGGTCGTGGCCTATCGCAACGGCGCGCCGGTCTATCTGCATGACGTCGGCACCGCCATCGACGGCATCGAGGATGCGGAGCAGGCGGCTTGGTACCTGGGCAATCCGGCCGTGGTGCTCGACATTCAGCGCCAGCCCGGCGCCAACACGATCCAGGTGGTGGATGCGGTCAAGGCGCTCTTGCCGAAGCTGCAGGCGGTGCTGCCGCCGGCCTTGAAGATCCGCGTGGTCACCGACCGCACCGTGACCATCCGCGCCGCCATCGCCGACGTGCAGTTCACCCTGGTGCTGACCGTGGCCCTGGTCGTGCTGGTGATCTTCCTGTTCCTGCGCAAATTCTGGGCGACCGTGATCCCGAGCGTCACGCTGCCGGTCTCGCTCGTCGCCACCTTCGGCGGCATGGCATTGCTGGGCTTCAGTCTCGACAATCTCTCGCTGATGGCGCTGACCATCGCGTCCGGCTTTGTCGTCGACGATGCGATCGTGATGATCGAGAATATCGTGCGCCATATCGAGGCGGGCGAGACACCGCTCAAGGCCGCGCTCAAAGGGGCAAAGCAGATCGGCTTCACCATCGTGTCGCTGACCGTCTCGCTGATCGCGGTGTTCATTCCGCTGTTGCTGATGGACGGCATCGTCGGCCGGCTGTTTCGCGAATTCGCGATCACGCTGGCGCTCGCTGTGATCATCTCCGGCTTCGTCTCGCTGACGCTGACGCCGATGATGTGCGCCCGGCTGCTGCAGCCGGAGGATCCGCACCATCGGCCGAACCGGCTGTTCCGCTGGAGCGAGCGCGGCTTCGACGCGGTCTTGGCGCGCTATGTCGGCGGGCTCGACTGGGTGCTGCGCCATCGCGTCGGCACCTTGCTCTTCACCGTGCTGACCATCCTGGCGACCGGCACGCTCTATGCGACCATCCACAAGGGCTTCCTGCCGCAGCAGGATACCGGGCTGCTGGTCGGCACCACCGATGCGGCCGAGGATATCTCGTTCCCGGCGATGGCGGCACTGCAGCAGCGCATCGCCGACATCGTCGCGGCCGACCCGGACGTGCGCTCGGTCGACAGTTTCGTCGGCGCCGGCACGGTCAATGCGACCTTGAACAGCGGCCGGCTCTATATCGACATCGGCGCGCCCGACAGCCGCAAGGCTTCCGTCGCGACGGTAAGCGACCATCTGCGCCAGGCGGTGGCATCGATCGAGGGCATGTCGCTGCACCTGCAGCCGGTGCAGGATCTGCAGCTGGAGACCCGCAGCGCGCGCACGCAGTATCAATATGTGCTGCAGGACCTGGACGAGGGCGAGCTCAAGCTGTGGAGCGACCGGCTGGTCCATGCGCTCGGGCACCGGCCCGAGTTCGCCGATGTCGCCGACGATCGCCAGGACGGCGGCATGCGCCTGTCGATCGCGGTCGATCGCAAGGTCGCGGCCCGCTATGGCGTGACGCTCGATACGATCGACCAGACGCTCTACGACGCGTTCGGCCAACGCCAGATCGCGACCGTGTTCGGGCCGCTGACGCAATATCACGTCATCCTGGAGGTCGATCCGGCATTCCGCGACGATCCGGGCATCCTCGACAAGATCTATGTGAACGCGTCTGCGGCCCAGACGACCGGCGTCAGCACTGCCTTCTCGCAAGCCATTCCGCCGGTGCCGCTCTCGGCCTTCGCCCGCATCGAGCGCCGGCCGGCGCCGCTGACCGTCACCCATCAGGGCCTGTTTCCGGCGACGACGGTGTCGTTCAATCTTGGGGCCGGCGTGTCGCTCGGCCAGGCGGTCGAGGCCTTGCACCAGACCGAGACGGCGATCGGCATGCCGGCCAGTGTCACCACCAACCTCGCGGGCACCGCCGCCGAATTCGCGGCCTCGCTCGACAGCGAGAAAATGCTGATCCTGGCGGCGATCGTCACCGTCTATATCGTGCTGGGCGTGCTCTACGAGAGCTTCATCCATCCGATCACGATCCTGTCGACCCTGCCGTCTGCCGGCGTCGGCGCGCTGTTGGCCCTGATGCTGTGCGGCCAGGATCTGGACCTGATCTCGCTGATCGGCATCATTCTGTTGATCGGCATCGTCAAGAAGAACGCCATCATGATGGTGGATTTCGCGCTGGAGGCGGAGCGCGAGCAGGGCATGGCGCCGTTGGAGGCGATCCGCCAAGCCTGCATCCTGCGCTTCCGCCCGATCATGATGACGACCATGGCGGCACTGCTGGGTGCCTTGCCGCTGGCGATCGGCATGGGCACCGGCTCGGAACTGCGCCGGCCGCTCGGCATCGCCATCGTCGGCGGGCTGATCGTCTCGCAATTCCTGACGCTCTATACGACGCCGGTGATCTATCTGGGCTTCGCCTGGCTGCAGCAGCGCTTCACCCGCCAGGCCCCGCGGTCCGAAGCGGCCGTGCCGTGAAGATCCCTGCCGACCAGGCCGGCAACCTGTCGGCGCAGTTCGTGCGGCGGCCGGTCGCGACCATCCTGATCATGACCGCGATCCTGCTGCTGGGCCTGGTGGCTTATGCCGGCATGCCGATCGCGGCGCTGCCGGCGGTCGAGCGTCCGACGATCGAGGTCTATGCACCGCTGCCGGGTGCCAGCCCCAGCACGGTGGCGTCCGCGCTCGCCCAGCCGCTGGAGCATGAGCTGGGCCTGATCCCCGGCATCGTCGAGATGGCGTCCTACAGCGGCACCGGCGGCGTCGACATCGTCATCCAGTTCGAACTCGCGAAGTCGCTCGACGATGCCGCGCAAGCCGTACAGGCGGCGATCAATGCCGCAGGCCCCAACCTACCGAAGGACCAGGCCTGGCCGCCGTCCTATTGGAAATCCAACCCGTCGGGCTTCTCGGCGATCGCGCTGGCGCTCACCTCCGACATCGTGCCGCCGAGCCAGCTCTACGAATATGCCGACAGCGTGCTGTCACCGAAGATCTCGCAGCTGCCGGGCGTCGCCCGGGTCTCGATCAGCGGCGCCGAGCGCAAGGCGGTCCGGGTCCAGGTCAATCCGGGCCGGATCGCCGACATGAACCTGTCGCTCGAAGCCGTGCGCACCGCGATCGTGGCCGCCTCGCAGAACCTGCCCAAGGGGGCCATCGACGTCCAGGGCCAGAACCTGGTGATCGACGCCAACGACCAGATTCTCGCCGCCGACGATTACCGCGAGATCATCCTGGCCATGCGCCAGGGTGCGCCCATTCGGCTGGGCGACGTGGCGCTGGTGACCGACAGCGTGATCAACAGCAAGCTCGACGGCTGGTACGGCACGGGGCGCGGCGTCGTGCTCTATGTCTATAAGCAGCCGGACGCGAACGTGGTCCAGACCGTCGACGCGGTCAAGGCGATGCTGCCCGAGGTCGAGCGCTGGCTGCCGCCCTCGGTCAAGGTCCATGCGGTCTATGACCGGACGTTGCTGATCCGGGCCTCGATCCTCGACGTGCAGCTGACCATCGCCATCGCCATTCTGCTGGTCATCTTGGTGGTGGCGCTGTTCCTGAAGCATTTCTGGGCGACGATGATCCCGGGCTTGACCATCCCGGTCGCCCTGGCGGCGACGCTCGCGGTCATGCGCCTCAACGGCTACAGCCTCGATAATCTGTCGCTGATGGCACTGACCATCGCCGTGGGCTTCGTCGTCGACGACGCCGTGATCGTGATCGAGAACATCATGCGCCGGATCGACGGCGGCGAGACGCCGATGCAGGCGGCGCTAGCCGGCACGCGCCAGATGGGCTTTACCATCGTCTCGATCACCGTGGCGCTGGGTGCCGCCCTCATCCCGATCCTGTTCATGCCCGACATCGTCGGCCGTTATTTCCGGGAATTCGGCATCACGCTGGTCGCCGCGATCGGCGCCTCGGCCTTCGTCTCGCTGACCCTGACGCCGATGCTGTGCAGCCGGCTGCTGAAGCGCGAGGACGTCATGACCGAGCGGGCGCGCGGGCGCATCGCCGGGTTCCTGGCCCGGCGCTACGCCGCCAGCCTCGACTGGGCGCTGGGCCATCGGGCGATCGTCATTGCCGGGGCGCTTGGCATCACCGCCGCCACGGTCGGGCTCTATCTGGTGCTGCCCAAGGGCTTCATGCCGACCCAGGATACCGGCGTCATGTTCGTGCGCACTGTCGCCGACGCCAACATCTCCTTCGCCGCCATGGAGGATCGGCAGCGCGCGGTCGGCAAGGCGATCCTGGCCGATCCGGCAGTGTCGGGCTTCACCTCCTATATCGGCGAGGGCAACGGCAATGCCTTGAGCGTCGGCCAGATGATGGTGGCGCTGAAGCCGCCCGACGTGCGCGGTCTGTCGATCCAGCAGATCATCGAACGGCTCCGGGCGAAGCTCGGCACGCTCGATGGGATTCGCGCCTATTTCTCGCCGCTGCAGGACCTGAATTTCGGCGCGCAGTCGAGCACGTCGCGCTACCAATACACGCTCTGGGGCATCGATGCGGAGCAGGTGATCCAGGCCGCGACCACCATGCGCAACCGCATCCGCGCCTTGCCGCAGACGACTGACGTCATCGCCAATTGGGAGACCAATGGGTTGCAGGCTGGGCTCGCCATCGACCGCACCCGGGCGGCGGCGCTGGGCGTGACGCCGCTCGGCATCGACAATACGCTCGACGACGCGTTCGGCCAGCGCCAGATCAAGACGCTCTATCTGCCGACCAATTATTCCCGCGTCATCCTCGAAGTCGATCCGGCGGCGCAGACCGATCCCTCCACGTTCAACAACCTCTATGTGCCGGGGACGACCAAGGGCCAAGTGCCGCTCGCGGCCTTGACCCGGCCGTCGCGCAGCCACGCGGTCATGTGGGTGCATCACAGCGCGCAATTTCCGTCGGCGACCGTGTCGTTCGACGTCAAGCCCGGCGCCACCATCGCCGACGCGATCGCCGCCGTGCGTGCGGCCGAGGCGGAGGCCCATCTGCCGGACGAGGTCAAGGCCGAGTTCCGCGGCGAGGCGGCGGAGGCGGCCAAGACCGGCGGAACCCAGCTCGTGCTGTTCGCCGCCGCGATCCTCGCCGTCTATATCGTGCTGGGCATGCTGTACGAGAGCTATGCGCACCCGTTCACCATCCTGTCGACCCTGCCGTCGACCGTGTTCGGCGCGCTGCTGGCGCTGTGGGTGACCCACACGCAATTCACGCTGGTGACCTCGATCGCCTGTATCCTGCTGGTGGGCATGGTCATGAAGAACGCGATCATGATGGTGGACTTCGCGCTCGAGGCGGAGCGGCACGGCGGCCTCACGCCGGCGGCGGCGATCCGGCAGGCAGCCCTGATGCGGGTCCGGCCGATCACCATGACCATGCTGGTTGCGGTCTTGAGCGCGGTGCCGATCGCGGTCGGCACGGGACCCGGCTTCGAGCTGCGCCAGCCGCTCGGCATCGCCATCGTCGGCGGGTTGCTGGTGGCGCAGCTGTTCACGCTCTACACGACGCCCGTGGTCTATGTCGTCATCGCCGGATTGCCGAAGCGGCGAAGGCTGGCGAAACCGGCGGAAGCCGCGGCGTAGAGGATGGCGATGCGGATTCTGCTGCTGAACCCGAACACCTCCGCCGATCTGACCGACCGGCTGACCGGGCAGGCACACGGGTTCGCCCAGGCCGACACGAGTTTCATCGCCCGCACCGCCGCGTTCGGTGCCCGCCATATCGGCAGCCGCACCGCCTTCGCCATTGCCGGCCATGCCGCGGTCGATCTGGCCGCCCGCTGGTTCGCGGAGGCTGAGCCGCGGGCCGATGCTGCCATCCTCGCCTGTTTCGGCGATCCGGGGTTGGAGGCGCTCCGGGAAATCTGTCAGTTCCCCGTGATCGGCCTTGCCGACGCCGCGATCGAGGCTGCCTGCGCACACCACCGTCGCTTCGCCATCATCACCGGCGGGGCCGCGTGGGTGCCGATGCTGACGGAGCAGGTGGATCGCCTGGGCGTGCGCGAGCGCCTGACCTCGATCCGGACCTTGCCTGCGACCGGTCTCGCGATCGGTGACGAGCCGGAGCGGTTCCTGGACCCGCTGGCCGAGGCCGCGCGTGCCTGCGTCGAGACCGATGGCGCCGACGTGGTGATCCTGGGCGGCGCCGGCCTGGTCGGATTTCCGGCGCGGCTGGCATCCCGGCTACCGTTTCCGTTGATCGATTGCCTGGAGGTCGCGGTCCACCGGGCGGAGGTGCAGCAGCCAAGCACGACACCCGACTATGCCTTGGTCGAGACCGTCGGCCTTAGCCCGGCGCTCGAACGGCTGCTCGCCGGGGACCGGCAGATCATCCGGTCACGACCGTGACCGGATGTTCCTGCAGCGAAAACTCGATGCAATTGTTCCCCGGCCCACCTCGGTCGATCACGACGTAGTCCGCCAGCGTCAGCCCGGCCAAGGGCAGGTGCCACGTGCCGGTGTGGTAGTTCACGCCCTGCACCCCATCGCTGAGGAACGCCTCCAGCCGATCCAGATCCGGTTCCGGACCCGGCCTTGCCACCACGACCAGAAATCGGGCGCTCTGCCGCGGCACGAAGGCCTGGCTGCCGAGCGGGTGGCATTCCAGCAGCGGCAGCCGATAGGGCAGGCTGACCGCGACCCGATTGCGAAAGATGTTCAACAATGGCCGGCCCGTGCCGTCGATCTCGACGCGGGCGAGGTCGTTGAAACGATGGGTCGTGCCGCCGTTGATCGCGATCGGATCGGCCAGGCGGTCGTCGATCACGTCGCCGAAGGGGGCGAACCCGTCCCGGGTCAGGGGACGGGCGCGCAGCACCCGTTCCATCCCTAGAGGACGGTCTTCGCCGCCTCGTCGAGCGACTTGCCCAAGGCGGCCAGGATCAGGTCGATCTCGGCAGCTGTGGTGATCAGCGGCGGACAGAAGGCCAGCGCATCGCCCATGGCGCGCGTGATGACGCCGTTCTTCTGCATCAGGCCGTTCACCAGCATGCCGAGCTTGCCAGCCGGATCGAGCGCCTTCTTGGTCGTCTTGTCGGTGACCAGTTCGATCGCCGCAATCAGGCCGACGCCACGGACTTCGCCGATCAGCGGATGGTCCTTGAAGGCGCGCAGGCCCGACTGCAGGCGCTGGCCCATCTCGGCGGCATGGGCGACCAGCCCGCGTTCCTCGATGATCTTGATCGTCTCCAGCGCCACTGCGGCCGCGACCGGATGGCCGCCGGCGGTGAAGCCGTGACCCAGCGTGCCGATGCGGTTGCTCTCGTCGGCGATTGGTTCGAACACCTTGTTGTTCATCAGCAGGGCCGAGATCGGCAGGTACGAGGACGAGATCTGCTTCGACAGCACGATCATGTCCGGCTTCATGCCGAAGGTGGTGCTGCCGAACATGTTGCCGGTCCGGCCGAAGCCGCAGATGACCTCGTCGGCCACCAGGAGAATGTCGTACTTCTGCAGCACGGCCTGGATCTTCTGCCAATAGGTGCGGGGCGGCACCACGACGCCGCCGGCGCCCATCACCGGCTCGCCGAAGAAGGCGGCGATCGTGTCCGGCCCTTCGGCCAGGATCAGCGCCTCCAGCTCCTCGGCCAGCCGGGTCGCGAAATCCTCTTCGCTCTCGCCGGGCTTGCCTTCCTTGTAGTAATGCGGCGAGCCGGTGTGCAGCACATTGGCGATCGGCAGGTCGAACGAGCGGTGGTTGTTCGGCAGACCGGTCAGGCTGGCCGACGCGATGGTGACGCCGTGATAACCGCGCATCCGGCTGATCAGCTTCTTCTTCTGCGGCTGTCCCAGCGAATTCGACCGGTACCAGATCAACTTCATCGCCGTGTCGTTGGCCTCCGAGCCGGAATTGGTGAAGAACACCTTCGACATCGGCACCGGCGCCATCGTCACCAGCTTCTCGGCCAAGTCGATGACGGGTCCATGCGACTTGTGGGTGAAGGAGTGATAGTAGGGCAGCGTGCTCATCTGCTTGGTCGCGGCCGCGACCAGTCGGGGCTCGCTGAAGCCCAGCGCGACGCTCCACAGGCCGGACATCGCCTCGATATAGCGATTGCCGTGGTTGTCTTCGACATAGACGCCGTCGCCTTTGACGATGACCAGCGGCCCGGCGTCGGCATGCTTGCGGGCATCGGTATAGCCGTGCAGGTGATAGGCGATGTCGCGGGCTTCGGGCGAATTGGGCTGGGCGGTCACAGCTGGGAACTCCTTTTGGGCGGCGGGCTCAATAGCCGCGTTGCCGGTCGATTGCGCCGAACAAGGGCGTGCCGGCATCCTGCCGGGCGAGATTGGCGAGCAACTGGGTGACGACGACCGTCGGCCCGGTCCGGGTGGCAATGTGCGGCGTCACGATGATGCGCGGGTCGCGCCAGAACGGGTGATGCTCCGGCAGCGGCTCCTCCGTGAACGCGTCAAGCGTGGCGGCTCCCAGTTGGCCGTGATCCAGCGCCGCCAGCAAGTCCTGATCGATTAAATGTGCGCCGCGGCCGACATTAATCAGGTGTGCGCCGGCCGGCAGGCGGGCGAACAGGCGGGCGTTGAGGAAGCCCTTGGTGTCGTCGGTCAGCGGCAGCAGACAGACCAGACTGTCGGTGCGCGCCAAGAATTCGTCCAGCTGATCCGCGCCATGGAAACCGCGGACGCCGTCGGGCAGATCGGGCTTCGGGCTGCGGCTCCAGCCGGCGACGTCATAGCCGAGCATCCGCAGCGCCTTCGCGACCGCCGTGCCCAGCACGCCCAGGCCGGCGATGCCGACGCGGTGCAGCCGGGTCGGCACGATCGGGCTTTCTTGCCAGAGACCCTGGGCTCCGCGCGCCAAATACTGGTCGAAATTGCGATGGCGATATGCCACGGCCCAGACGACATAGGCGACCATGCCGCTCGCCATGTCCGGATCGATCACCCGGCAGATCGGTACATGCGACGGCACGCTCGGGTCGGCCATGATGTGATCGACGCCGGCCGCGATCGACTGCACCAGGCGCAGGCGCGGCAAGGTCCCGAACAAACCGACCGGCGCATGCCAGCACAGCACCGTGTCGGCATCCTCCGGCGCGCCCACCTCGGCATGGAGATGGATGTCGAGCTCCGGCGCCAGCTCGGCGAAGCTCGGCAGCAGATACGACATGTCGATCTGCGCGCTGGCGAGGATGATTTTCCGGCTCATGAGGCAGCCCGCTCCAGCCGCGGCACGGCGGCAATCAATTCGCGCGTATAGGCATGGCGCGGTTGGCCCAGCACCTGGGCGGCCTCGCCATATTCGACCAGTTCGCCCGCGCGCATGACCGCGACCCGGTCGCACATCTGGGCCGCCACGCGCAGGTCGTGGGTGATGAACAGCAGCGCCAGGTCGAACTTTTTCCGCACCTGGTCGAACAGATCCAGCACCTGGGCCTGGACCGAGACGTCGAGCGCCGAGACCGGCTCGTCCGCGACCAGCAGTTCCGGCTCCATGGCCAGCGCCCGGGCGATGCCGATGCGCTGGCGCTGGCCGCCGGAGAATTCATGGGGATAGCGCTCGAGCGCTTCCGGCCCGAGCCCGACCAGCGACAGCAGCTCTACGGCACGGTCACGGGCTTTGGATTTCGAAATCCCCTGCATGATCATGCCGGTCATGATCGCGGCCCCCACGCGATGGCGCGGGTTGAGCGAGGCATAGGGATCCTGGAACACCATCTGGATGCGGCCGCGATAGGGATTCAGCCCTTTATGGCCGAGCTTCGAGATGTCGGTGCCCTCGAACAGGATGCGGCCCGAACTGATCGGCGTCAGGCCGGTGACGGAGCGGCCGATGGTCGATTTGCCCGACCCGCTCTCGCCGACGATGCCCAGCGTCTCGCCCTTGCGGAGTGTGAGCGACACACCTTTAAGGGCAGCCACCTCGCGCCCGCCGGGCAGGCGATAAGTCTTCGTGACCTGATCCAGCTCCAGCAGCGGCTGGGGCGCCATGGCCGGCGCCCGGTCGCTGGCTTGGCCGTGCGGGATCGCCGCGATCAGCTTCTGGGTATAGGGATGGGTCGGTCGGTCCAGCACGTCCCGCGCCGGGCCGGTCTCGACCATGACGCCCTGTTGCATCACCGCGACCCGGTCGGCGACCTCGGCGACGACGCCGAAATCATGGGTGATGAACAGCAGCGCCATGCCGCGGCGCCTTTGCAGTTCGCGGATCAGTTTCAGGATCTGCGCCTGGGTGGTGACGTCGAGCGCGGTCGTGGGCTCGTCGGCGATCAGCAATGCCGGTTCGAGCGCCAAGGCCGCCGCGATCATCACGCGCTGGCGCTGGCCGCCGGACAGGCGAAACGGATAGCTGTCGATCAGGCGATGCGGATCGGGCAATCCCACATCGGCCAGATCCGCCAGCACCTTCTCCCGGCATGCCTTGCGGGTGATGTCGGTATGGCTGCGATAGACCTCGGCGATCTGGTCGCCGATGCGCATGATCGGGTTCAAGGCCGTCATCGGCTCCTGAAAGATCATGCCGATCCGGCGGCCGCGCAGGGTCTGCATCTGGGCCTCGGTGAGGTCGAGCAGCTCCTGCCCGTCGAAGCGGATACGGCCGGCCGTGGCCCGCACCTGCGGGCCGGGCAGCAGCCCCATGACCGCATTGGCGATCATGGATTTGCCGGAACCGCTTTCGCCGACGATGCACAGTGCCTCGCCGGCGTCGAGCGACAGGCTGACGCCCGAGACCGCGAGCGGCCGATCGCCGCCGGGCGGCAGGCAGATGTCGAGCCCGTCGATCTCAAGCACGGGATCAGCCTGCATTGCCGCGCCCTCCGCCCAGTCTCGTGTTCAACCCGTCGCTCAGGCCCTCGCCGACCAGATTGAGTGCCAGCACGGTCAAGAGGATGGCGAGGCCCGGGAACACGCTCATCCACCAGGCCTGGCGCAGCACCGTGCGCGCCGCACCGATCATGAAGCCCCAGCTCATCAGGTCCGGATCGCCCAGGCCCATGAAGCTGAGGCTCGATTCCAGCAGGATCGCGGTCGCGACCATCAGCGAGGCCATGACCACGATCGACGAGGCGGCATTGGGCAGCAGCTCGACGAAGATGATGCGCAGGTCCGACTGGCCGTCGAGCCGAGCGGCTTCGACGAAATCGCGCTGGCGCAGGGTCAGGAATTCGCCGCGCACCAGGCGGGCGACCGGCGGCCAGGACACGATGGCGATCGCGGCCACGATCGAGCCGACCGAGGGCTGGAAGATCGCGACCAGCACGATGGCGAGCGCGAAGCTGGGCACGGTCTGGAACAGCTCGGTAAAGCGCATCAGCGCCGCATCGACCCAGCCGCCGTAATAGCCCGCGACGGCGCCCAGCGTGACGCCCAGCAGCAGGGCGGCCACGGTCGAGACGAAGCCGATCATCAGCGAGACCCGGGCGCCATAGACCAGGCCGGTGCCGATGTCGCGGCCGAGCGTGTCGGTGCCGAACAGGCTCTGGGCCAGCTGGAACGGCGGCAGGAACGGCCGCTGCACCATGGCCCAGGGATCGCCGCTGTCGATGAACGGCGCGAACAGCGCCAGGCACAGCACGAAGGCCAGCACGACCAAGCCGACGAGCGCGCCCTTGTTGCGGCGGAAGCGGCGCCAGAAATCGCGCATCAGCGCAACTCGATCCGCGGATCGACGATCGTATAGATCATGTCGGTCAGCAGGTTGAACAGGACGACCATGGCGGCGGTGAACAGGAACACGCCCAACAGCAGGTTATAGTCGCGCTGCAGCAGCGCTTCGAACATCAGCCGGCCGATGCCGGGCCAGGCGAACACCGTCTCGGTCAGGATGGCGCCGCCGACCATCTGGCCGGCCTGGATGCCGGCCAAGGTGATGATCGGCAGTAGCGCGTTGCGCAGAATATGCACGCGCCAGATCCGGCCGCGCGGCACGCCCTTGGCGCGCGCGGTCTTGACGAAATCCATGCGCGAAACCTCCAGCATCGCCGTGCGCGTCATGCGGGCGTAGATCGCCATGTAGAACAGTGCCAGCGTCACCGCCGGCAGCACCAGATGCTGGGCGACATCGATGGCGTGGCCGAGCGGCGATAGCGGCTGGCCGACGGTCGCCATGCCGAAGCCGGGCAGCCAATCGAGCTTGATCGAAAAGATCAGCACGGCCATCAGCGCCACCCAGAACAGCGGCGTGGCATAGAAGATCAGGGCCACCGTCGTGACGATGCTGTCGGCCCAGGTGCCGACGCGGGCACTCGACCAGGCGCCGAGCGTGATGCCCAGGATCAGCGACAGCACGAAGGCGCTGCCGGTCAGCAGCAGGGTTGCCGGCACCCGCTCGGCGATCAGGTCGGCGACCGGGCGCTGCTGGCGATAGGACTGACCCAGGTCGAGCGTCACGACATGGCCGAGGTAGAGCCCCAGCTGCTCGATCATCGGCTTGTCCAGGCCGAACTGCTGGCGCAGCTGGGCCACGAACTTGGCGTCGCCCGCCCCGGCTTCGCCGGCCATGACCTGGGCCGGATCGCCGGGGGCGGCCCGGATCAGGAAGAAATTGACCACGACGATCAGCAACAGGGCGACCAGGCCCTGGGCCAAGCGCCGGGCGATAAACTTCGCCCGGTTCAAGACAAAGCAGGAAGGCTCATGCCTTCGTCACTTTGGCCCGCGCGAAGCCGTCGTTGAGGCCGATCGCCGAATTGACCAGGTTCGAGATGTTGGTGCGGTAGATCGTCGGGAATTGCAGTTCGATCAGCCAGGCGACCGGCACTTCTTCGACCAGGATCTTCTGCGCCTCGGCATAGATCTCGCGCCGGCGGACGGCATTGCCTTCCTTGGCGCCGCGTTCGAACAGCTCGTCGACCTTCGGGTTCGAATAGCCGGAGACATTGTTCCAGGGCGAGCCCTTCTGGATGTTCGCGGTCGTGTAGTTGCGCTGCACGCCCAGTGCCGGGTCGCCGTACTGGTAGAGGTAGGTGAAGGCCAGGTCGTAGTCCCAGTTGTTCAGCTTCTCGTTCCAGCCGGCGACGTCGGTCGCCTGCAGCTCGACCTTGATGCCGACCTCGGCCAGGTTCTGCCGCGCCATCTCGGCGAAGCGCTGCCAGGTCTCGCCATAGGGCAGCGGCAGCAGGCGCAGGGTCTCGCCCTTGTAGCCGGCCGCGGCCAGCAGCGCCTTCGCCTTGACCTTGTCGTGCGGATAGGGGGTGACCGCGTCGGTGTGGAAGCGGGTCGTGGTCGAGAACGGGCCGGTCGCGACCTTGCCGAAGCCGTACCAGGCGACGTTCTTCATCGCCTCGCGGTCGAGCGCGTACATGATCGCCTGGCGCACGCGCACGTCCGCCAGCGGGCCGTTGCGGTTGTTGATCCACATCCAGCAATGCGGCCCGAAGAATTCCCAGCCCTTGGTGGTGACCTCGGTCTTGGGCAGGGCCTTCAGGCGCTCGACGTCGAAATATTCGACCGTGCCGCCGGGCATCACGTCCATCTTGCCGGATTCATAGGCGGCGGCGCGCGAGGCGGCGTCGGGGATGACGTGGAAATAGATGCCGTCGATGCCGGGCAGGCCAGCCTCGTGATAGGCCTCGTTCTTGACCAGCGAGATATACGAGCCCTTGACCCATTCCTTGAACTTGAACGGGCCGGTGCCGATCGGCGTGTTGTTGGCCGGGTTGGTGCGATAGTCGGTGCCGTCATAGATATGCTTCGGCACGATCGGCATGGTGCCGACCTCGAACAGGCCGATGAACGGCCCGAACGGGTATTTCAGCTTGAACACGACGGTGTTCGGATCGGGGGCGGTGATGCTGTCGACCGCGACCAGCGAGGATCGCAGGCGGGCATGGACCTCGCGCAGCATCTTGTCGACACTGAACACCACGTCGTCGGCGCTGAACGGCTTGCCGTCGTGCCAGGTGACGCCGGGCTTGAGATTGAACGTATAGGTCAGCGTGTCTTCGCTGATGGTCCAGGCCGTCGCCAGTCCGGGCATCGGGTTGAGCTCGGCGTCGTAGCGCAGCAGCCCCTCGTAGATATTGCCGGCGACCAGCTGGGTCGGGCCGTTCTGGATGAGTGCCACCATCAGGCCCGGCGGCTCCGGGTTGATCGCGACATTCAGCACGCCGTTGGTCACGCCCTGCGCGAACGCGGTCCAGGGTTGGCCCGCGGCGATCAGACCGGTCGTGGCCGAGGCAATCTTGATGAAGTCACGACGCTGCATGATACCCCCTGTTGATGGGCCGGTCGGTTTTTGGGTGTTTTCGGCGCCGTGCGGCCTTGCTGGCCGCTTGCGGCTAGTCTCTGTAGGAGCCGGGAACCGGCGGCTCCAGATAGCGCAGCAGGGCCGCCCATTCGCGCTCGATATGGCCGGTGCGGCGGTTGCTGTCGCCGCCCTCGTACTGGCGTGCGGTCAGCTGGGCGACCTCTTCCGGCACGGGGTTGATCGCCTGGCCGGTCGACTGGATCGTGATCTGGGCGCGGCAGGAGCGCTCCAGATTGTTCATCAGGATGAACGCCTCCGCGATCGAGGCGCCGGCGGTGAGCAGGCCGTGGTTGCGCAGGATCATGACCTTGGACTGGCCCAGATCCTGGATCAGGCGCGAGCGTTCGTCGAGGTTGAGCGCGATACCTTCATAGTCGTGGTAGGCGATGCGGTCGTGGAACTGCAGGCTCCACTGGTTGCACGGCTGCAACCCATCCTTCAGCGACGAGACCGCGACACCGGCATAGGTGTGGGTATGCAGTACGCAGGCGGCGTCGTGCCGCGCGCTATGCACCGCGCTGTGGATGGTGAAGCCGGCCGGATTGATGTCGTAGTCCGTGTCGTCGATGATCTTGCCGTCCAGGTCGACCTTGACCAGGGACGAGGCCGTGATCTCCCGGAACAGCATGCCGTATGGATTGATCAGAAAATGGCCATCGCTGTCCGGCACGCGGGCGGAGATGTGGGTGTAGATGATGTCGTCCATGCCGAAATGGGCGACCAGCCGATAGCAGGCGGCCAGATCCTGGCGGACCGACCATTCGGCAGCGGACATGCGGGCGGGCTTGGGCATGGCGTCACACTTCCCCGGATCATCTCTTCGGCGCTCATACGATCATGCGGCGCCACGAACGTCAACTGTCGACAGCTGACAGTCGACGGCATATGGTCGGCATAAACGCGCCAGAGAGTATGGCAACCGTTGCACGAGGAATGCCAGCCACCATGACCCTGTCCGCAAAACCGTTCGTGCCGGTCGAGGTGCCGGACCTGGTCGATGTGATCGAGGCGGAACTGACGCGCGCGATCGTCGAGGGCCGGCTCGGCCCCGGCGCGCGGGTGGTCGAGGCGGAGACGGCGCGGCAGATGGGCGTCAGCCGCGCGCCGGTACGCGAGGCGGCGCGGCGCATGGAGCGCCAGGGCCTGCTGGTCGCCAAACCGCGCCATGGCTTTTTCGTGCGCGCGATCACGGTCAAGGAGATCGACGATCTCTACAGCGTCCGCCTGGCGCTGGAGGAAACCGCCGTCGCCGGCGCCTGCGGGCGGGCGGATCCGGCCGGCATCGCGCGGCTGCAGGCGCAGATCGACCTGATGTGCGCCGAGACGCTCAGCCTCACCGCGCCGCAGCGCATCCAGCTCGACCTGCAATTCCACCTGATGCTGTGCGAGCTGTCGGGCAACGAGCGGCTGCTGCGCCTGTTCGCCACGATCGAGACCGAAGTACGCATGATCATCGCCCTGCTCGACAACCACTATCAGGACCCGATGTTCGTGGCCAAGGCGCACCAGCCGATCCTGGATGCGATCGTCGCCCGGGACGAGGCGGCCGCGCGCGCCCAGATGCGCCTGCACATCACGTCGGCCTGGCAGCATGTCCGCGACCTGTTCACCAGCCAGCATCCCCAATCGGTCGAGAGCCCGTCATGAAGATCGCCTATAGCGAACGCCATCAGCTGCACGATCCGCAATTCTTCCTGGTGCGCGGCCAGCCGCAGCGCAGTGCCGAGCAGCCGGAGCGGGCGACCCGCCTGCTGGCGGCGCTCGACCGGCGCGGCGCCGATATTCACGAGCCGACCGACTTCGGCCCCGGCCCGCGTGCCGCGATCCATACGCCGGCCTATCTGGATTTTCTGGAAGGTGCCCATGCCGGCTGGCAGGCGCTCGGCAATGCCTCGGCCGAGGTGCTGCCCAACATGCATCCGCTGCCGGGCCAGCCGATCACGTACCCGGAGGGCATCGTCGGCCGCGCCGGCTATCACATGGCCGACACCGCCTGTCCGATCGGCGCCGGCACCTGGGACGCCGCCGTGCAGGCGGCCCATACCGCGACCCAGGCGGCGCAATGGGTGATGGATGGCGAGCGCGCGGCCTATGCGCTGTGCCGTCCGCCCGGCCATCACGCCTATGCCGATCGTGCCGGTGGCTTCTGCTTCCTCAACAATTCGGCGATCGCGGCGGAATTCCTGCGCGCGCGCCATGCCCGTGTCGCGATCCTGGATATCGACGTGCATCACGGCAACGGCACCCAGGGCATCTTCTACTATCGCCGCGACGTGCTGACCGTCTCGCTCCATGCCGATCCGCGCGCTTTCTATCCGTTCTTCGTGGGGTATGGCCATGAGCGCGGCGAGGGTGATGGGCTGGGCTATAATCTGAACGTGCCGCTGCCCTACGGCACCGGCGATGCGGATTACATCGCGGCCTTGCGCCCCGCCCTCCGGCAGATCGCGGCGTTCGCGCCCGGTGCGCTCGTCGTGGCGTTGGGCCTGGATGCCTACGAGGGCGATCCGCTCAAAGGGCTCGCCATTACCACGCCCGGCTTCGCCGCGATTGGTGCCGAGATCGCGCGCCTGGGCCTGCCGACCGTGTTCGTGCAGGAAGGCGGCTACCTGTCGGCGGAGCTCGGCCAGAATCTGGTCAGCGCGCTCGATGGCTTCGAGGGGGCGGTCTGATGCCGGACCAGGCCGCGACCGACCGGATCCTCGCCGCCGTCGATGCCGCCTTCGACGCGCAGATCGCCTTCACCCAGGATCTGGTCCGCTTCCCGTCGCTGCGCGGGGTCGAGCATACGGCGCAGGATTTCATGCATGACGCGATGCGGGCGCGCGGCCTCGCGATGGATCGCTGGACCATCGACATCGACGCGATCAAGCATCATCCGGGCTTCTCGCCGGTCTCAGTCAGCTACGAGAACGCGGTCAATGTCGTGGGCACCTATCGTCCGCCTGTGCAGACCGGCCGCTCGCTGATCCTGAACGGCCATATCGACGTGGTGCCGACCGGACCGCTGAAGGACTGGACCACGCCGCCGTTCGAGCCGCGCATCGCCGACGGCTGGATGTACGGCCGCGGTTCGGCCGACATGAAGGCGGGCCTGGCCGCCAACCTGTTCGCCTTCGACGCGATCCGGGCGGCGGGCTTTTCGCCGGCGGCGCCAATCTATTTCCAGTCGGTGGTCGAAGAGGAATGCACCGGCAACGGTGCGCTCGCCTGCCTGGCGCGCGGCTACAAGGCCGACGCCGCGATCATTCCGGAGCCGGAGGACGATAAGCTGGTCCGCGCCAACACCGGCGTGCTGTGGTTCAAGGTCACGGTCGAAGGCCGGCCGACCCATACCCGCGTGATGGGCGAGGGCGCCAATGCCATCGACGCCGCCTACCGGGTTATCGGCGCGCTGCGCGAGCTTGAGGCGCGCTGGAACGCCGTCCATGGCGACCATCGCTATTTCGAGGATCTGGAGCACCCGATCAACCTCAATATCGGCCGGATCGAGGGCGGCGACTGGGCGTCGAGCGTGCCGGCCTGGTGCAGTTTCGAAGCGCGCATAGCGATCTATCCGGGTGTCGCCGCCAAGGACGCGGCCGAGGAGATCCATGCCTGCATCCGGCAGGCGGCCCACAGCGATGCCTTCCTGCGCAACCGGCCGCCGGAGGTGCTGTTCCACGGCTTCTTCGCCGAAGGCTATGTGCTGCCGGAGGGGACCGAGGCCGAGGCCGTGCTCGCCCGTTCCTTCGCCGCGATCCACAACCGCGCGCTCGAAAGCTTCGTGACGCCCGGCTACCTCGATGCCCGCGTGTTCATGCTCTATGCCGATACGCCCTGCCTGGTCTATGGCCCGCTGTCCGAGGACATCCATGGTTATGACGAGCGGGTCAATCTCGACTCGGTCCGGCGCGTGACCAAGACGCTGGCGCTGTTCATCGCCGACTGGTGCGGGCTGGTTCCGGCGGGATAGACGATGGATTGATCATCTGCCGCCGATCCCGTATTCCCGACGGCATGGGAATATGAGGGCGACGGCGCATGGTCGATTTGCAGCCGAACGAGCGTCAATGGCTGGATGCGGCCGTCGCGGCCCATCGGGCCGGTCGGCTCGACGAGGCGCGCGCCGGCTACGAACGGATCCTGGCGCGCATGCCGGCCCAAGTCGATTGCCTGCATCTGCTGGGCGTGCTTGCCGGGCAGGGCGGTGAGCAGACGCGCGGGCTAGAGCTGCTGCATCAGGCCTGGCATCGCGCCCCCGACCGGCTGGATATCCTGGCCAATCTGGCCGAGGCGCTACGCGTCGCCGGCCGTCACGCCGAAGCGCTGACCCTGCTGGACGCGGCACCCAAGGCGCCCCTGACGCTGGCGGCCCGCTGCCGGATCCTGGGCGATCTCGGCCGTCAGGACGATCTGGCCGCGGCCGCCAGCGAGTGGGAGCGGCACGATCCGCGGGCGCCGCAGGCACCGCAATTGGCCGGCGAGGCGCTCTACCGCCTGGGCCGGATCGAACAGGCGACGGCGGCCTTCGCCCGAGCCGTGGCCTTGGCGCCGAACGATGCTGCCCTCGTCTATAACCATGCGATCGGCCTGCATCAGCTGGGGCGCCTGGCCGACGCGATCGCGGAGTATCGTCGGGCGGCGATCCTCGATCCCCGCCATGCCGGCGTCCGCCACGGCCTGGCCCTGGCGCTTGCCAGCCTGGACGACGGCGAGGGCGCGATCGTCAATTATTGCGAGGCGATCCGGCTCGATCCGGCCGATGTGCCGAGCTACGTCGGTCTCGGCATCGCCCTGCAGAAGGCCAAGCGCTTCGCCGAGGCGCAGGAGGCGTTCGAGCGCGGGCTGGCGCTGGCGCCGGACGATCCGCTGGTGCTCAGCAACCTCATCCATCTGAAGCAATATGCCTGCGACTGGTCGGACCTCGCGGCACTGGAACAGCGCCTGCTCGGCACGTTCGAGCAGGCCGGCCGCAACATCTCGCCCTTCACGCTGCTCAGCCTGCCCTCGACGCGGGCCCAGCAGCTGGTCGCGGCGCGGCGGGCGAGCGACGCCGTCGCCGCCCGGGTGTCACCGCTGCCGCGCCAGGCGCGGGCACCGCTCGCCGGGCGGCGCCTGCGCCTGGGGTATCTGTCGGCCGATTTCCATATGCATGCGACCGCCTGCCTGATGGCCGAGCTGTTCGAGGCGCACGATACCGACCGGTTCGAGCTGTTCGCCTATTCCTACGGGCCGGACGACGGCAGCCCGATGCGCCGGCGGCTGGTCCAGGCGTTCGAGCATTTCGTCGATCTGGCGGCGGTCGACCATCGTGCCGCGGCGCTGCGCATCGAGGCCGATCGGATCGATGTGCTGATCGACCTCAAGGGCCATACGACCGACAGTCGGCTCAGCATCCTCGCGGCCCGGCCGGCACCGCTGCAGCTGACCTGGCTGGGCTATCCCGGCACCAGCGGCGCGTCCTTCATCGATTTCGTCATCGCAGATGAGGTTGTGCTGCCGCCGGCGCATGAGCCCGATTATAGCGAGCGCGTGCTGCGGCTGCCCGGCTGCTACCAGCCGAACGACGGCAAGCGGGCGGTTTCGCCGGTCACGCCGACCCGTGCCGCCTGCGGATTGCCCGATTACGGTTTCGTGTTCTGCTGTTTCAACAATAGCTTCAAGTTTCGCCTAGAATTATTCGAAGTCTGGTTGGCATTGCTTGCCGAAGTCCCGGGCAGCGTTCTGTGGCTGCTCGACGGCAACCCGACCGCGACTGCGAATCTGCGGGCTTTCGCCCGTCGTCGCGGCATTGATGCGGATCGAATTGTGTTCGCGCCGAGATTGTCGTTGCCGGAGCATCTGGCCCGGCATCGTCTGGCCGATCTGTTCCTCGACACCGAGCCCTACAATGCCCATACGACGGCGAGCGACGCGCTCTGGATGGGCTTGCCAGTGTTGACGATTGCTGGAGACAGCTTCGCCGGCCGCGTTGCAGCCAGCCTGTTGACGGCACTTGGCCTGCTCGAATTAATTGTAGAATCGATCAACGACTATCGCGATACCGCGCTCCGGCTGGCGCGGAATCCCGACGCACTGAACACGCTTCGCGCACAACTTATCGATGCGCGTGATCGCTCCGGGGTCTTCGACGGGCGGGCGTTCGCCGGCCGGCTCGAACACGCCCTGTCGGTGTTGGTAATGGCCGCCGACGCGGCGCAATACTGACAATCTCAGCGCGAAGTATTTCCTCCGATTTTTCATTCAAAGGTGGTGCGTTTCAACAAAACGTATCCCAATACCGTAATTTTTACATGTTTTGTACAAGATTTAATCGGCCTTTACACGAAATTTCCGGAAAACTCTTTGAAAACTCGCGCCAAAACTCTATGATTTAGATCAGCCGTTTAAAGGCGCTGGGGCAGCGACCACCGAGAATGCAAAGCACATTGTCTAAATCAGCTGCTGCTAATGCTGCTTTTGGCGCGCGCCGTTTCCGCGTGGCGCTGTTTTCGACCGTTGCTTTGCTCCCCGGCGTGGCCCTGGCTGGTCAGGCTCATCAGCCGCCGCCGCTGCCGACCGGCGGTTCGTTCCAGACCGGTACCGGTTCCCTTTCGGCGACGGCCAATAGCCTGACGGTCAAGCAGACCAGCCAGCGCGCCATCATCAATTTCAATCAGTTCTCGGTCGGCAAGGGCAACGCCGTCTCGTTCCAGAACGGTGCCGGCGCCACGCTCGCCCGCGTGACCGGCGGCAGCCTGACGCAGATCCTCGGCAATCTCAAAGCGACCGGCACGCTGTTCCTGATCAATCCGGCCGGCGTGGTCGTCGATTCGAGCGGTGTCGTCGTCACCAACGGCACCTTCGTCGCCTCGACCCATGACGTCGTCGACAGCGCCTTCACGGCGGGCGGCACCCTGCTGTTCAAAGGCGATTCGACCGCCGCGGTGACGAACAACGGTTCGATCACGTCTGCGAACGGCAGCGTGTTCCTGATCGCCCGGTCGGTCACCAACAACGGCGTCATCACGGCCAGCCAGGGCACGGTCGGGCTCGAGGCCGGCGACGCGGTGCTGCTGCAGGACAGCGGTGAGGGCGATCATGTCTTCATTCAGGCCTCCGACGACGGCCATACCGGCGACGCCACCAACGCTGGCGCCATCACCGCCGCCCAGGCGGAACTTCAGGCCAATGGCGGCAACGTCTATGCGCTGGCGGTCAACGGCGGCGGCACGATCCGCGCGACCGGGACCGAGGTGCGCGACGGCCATGTCTGGCTGTCCGCCACCGGCACGGCCGCGGCGCCGGCCCAGGTCGTCGCCAACGGCACCATCACCGCACAGAACGCCGACGGCTCAGGCGGCACGATCTCGATCAAGGCGGTCGGTCCCACCACGGCGGGCCAACCGCTCGCCTCGGTTCAGGTCGGCGGCAAGATCGACGCCAGCGGCACCACGGGCGGCGCCATCACCGTCACCGGCCCACAGATCGGCCTGGTCACGGGTGCGGCACTCACCGTCAGCGGGACCAAGGGCGGCGGCACGATCCTGGTGGGTGGAGACCTTCACGGCGGCCAGGGCACGACCCGGTTCAGCAAGACCGCCCTGACCAACGCCCAACTCGTCACCGTCGAGCAGGGCGTGACGCTGGCGGCCGATGCGACCAAATCCGGTTCGGGCGGCAATGTCGTCGTCTGGTCCGACCAGCAGACGAATTTCGCCGGCCAGATTTCCGCGCAAGGGGCCGGCACGGGTGCCGGCGGCTTTGCCGAGGTCTCGGGCAAGGGCGTGCTGAACTTCACCGGCGGGGTCAATCTCCTGTCGGCTTCCGGCGCTGCTGGCACGTTGCTGCTCGATCCGACCGACGTGACGATTTCGACCAGTGCCACGACGACCGGTTTCAACTCCGCATCCGGGACCTATTCGAGTTCCAACAACGCGACGACGAGCAACCTCAACGTCACCAATCTGCTGACCTTGCTCGGGACGACCAACGTCATCGTGACCACGAGCTCGAGCGGCTCGGGCCCGAACGGCGGCAGCATCGATGTCCAGAACTCGATCGCCTATACCGGATCGACGGCCCGCAGCCTGACGCTGACGGCCAATACCTCGATCACGCTCGAGACCGGCGTCTCGATCAGCAGCAGCAATGCGGCCCTCGCCGTCACGCTCAATTCGAACGCGGTGAATGGCGGCGCCGGCTCGGTGCAGCTGATGTCCGGTTCGTCGATCTCGTCCGACGGCGGCAATATCCAGCTCGGCAGCGCCACCTATGGCGCCATCGGCACGTCGGCCGGCACGACCTACAATCGCGGCGTCTATATGATCGGTGCCTCGATCAATGCCGGCACCGGCAATATCACCATCGCCGGCACGGGCCTCAACACCGGCAGCACCAGCAACGGCGTCGAGATCAACAGCAGCACGCTGCAGACCAGCGGCGGCACGATCAGCATCACCGGGACGGGCGGGGCCGCGTCGAGCGACGGCGTGGTGCTGGCCAACGGCACGGTCATCAAGGCCGGTACGGGCGCCATCTCGATCACGGGCGTTGGCGGCAGCGGCGGCTACGGCATCTATGGCGACACCAGCACCGGCACGGTGACGCTGGGTGCCACGGGCGACAGCGCGCCGGTCACCCTCATCGCCAATACGATGGACCTGGCCGCCTCGGCCAATTTCGCCTTCGCGGTCAAGACGACCGGCACGGCCACGGTCACGACCGATACGGCGGGTGCCGCGATCAATGTCGGCACGGCGGCCGACACCGCGGCGCTGGAACTGCCCGAGACCGTCCTGGCCGACTTCGCCGTCGGGACCCTGCAGCTCGGCACCAATGGCAGCAGCGGCTCGGGTGCGCTCACCGTCACCAACCCGGTGAACGCGTCGGGCGCCGGCACGCTGACGCTCGAAGGCCATGGGGCGATCGGCGAAAGTGCCGGCGCCACGCTGACCGCCGGCATTCTCTCGGTCCATGGCGACAGCACGGTGTCGCTGGCGCCGACCGGATCCAACGCGATCGCGGCCCTGGGCGCGGTCACCGCCACCAGCGGCTTCACGCTCACCGATACCGGCGCGCTGTCGATCGGCGGCGCCGTCAGCGGCTCCAAGGTCTCGATCGAGACGACCGGCGGCACCCTGACCCTGGCCAGCGGCGGCAGCGTCGCCGGCACGGCCGCGGGCTATTCCGTGACGCTCGCCACCGACGGCGCGTTCACCAATGCAGCCGGCGCCGGTGCGGTGACGACCGGCAGCGGCAACTTCCTGATCTATTCGGCCGATCCGCGCAACGATACCCAGGATGGGCTGGCCGGTACCAATATCTATGGCCAGACCTATACGGCCACGCCCGGAACCTACAGCGTCGCCGGCAATCTCTATCTCCATACGGTCGTCCCGACGCTGACGCTGTCGGCCACCAGCACGATCACCTATGGCAACGCGGCGCCGACGCTCGCGCAAAGCTTCACCGGCCTGATCGCGGGCGATCTGGTCGCAACCGCCACGTCTGGCACCGCAGTGCTGTCGACGACCGTGACCAGCACGACCAATGTCGGCACCTATTCGGTCTCGGTCGGGCTCGGCACCGTCACCTCGCCGACCGGCTATGCGCTGACCGTCGCCGCCGGCAGCGTGACCGTGACGCAGCGGCCGCTGACGCTCACCGTGTCCGGCGCCTCCCGCGTCTATGGCGCCATCAATCCGACATTCGGTTATGCGATCACGGGCCTGGTCAACGGCGATCTGTTCCTGCAGTCGCCCAGTTTCAGCACGACCACCGGCACGACCACATCGGTCGGCACCTATACCAATGATATCGTTGCCACCGCCGGCAGTGCTGGTGCGAACTATACGATCGCGAGCTATGTCGCCGGCACGATGACGGTGACCCAGGCGCCGCTCAGCGTCATGGCCGACAATTTCGTCCGCACCTATGGCCTGAGCAATCCGACCTTTACCGCGACGGTCGTCGGTGCCACCGGTGGCGACAGCTCGGCGCTGCTGGTATCGGAACTGGGCCTGACTTCGGCCGCGACGACGGCCAGCTCTGTCAACACCTACGCGATCACCGCGGGCAGCACCACGACCGGACGCCTGGCGAACTATACCGTCAGCGTTGTCCCGGGCGTCCTGACCGTGACCCAGGCGGCCCTGACCGTCCTCGCCGCCACCACCACGCGGTCCTACGGCGACAGCAACCCGACGCTCGGCGCCACGCTCACCGGCCTGACCGGCGCCGACCAGTCGTCGACCATCATCGGCTTGCTGAACCTGTCGACGTCGGCGACGACGGCGTCGCCGGTCGGTTTCTATTCGATCGTCGCCGGCAACACGACGCTCACCAACTACACGGTCAATTTCACCGGCGCACAGCTGGTCGTGACCGCGCGGCCGCTGACCCTGGTGGCCGGCAGCTATTCCCGGACCTACGGCGCCGCCGACCCGACGCTGACCTATAGCGAGACCGGCCTGGTCAATGGCGACACGCTGCTGGTGCAGCCGACGCTGACCCTGACCTCGACCCTGCTGCCGTCGAGCGGGGTTGCGACCTACACCGGCGCGGTCGGCATCAGCGGCGCCATCGCCAACCATAATTACGCGGTGACCTATCAGACCGGCAACGTCACGGTCGTGCCGGCGGCGCTGACGGTTACGGCCAACAGCGTCACGCAATTCTACGGCTCGTCGACGGGCGCGCTGACGGCGGCCTTCAACGGCGTCACCGGCGGCGACAGCACGTCGGCGCTGACGGCGGCGCTGGGGCTCGTCTCGAACGTCACGACCACCAGCAACGTCGCCAGCACCTACAGCATCACCGCCACCTCGACCACCGGCGGCGTGCTGAACAACTATAGCGTCAGCTTCACGGCCGGGGCGCTGACCGTGACGCGGGCGCCGCTCGCGGTGACGGTCAATGCGCTGACCCAGGTCTATGGCACCGGCGTGCCGACCCTGTCGGCGACGATCGTGGGAGCCACCGGCGCCAATAGCAGCAGCTCGCTGCTGACGGCCCTGGCGCTGAGCGCGTCCAGCGTCACTTCGGCGACGACGGTCGGCACCTATGCCATCACCGTCGGCAACACCACGACCGGCGTGTTCACCAATTATACGGTGACGCTGACCAACGCCTCGGTCGTCGTGTCGCAACGGCCGATCACGCTGACGGCGGACGGCTTCAGCCGGGTCTATGGCGGCAGCGATCCCAGCTACGCTTACGTCGCCAGCAACTTCCTCGGCGGCGATACGCTGATCAGCCAGCCGACCCTGGTGGCGGTCACGACGACCAGCTCGAACGTCGGCACCTATGCCGGCGCGCTGCATATTTCGGGCGGTTCGGTCGGCTCGAACTACACGATCAGCTCCTATGTCGCGGCCGGCGTGACGATCACGCCTGCGGCGCTGACCGTGAATGTCGTGAACGCCAGCCGCTTCTACGGCGCCATCAACCCGAGCTTCACGGCCGGCCTGGTCGGCGTCACCGGCGGCGACACCTCGACGACGCTGCTGGGCGAGTTGGCGCTGACCTCGGTCGCCACGGCCAGCAGTGCGTCCACGACCTATTCGATCACGCCGACCAGCCTGACGGTCGGGCAGCTCAGCAACTATACCATCACGGTCAATGCCGGCATCCTGACCGTCGCCGGCGCGGCGCTGACGGTTTCGATCGACGCCAAATCCCGGCTCTATGGTGCGGCGGATCCGTCCTTCACCGCCTCGGTCCAGGGTGTCACCGGCGGCGACAGCGTGGCGTCCCTGTTGGCCGCCCTCAGCCTGACCGCCAACACCTCGACGGTGACCTCCGTCGGCACCTACGCCATCGCCCCGCCGTCGCTCAGCAACGGCCCGCTGGCGAACTACGCGGTGACGGTCAACAGTGCGAACCTGACCATCACGCCGGCGCCGCTGACCATCGTGCTGGCCAGCGCCACGCGCTTCTATGGCGACAGCCTGATCTCCTACGCAGCCGCGATGACCGGCGTCACCGGCGCCGACACCTCGGCCGGCCTGCTCACCAATCTGCAGCTGTCCTCGATCGCGATTTCCAGTTCGGCGACCGGCGTCTATCAGATCTTCACCGGCAGCCTCGCCAACGGCCAGCTCGCCAACTACCTGGTCAATTACACCGGCAATCTGCTGACGGTGACGCCGCGGCCGCTGACGATCATCGCCGGCGACGCCTCGCGGATCTACGGCGGCACCGATCCCGCCTACACTTTCACCGTCGCCAATATCGCCAGCTTCGATACCCAGGCGACGGCCCTGTTGGCCAACCCCGGCCTGTCCGCGACGGTCACGACCAGTACCAACGTCGGCACCTACGCGATCACCGCGACCGGCGGCATCGCCAGCGCCAACTATACGATCACCAGCTACGTCGCCGGCAATCTGACGGTGCAGCAGGCGCCGCTGACGGTGTTCATCGACAGCAAGAACGTCATCTACAATACGGCCATCCCCGGGCTGACCGCGACCTTCTCCGGCAATGTCGAGTCGGCCTCGACGCTGACGGCGGCGCTGGCGCTCTCGACCACCGCCGTCAGCGGCTCGAACGTCGGCACCTATGGCATCACGCCCGGCACGACCTCGGCGCCGATCTTCAGCAACTACATCGTGTCGGTCGTCCCGGGCTTTATCTATGTGATCCCGCAGACGATCACCATCAGCGGAACCTGGGGCACGTCGGGCTCGAACACGCCGTCGCTGGTGGTGGGCGTCGCCGACGTTACGCGCGCTTATGGTTCGCCCAATCCGGCGTCGTTCTCGGCGACGATCACCGGTGTCCCCGGAACCGATACGTCCGTCAATATCCTGGGCCACCTGTCGCTGACGACGACGGCTACGACCAGTTCGAACGTCGGCATCTATTCGATCTATTCGGCCGCGAATTTCGCGACCGACAGCGTGCTGCAGAACTACGCGATCGATTTCACCTCCGGCTCGCTGACGGTGACGCCGCTGGCGGTGACGGTCACGGCCAATTCGCTGAGCCGCGTCTATGGATCGGTCAAATTCTCGAGCTTCGGCTATTCGGTAACCGGCACGATCAACGGCGACACGCTGCTGAACGCGCCGGCCTTCAGCATCACCAACACCACCATCTCCTCGACGCCGGTCGGTACGGTGACGGGTGCGGTCCAACTGTCGGGCGGCGGCGGCGGCAATTATACCATCGTCAGCTACGTCCCGGGCAATCTGGTGATCACCCAGGCGCCGCTGACGGTCCAGGTCAGCCCGCAAAGCCGGTATTACGGCGGCGCCAACCCGTCGTTTACCGCGTTGCTGGTGGGTGTCACCGGCGGCGACAGCACATCGGCGCTGTGGACCGACCTCGGCCTGACGACCACGGCCGTATCCACCAGCAATGTCGGCGTCTATGCCATCACCGACACCAGCCTGGTCGCGAACGGCCTCGCCAATTACGCCGTCACGTTCAACGGTGCCAATCTGACCGTCAAGGCGGCGCCGCTGACGCTGGATATCGGCTCGGCGACGACGACCTATGGGGCGCCGACCCCGTCCTATTCCACGGTCCTGATCGGGACGACCGGCGGCGATCAGGACACCACGCTGCTGAGCGCTCTCGGTGTCGTGACCTCGGAAACCTCGACCTCGGGCGTCGGCGTCTATTTCATCACGCCGACCGCGATCACCGGCGGCGCGCTCAACAATTACGTCCTCACCATCAACAGCGGCCAGATCACGGTCGATGCCCGCACGCTGACGGTCACGGTCTCGAACGCCAGCCGGGTCTACGGCGCGAACGATCCCTCGTTCTCGTTCGGCACCAGCGGCTTCGTCAACGGCGATGGACTGTCGACCCAGCCGACGCTGAGCGCATCGACCACGACCAACGCCAACGTCGGGACCTATACCGGCGACATCGTCGCGACCGGCGCCTATGCCGGCGCCAATTATTCGATCGCCTATGTGCCGGGCACGCTGACCATCACCCAGGCGGCGCTGTCGGTCACGGCCAACAGCTACACGCGCTTCTACGGCGATACCAACCCCAGCTTCGGCGCCCAGTTCACCGGCATCACCGGCGCCGACACGATTGCGTCCTTGACCTCGGCCCTGGGGCTCACGACCACGGCGGGCACCACCACCGGCATCGGTACGGCGGCGATCACGGCCGCCGGCCTGCTGTCGAACTACACCGTCACTTTTACAGCCGGCGTTCTGTCGATCACGCCGCGGCCGCTGACCATTACGGCCGGCGACGCGAGCCACGTCTACGGCTCGCCGCTGCCGTCCCTGACCTATACGGATACGGGCCTGGTCAACGGCGACACGCTGACGGTTCTGCCGACCCTGTCCGCCACGCACTCGTCCTCGGCGAACGCCGGCGTCTATGTCGGCGACATCATCGCGTCGGGCGCGTCCGCCGGCACCAATTATACCGTTCCGACCTATATCGCCGGCGCCATGACGGTGACGCAGGCGTCGCTGACCGTCACGATCGACTCGACCAGCCGCCTGTTCGGCGCGGTCAACCCGACCTTCACGGCAAGCCTGAACGGCCTGGTGAACAGCGATACGGCCGGCACGCTGACCACGGCATTGGCGCTGGGCTCGACCGCGGGAACCTCGTCCAACGTCGCCAGCTATGCCATCACCGCCGGCGGCACGCTCGCCAACTACAGCCTGACGGTCGTTCCGGGCACGCTCACGGTCAATCCGGCGCCGCTGGTCCTGACCGAGGTCGGACAGACCCTGGTCTATGGCAATGTCGTCCTGCCGATCGGCGGCTCGGTCAGCGGCGTCACCGGCGGCAACACTTCCTCGCAGCTCTTGTCCCTGCTGGCGCTTTCGACCACGGCCGACGACAATTCCGGGGTCGGCACCTACGGTATTCTGACCGCCAGCCCGACGCTCGCGGGCCTGTCGAACTACACGATCAGCATCAATTCGGCGAATGTGGTGATCACGCCCGCCGCGCTGACCATCGATGTCGACAACAAGACCCGGCTGTTCGGCGGCACCAATCCGGTGTTCACCGCCGGCTTTACCGGCGTCGCCGGCAACGATACGCCGACGGGCCTGCTGAGCGACCTGGCGCTGACCGCCGCGGTCGTCAGCTCGACCGGCGTCGGCACCTACGCGATCGACAGCAACACCATCTCGGCCGGCCAGCTCGCCAACTACACCATCACCATCCACACGGGCATCCTGTCGATCACGCCGGCCTTGCTGACGGTCGCGGTCAATCCGGCGACGCGCCTCTACGGCGCGCTCAATCCGTCGCTGACCGCGACGGTGACGGGCGCGACCGGCGGCGACAGCAACGCCACGGTCGCGGCCTCGCTGTCGCTGACCACGTCGGCGACGACGGTCTCGCCGGTCGGCAACTACGCCATCCTGTCGACCAACCTCACCGGCGGCGCGCTCGCCAATTACTCGATCTTCTTCGCCGGCAACAGCCTGAGCGTGACGCCGGCGCCGCTGACGGTGGCCGGCCTCAGCTATTCGCGCGCCTATGGCGCGGTCGACCCCACGTTCGGGGCCACCATCACCGGCGCCACCGCGAACGACAGCACCGCCACCATGCTGACGGCGCTGCTGCTGTCGGCCGGCACGACCTCGAACAGTTCGGTCGGAACCTATTCCATCACGGCCGGCCAGACCCAGGCCGGCATCTTCTCCAACTACACGGTCACCTTCACGCCGGGTCATCTGACGATCATCCCGGCCGTGCTGAACATCATCGGCAACAACGCGACGCGCCTTTATGGCAGCGCCGACCCGTCGTTCACGGCGAGCCTGTCCGGCGTGGCCGGCGGCGATCTGTCGGCGGCGCTGCTGTCCTCGCTCAGCTTCAATGCCGGCGATATCTCCAGCACGGGCGTCAGCACCCGCTCGATCGTCATCGGCAACACCACGTCGGGCGTGATCGGCAACTACACGATCGGCACCTATACGCCGGGTACGCTGACGATCAATCCGGCGCCGCTGACCGTCTCGGCGGTCACGAGCACGCTGGTCTATGGCTCCGTTGCCGCCCGCAGCTTCAACGCCACCTTCAGCGGCCTCACCGGCGGCGATACGTCGGCCATCCTGCTGCCGTATCTGGCGCTCAACAGTGCTGCCACCAACCTGGATCCGATCGGATCGAGCTATACGATCGTCGCCGGCTCGACCACGGCGATGGGGCTCGCCAACTACACGATCACCTTCAACAACGCGCCGCTGACCATCACGCCGGCGCCGCTGACGATCACCGGCGCGAGCTATAGCCGGCTCTATTACACCGCCAATCCCGCGTCGTTCGACGCCACGATCACGGGCGTCACCGGCAACGAGAATAGCAACGAGCTGCTGCTCGACCTGGCGCTGCAGACGACGGCCAGCCAGGCCAGCAACGTCGGCACCTATGCGATCACCGGCGTTACGACCAGCAGCGACTTCCATAACTACACGGTCAATTTTACCCACGGCAACCTGACGATCACGCCGCAGCCGCTGACGGTCGTCGGCGCCGACGCGAGCCGGATCTATGGCGGCGCCGAAGTCGGCCCCTATGCGGCAACCGTCACGTTCGCGACCGGCGCCGATACCACGGCGGCCTTGCTAAGCGCGCTGTTCTTGAGCCCGGGCACCAGCAGCTCGAGCAATGTCGGCACCTATGCGATCAACATCACCGGGGCGCTGACCTCGAGCCCGCTGCAGAATTACGCGATCACGATCACGCCCGGCATCCTGACCATCACGCCGGCCGCGCTCAGCATCGGGGTCGGCAATTACTCGCGCACTTACGGCGGCATCAATCCGACCTACACAGCGAGCTTGACCGGGGTAACCGGCGGCGACAGCCTTGCGTCGCTGATTACCAGCTTGGCGCTGACGGCCCAGACCTCCAGCAGCACCAACGTCGGCACCGCCACGAGCGTCGGCACCTACACGATCGTCGAAGGCTCGACGACGTCGGGCCGGCTCAGCAACTACATGATCTCGACCTATACCGCCGGCAACCTGACCATCGGTCAGGCGCCGCTGACGGTGATGGCGACCAACAACACGCAATATTACGGCATCGGCCCGTCGTACTCCCTGACCTTCACGGGCGTCACGGGCGGCGACACGACGGCCATCCTCAGCGCGGCGGTCAGCCCGACCTACACGCTCACCGCCCCGACGCAGCCCCCGGTCGGCACCTATGCCATCGGCCTCACCGGCAACACGACCGGCGGACAGCTGAATAACTACACGGTCACGCTCGACGGCGGGAGTTTCGTCGTCACCCCCCGTCCGCTGACCATCACCGCGGGTTCGCAGACCCTCACCTACAACGGCCTCACCTCGGCCGGGGCCACCTTCGGCGTCACTTACTCCAGTTCCGCTTTCAGCATCGATGGCCAAACCTTCGCCTATGGCGAGACCTCGGCGAACCTGACCGGCACGCTCTCCTACACGGGCACGGCGACAACTGTCGTCAATGTCGGCTCCTATTCGGTCACCGGCACGGGCTTCACCAGCACCAATTACGCGATCAGCTATGTCGCCGGCACGCTGTCGATCACGCGGGCCCCGCTGACCGCGACCGTCAACCCGCTGAGCGTCGCCTATAACGGGTTCGTCGCCAACGGCAGTTCCGCGACCTTCACCTACGGGCTGACGGGCTTCGTCCACAGCGAGACGTCGAGCGTCGTCTCCGGCACGCCGGCCTATGGCGGCGCCGGCTCAACCGCCGTCAATGTCGGCACCTATTCGACCAGCTTGAGCGGCCTGACGACGACGAACTACGCCATCACCTATGTGCCGGGCGCGCTGACGATCACCCCGATTCCTCTGACCATCGTCGGCCTCAGCTACAGCCGGATGTATGGCGCCACCGATCCAAGTTTCAGCGCCACCTACACCGGTCTCGCGGCGGGCGATACCTCGGGCGCAAATCTGGCCTCGCTGGTGGCCAGCCTGGCGCTGACCGCCGGCACCAGCATTGCCAGCAATATCGGCACCTACACGATCAACGGCACGACCAGTACCGGACGGCTCTCGAATTATATCGTCAGCTTCACGCCCGGCGATCTGACCATCGCCAACGCGTTCCTGACGGTGACCGCGAACAGTTTCAGCGCCGTCTATGGCGCGGGCCTGACTTACGGCGCGACGCTGAGCGGCTTCACCGCGGGCGACTCGACGAGCACGCTGCTGACCGATCTGGCACTCAGCTACTCGAACACCGGGTCGACCCATCCGTCGGTCGGCACCTATACCATCACGGCGATGGCGGGCAGCACGACCACCGGTCCGCTCTCGAACTATGCGATCAGCTTCGTTACCGGCAGCCTGTCGATCACGCCGGCGCCGCTGACGATCACGGCCAACTCGCTGAGCGTGGTCTATAACGGCTCGGTGGCCTACGGCACCTCGGCGACGTTCGGCGTCTCGTACTCGCCCTTCGCCTATGGGGAGCTCGCATCGAACGTCCTGAGCGGGACCTTGGCGTTTGGCGGTGCTGCCACCACCGGCATGAACGTCAACACCTATGCGATCACGGCCTCGGGCCTGACCAATACCGGTGTCGCCAACTACTCGATCACCTATGTTGCGGGCAATCTGACGATCGGCCAGGCACCGCTGACCGTGACGGCGAATTCGCTGAGCGTCGTCTATAACGGCTCGATCGCCTATAACACCTCGGCGACCTTCAGCGTCGGCTACACCGGCATTCTCGGCAGTGATTCGCTGTCGCTCGGCACGATCGCCTACAACGCGGGCTCGACGACGGCGAAGAACGTCGGGACCTACACGATCACGCCGTCCGGGCTGGCCGGTTCGGCAGCGTCCAACTACTCGATCACCTATGTCGCGGCCAACCTGACGATCGGCAAGGCGCCGCTGACGGTGACGGCGAACAGCCTGAGCGTCGTCTATGACGCGTCGATCGCCTTTGGCGGGTCGGCAACCTTCGGCGTGACCTATGGCGGGCTGCTGGGCTCCGATACGTCGAGCGCGGTCACGGGCACGCTCGCCTATAACAGCCTCTCGACCACGGCGCGCAACGTCGGCACCTACACGATCACGCCGTCGGGCCTGACCTCGTCGAACTACACGATCACCACCTATGTCGCCGGCAATCTGACCATCGGTCAGGCGCCGCTGACGGTGACGGCGAATTCGTTCACCGAGGTCTATAACGGCTCGATCGCCTATGGCACCTCGGCGACCTTCACCGTCGGCTACACCGGCATCCTCGGCAGTGATTCGCTGTCGCTCGGCACGATCGCCTACAACGCGGCCTCGACCACGGCCAAGACGATCGGCAGCTACACGATCACGCCATCGGGCCTGAGCGGCACGAACGCGTCGAACTATTCGATCAGCTATGTCTCGGGCGTGCTCTCGATCACGCCGGCGCCGCTGACGGTGACGGTGGTGTCGCAGAGCAAGACCTACACGGCTGGCACGTTCGGCTTCACGGTCAGCGACACCGGGTTCGTGGGCGGCGAGACCGGCACGCTCGTGCTGGGAACCCCGACCTATAGCGGCACCGCGGTCGGCGCCATCACCGTCGGCACCTATACCGCGACGGCTTCGGGTCTGACCGCCGCGAACTACACGATCACCTATGTCGCCGGCCACCTGACGATCGGCAAGGCGCCGCTGACGGTGACCGCCGGCAATCTCAGCGTGGTCTATGACGGCTCGATCGCCTATGGCGGGTCGGCGACCTTCAGCGTGACCTACAATGCCTTGCTGGGCAGTGATTCGCTGACGATCGGCACGATCGCCTACGACGCGACCTCGACCACGGCGAAGAACGTCGGGACCTACACGATCACGCCATCCGGCCTGTCGGGTACGGCGGCCTCGAACTATACGATCACCTATCACACCGGCAAACTGACGATCGGCCAGGCGCCGCTGACCGTGACGGCGAACAGCCTGAGCGTCGTCTATGACGCGTCGATCGCCTTTGGCGGGTCGGCAACCTTCGGCGTGACCTACGGCGGGCTGCTGGGCTCCGATACGTCGAGCGCGGTCACGGGCACGCTCGCCTATAACAGCCTTTCGACCACAGCGCGCAACGTCGGCACCTATGTGATCACGCCGTCGGGCCTGACCTCGTCGAACTATTCGATCAGCACCTATGTCTCCGGCAATCTGACCATCGGTCAGGCGCCGCTGACGGTGACGGCGAATTCGTTCACCGAGGTCTATAACGGCTCGATCGCCTATGGCACCTCGGCGACCTTCACCGTCGGCTACACCGGCATCCTCGGCAGTGATTCGCTGTCGCTCGGCACGATCGCCTACAACGCGGCCTCGACCACGGCCAAGACGATCGGCAGCTACACGATCACGCCGTCGGGCCTGAGCGGCACGAACGCGTCCAATTATTCGATCAGCTATGTCTCGGGCGTGCTCTCGATCACGCCGGCGTCGCTGACGGTGACGGTGGTGTCGCAGAGCAAGACCTACACGGCTGGCACGTTCGGCTTCACGGTCAGCGACACCGGGTTCGTGGGCGGCGAGACCAGTGCCGTCGTGACGGGAACCCCGACCTATAGCGGCACCGCCGCCGGTGCCATCAACGTCGGCACCTATTCCGCCACCGCCTCCGGGCTGACGGCCGCCAACTACACGATCAGCTATGTCGCGGGCAACCTGACGATCGGCCAAGCGCCGCTGACGGTGACGGCTAATTCGCTGAGCGTGGTCTATGACGGCTCGATCGCTTATGGCGGTTCGGCGACGTTCGGTGTCGGCTACAGCGGGTTCGTCGGCGGCGAGACGGCGACGGTGCTGGGCGGCACGGTCGCGTACGACTCCGGCTCGACCACGGCGAAGAATGCCGGCAGCTACACGATCACGCCGTCGGGCCTGACCTCGTCGAACTACGCAATCACCTATCACACCGGCACGCTGACGATCGGCCAGGCGCCGCTGACGGTGACGGCGAACTCGCTGAGCGTGGTCTATGACGGCTCGATCGCCTACGGCGGCTCGGCGACCTTCGGCGTCGGCTATGCCGGCTTCGTCGGCGGCGAGACGGCGACGGTGCTGGGCGGCACGGTCGCCTATGATGCAGGTTCGACCACGGCGAAGAACGCCGGCAGTTACACCATCACCCCGTCCGGCCTGACCTCGTCGAATTACTCCATCACTTATGTCAGCGGCTCGTTGTCGATCGGCCAGGCGCCGCTGACCGTGACGGCCAATTCCTTGAGCGTCGTCTACGACGGCTCGATCGCGTACGGCGGTTCGGCGACGTTCGGGGTCGCCTACGCCGGTCTGCTGGGCAGCGACACCTCGAGTGCCGTCATCGGTACGGTTGCCTATGACTCCGGTTCGACCACGGCGAAGAACGCCGGCAGCTACACGATCACGCCGTCCGGCCTGACCGCCTCGAACTACGCGATCAGCTACGTGTCCGGTTCGCTGTCGATCGGCCAGGCGCCGTTGACGGTGACGGCGAACAGCCTGAGCGTGGTCTATGACGGCTCGATCGCCTACGGCGGGTCGGCCACCTTCGGGGTCGGTTATGCCGGCTTCGTCGGCGGCGAGACGGCGACGGCGCTGGGCGGCACGATCGCCTATGACTCCGGCTCGACCACGGCCAAGAACGCCGGCAGCTATACGATCACGCCCTCGGGCCTGACCTCGTCGAACTACGCGATCAGCTACGTCTCTGGCAGCCTGTCGATCGGCCAGGCACCGCTGACGGTGACGGCCAACAGCCTGAGCGTGGTCTATGACGGCTCGATCGCCTACGGCGGCTCTGCGACCTTCGGGGTCGGTTATGCCGGGTTCGTCGGCGGCGAGACGGCGACGGCGTTGGGCGGCACGGTCGCGTACGACTCCGGCTCGACCACGGCGAAGAACGCCGGCAGCTACACCATCACGCCCTCGGGCCTGACCTCGTCGAATTACGCGATCACTTACCAGAGCGGCACGCTGACGATCGGCCAGGCACCGCTGACCGTGACGGCGAACAGCCTGAGCGTGGTCTATGACGGCTCGATCGCCTACGGCGGCTCGGCGACCTTCGGGGTCGGTTATGCCGGCTTCGTCGGCGGCGAGACGGCGACGGCTTTGGGCGGCACGGTCGCTTATGACTCGGGTTCGACCACGGCGAAGAACGCCGGCAGCTACACAATCACGCCATCGGGCCTGACCTCGTCGAACTACTCGATCACCTATGTGAACGGCGCACTGTCGATCGGCCAAGCGCCGTTGACCGTGACGGCCAACAGCCTGAGCGTGGTCTATGACGGCTCGATCGCCTATGGCGGGTCGGCGACGTTCGGCGTTGGCTATGCCGGCTTCGTCGGCGGCGAGACGGCGACGGCGTTGGGCGGCACGGTCGCGTACGACTCCGGCTCGACCACGGCCAAGAACGCCGGCAGCTACACCATCACGCCGTCGGGCCTGACCTCGTCGAACTACTCGATCAGCTACGTCTCGGGCAGCCTGTCGATCGGCCAGGCACCGCTGACGGTGACGGCGAACAGCCTGAGCGTGGTCTATGACGGCTCGATCGCCTACGGCGGGTCGGCGACCTTCGGGGTCGGCTATGCCGGCTTCGTCGGCGGCGAGACGGCGACGGTGCTGGGCGGCACGGTCGCCTATGATGCAGGCTCGACCACGGCGAAGAACGCCGGCAGTTACACGATCACCCCGTCCGGCCTGACCTCGTCGAACTACTCGATCAGCTATGTGTCCGGTTCGCTGTCGATCGGCCAGGCGCCGCTGACGGTGACGGCGAATACGCTGAGCGTCGTCTATGATGGCTCGATCGCGTACGGCGGTTCGGCGACGTTCGGGGTTGCCTATGCCGGTCTGCTGGGCAGCGACACTTCGAGCGCCGTCATCGGTACGGTTGCCTATGACTCCGGTTCGACCACGGCGAAGAACGCCGGCAGCTACACGATCACGCCGTCGGGCCTGACCGCCTCGAACTACGCGATCAGCTACGTGTCCGGTTCGCTGTCGATCGGCCAGGCGCCGTTGACGGTGACGGCGAACAGCCTGAGCGTGGTCTATGACGGCTCGATCGCCTACGGCGGGTCGGCCACCTTCGGGGTCGGTTATGCCGGCTTCGTCGGCGGCGAGACGGCGACGGCGCTGGGCGGCACGGTCGCGTACGACTCCGGTTCGACCACGGCCAAGAACGCCGGCAGCTACACCATCACGCCGTCGGGCCTGACCTCGTCGAACTACGCGATCAGCTATGTGTCCGGTTCGCTGTCGATCGGCCAGGCACCGCTGACGGTGACGGCGAACAGCCTGAGCGTGGTCTATGACGGCTCGATCGCCTATGGCGGTTCGGCGACGTTCGGCGTTGGCTATGCCGGCTTCGTTGGCGGCGAGACGGCGACGGCGTTGGGCGGCACGGTCGCGTACGACTCCGGCTCGACCACGGCCAAGAACGCCGGCAGCTACACCATCACGCCGTCGGGCCTGACCTCGTCGAATTACGCGATCACTTACCAGACCGGCAGCTTGTCGATCGGCCAGGCACCGCTGACGGTGACGGCCAACAGCCTGAGCGTGGTCTATGACGGCTCGATCGCCTATGGCGGGTCGGCGACGTTCGGCGTTGGCTATGCCGGCTTCGTCGGCGGCGAGACGGCGACGGCGCTGGGCGGTACGGTCGCTTATGACTCGGGCTCGACCACGGCGAAGAACGCCGGCAGCTACACGATCACGCCGTCCGGCCTGACCTCGTCGAACTACTCGATCAGCTATGTCTCTGGCAGCCTGTCGATCGGCCAAGCGCCGTTGACCGTGACGGCGAACAGCCTGAGCGTGGTCTATGACGGCTCGATCGCCTATGGCGGGTCGGCGACGTTTGGGGTTGCCTATGCCGGTCTGCTGGGCAGCGATACTTCGAGTGCCGTCACCGGCACGGTCGCCTATGACTCGGGCTCGACCACGGCCAAGAACGCCGGCAGCTACACCATCACGCCGTCTGGCCTGACCTCGTCGAACTACGCAATCAGCTATGTCTCGGGCAGCCTGTCGATCGGCCAGGCACCGCTGACGGTAACGGCGAACAGCCTGAGCGTGGTTTATGACGGCTCGATCGCCTATGGCGGGTCGGCGACGTTCGGCGTTGGCTATGCCGGCTTCGTCGGCGGCGAGACGGCGACGGCGCTGGGCGGTACGGTCGCTTATGACACAGGCTCGACCACGGCGAAGAACGCCGGCAGCTACACCATCACGCCCTCGGGCCTGACCTCGTCGAACTACGCGATCACCTATGTGAACGGCGCGCTGTCGATCGGCCAGGCGCCGCTGACCGTGACGGCGAATACGCTGAGCGTGGTCTATGACGGCTCGATCGCCTATGGCGGGTCGGCCACCTTCGGGGTCGGCTATGCCGGCTTCGTCGGCGGCGAGACGGCGACGGCGTTGGGCGGCACGGTCGCTTATGACACGGGCTCGACCACGGCCAAGAACGCCGGCAGCTACACCATCACGCCGTCGGGCCTGACCTCGTCGAACTACTCGATCACTTACCAGACCGGCAGCTTGTCGATCGGCCAGACGCCGCTGACGGTGACCGCCAACAGCCTGAGCGTGGTCTATGACGGCTCGATCGCCTATGGCGGTTCGGCAACCTTCGGTGTCGGCTATGCCGGCTTCGTCGGCGGCGAGACGGCGACGGCTTTGGGCGGCACGGTCGCTTATGACTCGGGCTCGACCACCGCGAAGAACGCCGGCAGCTATACGATCACGCCGTCGGGCCTGACCTCGTCGAACTACGCGATCAGCTATGTCTCTGGCAGCCTGTCGATCGGCCAGGCGCCGTTGACGGTGACCGCCAACAGCCTGAGCGTGGTCTATGACGGCTCGGCCGCGTTCGGCACCTCGGCCACCTTCGGCGTCGCCTATAGCGGCATCCAGGGCGGCGATGCCGGCTCGCTCGGCAGCGTCAGCTACGATCCGACCTCGCGCAGCGCACACAACGTCGGCAGCTATACGATCACGCCATCGGGCCTGAGCGGATCGGCCGCGTCGAACTACGCGATCAGCTACGTCTCCGGCTCGCTGTCGATTACCCAAGCCCCGCTGACCGTGACGGCGAATACGCTGAGCGTGGTCTATGACGGCTCCATCGCCTATGGCGGTTCGGCGACGTTTGGGGTTGCCTATGCCGGCCTGCTGGGCAGCGACACTTCGAGTGCCGTCACCGGCACGGTTGCCTATGACTCCGGTTCGACCACGGCCAAGAACGCCGGCAGCTACACGATCACGCCCTCGGGCCTCGCCGCGTCGAACTACTCGATCAGCTACGTCTCGGGCAGCCTGTCGATCGCCCAGGCACCGCTGACCGTGACGGCGAATTCGCTGAGCGTGGTCTACGACGGTTCGATCGCCTTCGGCGGGTCCGCCACCTTCGGCGTTTCCTACAGCGGCCTGTTGGGCTCCGATACGATGCCCACGGTCGGCGGCGTGGTCGCGTACAACACGGGCTCGACCACGGCCAAGAACGCCGGCAGTTATGTGATCACACCGTCGGGCCTCAGCACGTCCGGGGCCTCCAACTACGTGGTCAGCTATGTGTCGGGCCTGCTGTCGATCGGCCAGGCGCCGCTGACGGTGACGGCGAATACGCTGAGCGTGGTCTATGACGGCTCGATCGCTTATGGCGGGTCGGCGACCTTCGGCGTTGCTTATGCAGGCGTGCTCGGCTCCGACCAGGGCGCGCTGGGCACCATCGCCTATGACACAGGCTCGACCCATGCGCAGAACGCCGGCAGCTATACGATCACGCCGTCCGGCCTGAACGGATCGGCCGCATCCAACTACGCGATCAGCTATGTGTCGGGCCTGCTGTCGATCGGCCAGGCACCGCTGACGGTGACGGCGAATTCGCTGAGCGTGGTCTATGACGGCTCGATCGCCTACGGCGGCTCGGCGACCTTCGGCGTCGCCTATGCCGGCCTGCTCGGCAGCGATACCGGCTCCTCGATCGGCGGCGCGGTCGCCTATGATTCGGGCTCGACCCATGCGCAGAACGCCGGCAGCTATACGATCACGCCCTCGGGCCTGACCGCCGCCAACTACGCGGTCACTTACGTCAGCGGCTCGCTGTCGATCGGTCAGGCGCCGCTGACGGTGACGGCGAACAGCCTGAGCGTGGTCTACGACGGTTCGATCGCCTATGGCGGGTCGGCCACCTTCGGCGTGACCTATAGCGGCCTCTTGGGCAGCGATACGTCGAGCGCCGTGACCGGCCCGGTCGCTTACGATACGAACTCGACCCATGCGCAGAACGCCGGCAGCTACACGATCACGCCGTCGGGCCTGACCGCCGCCAACTACTCGATCAGCTATGCCCCCGGTTCGCTCTCGATCGGCCAGGCACCGCTGACCGTAACCGCCAACAGCCTAAGCGTTGCCTATAACGGTCTCGTCGCCGACGGCAGCTCGGCGACCTTCGGCTATGGCGTCAGTGGGCTGGTCGGCGGCGAGAGCGCGTCGGTGCTGCATGGCACGGCCAATTACGCCGGCACCGCGACCTCGGCCGTCAATGTCGGCAGCTACCCGATCACCGTCGGCGGGCTCGATGCCGCCAATTATGCGATCAGCTACGCGCCCGGCAGCCTGTCGATCTCGCCCATTCCACTGACGATCGCCGTCAGCAGCACCTCGCGCCTCTATGGCGGCACCGACCCGAGCTTCGGCGCGACCTTCACCGGCGTCGCCGTCGGCGACACCACGAGCGGGCTGATGGACAGCCTGGGACTGACCCGCGTGTCGGGCAGTTCGGTCGGCCTCTACACCATCAGCGGCAGCACGACCGCCGGCCAGCTGTCGAACTACATCGTCTCGCTGGCCCCGGGCCAGCTGAGCATCGTGCCGGCGCCGCTGACGCTCGATCCGGGCTCGGCCAGCCGCTTCTACGGCGATGCCAATCCGGCGCTGAGCGCCACGTTGATCGGTGCCACCGGCGGCGATTCTGCCGCGGCATTGCTGGCGGCGATCACGCTCTCGACGCCGGCGACCACCACCAGCAACGTCGGCAGCTACACGATCTCCGGCACGCCCGGCAGCAACGCCAGCCTGTTCTCCAACTATACGCTGGTGCTGAATACCGGCGAACTCGACGTGGTGCCGCGGCCGCTGGTGCTGACCGCGTCGAACGGCAGCGTCGTCTATGGTTCGGCCAATCCATCCTTCACCTACGCGGTCGCGGGCCTGGTCAACGGCGACCAGATCGTTACCGCGCCGACGCTCTCGACCGACCGTCTCGCCACCAGCAACGTCGGCGGCTATACGATCAGCATCGCCAGCGGTTCGGCCGGCTCGAACTATGTGCTGGCCAGCTATGTCCCGGGCCTGCTGACCGTCACCCCGGCGCAGCTCAACGTCGCGATCCCGTCGGCCAGCCGGGTCTATGGCACGGACAATCCGGCCCTGACCGCGCTCATTCAAGGCATCACCGGTGCCGACGATTTCGCGAGCTTGCTCAGCGATCTGCAGATCGCGACCGCGGCGACCTCGGCCTCGAATGTCGGCAGTTACGCGATCGCGGCCGGCAGCACCGTCACCGGTGCGCTGGCGAACTACACGGTCAATGTCCAGTCGGGTACGCTCGGCATCACGCCCGCGACCCTGACCTATGTCGCGGCCCAGACCAGCCGGACCTATGGCATCGGCAACGGCACGCTCGGCGGCGATGTCACCGGCTTCGTGCTGAATCAGACCCTGGCGACCGCCACGACCGGCGCGGTCGACTTCTCGTCGGTGGCGACGGCGTCGTCGGGCGTCGGGACCTATTCGGTCGCGGGCAGCGGCCTCTCCGCCAATGCCGGCAACTACATCTTCATCCAGGCACCGCCCAACGCGACGGCGCTGACGGTGACGCCGGCCACGGCTACGGTCACCGCCGAGAACGCGACGCGCATCTTCGGCACGCCCAACCCGAACTTCGTCTGGGACATCAGCGGCCTGGTCAATGGCGATGCGGCCGCAGTCATTACCGGCATCAGCGCGTCCAGCATCGCCAACGCCACCTCGGGTCCGACCACATATCCGATCCTTGCGGCCGGCGGCGTCGCGGTCAATTACGACCTGGTCTATGTGCCGGGCGTCCTGACGGTCACGCCACAGATCACCACCACGGTCATGCCGCCGACCCTAAACAATACGGGCGTGCCGAGCGCCGGCCTGCCGACGACGATCGTCACCCCGACCTTCGTCAACTTCGTGCAGTCGGAGACGCAATCGGGCGCGATCTCCGGCAGCGGCGACGCGAGCGACGCGGTGGCCGGCGCGCCGGCCGGTGCCGCCCTGGAAGTCGCCCAGAGCTTCGGCAAGTTCGACATCGTCTATCGTCAGGCGGCGGAACTGTCGAAGACCCACGAAGAGGCCGTCGTGGCCGTGATCAGCGCGCCGCCCGCCGCGGACGATCCGGACGGGGCATCGACGCCGATGATCACCTCCAGCTACACCGAAGCCAATACGGCGCCGGGCGCCACCAACCGCATCGAGCTTTCGAAGACCGATGCGGACACTCGAACGCAAAACGACAACGGAAATGCCAGGGCGGCGGGATCCTCTGGGCAATAGCATCTTTGGAAGTGGCGGTTAGGCGATGGTTTTTACTCGCGGGGCTCTTGCCCGACGGCTCGGCGGCCGGAATTTCCTCGCCTGCACTCTGATGCTGTTGATGCTCGCGACCGCTTTTCTTCCGACGCACAGCCATGCCGCGACCGATGTGCCGGACGTACCCGATGTGCCGGACATGCAGGTAAATCCCGACGCGTTGCCGCTCATCTGCGAGGAGCCGCCGCCGGCCGAGGCCAAGGGCGCGGTGCTGATCCCGGAACTCAAGGGCATCGCCCTGATGGACAGCAAGGAAAAGCTGTTTCGCGAGGCGCATACCTTCAATGGCGTCGATGCGCGCCGCGTCGAATTTCTGGGCGACAGCCGCGAATTCAAGCAGGCGATCTGCGGCTGGCTCAATCGCCCGCTGACGTTCGACGAGCTGAACGCGCTGTCCAACCGGGTGGTGCGCTTTTACCGCGAACATTCCCGTCCGGTCGTCGACGTGCTGGCGCCGGAACAGGACATCAGCCAGGGCACCGTGCAGCTGCTGGTGCTGGAAGGTCGCGTCGGCTCGATGCGGGCCGAGGGCAACAAATATTTCGACAGCGACCTGCTGCTGAGCTACTTGCGCCTCGATGAGGGCGACGAATTCGATTCCGAGCGGCTGCTGGTCGATCTGACCGCGCTCAACAACAACCCGTTCCGGCAGGTCGATCTGGTCTACGAGCGCGGCGAGGGCGAACGCACGACCAATGTCGTGCTCAGGACCGAGGATCAATGGCCCTATCGCGTCTTTACCGGCTATCAGAACAACGGCGATCGCACCGAGGGCTACGATCGTTTCAACCTGGGCTTCAACCTGGGCAATGTCTTCGGCATGGATCAGCAGGCCTCGTACCAGCTGTCGGCCGATCCGTCCTATTACCATGATCCGGAGCACGGCCGGGTCATGACCAATGACGTGACCTATGTCATTCCGCTGCCCTGGAACGACCGCATCATCTTCCAGGGCGAATATTCCATGTCGCACCCGTCCTTCGTGCAGCCGTTCAATTTCGACGGCGTGACGCTCAATCTGCTGCTGCGCTATGCCCAGCCGCTGCAGCGCTGGGGCGATTGGGACCAGGAGCTGCAATGGGGTTTCGACTATAAGAAGACCAACAATAATTTTGCGTTCGGCGGCTTTACCCTGCAGAAGCAGGCGACCGAAATTCTGCAGTTCCGGCTGGATTATTCGCTGACCCATCGGGCGAAATGGGGCGATACCGACATGACCTGGTCGTGGGTGGCATCGCCCGGCGATCTCACGGGCGACAATAATGTTGCGGCCTTCAACGAGTCAGGCGTGGCGGGTGCCAAGGCCAACTACATGTACGCCCGCTTCGACGCGCATCAATCGGTCAACCTGCCGTGGGAGATGGAATATCACACCCATTTCCTGGGCGAGATCGCCAACAGCAACCTCTTGTCGAGCGAGCAGATCAACCTCGGCGGCCCGGTGCTGCGCGGCTATACCGAGGGTGCCGCCGCCGGTTCCCAGGGCTTCCTGTTCCAGAACGAGCTGCATTTCCCGCCGATCTCGTTCAACAAGCTGGGCGACTTCGGCCTGACCGACGACAAGTTCTATGCCTTGGCCTTCGTCGATTACGGCCGGGTCGGCAGCCGGATGACCCCGGCCGGCGCGCCGGCCTACACCCAATTGGCCTCGGCGGGATTGGGGGTTCGCTATTCGATCGGTCCCTATCTCTCCTTCACGTTCGACTACGGCTTCCCGCTCACCGCTTCGAATGCGCTGAACCGGGCGCAGGTCGGTCATTTCGCACTGACGATTGCCTATTGAGGTCGGTCTCGCGGAGGACGAGACTGGGCTGGCCGAAATCACGCTATGCGCGATCGGCAGTCAAGTTCCCAGAGTCCGTTTTTTGAGGATGGGGTCATGAAGAACATTCATTCCGATCGCGCCGCCGTATCCGCGCGGCCGTCCCGCCGCCTGGCGCTAGCCCTCTGCGGTCTGCTGCTGGGCGGTCTTTGGTCGACTGCCGGCATCGCCGGCCCGACGCTCGACGCGATCAAGGCTCGTGGCACGCTGATCTGCGGCGTGTCGACCGGGTTGTTGGGCTTTTCCCAGGCCGATGCGGCCGGGAATTATACCGGCTTGGACGTCGACATGTGCCGGGCGGTGTCCGCCGCCATCTTCGGCACGCCCACTAAGGTGAAATACCTCCCGCTGACGGGAACGCAGCGCTATCCGGCGCTGCAGCAGGGCCAGATCGACATGCTGTCGCGCAATTCGACCGTCACGCTGCAGAACGAGGCGGGCCTGGGTCTGCTCTTTGGCCCGATCGTGTTCTATGACGGCCAGGGCGTACTCGTGCCGCGCAAGATGAACGTCAAGGGTGTCAAGCAGCTGGCCGACGTCACGCTCTGCGTGCAGGCCGGCTCGACCAGCCTCGACAACATCACCGACTACATCAAGGCGAACAGCCTGCGCATCAAGCTCCATATCATCCCTCAGGATCTGGGCGGGGCGATGATGAGTGGCCAGTGCGACGGCATCAGCACCGACGCGTCCGGTCTGGCGGTGATCCGCGCTGGTCTGCCGACGCCGGGCGACTACACCATTCTGCCGGAACGGATGTCGCGCGAGCCGCTGGCGCCGGTCGTGCGCAACAACGACATCCAGTTCTACGAGGTCATGCGCTGGTCGGTCTATGCGACGATGGAGGCCGATCAGTTGCATGTGTCGTCGAAGAATGTCGATGACATGCTGTCGAACGACGATCCCAAGATCAAACGGCTGCTGGGCGTGATTCCGGGCAACGGCGCCGCCCTCGGCCTCGACGAGAAATTCGCCTATAACATCATCAAGACGGTCGGAAATTATAACGAGATCTTCCTGCGCAACGTCGGCGCGCTGAGCGTGGTCAAGCTGGAGCGCGGGTTGAACGACGGTTGGACCGTGGGCGGCCTGATGTTCTCGCCGCCGATGCGCTAAGATCGGCATGGCGGTGGCCTCCGCGTTCCGGGAACCGCCGCCATGCCGTGGGACTTTGATCTACCAGGACTGCTAGAGGGCGCTTTTGATGGCTGATACGCTTCCCGCCGATGCCGGCGTCGATCCCACCGTGCCCCTGCCGATGTTCTATCGTCGGCTGGCGCCGCTCGATCCGGCGCGCCACGCCGGACTGCGCATGCCGGCGCGCGCGGACGTCAGCTTCGCCGCCACGACCAACAGCCTGCCGATCATGCGCGAGGAGTTTCCGGCGGCCCAGCGCTGCTATCCGATCGTGTTCGCGAACGGCGACCGGCCGCTGCCGATCGTTCTGGTCGGCCTGCGCGACCGCGAGAATCTGTTCCTGGATGAGATCGACGCGATCCAGGGCTACAAGTGGCGCGACAATGCCTATGTCCCGGCCTATATCCGGCGCTACCCGTTCGCGCTCGTCGCGATCGAGGGCCAGGACAGCATGGCCGTCTGCATCGATGACGAGGCCGTGCTGGGGCCGCGTGACGGCGAATATATCTTCGGACCGGATGGGCAATTGGCGCCCTACGGCCAGGAGATCATGAACCTGTGCCAATCGTTCGAGGCGCAGATCAAATCCACGGAAGAATTCGCCGCCGACCTGCACCGTCTGGGGCTGCTCGATATCCAGACCGCCGAAGTGCTGCTGCCCAGCGGCGAGCGGTTCACGCTGTCGGGCTTCTCCACCGTCAATCAGGACCGGTTCAACCAGCTGCCGGCCGAGACATTGGCGGAATGGCGCGACAAAGGCTGGCTGACGCTGGTCTATGCCCACTTCCTGTCGCTCGGCACCTGGCAGAGCCTGGTCGACATGACGGCCCAGCGCGGTGAACTCAAGAGCGAAACCGACGAACGCTTCAGCCGCGACGCGTTCCTGAACAAGGTGCTCTACAACACCTGACGGGTTGCCAGCTCAGGGCAGGACGCGGCCGGGATCGGCCGCGACTGCCTGGAGCCGGTCGCGCACCGCGGCCACGACCGAGGCCCAATCGCCGCCGGTGCGCTGGCGGAAGATGCGCATGGTCGGATACCAGGGGCTGTCGGTGCGATCGAGCAGCCAGCGCCAGTCGGGCGAATAGGGTATCAGCAGCCAGACCGGTTTGCCGAGTGCGGCTGCCAGATGGGCGACCGACGTGTCGACCGTGATGACGAGGTCGAGCGCCATGACCGCGCCGGCCGTCACGCCGTAATCGTCGAGCCCGCTCAGCATTTCGATGGGTCCGCCCTGGCGCATCGTCTTGACCTCGTCGGCCGTCGCATCCTTCTGGATGCCGAAGAACGACACGCCCTCGATCCGGCCCAGGCCCGCCATATGCTCCGCCTTCATCGAGCGATGGCGGTCGTTGCGATGCTCCGGCCGGCCACGCCAGGTCAACCCGACCCTGAGGCCGGGCCGGCTTGAGAAGTAAGCGCGCCAGCGCTCGACCTGGTCGGGCGGCGCCTGCAGATAGGGCGTCGCGTTCGGCAGGTTTTCCAGCTCTATCCCCATGGCGCGGGGCAGGCTCATGAACGGGCAATGGCGGGTGAAGCGCGGAATCGGCCCGCCCTTGACGATGATCTGCTCGATGCCGGGGATCGTCCGGAACAGCGGCACCAGCGGCTTCTCGACCTCGACCATGACGCGGCCGAACTTGGCGGCGAGGGGGATGAAGCGGGCGAATTGCAGGGAATCGCCCATGCCCTGTTCGGAATGCAGCATCAACAGCCCGCCGGGCTTCAGCGGCTCGCCGTTCCAGGATGGGTCGCGATACAGCTCGCGGATCGGCGGCAGGCTCTTGGCCTGCCAGCGCCATTCATATTCCTTGAAGCCTTCGCGATAGCGGCCGGCCAGCAGCAGGCACAGCGCCTGGTTCCAGCGCGCCTCGACATAGTCGGGCTTCAGTTCGACCGCGCGCCGATAGTGATGCAGCGCCTCGTCGATCCGGCACAGGTCCTGGAACGCGATGCCCAGGTTGTTGTGGGATTCGGTCATGTCCGGCTTCATGCGCAGCGCATGCTGGAAGCAGGCGACCGCGTCGTGGGACCGGCCGAGAGCCCGATAGGTTTCCCCCAGATTGCAGTGGAATTCGGCGATCGATCCGTTGATTTCGATCGAACGGCGCAGGTGCCGCGCCGCGCTCTCCAGCTTGCCGGTCTGGCCGAAGATGCAGCCCAGCAGGTTGTGCGCGTCGGCATGCAGCGGCGCCTGCTGCAGCACGCGCTGATAGATCGCCTCGGCCTCTTGAAGACGGCCGGCGGTATGGGCCTCGAAGCCCTGATTGAACAAAGCCGGGAGAGATGTCTCGATGCTGGATTTCATTCAGGTCGGCCGCTAGAATCCTAAAGTCAGCGTAGTAATTCTTTACACGAAGCCCTAGTTTCGCTCCATGACGAATACCGCCTCCGCCCCGGTCCTTCCGCCCCGGCAGACCAATCTGGCCGAGGCTCGCGCCCGGCATGAGGCGGCCTTGTCCAAGCGGGAATCGATCGACGATCTGCACGCGCTGGGACTGATCGATTTCGAGGAGCGGCGCTACGGTGCCGCGGCCGAACATCTGCGCCGGGCGATCGCCCTGGCGCCGACCCGGCCGGAGCTGCGCAACAGCCTGGGCGTCACCCTGCAGGCGGCCGGGCGGCTGGGCGAAGCGATCTCGGCCTATCTGGACGGGCTGCGTCTGGCCCCGGACTTCGCCGAACTGCATTTGAACGTCGGCGGCGCGCTGCATCTGGCCGGGCGCCTCGCCGATGCCGCCGGCCATCTGGCCGAGGCGGTCCGGCTGAAACCCCATGTCGCCGACGGCTATTTCAATCTCGGCAATGTGCTGCGCGACCAGGGCCGCCACGACCTGGCCGTGACTTCCTACATGCAGGCGGTCCGGCTCGACCCGAAGGCGCCGGCGCCGCTGACCAATCTGGGCGATCTCTACAAGCGCATGGGGCGGTCGGCCGACGCGCTGACCACGCTCGAACAGGCGGTCGCGGTCGATCCCCGCTCGCCGGAGGCGCTGATCTGCCTCGGTACGCTCTATCACGAGATGGACCGGAACGAGGACGCGATCCGCTGCTACGACATGGCCCAGAGCGTGGCGCCCGACATGGTCGAGCCCTGGAGCAATATCGGCGTCAGCCTGCAGAGCGAAGGCCGCTTCGACGAGGCGCTCGCGGCCTATGACCGTGCCATCGCGATCAAGCCGAAGCTGGCGGAGCCGCACATGCATCGCGGCATGGCGCTCTTGACCGCCGGGAATTATGCCGAAGGATGGCGCGCTTATGAATGGCGCTGGCGCAGCACCGCCTTCGACGCCCAGCGCCGCAATTTCTGGCAGCCGCGCTGGACCGGGCAGCCGATCGAGGGCCGCACGGTCCTGATCTATGGCGAGCAGGGCTTCGGCGACATGATTCAGTTCGTGCGCTACGGACGCGAGCTGCAGCGCCTGGGCGCGCGCGTCGTGGTCGAGACCGAGCCGGAGCTGGTGCGGCTGTTCGCCGGCGCCGACTGGGCGGCGCAGGTGCTGGCCAAGGGCACGA
>Ga0302314_10000561_pt1 | contig 68492 bp, 62 predicted proteins | sample III_Palsa_N2_3_FD_200533 | JGI IMG/M metagenome (GOLD analysis project Ga0302314, IMG submission 200533) | Peat permafrost microbial communities from Stordalen Mire near Abisko, Sweden - III_Palsa_N2_3 | ecosystem: Environmental > Terrestrial > Soil > Palsa > Peat permafrost | place: Sweden...
GCGCGAGCACGGAGCGGGCCCGCGGCGGCGTGCAGGGCGTCGAGAATCTCGCCGTACGCCGGGTTGTCCGGCAGTGCATCGTGTGGCCGGGGCGTTTGGGGTGGGATGGGGACGTCGGTGTCGAGTTCGATCAAGGTCTTGCGGGTGACGCGCAGGTCCTCGCGTTTGCGGTTGATCTCGCGCAGTTCGGCGGTGAGTTCCTCGAGTTGCCGCTCGAGTGCGGCGGCCCGCCGGGCGAGCAGCGTCTCGTGAGCGTCGAGGCGGGCGACGACAGGGGTGGTCAGGTCCATGGTCTTACGCTCCACGCCAGGTCGGGGCGCTCTCGCGAGTGATCTTGCGGCTGGTGATGTCGATTGAGGCCCACATGATGTGGGAGGCGGAGGATGCGGGAGTCGATTCGTAGTCGCGTACGAGGCGCCGGTGAAGTATCAGGGTCCCGAGAGTCTGCTCTACCCGCCAGCGGATGGGTTGGGGGACGAAGCCGTGTTCGGCGGGGTTGCGTTGAACGATCTCGACATCGATGCCCAGACCGGCGCCGTGCTCGACGACGGACTGCTTGAAGCCCTGATCGACCAGGGCCTTGCGTACGGTGGGGGTCGTGGCCGCGACCCTGGACAGCAGGGCGGTGCCGATCTGGTTGTCGTGCGCGCTGGCGGCGAGGACCACGACCGCGACAATCAGTCCTATGATGTCAATGGCGATACCATGCTTGCGGCCGGGGACTTTTTTCGAAGCGTCTCGGCCGGTGGTCGCCGCGGGCACGTTTACCGAGTTGTGCACACTCTGAGAATCGAGCACCACCAGGCTGGGATCCTCGGCGCGGCCGGCGGCCTCACGCGCCTGGCAGCGCAGCAGCTCATTGATCACCTGGTCGGTGCCGTCGTCGCGCCACTTCGCGAAGTAGTAGTAGGTCGCGCTCTTGGGCGGCAGATCATGGGGCAGATAGTCCCACTGGCAGCCCGTTTTACTCTGGTAGAGGATCGCGTTGATGATCTCCCTCATGTCGTAGCCGCCCTGATGGCCACTGACCGAGGGGTGCTGCTCCTTCCACGCGCGCACGACCGGGCCGATCAGGGCCCAGCGCACATCGGACAGGTCGCTCGGATATGCCTTGCGGTCACCCACGACCCAAGCCAAGCAACAGCACGGCACGCGAGCAGGCGTATCGACGAAACGTCACACGAACGAGCTGGCTAAAACCGGACAATAGCCAGCGAAACGCCCTCTGAAGGATCCGACGCCGCACCACTCGGACATCACTGGTCCTCGGGCCGCAACAATATCGCCGACAAAGCCGAAAATTGGGGTCGCTACTCGGGTTAAATATCGGTGGCATTCCTCGGCCGCCAGCTCGTCGGCCAGGGTGTCGGTCGGCCCCGAGAAAGCGTGCAACGCAGGTGCCGGACGGCCGCGGTTGGCCATTCCCGAGGTGCCCGGCCAGGCCTGCGACCCGCTCTAGCCACGGGGCTGGCCGAGGCAGCGCGACAGCCGAGCAGTGCAGGGCCTCGCCACAGTCAAGGGCCAGTCGACCACGGGAAGGAAATGGCCCCGGCCTTCGCGCCTGCCGTCCTTCCGCTCTTCGCTCCGCCCACCGGCCCACCCACCCCGTGCGCGGCGGCAAACGTGCGGCCCGCCTCGCGGACTCTCAACGATCATGCGCTCATCCACGAGAGCCAAAGAATCTCGGACGGCGATGTCGAGAACCGGTGACCGGCTCCGTCCCCGTGGTGAGCGTGACCATAATGGGTCGCACCAGCACCGAGGAGAACCACGATGGCCAAGTACCTGCTGCTCAAGCACTACCGCGGCGCTCCGGCTCCGGTCAACGACGTGTGCATGGACCGGTGGACGCCGCAGGAGATCTCGGCGCACATCCAGTACATGCAGGACTTCGGGGCCCGGCTCGAGCAGACCGGCGAGTTCGTCGACGGGCAGGCCGTCGCTCCCGAGGGGACGTTCGTCCGGTACGACGGGGAAGGGCGCCCGCCGGTCACCGACGGCCCGTTCGCCGAGACCAAGGATCTGATCGCCGGCTGGATGGTGATCGACGTCGACAGCTACGAGCGCGCGCTCGAGCTGGCCGGGGAACTCTCGGCCGCCCCCGGCGCCGGGGGCAAGCCGATCCACGAATGGATCGAGCTTCGCCCGTTCCTGGCGATGCCGCCCACTATCACGGAGTGACCTCTCAGGTGACCGAGGCCATGCTGCGCAGCCTCACCCCGAGCGTGCTCGGGATCCTCGTCCGCCGCGGAGCCGACTTCGCGGCGGCCGAGGACGCCGTGCAGGACGCGCTGATCGAGGCCGTCCGCGTCTGGCCGACCGACCCGCCGCGGGACCCTAAGGGCTGGCTGGTCACCGTGGCCTGGCACAAGTTCCTCGACGCAACCCGGGCCGACACCGCCCGCCGCCGACGCGAAGACCTCCTCGACGAGCAGCCGGCGCCCGGCCCCGCGCCCGAGGTGGACGACACGCTCTGGCTCTACTTCCTGTGCGCCCACCCCGCGCTGACGCCGTCGTCCGCGGTCGCGCTCACGCTGCGCGCCGTCGGTGGGCTGACCACCCGCCAGATCGCCCAGGCCTATCTGGTGCCCGAGGCGACCATGGCGCAGCGCATCAGCCGGGCCAAGCGCACCGTCTCCGGCGTGCGGTTCGATCAGCCCGGCGACGTCGCCACCGTGCTGCGCGTGCTATATCTGGTCTTCAACGAGGGCTACAGCGGCGATGTCGACCTCGCCGCCGAGGCCATCCGGCTCACCCGTCAGCTCGCAGCCGCGATCGACCATCCCGAGGTCGCCGGACTGCTCGCCCTCATGCTGCTACACCACGCCCGACGCGCCAGCCGCACCGCGCTCGACGGCGCCCTGGTCCCGCTCGCCGAGCAGGACCGCTCCCGCTGGGACACCGAGGCGATCGCCGAAGGCGTCGAGATCCTGCAGAGCGCCCTCGCCCGCGACCGCCTCGGCCAATTCCAGGCCCAGGCCGCCATCGCCGCACTGCACGCCGACGCAACGACTGCCCAGGAGACCGACTGGGTCCAGATCGTCGAGTGGTACGACGAACTCACACGCCTGACCGACAACCCCATCGTCCGGCTCAACCGCGCGGTCGCCCTCGGCGAGGCCGACGGACCGCGCGCCGGACTGGCCGCGCTCGCGGCGCTGGACGGCTCGCTGCCACGCCGCACAGCGGTCGCGGCATACCTCCATGAGCGCGACGGCGACCTGGCGACGGCGGCACGCCTGTACGCGGAGGCGGCCCGAAAGGCCCCCAACCTCGCCGAGCGCGACCACCTCACCCGCCAGGCCGCCCGACTCAACTCCCGCCGGAGCCGCTGACCGATCGCGCTCGGATCGTCTCCCCGCAGCATGTGACACGGCCCCGCGACCGGAACTGTCGCCTCAAATCGAGTAGGCGGGTCAAGACGGACTGCACGACGCCGTGACCGTCGACGTAGGACGCGTCCACACCCCCATACGTCCCTCCCCCGTCGCTTCTCATCGCAACATCGCCGGAAAAACTCAGACCGGCAAGCATGATCACTGAGAATCAGCAGATGGAGTGAGTCGTGGAGCGGCAGCACGTTGTCCCAGCTCAAACGGCGACTCCTAGGAGTCGGCGTCGGTCTCGGCAGCGGTGGCTTGCTGGGGCTCTACCTGGGCGAGGCGGTTGCGCAGGGATGCGGTGGCTGCCTGGTACGAGTCGCTGCCCAGCACCAGCCTGAGTGGGGCGGGCTGCTGCGCCGCGCTGTCGATGATGCGGGCCGCGATCTTCGCCGGGTCACCGCGGAGCGGGACGGGGGCTTGCTTGAATTGGCGCACGAACGCGGCACGTGTCTCGTCGTAGGCGGACATCGGCTCGCTCAACTGCAGGTTGCCGGTCGCGAACGCGGTGGCTGCGCCGCCCGGCTCGACCAGCGTCACCTCGATGCCGGACGGGGCGACCTCCTGGGCGAGGGCCTCCATGAAGCCCTCGACGCCCCACTTGCTCGCGTGGTAGAGCGAGGCGCCCGCATGCGCCGTGAGACCGGCGACCGAGGAGAGCTGGATCAGTCGGCCGCCGCCCTGGGCGCGCAGGTGGGGCAGCGCGGCCCGGGCCGTGTGGATCGAGAAATTCTCCGTAGTCGGCGCCGACGGGCTCGAAGCCCTGTTCCTGCACGCCGAACCCGGTACCCACTCAGCCGAAGCCCTAGCGACGCTGGCCTCGCTGGTCACAGCCGACTAATGCCGTATCAAGGAACGTTTGCCTGGCTGAGGTGGCTCGACCGGGCGGGTTGGCGTTCGAAGCCTGAGTTGCGAGACAGGTCCGGTGGCCGAACGTGTGAGGGGGTGCGAGGTCAACGATGACGAGGCCCGGCCCCGGGCTATCGCTGCTCGTCCCCCGAATCGCTCGCGTCCACGGTCGCCCGGCGGACTCGGGCGCCGAGGTACTCGATCGGGGCAGTGAGCGCGGCGGCGTAGGCGGCACCGGCGCAGATCTCTACGACGTTGCCGCGGCCGACCGAGCTGACCAGGCAGAGCTGCTCGGCCACGAAGCGGCCCCAGGCTCGCTGGTAGCTCACCGACTGCTCCGCGAGGGAGAAGGAATACGGCTCGAGGACGTCGCCGGGGTCGAGCAGCCCCCAGCGGCCGCTGACCACGAACCACGGCACACCGCTCGCCTCGGCCCGAGCCCGTCGGCGTGCGAACAGCGGACTGACATACAGGTCGCGGGCCACGGCAGGCTCACTCAGCTGGGCCCTTCCACCTCCGACGAGGATGACGGACACTGCGGTCGACGAGGCGGGCGAGGACGCGGCGAACGGTGTCGCGGATCGAACGCCGGGGCGCATTGACATGGCAGATAGGTACACGATCGCGGCGCAACACGCCAGCCGGAGGGCTCACGCCGGCAACAAGGCACGCATCGGCGATGTGGAGCCAGCCCGGCGTGCCGGTCGCCCTGCCCTCGGGATGATGGCCCGTAGGATTGTCGGCATGCCGGTGTCGCGTCAGCGTAAGAAGGGGCCGTCGAAGCCCAGGTCTGTCCAGCAGGGTGCGAAGCTGCGCAAGAGGGACGCGGAGCAGCGGGCACACGAGCGTGAACTGGCGCAGTTGGCTGGGACCTTCCGCGGTTTCGACGAAGAGCGCCGCCAGTTCGACGTGCGTCGCCGCGAGCTCTCGCGAGAACGTGTTGGGCGGTTGCTGCCCGAGTTGACGGAGATCGCATCCGTCGACGACCAGGCTCGGTATGAGGACGTGGTGTGCGCACGGCTCGGCGAGTTGATGTTCGAGCTCGGTGAAGCCGACGAAGTCGAGAGCTATGTCAATCCGGGGCAGGTGTTCGAAGCCGCGTTGGAGGGGTCCGCAGAGGCAGTACGCAAGGCGGTCGCCGGAATCGGTGATGATCCGGATGGCTGGCATGGGCCTTGGGCCCTGTTCACGGTGCTGGCGCGGACCGCATTCGGCGAGTCGGCCGAGCGGGCGCGGCGGCTGGAGTCGAATCTGCGCTCCCGCCCCGGCGGCGAGGTCCTGCCCGCGACGGCCGGGAGCGCCCCGGCGGGCGCAGTGCTGTGGACCCGCGATGCGTATGGCGGCCGGTTCGCCGCAACTGCGCCGTTTCCCGCGCCGGATGCCGGTGGGGCGCAACGCTGGTACCTGTGGGACATCGACGCGTGCGGCGTGGACGCATTCACGGTCTACAGCGGATACTTCGCCGATCCGGGAACGGCGCTTGAGGCCTGGCGTGCGGGTGTCGGGGCTGTGGCCGGGGACGCGTGGACCGAGGCCGACGATCCGACGCTCCTGGCCCTGCTGTTGCCCAGAGACCTGGGCATGTTCGAGCCCGGGGGCGAGAATGCCGAGCAGCTCGCCGAGTACCACCGTTCCCGGAGGCTGGCGGAAGAGGTACGCGCCTCGCTGGGCGATTTCGAGATCCCCGAAGCCGCCGTACGGTCCCCGACCCCGGAGGCCACCGAAGCCGCGCGGCGCTTCAGGGACTGGCTCGCCGAGCACCGGCCAAGCACGCCGACCACGGAAGACCGGGACGAGCCCATCCTCGCGCTGGCCGACGATTGGTTCTATGACCGACTCCCCGGGGTGTCGGCCGGCATTTGCTCTCCGCACCGGGTCGCGATGTTCGCGAAGCACTGCCGGGGCTACTATCAGGAGGAGTTCGCCGACCAACTGATGACCCTGCTGCCCGACTGGGTCGTCTGGTTCGCCGAGTCGGTGGGCCTGTCCGAAACCCTGGCCGCGCGCTGCCTGCCCTATGCCGAGGGCACGCCCCATCCGGCCGCGTTACCGCGCCGTGGCATCGACATACTCGCACGCGTCGAGGAATGAAGTGCCAAGCACCGCCTCGATCATCGGGAGCGCGGATCGTATGCGGGTTCGAATCTGCGGGGCCGGTCGTTGGGCCATACCCATCTGCCCACGCAGGCGATAAACCGCTACTGAGGCGTGGCGGCACGTAAGCAGTCTTATGTACGACCGTCCGCTGCACCTCCAGTTGGGTGCAACAGACGGCCCGGGTACGTACGTGATCAGCTACGCGGTGCCCGCGGCGGCACCGATCACCCGCTGCTTGTGCTCACGGGTGGCCCCTGGTGTTGGTCGGCGGCTTCGGCGAACAGGTCGGCGATGGCCTTTGCGGCGGCGCGCTTGGCTTCGTCTACCACGGAGGTGTAGGTGTCGGCCGTGATCAGATAGCAGGAGTGGCCCAGCATCTCGGAGACCGGAGCCGGTCGAGCCGGTGGTGGCCGAGCAGAGGGATCAGATAGTCATCGATCTGCTGCCGGTAGGACCGCCGCGGGTTGGGCCTGACACCGTGTCCACGGGATTTGACGATCGCTTATCGCGGGGGTGAAGAACTCCCTCCCACCCGAGACGAAGCCTGCGCACCCATCGGTAGTCATGGACCGCCTGGGCCGTGTCATTCAGTTCCCGATGGGTGGCCCGTGGCGAGGTAGCCGTTCTCGGCGAGCCAGGCGGCTGCGCGTCCGATCTTCCGGCTCCGGGCGAAGGCGAAGAAGCCTTCGAGCAAGGTCGGCCGCGTGCTCAGGACATTCTTGAACCGCCGGAACGCACCGCGGCCTTCCACCGCGATGGTGAGCTTCTCGGCCAGCCACTCGTCGGTGAGAGTGTCGATGAAGTCGCGCATGTCCCCGTAGGCGGCGTGGCTGCCAAGGTTGTCGATGCTCAGCCAGCGCTCGATCTTCTCGTCCCAGTCCGGGCCCTCGCACTCACTCAGTGAATCGATGACGCTCTGCGGCCATACCTCGCCGGTGTCCAGGTCGAGAAGCCCACCGGATGTCAGCGGATCACCTTCCAAGGCGTCGGCCAACTCCTCCAAAACAACCGGGAGCGGCGACAGCCCTTCGAGGCTCTGGATGTCGGATTCCATACCGATAACCGTAGGCGTGTGCGCCTACGGCGTCGACTAGACCCGCATGGACACGCTCGAGACCGGAGATCCCTCCCACCGCACGACTGCGATGGGAGGGAGCGACTGACGGTGTGGGCGCGGCGGCGGGAGACAAGTGGGAGCGGTCCGGTCTGGACCTGGTAAGACACGGTGGCGCGGGACGGACGGCAAGGCTACGCGAATCCAGACAGGCTGACGCGTGCTTTCACCGCTTCCCTTCCCACCCCGATCCCCGTACGCGGGCGTCGTTGGGAGGGATCTCGGTCCCGCCCGAGCCCCCGTTTATAATGAAATCGTCCGTGGGAATCGCGGTCTCGAATCCTCTTCGCCCGTTCCGGGTCCGTCCGCGCCGCTACGGCCCCGTTCACCGCGCACCGGTGTCGTTCGATCCGGCAGGCGGTGTGCGGGTGGTGGTGTCGCCGGAGTCGTGGATGTGCCCGCCGGGATGGGTCGGAGTGGTGGTTCTCGGCCGCTCGGCGATCGTGAGCGCACCGAGCGACTCGGCTGCCGCCGTAGTCGGCGAGGCTTTTTCCGGTCTGCTGGTCGAAGTATTGGCGAACGCCGAGGCGGTCCGCTCGGTGCTGCCCGTCGCCGAGGTCCTCGGTCCGGCAACATTGGGATATCTCGCCGAGGGCGACTTCCGCCCGGTGCCGACTGGACCTCTCGTCGTCGAGCAGGTGGCCGCCGGGAATCCCGAACTGCGCGGGCTGGAGAAGTCGGCGGGCGCTGATGACGCCGACGAGTCCGGACTCGCCGAGATCACCTCGCCGGCCTTTGTTGTCCGCATCGGCGGCAAGGTGGTCGCGGCTTCCGGATATCGGGTCTGGCCGTGCCGGACCGCACATCTCAGCGTGCTGACCGCGCCGGGTTGCCGGGGACGGGGTCTCGGTCGCGCGGCGACCTCTAGCGCGGTAACCCACGCGTTGGCGGCCGGGCTGCTTCCACAGTGGCGGGCTCGACCGATCCAGTCCCGCCGCGTGGCCGTGGCGTTGGGCTTTCGCGAGTACGGTGCCCAGCTGAGCTTGAAACTAGCCTAGCCGCCACGGGGAAACCGACGCCGTACCGAATGCCACATAACACCCTCATGAGCGCACCCGGACTCACCACTGACGCAGGAAGCGCGAAGCGCCCCGATCTTCCGGCCGGGGCGCTTGCATGCGGTGGTCTAGAGCGGTCAGTGCCGCTTCCGGCGACCGAACCTTCATCGTCGAAACGGTGAAGCTCGGCAACGCGCCGTACGCCTTCTACCTGTTCCACCTGAGTCCCTCCGGGCTGCCAGGGGCGCTCAGCCGCGTGCCCGTGTCGGTACCGGGCGGGGAGACGACGGAAGGATTCGCGCTTTCCCCCGACGCGGACAAGCTCGCCGTCGCGCTGGTATCCGGTGGCTCCGGCCAGGAATTCGGGATCGCGGTGCACACGCTCGCCACCGGCGCGGTGCGGATCTGGACGGCAGACAGCCCCGGCGCCGTCACTATCCTTGAGGCCGAAAGCACCATGTCCTGGACGCAGGATGAGCGGACGCTCTCGTTCCCCTGGGGTGCGGGCCGGTGGGTCTGCAGCGGGACCCCCGTGCTCACCCCCGATGGTAAGACGCTCGCCTGCGGTGCGGTCTCGTCTGCCCATTCCGTGGCGAACGATCAGGTGGCCGGGATCGCCGAATACGACGCTGCCCACGGGATGCTCGAACGCGTACTCGGCCGGCACCAGAGCAGTTCGGCGGGGGCCCTGCTCTGGTGGGAGAACACCTCGGGCAGCGTCCTGATCGGCAGCATCCGTGGCCCGTTCGACAGTTGCCCGACGGCCCTGCCGCCTACCATCGGCGTCTTCACGGGTAACCGCTTCGTGGCACTGCCCGGGATGCCGGAGAGGTTCATCGGGAGCTTCGCCTGGTAGAGGGCTTGATGGTTGCGCTGGTATTCACGTTGGCAGTGCCAGGCGAAGCAGGGCTCGAAGTCGCCGTTGCCGATCAGACAGTCCAGTTCCTTCAAGAATCCCGTCAGCCCTGCTCCAGCGGGCGGCCAGTGGCGACCCGGCAGGCCACTACTCGCGCCCGGACGTGTTCGAGGTGAGCGTCGATCGGCGGCGCTTGGTGCCCGCCCGACTCTCGGACGAGCCGCCGACACGGCAGCGATGCGATCCTGCTGGATAGGGTGTTCGGCATGACTACGCAAACCGTCGAACTGACGGGTGCCACCGGTGTCGGGCTGGCGACTATCGCGGCCGACGGCACCGTCCTGGACACCTGGTTCCCATCTCCCTCGCTGGCCTCGGATCTGGAACCCGGCACCGTGCGGGCCGATGCGGCCGAGGCGGATGAGGCTCTGGGCGCGTCGGCCGGCCAGGCCATCCGCGTGGACGGGCGCCGTGAGGTCGAGGTCGTGGCCGTGCGCACCTCGATCGGTTCGCTCCAGGATCCGCCCGCCGACACCCACGACGCCTACCTCCGGCTGCATCTGCTGAGCCACCGACTGGTCCGTCCGCACGGGCTGAATCTAGACGGAGTCTTCGGGCTGCTGGCCAACGTGGCTTGGACCACGCTCGGTCCGATCCCGGTCGACGCGGCCGATCGGGTGCGGCTGCGAGCGAGAGCCGACGAGGTGGCGTTCGAGATCACCGGGGTGGACAAGTTCCCGCGCATGACCGATTACGTCGTGCCGACCGGAGTGCGGATCGCCGATGCCGACCGGGTCCGGCTCGGGGCGCATCTGGCACCCGGCACGACCGTGATGCACGAGGGCTTCGTCAACTTCAACGCCGGCACGCTCGGCGCGTGCATGGTCGAGGGCCGGATCAGCGCGGGTGTGGTGGTCGGTGACCACAGCGACATCGGCGGCGGCGCGTCGATCATGGGCACCCTCTCCGGTGGCGGCACCCAGGTCGTGTCCGTGGGCGAGCACTGCCTACTTGGCGCCAACTCCGGCATCGGCATCAGCCTCGGCGACGGGTGCGTGGTGGAGGCGGGACTCTATGTCACCGCCGGAACCCAGGTCACGCTGCGGGACGGCGCGGTCGTCAAAGCGCTGGAACTGTCCGGCAAGTCCGGGCTGTTGTTCCGGCGCAACTCACGGACCGGAGCGGTGGAAGCCCTTGAGCGCAACGTCTCGTGGGGCGGCCTGAACGCCGGGCTGCACGCGAACGACTGACTGACCCGGTGACGACACGACTCGGCGCGTGCGAGGACCATCCCGGCTCGAAGGGCAGTTGCGAACCGTCGTGGCCGGGTGGTGGCGCGCCGAGGTCAGCGCGCTTGTCCGAGCCCGCCGAGGCCCTCGGCGAGTACGTCCACGAGCAGCCGGGCGTGGCGCCCGTCGGGATCGAGGTCGGGGTCGAACACGGTGACCTGAGCCCCGATGGCCCGCGGCGCCAGCTCGGCAAGCAGGGCGGTGAGCTGCGCGGCCTGCAGTCCGCCGGGGCCGGGGCTGTCGACGGCGGGCATGACCGCGGGCTCGAGGATGTCCACGTCCAGGTGTATCCAGTAGCCGTCGAGATCGGCTCGGTCGAGCCGGTCGAGGATGCGCCGCGCCGCGGCGGCGGCACCGGCTTCGATGATCTCGGATGCGCGTATCACGAGGCTGATGCTCTGGCTCACCTCGGCCAGTTCCTCGTCCTGGTCGCGGCATCCGGCGTGTGCGACGTCCGCCGGCTGGAAGTACGGGCCGAGGCCGTCGATATCGGCGATCTGCGGCCAGTGCCGGCCGATCGCCGCGGCGAGGTCCTCGCCGGCCAGCGACGCGCAGGCCGAGGAGTTGCCGGGGTGTCGAAAGTCGGTGTGGCCGTCGAGGTGCGCGAGGGCGAATCGGCCCGTGGTACGCAGCGCCAGGCCAGCCCCGATCAGCAGGCTGCAGTCTCCGCCGATGACCAGCGGGGCGTCGCCGGCGGCGAGAATCTCGGTGATACGCCCGGCCAGCCGTCGCGCATGTTCGATGATCAGGTCCTGGTTGCGCAGTCGGCCCGGCTCGCGGTCGTCGGCGTACCTTCCCGCCATCACCACTCCGGCATCGCGCGCGCCGTACTGCGCGAAGCGTGCGAAAAGCCCCGCCTCGCGCAGCGCCTCGGGCGCTTTGGCGCAGCCGGGAACGCTTGTGGGCCGCGGCGGGCGCAGCCCTAGATTGCTCGGTGCGGACAGCAGCGCGATCACCAGCTAACTATCGCACCACGTCCAGGACCACTCAGAAGACGGAGAGTCCGGAGGCTGTGGTGAAGATGTCGAGCGCGGTGACGGCGGCGACGGAGTTTCCGGCCCGGTCGAGGGCCGGGCTCCAGGCGCAGACGACGGCGTGGCCGGGAATGATGGCGAGGACCCCGCCGCCGACCCCGCTCTTGCCGGGCAGCCCGACGCGGTAGGCGAACTCGCCCGCGGCGTCGTAGGTGCCGCAGGTGAGCAGGACCGCGTTGACCCGCTTGGCGTCGCTGCGGGACAGCAATCGGCTGCCGTCGGCGCGGAGGCCGTGGCGGGCCAGGAAGCGGCCGGCCAGGGCCAGGTCGCGGCAGTTGGCGGTGATGGAGCAGTGCGCGTAGTACTCGGCCAGTACGTCTGGGACGGGATTGCGCAGGTTGCCGTAGCTGGCGATGAAGTGGGCCAGGGCCGCGTTCCGGTGTCCGTATTCGGCCTCGGACGCGGCGACCTGCGGGTCGGTGTCGAGCCCCGGGTTGCCGGATTCGGCGCGCAGGAACGCCAGGACCGTCTCGGCCGCGTGGCCGGTCCGGGTCTGGAGCCGATCGGTGACCACGAGCGCGCCCGCGTTGATGAACGGATTGCGCGGGATTCCCTGCTCGATCTCCAGTTGCACGAGGGAGTTGAAGGGGTTTCCGGAGGGTTCCCGTCCGACGCCCTGCCAGAGCTCGTCGCCGCCTTCGGCCAGTACCAGGGCGAGGGTGAACAGCTTGGAGATGCTCTGGATTGAGAAAGGCCGCTCGCAGTCGCCCACGCCGTAGATCTCTCCGTCGACGGTGGCCAGGGCCATCCCGAAGGCATCCGGGTCGACCGTGGCGAGCGCGGGAATGTAGTCGGCGACCCGGCCGAGGCCGGGGGTGCGCAGGGCGGCGGCCATCGACTGCTCAAGGAGGTGCTGGTAGTCCACCGGCACTATTGTGCCGCGTTGATAGTGGTCACCAGCAGATGATGAGGATGCAGCTCACCTGGGTCTGTGACGGGGATGGCGATGATGCCGGCTGAACAGAAGCACTCGATCGCCGAATTCTGGGACGTGTGCTCGATGGAGCTGATCAAGAACCCCGAGTTCGTCGTGCCCCTCGGTGCGCAACGGCTCGCCGAAGCATCACACCGGGGCGAGGAGTGGGTACGCGAGTACACGTGAGTCCCCCGGCCGCAGTAGTAGTCTGCACGACCATGCACGAGCAACTCGTCGAGCGAGCCAGAGCCCTACGTGAGGACGGTCTGCCGCCCAAGGCGATCGCCCGCGCACTCGGTGTCGAAGTCGCCGATGTCATCAACCTGCTTAACGGCGAGGCGTCGACCGCCGGTGCCGACGAGCCGCAGTGCTGGGTCAACGCCGGGTGGAGCAGCGACCTGGATCTCACGGACGCGCCGCAGTGGCGGTCCCACGACCACCCGGTGCCCGACGCCGAGCACGTCGGCGGCTTGGTCGCCGTACTGGTCGCCGGGCACGGCAGCCGTAGCGGCAAAGCGCAGGTCGCGGGGTTCCTCCTCGACGTGTGGTGCCGTGGGGTGAAGAACTCCCTCCCGCCCAAGGCGATGACCCGCAGACAGTTGGCCGAGCACCGTCAGGCCTACTTCAGCAGCCACAGTTCCCATCACCAGATCCCTGCCGCGCTCGCCCGCGAACTGGTCTTCGGCGCTGCCGCCTACGCCCGCACCCTCGGGTTCGAACCCGACGCGGACTTCGACACCACGGCCCCGGCCCTCGGTGAGCCGGCCGAGCCCTCCCGCATCCGCTTCGGCCGCGAGGGCAGCCCCTTCCACGTCATGGTTGCGGCTAGCTGACGCCGCGCCAGCCGCGCTCGTCGACGCCGCCGGGGACCGGGCCGTCTAGCGGGTAGGGCTCGCGGGTCAGCACGAACGAACCGATGTCCAGGTGGCTGACCACGCCCGCGTTGTCGCGCACTACGCGGAGCGTCTCGCCGAGGTAGTAGCCGCCGGTCCCCGTCCACGTCCCGTCCTCCTCGGCGCGGAAACGCACCGACTGGATCGGGCCGGGGGGCAGGACGAGCTCAAGGTCGCGATCGGCGGCGAGCCGCAGACCGAAACCACGCGGTCCCCAATACCAGGGTCCTGTCAGGGCCAGCAGTTCGGGATCGGCGCCGGGCAGTGGGCGCCACGGCTCGGGCAGCCGGGGCTCGTTCTCGGCGACGATGCGCAGCAGGTCGGCTGTGACCTGCGCGATCGGGATTCCGGCGGTGGTGTTCGCCAGGACCACGGCGCCCAAGTGCTCCTTCGGTTCGATCCACAGCGTCGCGACGAAGCCGGGCATGGAGCCGCCGTGCCCGACGTAGTCATGCCCCTGATCGCTGAAAACGAGTATGCGTACACGGCGCCGGATGCTGTGCGGGCCTTCCTGGAGAGGGAGAGTGGCAGGCTCTCGGCGCTGTCGGTGCGTGAGGCGGCCAAGCACCTCAGATGACCAACGCGAGACCCAGTCCGCACGCCGCTGCCAGCAGGCCCGCCGCGATGCTGCCGGTGATGTTGCCGACGGCGCCGGCCGGCGAACCGTCCTCGGCGAGGCGGACGGACTCGAGGTTGAAGGTGGAGAACGTCGTGTAGCCGCCGCAGATGCCGGTGCCCAGCACGCTCACGACGTGCGCGGACAGGCCGTGGTGCAGGGCGAGGCCGGTGAGCAGGCCGAGGGCGAAGGAGCCGGTCACGTTGATCACCCAGGTTCCCCAGGGGAACGCGGACTCCCACCTGTTCGCCACGGCCTGGTCCACCAGGTAGCGGGCGACCGCACCGAAGGCGGCGGCCAGACCGACGAGGGCGGCGAGCAGCATCAGGAGCTCCGTCCCACGTACCGGATGACCTCGACGTCGTCCATGATCACCAGGCCCTCCTTGACCAGCTCGTCGAGCTGCGGCAGGAAGGCGTCGATGCGCTCGCGCTCGTCGACGATGATGATCGCGACCGGCAGGTCCTGGGACAGGCTGAGGATGCGGGTCGTATGAATATGGCTGCTGGCGCCGTAGCCCTCGATGCCGCGCAGCACGGTCGCTCCCGCGAGCCCGGCGCGGTGCGCGCGGTGCACGATCTCGGAGTAGATCGGGTGGTGATGGAACTGGTCGCTCTCGCCGACGAAGATCGTCAGCCGACGCGCGGGTCCGGTGAGTCTCATCGGACGGCCTCCGATTCGCTTTCGCTGTGCTCGGCCTGCTGTTCAGGGACGTCAGCCACAGCGGCGGAGCGTCGGCGATAGGCGAGCACCGCGCGTCCGCAGCTCAGGCCGAAGGTGGTCGCGGCGAGTCCGGCGGCCAGCGAGCCGAAGACGTCTGCCGCCGCGAGGCCGTAGCGCCCGGCCGAGACGAGCTTGTCCGTGTCCACCATCCAGGTGGAGAACGTGGTGTACGCCCCGCAGAAGCCGGTGCACAGCGCGGGCCTGAGGTACTTCGTCGGGGGCCAGACCTCGAGGATCAGCACCAGCAGCAACGCCAGGATGAACGAGCCCGAGACGTTGATCGCGAAGGTGGTCGCCGGGAAGCCGTCGTGCGCGGTGGGGAAGGCGAGGCCGAGCAGATAGCGCGTCTCGCCGCCGACGAAGCCGCCGAGCGCGATGGCGCCGATGACGCGCGGGTCCTGCCGACGCCGCTGCGGGCGGGCGTCGAAGGGCCGTCCTTCGACTTCGGCGACTTCGGGGGCCATGGAAACAGCGTATAGGCTCACTTCCCGTGAAGATTCTGGTCATCGGCGGCGGCGGCCGCGAGCACGCTATCTGCGTGGCCCTGAGCAAGGACGACTCGGTCACCGCGCTGCACTGCGCGCCCGGCAACCCGGGCATCGCGCAGGTCGCCGAGCCGCACCCGGTGGACGCGCTCGACCCGGCCTCCGTCACCGCCCTGGCCGTGGAACTCGGCGCCGACCTGGTCGTGGTCGGGCCTGAGGCGCCGCTGGTGGCCGGGGTGGCGGACGCGGTGCGCGCGGCCGGGATCGCCTGCTTCGGGCCGTCGAAGGCAGCAGCCCAACTTGAGGGGTCCAAGGCCTTCTCCAAGGACGTGATGGCCGCGGCTGGGGTGCCGACCGCCGAGTCCTTCGTCTGCGCCACGGTCGAGGAGGCCGAACGCGCGCTGGACGCCTTCGGCCCGACCTACGTGGTCAAGGACGACGCGCTGGCCGCGGGCAAGGGCGTCGTGGTGACGGACGACCGCGAGGCGGCGCTGGAGCACGTGCGCGACTGCGTGTCCCGGCCCGGCGGCGGACGCGTCGTCATCGAGGCCTTCCTCGACGGCCCCGAGGTCTCGCTGTTCGCGATCACCGACGGCACCACCGTGCTGCCGCTGCAGCCCGCGCAGGACTTCAAGCGGATCGGCGACGGCGACACCGGGCCGAACACCGGCGGCATGGGCGCCTACTCGCCGCTCGACTGGGCTCCGGCCGGGCTGGTCGCCGAGGTGATGGAGCTCGTGCTGCAGCCGACCGTGGACGAGCTGCGCCGCCGCGGCACCCCATTCGCCGGGCTGCTCTACGCCGGGCTCGCGCTGACCAGCCGGGGGACCCGCGTCGTCGAGTTCAACGCGCGCTTCGGCGATCCGGAGACGCAGGTCGTGCTGCCGCTGCTGAAGACCCCGCTGGCCGGCGTGCTGCTGCGCGCGGCCGAGGGCACTCTCGCTGACCAGGGGCCGCTGAGCTGGCACGAGGGCGCGGCCTCGACCATCGTGCTCGCCTCCGACGGCTATCCGGCGACGTCGCACAGCGGCGACGTCATCCGCGGGGTGCGTGCGGCGGAGATGCTCTCCGCGCCGACCGGCGGTTCGGTGACGGTGTATCAGGCGGGCACCGCGCTGAACGCCGAGGACGAGCTGGTGACCGCGGGCGGCCGTGTACTCGCGGTGACCGGCTACGCCCGGGATCTGGCGCGGGCGCGCAAGCTGGCGTACGCGGGCGTCAACGAGATCTCGTTCGACGGAGCCCAGCACCGCACCGACATCGCGAGCGCCGCGCTCGCCGGGAAGGTGCGCGCGGCGAGCGAGTAGCCACCGGCCCGATTCGCGGCCCTGGAACGGTCTGACGAGGTAGTCAGTCACTCATACGAGCGCATCCGGGACCGTAGCGGGTGCCGCGACGCCCCGACCGGCGCTACAGTCCGGAACTGAAGGGACTACTCCTCCGGTCCCGTACGGGCCGCGCGGCTTGCGGCGATGTGAGCATCATTCGGGAGCGGGTGAACGCCGGTGGACGCCTTAGCGGACCAGCCGGTGCGACCGGCCAGGGCGATCCTGCGGATCGGGGCCTCGGCCGTCGTCTGCTGGGGGGTGCTGGCGCTCGGCTGCGCGATTCTCGCCGGGGTGCTGCTGCCGGGTTACGCCGCCGTGGCCGGGGTGCTTCTGCTGCTCGCCTTCGCCGCGGTGCCGGTCTGGCGCTTCCACCGGATAACCCCGCCCGCCTCGGCCACGGTGCCGTTGGAGGGCGGGGAACGCAGCGAGCTGAACCTGATCGTCCGGCAGATCTCGGCCGCGCTCGGCGTGCCGACGCCGGCGGCGGTGGAGCTCTCCCCGGACTGCGACGCCTGGCTCGAGCCCAGGGTCGGCGGGCCGGTGCTGGTGGTCGGGACGCCCTTCCTCTGGTGGCTGCGGGTGAGCGAGCTGCGCGGGCTGCTCGCACCGGTGATCGCGGGCCTTGAGGCGGCGCACGATCCGGCCGTGGTCCGGGCTCGGCGCATGGTCCGGCGGCTCGACCTGGCGGAGCAGCGAGGTTGCGCGCCCTGGCCGCGGCCGGTGCTGAGCTGGGTGGCCGAGTACTGCCGGTACAAGGCCGAGGGCATGGAGCGGGTGATCGCGGCGCAGGCCTCGCAGCGGGCGCGGATCGTCGAGCCCGCGGGCAGGGTGTACGCGCACGAGCAGGTGGGCCTGGTCGCGGCGGCCTGGGACCGGCTGCTGACCCGGCTGGCGTACCCGGCCTGGGATGCGGGCTACGCGCCGAACTCGCTGAACGCCGCGCTGGTCGCGGCGCTGGTCGAGCTCGGCGAGCGGGACAAGGTCGGCGTCGGGCTCGCGGACCGGCTCAGCGAGCGGCCGGGCTGCGATCTGCTGGACGAGCCGGGGGAGGTGGACCGGGCGGTGTCGGCGATCGTCCCGGTCGTCTACCAGGGCGAGGCCGTCGAGCGGCCCTTGGACTGGGGCGAGTACACGAAGCTGGTGGCCGAGCCGCTGCTGCGCAAGGCGGCCACGGTGGCGCCGGACCATCCCCTGGTGGCCAAGACGAGGGCGCTGCTGCTCTCGCCTAAGTCACGGCTCAGTGCCGTGAACGCCTTGTTGAGTCCGATCGGGGACGCCGGCGACGGTGAGCTCCCGGCCGGGCTGCGCGCGGTGCTGCAATGCGGCCTGGTCGACCTGGGCTACGCGGCGTTCACCGTGGACTGGCTGGACGGCGTGGTGCTGCGCGACGCGGCCGGGCTCACGGTGCCGGTGGACGAGATCGTGCACGCGCTCGTCGACTACTCCGACTTCACGCCGCTGCGGGACTGGCTCTCGTACGCGGCAAGGCTCTAGTCACCCGGGCAGATTAGGATCGAAGGTGGCGGGCCAGGTCTGTCCCGCTGAGTCTTCTCCGAAGGAGCGATCCGCCGTGATCGGACGGTACACACTTCCGGATATGGGCCGTGTTTGGTCCGAAGCCCACAAGTACGAGTTGTGGTGCCACGTCGAAGTCCTCGTGATGGAGGCGCACGCGGCGGCCGGGGTGGTCCCCGCCGACGCGCTCGAGGCGGTGCGCAAGGCGCCCGCGCCCGCGCCCGAGGCGGTGGCCGAGATCGAGGCCGTCACCCAGCACGACGTCATCGCGTTCCTCAGCGCCTGGGCCGACAACACCAGCCCGCGCGAGGCAGCGGCCTTCGTGCACTTCGGCATGACCTCCTCCGACCTGCTCGACACGGCGCTCGCGCTGCAGCTGGTCGAGGCCACCGACCTGCTGCTGGAGAAAGCGGACCGGCTCGTCGCGGTGCTGCGCGATCACGCGCTCGCGCACCGGGACACGCTGCGCGTCGGGCGGACCCACGGCATCCACGGCGAGCCGGACGTGTGGGGCCACCGGGTGGCCGACTTCGCCTACGGCGTCGCGCGTTCCCGCGACCGGATCCTCCGGGCCCGCGAGGCCGTCGGTGTGATGGCGATCTCCGGCGCGGTCGGCACCTACTCGAACATCGACCCGGCCGTCGAGCGGTACGTCGCGGAGAAGCTCGACCTGAAGGCGGCGGACGTCTCCACTCAGGTCGTGCTGCGCGACGGGGTCTCCGAGTGGGTCAGCGCCCTGGCGATCATGGCCACCGTGCTGGAGGCGATCGCGCTCGAGGTGCGGCACGGGCAGCGCACCGAGGTCAGGGAGCTCTCGGAGGCGTTCGGCAAGGGCCAGAAGGGCTCCTCCGCGATGCCGCACAAGAAGAACCCGATCATCTCGGAGCGGATCGCGGGCATGGCGCGGATCGTGCGCGGCCAGATCGTGCCGGTCATGGAGGGCATCCCGCTGTGGCACGAGCGGGACATCTCGCACTCCTCGACCGAGCGGATCGCGCTGCCGGACGCCTCGATCGCGCTGGACTACCTGCTGAATCTGACGATCCGGCTGGTCGACGGCCTGGTCGTGGACAAGGACCGGATGCGGGCCAACCTGGAGTCCACCGGCGGCCTGATCTACACCTCGACGGTGCTGCTCGAGCTCATCGAGATGGGCCTGGAACGGGACACACAGGCCTATCCGCTGACCCAGCGCGCGGCGATGAAGACCTGGGAGACCGGTCGGCCGTTCCGGGAGACGCTGCGCGAGGAGGCCGACGCGGCCGGACTCAAGATCGACGAGGCGCGGCTGGACGAGGTCTGCCAGCCCGAACGCTTCGTCGCGCGGCTCGACGGGATGTTCGCGAAGCTGGCGGAACTCAAGTGAGCGAGCTCGCGAACACTCCCGGCGTGCGGCACCTCGGCTCGGGCAAGGTCCGCGAGCTCTACGAGGTGGACGGAAAGCTGCTGCTCGTCGCCTCGGACCGGATCTCCGCGTACGACTACGTGCTCAGCAGCCCGATCCCGGACAAGGGCCGGATCCTCACCCAGCTGAGCCTGTGGTGGTTCGAGCAGCTGGCAGACCTGGTGCCGAACCACCTGGTCACGACCGATCCGGCGATGTTTCCCGTGGAACTTCTCGATCATTGCGCTGCCGCGGGCCTCAGCGGCCGGAGCATGCTCTGCGAGCGGCTCTCGATGATCGAGATCGAATGCGTCGCGCGCGGCTATCTGACCGGCTCCGGGCTCACCGAGTACGACGAGCGCGGCACCGCGTGCGGCGTACCGCTGCCGGCCGGTCTGGTGGACGGATCACGCCTCGATGAGCCGATCTTCACCCCCGCGGCCAAGGCGGCGGTCGGCGAGCACGACGAGAACATCGACTTCGCCGAGACCTCCCGCCGAGTAGGCAGGGAGTTGGCCGAGGAGATCCGCGACCTCACGCTCTCGATCTACCGCCGGGCGCACGAGATCGCGGCCAAGCGCGGCATCATCCTCGCCGACACGAAGTTCGAGTTCGGGCAGCGCGCCGACGGCACCGTCGTGCTGGCCGACGAGGTGCTCACCCCCGACTCCTCGCGCTTCTGGCCCGCCGACCTGTGGGAGCCGGGCCATGCGCAGACCTCGTACGACAAGCAGTACGTGCGCGACTGGCTGACCTCCGCCGCCTCGGGCTGGGACCGCAAGTCGGGCGAGGAGCCGCCGCCGCTGCCCGATGAGGTGGTCGAACGCACTCGGGCCCGGTACGTCGAGGCGTACGAGAAGTTGACCGGCGAGCGATTCCGGTAGCAGATTAATAATCGGTTTGTTAAAGTGGGGTCATGGAGAACATGACCCCACCACCCGAGCCGTCGGTCCTCGAGGAACAGATCCGCTACCTGATCGGCGAAGGACCGGCCAAGGTCGTCAGCATCTCGATGCCCGAGGGCACGCTCCACGCGCTCCGCGAGCTTGTCGGCAAGCGCGGCTTGTCCGCCGCGGTGAGCGAGGCCGTCGAGGATCGACTCCGCGATGCGGCGTTCAGCCAGACGCTTGCCGAGATCATCAAGGAACGCGGCGAGTTCACCGCCGAAGAGACCGCCCGTGCCCGTGCGATTCTCGACGACGCGCTGGAAGGGACCGCGGAGTGGCGCGCAACCGCACACCCGTAGCAGGGGGCGAGTTCGTCCTCGACAGCGAAGGCTTCTCGCGCATGCTCTCGCGAGACCCATGGCTTTACAAGATACTCACCGAAGGTCGCGGGCTCGGTTTCAAGCGGGTCATCTCTGCTGCGACAATCCTCGAAGCGTCACATGCGAAAGTGAACCGCGCACGCTGGGACTTCGTGCTCTCCGAGTTGCGTATCGAGCCGGTCTCCGTGGACATCGCCCGGGAGGGCGCGGAGCTCCTTCGCTCAACCGGCTTGTCGGGCCACAAGTACGCGATCGACGCCATGGTCGCCGCTACCGCCATGCGTCAACCCGGGCCCGTCATCATGCTGACCTCGGACGTCGATGACATGGCCAAGTTGTGTGACAAGCGGGTGCGGTTCATCGGGCTCTAGGCACTGCTCGCGCCCGGGTACCCTAGAGGCACCGCCGAAAAGCGACCGCGCGCGGACGTGCGTGGTCACAACACCGGGAGCGTTCATGGCACGCGTCGTAGTAGACGTCATGCTGAAGCCGGAGATCCTCGACCCGCAAGGTCAGGCAGTCAATCGCGCCTTGCCGCGCCTGGGCTTCGACGGGGTCGTCGACGTCCGCCAGGGCAAGCGCTTCGAGGTGGAACTGGAGGGTCCTGCCGACGAGGCCGCGCTCGCCCAAGTCCGCGAAATGGCCGAGAAGCTGCTGGCCAACACCGTGATCGAAGAGTATCGAGTGCGGGTGGAAGACTGATGCCCGCCCGCATCGGCGTCGTCACCTTCCCCGGCACGCAGGACGACACCGACGCGCTGCGCGCGGCCCGGGTGGTCGGCGCCGAGCCGGTTCCGCTGTGGCACCGCGATCCCTCGCTGCACGACGTGGACGCGGTGATCCTGCCGGGTGGCTTCTCCTACGGCGACTATCTGCGCTGCGGCGCCATCGCCCGGTTCTCGCCGGTGATGGAAAGCGTGATCGCGGGCGCGCGCGAGGGGCTGCCGGTCCTCGGGATCTGCAACGGCTTCCAGATTCTCTGCGAATCGCACCTGCTCCCCGGCGCGCTGATCCGCAACGCGGGCACGCTCTTCATCAACCGGGACGTGAAGCTGCGCATCGGGTCGACCTCGACCGTGTGGACCTCGGACTACGAGGTCGGCCAGGAGATCCTGATCCCGATCAAGAACGGCGAGGGCAAGTTCGCCGCGGACGAGCACACGCTCGACGAGCTCGAGGCCGAGGGTCGGATCGTCGCCCGGTATGTCGAGAACCCGAACGGCTCCGCGCGGGACATCGCCGGGATCGCGAATGCCGCGGGCAATGTGGTGGGACTGATGCCGCACCCCGAGCACGCGATCGAGGAGCTGACCGGGCCATATCCGGGACCCGCGACCGACGGCCTGGCTTTCTTTACCTCTGTTCTGAAGCAAATGGTGAACGCCTGATGACTGAGAACGCTTACCAGGTGGACACCGTCTCGCGCGCCACCGAGACTCCCGAGACCGAGCAGCCGTACGCGGCGCTCGGGGTCAAAGATGACGAGTACGCGCGGATCCGGGAGATCCTGGGCCGCCGCCCGACCTCCTCCGAGCTGGCCATGTACTCGGTGATGTGGTCCGAGCACTGCTCCTACAAGTCCTCGAAGGTGCACCTCAAGCAGTTCGGCGAGAAGGCCCCCGAGGTCGACTTCCTGCTCGTCGGCCCGGGTGAGAACGCCGGCGTGGTGGACGTCGGCGGGGACCTGGCCGTCACCTTCAAGATCGAGTCGCACAACCACCCGTCCTACGTCGAGCCCTATCAGGGGGCTGCGACCGGCGTCGGCGGCATCGTGCGGGACATCCTGACGATGGGCGCGCGGCCGGTGGCCGTGCTCGACCCGCTGCGCTTCGGCCCGGCGGACGCGGCCGACACCCACCGGGTGCTGCCCGGCGTGGTGCGCGGCATCGGCGGCTACGGCAACTCGCTCGGCCTGCCGAACATCGGCGGCGAGGTCGTGTTCGACGCCTGCTACTCCGGCAACCCGCTGGTGAACGCGCTGTCCCTGGGCGTGCTCAAGAAGAGCGAGATCAAGCTCGCCCGCGCGGACGGCCCTGGCAACCGGGTCGTGCTGTTCGGCGCGCGCACCGGCGGCGACGGCATCGGCGGCGCCTCGGTTCTTGCCTCCGCGACCTTCGACGAGGACAAGCCCTCCAAGCGGCCGAGCGTCCAGGTGGGCGACCCGTTCATGGAGAAGGTCCTGATCGAGTGCTGCCTGGAGATCTACGCCGAGGACCTGGTCACCGGCATCCAGGACCTGGGCGCCGCAGGGCTCTCGTGCGCGACGACGGAGCTGGCCGCGGCCGGCACCGGCGGCATGGACGTGCAGCTCGACCTGGCCCCGCTGCGTGACGCGACGCTCGTTCCCGAGGAGATCCTCATGAGCGAGTCGCAGGAGCGGATGATGGCGGTGGTCACGCCGGAGAACCTGCCGCGGTTCTTCGCGATCTGCGAGAAGTGGGACGTGATCGCGACGGTCATCGGCACGGTGACCGACTCCGGCCGGCTCCGGATGACCTGGCACGGCGAGACGATCGTGGACGTGGACCCGCGCACGCTGGCGCATCAGGGCCCTGTCTACGAGCGTCCGTACCACCGGCCGGAGTGGCAGGACTCGCTGCAGGCCGACGTGCCGGACTCGGCGCGGCTCGAGCGGCCCAAGAGCGGCGAGCAGCTGCGTGAGACGGTGCTGCGGATGATCGCGAGCCCGAACCTCGCGGACAAGACCTGGGTGCTGGAGCAGTACGACCACCGGGTGCGCGGCAACACGGTGCTGGCGCACGGCGAGGACTCCGGCATGCTGCGGCTGTCCGAGGACGGCCTCGGCATCGCGCTCTCCACGGACGGCAACGGCCGCTACACCAAGCTGGACCCGTACTTCGGCGCGCAGCTGGCCCTGGCCGAGGCCTACCGGAACGTCGCGGCGACCGGCGCGAAGCCGCTGGCCGTGACCGACTGCCTGAACTTCGGCTCGCCGGAGGACCCCGAGGTGATGTGGCAGTTCGCCGAGGCCTGCCGGGGTCTGGCGGACGCCTGCCTTGAGCTGGGCACGCCGGTGACCGGCGGCAACGTCTCCTTCTACAACCAGACCGGCGCCGAGGCGATCCACCCGACGCCGATCATCGGCGTGCTCGGCGTGATCGACGATGTCGCGCGGCGGACCAGGAGCGCCTTCGAGACCGAGGGCGAGATCCTGCTGCTGCTCGGCGAGACCCGCGACGAGTTCGGCGGCAGCGAGTGGGCGCACGTGGTGCACGGCCACCTCGGCGGCCTGCCGCCGAAGCTGGACCTGGAGCGCGAGCGGCAGCTGGCCGAGATCCTGATCGCCGGCTCGCGCGACGGAATGCTCTCGGCCGCGCACGACCTGTCCGACGGCGGCCTCGTGCAGGCGATCGCGGAGTCCTGCCTGCGCGGCGGGCACGGCGCCCGCGTGGTGCTGCCGAGCGAATTGGATCTCGGTAACATCGACCCCGGTGACATCGACCCCGGTAACATCGACCCCGGTAACATCGACCCCTTTGTCGCACTCTTCTCCGAGTCGGCTGGACGCGCGGTCGTGGCGGTGCCGAGGAGCGAGGAACTGCGCTTCACCGACATGTGCAAGTTCCGCGGCGTGCCGGTGGCGCGCATCGGAGTCGTGGACGGCGACGCGCTGGACGTGCAGGATCAGTTCACGATCCCGCTGGACGAGCTGCGCGAGGCGTGGACCGGCACGTTCCCGGCGCTGTTCGGCTGAGCGGGTAGCCGTTGATGGACCGGAAGGAGCTCGCCGCCGCGGTCAAGGAATCGGTACGCGCATTCGCGCAGAAGGTTCCCGGCCGCAGCGTCGAGCTCCGCGTCCCCCCGTTCGTCGCCGTGCAGTGCGTCGAGGGCCCGCGGCACACCCGCGGCACCCCGCCCAACATCGTCGAGACCGACGCCGCTACCTGGCTGGCCCTCGCCGAGGGCTCGCTGAGCTGGGCAGAAGCCATCGCCGACGGCCGCATCTCGGCCTCGGGGCCGCGTAGCGACCTGAGTGCGTTCCTGCCGCTGTAAAAGGCTGTGCGACGTCTTCACAAGGGGGAGTGGCGCCCAGCCTGTGGCAAGACCGTGACATAGCAACAGGCGAGTTGGCCGATCAGCGCACAATACAATCAGCTGACATATCGCACCCGCGCGTCGAGAGCGCGGATTTTCTCGGGGAGGGACGCGGTGAGATACCGCAGGCTTCGGGTACCCCTGGCCGTCATCGGCTCGATCGGCATCGCCTTGGTTCCCGCTTTCGCTGAGGCCTCCACCTCTTCGGGGACCGCAGCCGCCACGGCCTCGAACTGGTCGTCGTTCGTCAAGACACAGCACTTCAACTTCAGCAGCCCCGCGTCTCGTTCGGTGTACAGCCGTACCTCGGCCGCCCGTGGCGCGGCCACGACTCCGAATCCGGGCATGCAGATCGAGATCTACGGCGAGCAGACCAGTTCGCACGCGGTCTCGTTCCTCTGCCTGCCCGAGGGTTTCAGCACGGGCACCGCAACTCTCACCGTGAACTGGGGTGACGGCAAGACCAGCACGACCACCGTCAACGCCGCCGATCTCAGCACCGGCAATCCGCCGGTGCTCGACCACACGTACGCCGCGCTCGGCGTCTACCAGGTTTCGGCCGTCCTCGACGACGGCGCCGGCGACTCGGCGACGAACTCCACCGTCGTCGCCACCGGTTCGCAGTTCACGCCCTACGGCCCGACCCGGATCCTCGACACGCGCATCGGCGAGGGGATCTCGAGCCCGATCGCCGCGGGCCAGTTCGGCCACCTCAAGGTCGTCGGCACCGGTCCGGCGGGTGACACCATCCCGGCAGGGATCACCGCCGTGGTGCTCAACGTGACCGTGACCGAGGGCACCGCCAACGGCTTCCTCTCCGTCCTGCCCAATGAGGACCTGGCCGGCAACCCCGCCGGCGGCATCGTCACCTCGAACCTGAACTACAGCGCGGGCCGGAACGTCGCGAATCTCGTCGTCGCCTCGGTCGGCAAGGACGGTGTCGTCGACTTCCTCAACGGCGCGTCGAAGGGCACGGTCGACGTGGTCGCGGACGTCGCGGGGTACTACACCGCGTCGACGCAGAGCGCTTACGTGCCGATGACCCCGACGCGCCTCATGGACACCCGCAAGGGAATCGGCGTCGCCAAGGGCCAGATCCCGGCGAACTCGTCCATCACGCTGAATGTCGCGAACGGCAAGACCGTTCCGTCGGACGCGACGGCGGTGGCGATGAACCTGACCGCGCTCGACTCGACGGCCAACGGCCTGATCAAGGCGTACCCGACGGGCGAGCCGCTGCCGACGGTCTCGAACCTCAACTACGGCGCCGGTTCGACGACGAACAACATGGCGATCGTGCCGATCGGTACGGGCGGCGACGTCACCTTCGAGAACAACAGCCGGGGCCCGGTCGATCTGCTCGCGGATGTGACCGGCTACTACACCAAGGATGCGGTGACCGGGGCAAGCTCCTACATCCCGTTCTCCTGGCCCGAGCGGTACCTCGACACCCGCTCCTTCGACATCACGTCGCAGCTGCGGCTCATCGGCCTCGACTTCGGCACGATCAAGGCGAACGTCCAGACCCCGTTCCCGGTGACCTCGGTGTCGCAGCCGACCACCGCGGCCGTGTTCAACGCGACGGTGGTCGCGCCGACCGGTAACGGCTATCTGTCGCTCTACCCGTACAACCCGGGCCAGGCCCCGTCCACCGGTACGTCGAACATCAACTACCTCACCGGCCAGACCATCCCGAACCTGGCGATCGTCTCGACCGGCACGGCGGCCGACTCCCAGTGGAAGACGCAGCTCCAGACGGACACTCTCGACTCGGGGATCTACCTCGGCGGCCACGGCGCGTCCGACCTGATCCTCGACGAGCTCGGCGTCTACACGCAGTGAGGCTGGAGTAGAGTCCGGACGTCATCAAGCCCTATGCGGTCAAGGGGAGCCGACGATAGGGCTCTACTTCACCAACGGCGGCGCGATCTCCCGGCCGGCCGATCTGATCGTCGATGTCATGGGCTATTTCTCCACCCGGTGATCTATCCGGCACGAAGCATGAGATCCGCGCCGATCCCCGGGGAGTCGGCGCGGATCTTCGCATCCCCGGCCATGACGTAGACTGGAAACGTGAAGCGCCCAGACGGACGACTGAGCCACGACGTACTCCCCGACGAAGACAAGCACCCGCAGGACGCCTGCGGCGTGTTCGGCGTTTGGGCACCCGGAGAGGAAGTCGCCAAGCTGGCGTACTTCGGCCTCTATGCCCTGCAGCACCGCGGGCAGGAGTCCGCGGGCATCGCCGCCTCCAACGGCAAGCAGATCCTCGTGTACAAGGACATGGGACTCGTCTCCCAGGTCTTCGACGAGGAGACCCTCGGCACGCTGCGCGGCCACCTGGCCGTCGGACACACCCGCTACTCCACCACCGGTTCCTCGGTCTGGGAGAACGCGCAGCCGACCTTCCGCGCCACCCCGCACGGCGCGATAGCGCTGGGACACAACGGAAACCTGACCAACACCGCCGAACTGGTGGAGCTGGTCGGCGAGGCGCGGGCCAACGGCGAGGTGCTCGGCAAGGACCGCGGGGCCAGCTCGGACAGCGACATGATGACCGACCTGCTGGCCAGCCGCTCCGAGCTCAGCCTCGAGGACGCCGCGATGCAGGTGCTGCCCCGGCTGCGCGGCGCGTTCTCGCTCGTGTTCATGGACGAGACCACGCTCTACGCCGCGCGTGACGCGCAGGGCATCAGGCCGCTCGTGCTCGGCCGCCTCGACCGCGGCTGGGTGGTGGCCAGCGAATCGGCCGCGCTCGACATCGTCGGCGCCTCCTTCATCCGCGAGATAGAGCCCGGCGAACTCGTCGTCATCGACGAGCAGGGCCTTCGCTCGCACCGCTGGGTTGTGGCGGAGCCCAAGGGCTGCGTCTTCGAATATGTGTACCTGGCCCGCCCGGACACCGCGATCGCGGGCCGTTCGGTCAACGCCTCCCGGCTCGCGATGGGCCGCAAGCTCGCGCTCGAGCACCCGGTCGAGGCCGACCTGGTCATCCCCACCCCGGAATCCGGCACCCCGGCCGCGATCGGCTACGCCGAGCAGTCCGGCATCCCCTTCGGCCACGGCCTGGTCAAGAACGCCTACGTGGGCCGCACCTTCATCCAGCCGAGCCAGACGATCCGGCAGCTCGGCATCCGGCTCAAGCTCAACCCGCTGCGCGAGGTCATCGAGGGCAAGCGGCTGATCGTGGTGGACGACTCCATCGTGCGCGGCAACACGCAGCGCGCGCTGGTCCGGATGCTGCGCGAGGCCGGCGCCCTCGAGGTGCACGTGCGCATCTCCTCGCCGCCGGTCAAGTGGCCGTGCTTCTACGGCATCGACTTCGCCACCCGGGCCGAGCTGATCGCGAACGGCCTGTCCGTGGACGAGGTCGCGCAGTCGCTCGGCGCCGACTCGCTGGGCTACATCTCCATCGACGGGATGATCGAGGCGACCACGATCCCGGCGGACCGGCTCTGCCGCGCCTGTTTCGACGGCGTCTACCCGGTGGAACTGCCGGACCCGGAGCGGCTCGGCAAGCACCTGCTGGAGATCCCGACCGACGTCGCCGCGTCGCTCAGCCATCCCTGAAAGGCCCACCCCGTGAACACGTACGCAGCCGCAGGCGTCGATATCGAAGCCGGTGACCGCGCCGTCGAACTGATGAAGCAGTGGGTGGCCAAGGCCTCCCGGCCCGAGGTGCTCGGCGGGCTCGGCGGCTTCGCCGGCCTGTTCGACGCGTCCGCGCTCACCCGCTACCGCAGGCCGCTGCTGGCCACCTCCACCGACGGCGTCGGCACGAAGGTGGCGCTGGCGCAGAAGCTGGGCGTGCACCACACGATCGGCTTCGACCTCGTCGGCATGGTGGTGGACGACCTGGTGGTCTGCGGGGCCGAGCCGCTGTTCATGACGGACTACATCTGCGTCGGCAAGGTGGTGCCGGAGACGGTGGCCGCCATCGTCCGGGGCATCGCCGAGGCCTGCGCCGAGGCGGGCTGCGCGCTGATCGGCGGCGAGACGGCCGAGCACCCGGGGCTGCTGGCGCCGGGCGAGTACGACGTGGCCGGCGCGGCCACCGGCGTCGTCGAGGCGGACGAACTGCTCGGCCCTGAGCGGGTGCGCGCGGGCGACGCCGTGCTGGCCATCGGCTCCTCGGGCCTGCACTCGAACGGCTATTCGCTGGTCCGGCACGTGCTGCTGGCGCAGGCGGGCTGGGAACTCGACCGGCAGGTGCCGGAGTTCGGCCGGACGCTCGGCGAGGAACTGCTGGAGCCGACGAAGGTCTACGCGAAGGTCTGCCTTGAGCTCGCCCGCCGGGTCGAGATCCACACGTACGCGCACGTCACCGGCGGCGGCCTGGCGGCGAACCTGGCGCGGGTGATCCCGACCGGGTTGCACGCGCGCCTCGAGCGCCCGACCTGGACCCCGCCCGCGGTGTTCGGTACGGTCGGCGAGGTCGGCTCGGTCGAACGCGGCGAGCTGGAGAAGACGCTGAACATGGGCGTCGGCATGGTGGCCGTGCTCCCGGCGGAGCAGGCGGACGCCGCGCTGCGTGAGCTCGCCGACCTCGGTCAGCGGGCCTGGGCGCTCGGCACGATCGAGGCCGCGGCGGACGCGAAGGCCCCGGGCACGGCGACGCTGGTCGGCGACTACGCCTGACCCGGCGGTCCCGGGGACCTACCCGGCGATCGGCGGCGGGAACGAGGGAAGGGCAGGCAGGAGCGGCCTCACAGCCGTCCTGCCTGCCCTACACCCCGAGTCAACGGTGAGGATACGAGTTGTCCTCGTCTTCCTCTTCGTCATCATCCTCGTCGGAGTCCTCGGCGTCGTAATCCGCATAGTCCGCATAGCGGTCGTCGGGTTCATGGTCGCTGGAACCATTACTCCTCGACGGCGGATCACTGACGCCCAGCTCCGACCGCAAACGCTCGAGGTCACCGGCCGGCTGGTACTTCAGCTGGCGAGCGACCTTGGTCTGCTTGGCCTTGGCCCGGCCGCGCCCCATGGCTCGACCCCCTCAACGACGGGGCGCTTTACACGACCCCGGGTCTCGACAACGATCAACGACACAGTCACTGACGTGACCGATGCCTCACGTGGGGATCGCTGGACCGGTCACACAGCTAAAGGTACCTGGTTCCGCGCCGAATCGGTACGGCAGGGGGCCGAAACTTCTCCAACGCGGGGACTCGATACCTCGGTTGAGGATACATGCCCACCGCGCGGATGGTCGATTCCACCGCCCGCGCGCCGCCCTGATCGGCAGGTAATGCGACGCCTCCGGGTCAACGGGCGACCAAGGCCGGCGCCGGAGACCTGGCCACAAGCACAGGGCCGTCATGTCCCGGCACGTTCAGGTCAACGAATGCCAAGGCGGCTCAGCCCGGCAGCAGGATCCCGCGCAGCCGCGAGACGTCCCGCATCCGCTCCTCGGCCAGCCGGTCCGCGGTGGCCGCCGGGGGCACTCCGTCCGCCTTCGACCGGCGCAGGATCTCGAGCGTGGTGTCGTAGATCCGGGCCGCGCGCGCCTTGGCCCGCTCGAAGCTGAAGCCGCCGTCGCGCAGGTGCGCGGCCTCGTCGCCGACCTGGATCACGCCGCCGGCGTTGACCAGGTAGTCCGGCGCGTAGAGCACGCCGCGCCCGGCCAGGATCTTGTCGAGGCCCGGGTGCGCCAACTGGTTGTTGGCCGCGCCGCAGACGATCGAGGCGGTCAGCGACTCGGCCACGGCGTCGTCCAGCGCGCCGCCGAGGGCGCAGGGGGCGTAGACGTCCAGGTCGAGGGCGAGCAGCTCCTCGGTCGAGCCGACCACGCGCACGGCCGGGTGGTTCGCCCGCACCCAGTCGAGCGCGGCCGGGCTCACGTCCGTCACCGCGATCTCCGCGCGCTCCTCGGTCAGGTGAGTGATCAGGTGCCGGCCGACCTTGCCGACCCCGGCGATGCCCACCCGGCGGCCGGCCAGCTCGGGCCCGCCCCAGCGGCTCTGGGCGCAGGCGCGCATGGCCTGGTAGACGCCGTACGCGGTGAGGATCGAGGAGTCCCCGGCGCCGCCGTTCTCCGGCGAGCGGCCGGTCACGTACGAGCACTCACGGGCGACCAGGTCCATGTCGGCGACGTAGGTGCCGACGTCGCACGCGGTGAGGTAGCGCCCGTGCAGCGACTGGACGAAGCGGCCGTACGCGCGCAGCAGCGCCTCCGACTTGTCCTTCGCCGGATCGCCGATGATCACCGCCTTGCCGCCGCCGAGGTCCAGTCCGGCCAGCGCGTTCTTGTACGCCATGCCGCGGGCCAGGTTCAGCACGTCCTCGAGCGCCTGCGCCTCGGTGGCGTAGGGGAAGAAGCGGGTGCCGCCGAGGGAGGGGCCGAGCGCGGTGGAGTGGATCGCGATGATCGCGCGCAGACCGCTGGGCTCGTCGTGGCAGTAGACGACCTGCTCGGGTCCGCCGGGTGCGAAATGGGAGGGAGTGCTCATGTCTGAAGGGGTCTCCTCGTCGAGACGTTCGGGCCGGTGCACTGCTGGGGCCGGTTCCGGGAGGATCAGGGGTCTCCCGATCGCTCCCAGGACCAGGGTAGATCCTGAGCGCGCGGCCGCGTCGGGCCCGGGGCTTCCGTTCTCCGCCAAGATCCAATATCGTTCGGTTTCACGTGGGTAGCGCTGACTGGTCGGCTATGGCCGCCCCGCCCCCAGCGCCCGGCTACGCCCGGGTGCATGACGAAAAGTCACCATGCCGCCACTGTCCGCAAATGGGCGGCTCGCGCGCTTCCGTCCGCTTCCAGCGATTTGCCTCTTCTATGTATCGATTTCATAGACTTCGCGGCCAAGCGGCCCCGGATGGTGTACTTCTAGTTCTTGAACGACAAGACGTTCGTCCGATTACCGACACGCCCGACGTTGTACGACGACGGCATGGCGGACCATCGGGGAGGATCCAGCCGAATCGGCCCGCTAGTCGGGCAGTTCACCATGGAGATGGAGGAAGCCGCTCATGACCGCGCGCACGCCCGACGCTGAGCCGCTGCTGACCCCGGCCGAGGTGGCCACGATGTTCCGAGTCGACCCGAAGACGGTCACCCGGTGGGCCAAGGCCGGCAAGCTCACGTCGATCCGCACTCTGGGCGGGCACCGCCGGTACCGCGAGGCGGAGGTGCGGGCCCTGCTGGCCGGAATCCCGGCGCAGCGGGAAGCCTGAGCTTCCACCTGGTACGAAGTACGGCGTACACAGAGCAGCAGTAAACAGCACAGTGCAGTAGCAAGAAGCAGCACGCAGCAGGCACAACCCACACGCGAACACCGGTCGGGCCCGGTGAACGCACCCGCCGGCCGCACTCCGGCGCGACAAGACGTACGGCGGCCCGCCCTCGGACAGGGGGCGGGCCGCCGTCTTGCGTCTCGCGTCCACCACCCGGCTCGCGTCCGCGCTCCGTCCTCCCACTTTTAAGAACCTAACGGGTTAATCCGGGCCAAACCTGGTTAACATCCAGGTGGGGCGCCGAATGAGGCCTCGAAGAACGCGTGTTCCCTGAAGCCGGAAGGACTCCGACGGCAGATGAAGATCACCGAGATCGCCCTCGAGCGGCTGAGGCTGCCGCTGGAGCCTCCGTTCCATCGGGCGTGGACAGCGAACGACGGCGACGTGTCCTGGCACGGGTTCGAGGCCGTTCTGGTGCGTGTGCACACCGACGAGGGCATCACCGGCGTCGGGTCCGGGGACACGATGGACGGCTTCGACGCGCACCGGCACCTGTTCCTCGGCACCGACCCGCTGGAGATCGTCAACCAGGTCCGCACGATCGAGGCCGTGAACCACTCCCATGGAGGTTCCTACTGGCCGCTGGAGGCCGCGTTCTGGGACATCATCGGCCAGGTGGCCGGCCAGCCGGTAGCGGCGCTCTTCGGCAACGCGAGCAAGCGCCTGCCCGCCTATGCCTCGACCGGTGAATTGCGGTCTCCCGCCGACCGCGCCGATTCCGCGCTGGCGCTCAAGGAGCACGGCTTCCGCGCGATGAAGATCCGCCTGGACCGGACGCGGCTGCGCGAGGGCCTCGAGGCGGTGCGGCTCACGAGAGAGGCTGTCGGTCCCGACTTCGAGATCATGGTCGACCTCGGCCAGTCGTGGAGGAGTGCGGGCGACGTGGAACCGGCCACGGACCTCGTGCGCACCAGGAAGATCGTCGCGGAGCTCGGAGAACTCGGTGTCTTCTGGGTCGAGAACCCCTTGCCGTACCCGGATCTGCCGGGCTACAAGCGGCTGCGCGCTGACATCCCGCACGTCCGGATCGCGGCAGGAGGCTTGCACCGCTCGGTCCCGGAACTGCTGCGCTCGCTGGAACTCGACGCCCTCGACGTCTACCAGATGGACGTGGTGCGGTCGGTCGGCATGCTGCGCGCCAGGACGCTAGCCGAGCTAGCGCAGCTCAAGCACCGCCACTACACCCCGCACACGTGGTCAAACGGCATCGGCCTACTCGCGAACCTGCACGTAGCCGCGGGCGTCGGCGCCGGCCCGTACTTCGAAGTCCCCTGCGACCCGCCCACCTGGACGCCGCAGCGCCGCGACTTCATGCTCGCAGAACCGCTCGACATCGATACCGACGGGTTTCTGACCGTCCCGCAATCGCCGGGCTTGGGCGTGGAACTGGACGAGGCGGCCGTCGCGCGGTGGCGGGTGGGCTGATGACCCGACCTCCTCCCTGGGCTAAAGTGCTGGATGGCGGCCGGTGGGCCGTCGGGGGTCCTTGGGAGGGTTCTAGATGCATTCCCCGCGCCGTGCTGCCACGGCTGCGATCACGCTGTCCTTGGTGCTGAGCGGCGGCATAGCCGTGGCCCACGCGGACAGTTCTTCGACGCTCTACGTCGATAGCTCCTCGTCGGCCTGCACCGATTCGGGTACCGGCACTCAGGCTGCGCCTTACTGCACCATCCAGGCGGCGGCTGACGCGGCCGTGGCCGGGGACACCGTGGACATCGAGAAGGGCGTGTACAAGGGCGCTGTCGATGTGAAGTCCGTGGGCACCGCCGCTGCGCCGATCGTGTTCCAAGCGGTCGGAGGTCGTGTCGGCCTTGAGCTGGCAACCGGCCAGACCGGCCCCGTGTTGAGCTTCGACGGAGCGTCATACGTGACCTTCGAAGGCGGCTTGAGCAGTATCGACGCGCAGGACCTGGTGGTGGACGGCGCGGTGGTGAGCGGGTCATCGCACATCACCCTCGACGAACTCGAAATCACCGCGGCCGAGGTCACCGGCACATCGACCGACGTGACCATCAGCCGCGACTGGTTTCGCGCCGCGGGCGTGACGGTCGACGCAGGCAGTTCCGACGACGTCATCAGCACGAACTGGTTCATCGGCGAAGGCGGGTCCATCTCGGTCGCCGATTCCGCGAACACCGCGATCACGTCGAACACGCTGGAGGCGGGCGGCACCACGTCCGACGCGATCAACGTCTCGGGAGCCTCCTCGACCGGAGTCACGATCGAGAACAACATCCTGGCCTACCCCGGCGCGACGACGGGGAACGCGGCCGAGATCGCGGTGAACGCGGACGCGGCGAAGGCCGGTACCAAGGTCGACTACAACGTCGTGTGGCCGGTTCAGGATGGTGGCGCCGGAGGACTGAGGGAGGCGGCCTACTCCTGGGCAGGCGTCGACTACGCGAGTTCCGCCGCGCTCTACGCGGCCACCGGCGAGGCGAAGCACGATCTCACCGAGAACCCGTGGTTCAACCCGGCCCCGTACAACGACGTCTCGATCGCGCCGCAGAACAACTCGGCGAACAGCGCCGCGCCCGGGATGCTGGACACTGATATATACGGAAATCCGTGCGTCGGAGACCCGATCGTCGCCGCCGGCGGGGCTGGAACATCCCCGTACTGCGCGCGAGGCGCGGTGCAACCCGAGTACACGACCACCGTCTCCGCATCCGCGACTCCGGTCACCGCGTTGAGCGTCAGCCTCAACAGCGCCCTGAACCAAACCGTCGACGTGGACGGAACGCAGTACGGCGTGTACATCGAAGGACCACCGGCGGTGTCGTACACCGTCAACTGGGGTGACGGAACCACCAAGACCTACGCCGGTTCCAGCACCCATTCCAATACCGCCGACACGCACACCTACGCCAAAATGGGCACCTATACGATCACTGACACGGCCGACTTCAGCAACGGGACGACCGCTGTCACGACGACCAGTGCCACGACTGCCGGATCCGGCTACACGCCCTTCGGCCCAACGCGGATCCTGGACACCCGCAGTGGCATCGGTGCACCGAAAGCCAAAGTCGCGACGGGCTCCTTCGTGCACGTGAAGGTCGCGGGACTTGGCTCGATCCCGGCGGATGTCACTGCCGTGGCGCTGAACGTGACGGAGACGGACGCCACCGGCAACGGGTACGTCAGCATCGGGCAGGGCGGTTCCGTGGCCGCGACATCGACGCTGAACTACCTCAAGGGCCAGACCATCGCGAACAGTGTGATCGCTCCGGTCTTCTCCGACGGCACGATCCTGGTAGCCAACGAGGGCAACAGCGGCACCTCGGCGGACCTGATCGCCGACATCTCCGGGTACTTCACCCCGCAGTCGGGCGACGGCTGGTCACCGGTGACGCTGAAACGCATCCTCGACACCCGCGACGGGACCGGCGCGGCGGAGGCGAAGGTCGCCGCGGGCGGACACGTCTCGGTCGCGATCGCCGGAGCGGACTCGATCCCGAGCGGCGTCAAGGCGGTGGCCGTGCACGTCACCGTGACCGACGCCACCGGCAACGGCTGGATCGCCGCCGCGGCGGACGGCGCTGGCACGCCGAGCACGTCCATCCTCAACTACCTGGGCGGGCAGACGGTCTCCAATACCGTGATCGTCCCGGTGGCGGCCGACGGCAAGATGGAGCTCTACAACGGCGAGGAATCGGGCTCCGCCGATCTGATCGCCGATGTCGCCGGGTACTTCTCTCCGGCCTCCACCGACGCGTACGTCCCAATCACCGGTTATCGGGTCTTCGACTCGCGGGACCAGGGAGAGCTCACCCCGGACGGCACCACATCGGCGCTCTCGCTCGCACAGATAGCGAACGACAGCACGCAGAGCGAGTTCCCCGCCGGCGCCACGATGGTCACCAACCTGACCATGACGGAGGGGACGGCCAACGGGTACATCACCATCTACCCCGCAGGAACCTCGCGTCCCTCGGTCTCCGATGTCAACTACCTCAAAGGGCAGACACTGGCAAACCTCGGACTGCTGCCGACCGACGACGCCACCCAGGACGTCGACGTATACAACAATTCGTCCGGTACCAGCGATCTCATCGTTGACGAGTACGGGTACTTCGCGAACAGCTGATCAGCTCGTCAGCCCAGCAGTTTCCTGATCCGCTTCTCCGAGACCGTCGACGCGGTGCCGATCTGCTGGGCGAAGAGGCTCACGCGGAACTCCTCGATCAGCCAGCGCGCCTGATGCAGCTCAGGACCGGGCCGCCTACCTCGTGGTAGGCGGCCCAACGCGTCCTCGTATTCGCGGTTGAGTTGCTGGACCTTGGCCAGGTTCGCCTGATCGCGGTAGGGGTCGTCCTTCATCTTGTCGAGGCGGTACGAGATCGCGCGCAGGTAGCGCGGGAGGTGACGCAGCTGCTCGTAGCCGGTCGTCGAGATGAAGCCCTTCGGCAGCAGGTTCGCGAGTTGCGTCTTCACGTCGGTGAGCGAGGGCAGCAGCGCCAGGCTCGCGGTGCCCTTGAGCCGGCGGTCGAGCTCGTGCGCGGCGGCGAGGGCGTCGGCGACGATGGTCAGCGCGTTCTCCGCGGTTTCGGCCAGGTCCTCGCGCACCTTCTCGCGCAGCGCGGCGAAGCCCTCCGCGTCCCAGACCGGTCCGCCGTTGCGGTCCATCAGGTAGTCCGCGGCGCAGGCGACGCAGTCCTCGAACAGCAGCGGGACCGGGCCGTAGGGGTTCGTGCCGAGGGCGAGCTTCTGCTTGTTGTCCAGCGCGGCCAGCATCGGCTTGACCGGTGACGGGATGTTGAGCAGCAGCAGACGTCGCACGCCGTGGCGCATCGCGTCCGCCTGTTCCTCCGGCGTGTCCAGCAGCTTGAGCGCGACCGACTGGCCCTCGTCGATCAGCGCGGGGTACGCCTTCATGGCCACGCCGCGCTGATGCTGCTCGAAGACGTGCTGCACCGGGCCGAAGTCCCAGGTCTTCAGGCCGGTGCGCTCGATGTCGTCGGCGGCGGAGGACAGGGACTCGCGCAGCTTGGGCTTGAGGCGTTCTTTGAGTGAAGCGAGGTCCTTGCCCTCGGCGATCTTTTTACCGCGCTCGTCGATGATGCGGAAGGTCATCGTCAGGTGCTCGGGCAGCCGGGCCAGATCCCAGTCGGAGCGGTCGAGGTCGCGCGCGCCCATCCGGCGCATCTCGCGTTCCAGGCCGTCGAGCAGCGATCCTTCGCGGGGCGGCAGCTTCTCCAGCAGCGCCTTCGCGTAGTTCGGCGCGGGGACGAAGCTGCGGCGGATCGGCTTGGGCAGCGAGCGGATCAGCTCCGTGACCAGTTCCTCGCGCAGGCCCGGGATCTGCCAGTCGAAGCCCTCCGGCTCGACCTGGTTGAGCACGGCCAGCGGGATGTGCACGGTGACGCCGTCGGCGTCGGCCCCGGGCTCGAACTGGTAGGTGAGCTTGAAGCGCAGCTTGCCCTGCCGCCAGAGGTCCGGATACTGCTCCTCGGTGACGGCGGCGGCGTTCTCGTTGACCAGCATCTCGCGCTCGAACGAGAGCAGGTCGGGCGCGTCCTGCCTGGCCTGCTTCCACCACGTGTCGAAGTGCCGCGCCGAGTACACGTCCGCGCCGACGCGCTGATCGTAGAAGTCGAAGAGCGTCTCGTCGTCCACGACGATGCCGCGCCGACGAGCGCGGTTCTCGAGCTCCTCGACCTCCTTGAGCAGCTTGCGGTTGTCGTGGAAGAACTGGTGCCGCGTCGTCCATTCGCCGTAGACCAGCGCGTGCCGGATGAACAGCTCGCGGCTGAGTTCGAGATCGATCTTGCCGTAGTGGACCTTGCGTTGCGCGACGATCGGGATCCCGTAGAGCGTGACCTTCTCGTAGGCCAGCACGCTCTCCTCGGCCTTCGACCAGTGCGGCTCACTGTAGCTGCGCTTGACGAGGTGGGTGGCCAGCTCCTCGATCCACTCCGGCTCGATCCGCGCCGCGACCCGTCCCCACAGCCGCGTCGTCTCGACGAGCTCGGCGGCCATGACCCAGCGCGGAGACTTCTTGAAGAGGGAGGAGCCGGGGAAGATGGCGAACCGCGCGTTGCGGGCACCGAGGTACTCGCGCTTTTCGGGGTCGTACATGCCGAGGTGCGAGAGCAATCCGGAAAGCAGCGCTCTATGCACAGCCTGTGGATGAGCCGCGACGGAATTGGGGACGACGTCGAGGTCGCGGATCGACTGACGCAGTTGCGCATGGAGGTCCTGCCACTCGCGGATGCGCAGGTAGTGCAGGAATTCGTTCTTGCACAGCTTGCGGAACTGGTTCGAGGACAGTTCCTGCTGCTTCTCCTTGAGGTAGTCCCAGAGCTTGAGGTACGTCAGGAAGTCGGACTGGCTTTCCTTGTCCACAAAGCGCGCGTGGCTCTGCGAGGCCTGTGCCTGCTTGTCCACAGGCCGTTCACGCGGGTCCTGGATGGACAGCGCGGCGGCGATGACGAGGACCTCGTTGAGGCAGCCGGCGCCGTCCGCCTCGATGACCATGCGCCCGAGCCTCGGGTCGACCGGGAGACGGGCGAGTTTGCGGCCTACGGGGGTGAGCTTGGGGTGGTGTTCCGTGCTCGACGCCTCGACGGCGCCGAGCTCGTGCAGCAGGTCAAGGCCGTCCTTGATGTTGCGCCGGTCCGGCGGCTCGAGGAAGGGGAACCCGGCGATGTCGCCGAGCCCGATGTTCGTCATCTGCAGGATGACCGAGGCGAGGTTGGTGCGCAGGATCTCCGGCTCGGTGAACTCGGGCCTCGAGTTGAAATCGGCCTCGGAGTAGAGCCGGATGCACACGCCGTCCGACGTACGTCCGCAGCGGCCCTTGCGCTGGTTCGCCGAGGCCTGCGACACCGGCTCGATCGGCAGCCGCTGCACCTTGAGGCGGTGGCTGTAGCGGGAGATGCGCGCGGCCCCGGGGTCGATGACGTACTTGATGCCGGGGACGGTCAGCGAGGTCTCGGCCACGTTCGTCGCCAGCACGACGCGCCGCTCGGTGTGCGGCTGGAAGACGCGGTGCTGCTCGGCGCTGGACAGCCGCGCGTAGAGCGGGATGACCTCCATGTCCCTGCGGGAGGCAAATTGTGAGGCATAAAGTTTGTTCAGCGCGTCGGCGGTGTCGCGGATCTCCCGTTCGCCGCTGAGAAAGACGAGGATGTCGCCGTCGCCCTCGGCCTGCAGCTCGATGACCGCGTCGCTGATCGCCTGCACCTGGTCCCGGTCCGGATCGCCGTCCGGGTCGTCGAGGTCGACGATGGGCCGGTAGCGGGTCTCGACGGGATACGTGCGTCCGGAGACCTCGACGATCGGCGCCGGTTTCCCGGTCCGATCCGTGAAGTGTTCGGCGAAGCGCTCGGGGTCGATCGTCGCCGAGGTGATGATGACCTTGAGGTCGGGGCGGCGCGGCAGCAGTTGCTTCAGATATCCGAGGATGAAGTCGATGTTGAGGCTGCGCTCGTGCGCCTCGTCGATGATGAGAGTGTCGTACTGCAGCAGGTCGCGGTCGTGCTGCAGCTCGGCCAGCAGGATTCCGTCGGTCATCAGCTTGACCAGCGTGTCCGAGCCGCCCTTGTCGGTGAACCTGACCTTGTAGCCGACGACGGCGCCGAGTTCGGTCTTCAGCTCCTGCGCGATGCGTTCGGCCACCGTCCGCGCGGCGAGCCGGCGGGGCTGCGTATGCCCGATGACGCCGCGTACGCCGCGGCCGAGCTCGAGGCAGATCTTCGGGATCTGAGTGGTCTTGCCGGAGCCGGTCTCGCCCGCGACGATCACCACCTGGTGGTCCCTGATCGCCGCGAGGATCTCCTCGCGTCTGGCGCTGACCGGCAGGTTCTCCGGGTACGTGAGCTCGGGCACGGCCGCGCGGCGGGCCTCGAGGCGGGCTATGGCCGCGTCGATCTGGGTGGAGATCTCGGCCGCGATCGCCGCGGCGGCCTCCGGCTTGCGCACCCGGCGCGCCCCCTCGATCCGCCGCCGCAGCCGCGAGGCGTCGCGCGGGGACAGTTCGGCCAGGCGGGGTCGCAGGTCTTCGAGGGGGATGGTGGGTCCATGAGCGCACATGACGGATTCCAGCATAGGCGGCCGCGGGGGCGGCCCGCCTCAGATTATCGGCGGACCGCCCCCGCGGGGGTAATGCTCGGCTCAGCGGATCAGCTGAAGTAACCGAAGACGTCGGCGATCAGCTCGGTGGTGCCCTTGGAGCCGTTGTACAGCGAGAGGTTGAATCCGGGACCCACCGAGACCATCACCAGGTTCGGCACGGTCTCGCCGGTGGTGAAGTTGAGGTTCGAGGCGGTGGGCATGCTCCCCGGGAGCGGGTAGGCCGTGATCACGCCGTTGGCCGTCGGCTGGGTCACGGTGACATTCATGACCGCGGCCGCTATGCCGCTGCCGCCTTCGTTGCCCTGCGCCGGCGCTTCGTCCTGCGGGTACCACAGCACCTGGCTGTCCGGCAGTGCCGGGGACGGCTCCACACTCTCCTGGCCGATGCCGTCGCGGGTGTCGAGCGCCCGATACGGGGTGATCGGCACGAAGGCCGAGCCCAGCGTCGTGGAGTAGCAGCCCTCAAGATCCGCGACCAGCTGCACGCTGCCGGTCGAGCCGTTGTGGAACCGCACCTCGCCGTCTGACCCGACCCCGACCACGACCAGGTTCGGCACGTTCTCGCCGCTGTAGTAGTTGAGGTTCGAGGCGTCGGGCAGCGTGGTACCGGACGGGTAGACCGTGACCACGCCGTTGGCCGTCGGGCTGACCGCGGTGACGTTCAGGGCGACGGCCTCGGCGGTGGCGGTGACCTTGCTGGAGCCGCTGCCGGAGGTGCAGTCGGGCACGCTCAGCGAGATCGTCGCGCCCGCGGCGACCGCACCGGTGACGCCACCGGTGCCCTTGCGCGTGTCGAGCACCCGGTCCGGGGTGTTGGGCAGGTAGTAGTCGCCGGTGGTGGACTCGACGTAGTAGCCCTCGACGTCACCGATCAGGTCGGTGCTCGCGGACGAGCCGTTGTGCAGATCGACCTTGTCGTCCGCGCCGACCTTGACCGTCACCAGGTTCGGGATGTTCTTGTTCGCAGAGAAGTTGAGGTTGCTGGCGCTCGGCAGCGCGCCGCCGTCCGGATAGGCGGTGATGACGCCGTTGCCGGTCTCGTCGGTCGCGGTGAGGTTCATCACGACCGCGCTGATCGTGCCCATGTTCACCGGCACGACGACGTTCGCGGGCTCCACGTTGACCGCGATGGTGCCGTTCGGCCCGATCTTGGCTTCGGGCGCGCCGGTACCGTTACGGGTGTCGAGCACGCGGGTCGGGGTGACCGGGACGTACGTGCTGCCGTCGGTCGTGACGGTCGCGGTCTTGGTGACCGTCTGCGTGGAGTCGGTCAGCGTGACCGTCACGGTGTACGTGCCGATCTGCGCGTACATGTGCTGGTCGTAAAGATTGGTGAAGTCGGTCCAGACGTTGTCAACGAGCGGCCCGAGGTTGTCGGCCGAACCGTCACCCCAGTTCACGGTGAGGCTCGGCGCCGATCCCCAGGCCACACCCTGCAGGTCGAGCTCGATCCCCACCTGCTGCGCCGAGGTGTTCTCCGTGTAGAGCGTCGAGTTCGTGAACTCCTCGATCGCGAAGGCGCCCCGGTCGGGAGCCGAACGCGGCCAGGCGTTGCCGTAGATGTCCGTGGTCAGCTCGCCGGGCGCTGCGGCGTTCGCGGTGCCCTCGGCCGCGCTGTCGTTCGCGATCGCGTCGGTCGTGGCGTCGACGGAGCTCTGCACGATGTCCTCGGCGCCCTGGCCGGTGGCGGCGGCGAAGGCGGCCTGCGTCGAGTAGTCCTTGCCGGCCCACGCATACGGGGTTCCGGTTCCGGAGTTCGTGGACAGCAGGTTGTAGCTCTCGGTGGTCGTCGCGGCGGACGCCGTGTCCACCGACAGATCCTCGCCGCCGCTCAGGCAGACGCCGGGTCCGACGATGTTGTTCTCGATGCTCGTCGCGGTCGACTTCGTGACCGAGACCCCGATCTCGCAGCCGTCCATGATCGTGTTGCCGGTGATATCGGTGCCCGAGTCCCCGTTCAGCGCGAACGCCGGGACGTTGCCGCCGTCGAAGTCGACAAAGGTGATGTCGGTGCTGATCACGGTGTCCGAGTCGCCGGTGCCCAACTGGACGACGGGACCGTTCTCGGCGGCGTACAGGAAGGAGCGCTCGACGGTCAGGCCGGTCACGTTCGCCCCGACCGATACGGTGGCCCCGCCGGCGCCGTCGGCGAAGTCCTGGTCGAGCGTCACGTGCGAGCCGGTCACCGTCACAGCGCTGGTGAGGTTACCGTCGATCTGCGCTCCGCTGAACTCGACGTAGCTTCCCGTGATGTCGACGGCCCCCACCGTGTACCGCGGCCCGGTGGACTCGAAGACGATCGGCGCGGCGGCGGTGCCCGAGTGCGCGATCGTCAGGTTTTTAATGGCGCCGTAGACGGAACCGGTGATCAGCACGGTGTCGCCGGCGGTGGCCGCGGTCGCCGCGGCCTGGATCGTGCAGAACGGCGCGGTCTGGCTGCCGGCACCGGAATCGGTGCACGCGGCCGACGTTCCGTTGACGTACAGGGTCGTTCCGGTGGCGGCCTCGGCCTGCGTGGGCATGGCTGTCACGCCTGCCAAAGCCACTGCTATCCCCGTCGCGACGACCCGCCCAAGGGTGCGCGTCAAGATCCCTCCCGTATTCTCGATTTTCTCATCCAGGGCTCAGAATCCCCCCGGCCGCACGCATCGTAGCGCTGCCGGGAGATCCACGGTTTGTTACTCGGTCACAATGCCCAGCTGTCGTTCGCGATCACGAAGTTTGCCCTTGAAAACGATTTTCAGTAGCCTTTACTTCTCGTAGCGGTTAAAATGATGTTCATTCTCAGCAGATGGGGGCACACGTCCGTGACCGACTCAGCGCCGAAGCCGCGAGGGCGGCGCCTGGCCGCGCTCGCCGCCGTGGGCGCGGTAACGGCGCTGGCCGCCTCCGCGTGCGCCACGACCGCGCCGGGCAGCGGGTCCGCCTCGTCCTCCAGCGGCGGCAAGATCGCCGTCGTGGCCGCGGAGAACTTCTGGGGCTCGATCGCCGCGCAGCTCGGCGGCTCGGCGGTCACCGAGACCGCGATCATCACCAACCCGCAGACCGACCCGCACTCCTACGAGCCGACCGCGGCAAACGCCCGGATCATCGCGGGCGCGCAACTGTTCATCCAGAACGGAATCGGCTACGACACGTCCTGGGCGCCGGGTCTGGTCGCGGCGAACCCGAACGCCGGGCGCACGGTGCTGACCGTGGGGAACGTGCTCGGGCTCAAGGACGGCGACAACCCGCACCAGTGGTACTCGCACACCAGCGTGTACGCGGTCATCGACGCGATCACCGCCGCCTATCAGAAGATCGACCCCGCCGAGGCCTCGTACTTCGCCCAGCGGAAGGCGGCCTTCGAGGACACCACGCTGGCCGAGTACAACCGGCTGGAGACCGAGATCAAGGGCAAGTACGCAGGCACGCCGATCGGCGCGTCCGAGTCCATCGTCTCGCCGCTCGCCACTACCCTCGGGCTGGACATGCTGACGCCCTACTCCTTCCTCAAGGACATCAGCGAGGGCACCGATCCCACGACCGCCGACAAGGCGGAGATCGACCAGCAGATCCGGAATAAGCAGATCAAGGTCTACGTCTACAACTCGCAGAACTCCACGCCCGATATCCAGGCGCAGGTCGCCCTCGCCCGGCAGGAGGGGATCCCGGTGACGACCGTCACCGAGACGCTCTCTCCGGCCGGCGACAGCTTCCAGCAGTGGATGGTCAGCGAACTGCAGGGCCTGGAGAAGACGCTGGCCGAGGCGACCGGACACTGAGGGACTTGGACTTTCAATGAGCACTAGCGGGCACCTCGTGGACGCGGAAGCGCCGGTCCTGACCCTGCACGACGCGGCGGTCTCGGTCGGCGGACGCAGGCTGTGGAGCGGCGTCGACCTGACGGTGCGCCCGGGCGAGTTCGTCGCCGTGCTCGGGCCCAACGGCGTGGGCAAGTCCACGATGATCAAGGTGCTGCTCGGCGCGCTGCCGACGGCCGCGGGCAGCGTCAGCGTGCTCGGGCAGCGTCCCGGCGCGGCGGGCGAATCGATCGGATACCTGCCGCAGCGCCGGAATTTCGACGGCTCGCTGCGCATCCGCGGCGTGGACGTGGTCCGGCTCGGCCTGGACGGGGACCGCTGGGGCGTGCCGCTGCCGCTGTCCCGCCGGTTCAGCGCGGCGCGGCGGGCGGCCGACGAGCGGGTGCGCGAGGTGATCGAACTCGTCGGCGCCTCGGCGTACGCGCACCGGCCGATCGGCGAGTGCTCCGGCGGCGAACAGCAGCGGCTGCTGATCGCGCAGGCCCTCGTGCGCAAACCGCGTCTGCTGCTGCTCGACGAGCCGCTGGACTCGCTGGACCTGCCGAACCAGGCCGGAATCGCGGCGCTGATCCACCGGATCTGCCGGCAGGAGGACGTGGCCGTCGTCATGGTGGCGCACGACGTGAACCCGATCCTGACCTACCTCGACCGGGTCGTCTACATCGTCAGCGGCGGCGCGGCCTCGGGGCCGGCCGCCGAGGTGATCACCACCGAGACGCTGACCCGGCTCTACGGCACGCCGGTCGAGGTGCTCAAAGCCGCGGACGGCCGGCTCGTCGTGGTCGGCGGCCCCGAAGCTCCCGCCCTGCACAACGACCGGCACTCCGATCGTCACGGGGCCCTGCTGTGAACCCCGGCTTCTCCTGGAACCTGGTCACCGACGTTCAGTGGATGTGGTCGCTGCCCTCGATGGTCAACGCGTTCCGCGCCGGGCTGGCCGTGGCGCTGCTGGCCGGAGTGGTCGGCTGGTTCATGGTGCTGCGGCGGCAGAGTTTCGCCGGACACTCCATCGCGGTGACCGGATTCCCCGGCGCGGCGGCGGCCGTGTACCTGGGCCTGAGCGCGACGCTCGGCTACTTCGGCTTCTGCCTCGGCTCTGCGCTGGTGATAGCGCTGCTCTCGCGCGGCAGCGGGACCGGCGTCGGCGAACGCGCGCACTCCTCCGCGCTGATCGCCGTGGTGCAGGCCTTCGCGCTCGCCCTCGGCGCGCTGTTCCTCGACCTGTACGGCGGATTCCTCAGCAGCACCTCGGCGTTCCTGTTCGGCGACTTCCTCGGGATCACCGACGAGGACGTGCTGACGCTCGTCGCCGTGGCCCTCGTCGTCCTGCTGACCATGGCCCTGATCGGCCGCCGCCTGCTCTTCGCCTCGGTGGACCCGGCCGTCGCCTCGGCACGCGGCGTCCCGGTGCGCGGCCTGAACATCCTCTTCCTCCTCGTGCTCGGCGCGACCGTCGCCGAGGTCTCCAAGTTCACCGGCTCGCTGCTCGTCTTCGCGCTGCTGGTGATGCCCGCCGCGACGGCCCAGGTGCTCACCGCGCGGCCCGCGCGCAGCCTGCTGATCACGATCGTGCTCGGCGTGCTGGTGACGTGGTTCGGCCTGGCCTGGGCCTATTTCGGCAACCAGGCCACCGGTTTCACGATCACCTCGCTCGCCTTCGGCTGCTACGTCCTGGCGTACGCGGCGAGGTCGGCCCGCGGCGTGCTCCTGCGTCCGGCGGTGACTGCGTAACCATGTTCCACGACTCGTACATGCTCACCGCCCTCGTCGCGGGCACCGGAATCGCGCTCGCCTGCGGCCTGGTCGGCTACTTCCTCGTGCTGCGCGCACAGGTGTTCACCGGCGACGCGCTGTCCCACGTCGCGTTCACCGGCGCGCTCGCGGCCCTGGCCTTCGGCATCGACCTGCGGGTAGGCCTGTTCGCGAGCTGCGTGCTGATCGCCGTGGTGTTCGGGGCCTTGGGGCGCCAGGGCCGCGCGGACGACGTGGTCATCGGCAACGTCTTCGCCTGGGTGCTCGGCCTCGGCGTGTTCTTCATGACGCTGTACACGACGAACCAGTCCGGCTCCAGCGGCTCCGGCGGGAACCAGACCGTCAACGTCCTGTTCGGCTCGATCCTCGGCCTCTCCTCCGGCCAAGCCACGGTAGCCCTGGCCATCGGCCTGGCCGTCAGTCTCGCGGTCCTGCTCATCGCCCGCCCTCTCCTCTTCGCGACGCTGGACGAGGCGGTGGCCGGCGCCCGCGGCGTCCCCGTGCGCTTCCTCGGCTACGCGTTCCTGGTGCTGATCGGCGTGACGGCCGGCGAGGCGAGTCAGGCGGTCGGCTCGATGCTGCTGCTCGGCCTGCTCGCCGCCCCCGCCGGCACAGCGCTGCTGCTGACCGACCGGCCCTTCGTAGGCCTGGCGGTTTCGGCGGTTCTCGGCGTATTCGATGTCTGGGTCGGTCTGGCAGTGTCCTACTTCGTGCCGAACACGCCCACGAGCTTCTGGATCATGGCCGTCGCCGCCGCGACGTACGCTGCTGCCGTGGCATATTCGCGGATTTCCCGGAGGTTCCCCCGCTCGACGACCCGGCCCGCGGCGTCGGTGACCTCGGTGGCGTCGTCGTGAGCACCGACGCTGCTGACGACTACCTGCTGCGGCATCTCGAGGAAACCGGCACCGACCTCGGCTGCGAGGTGGTCGTCCTCGGCGACCGCACCGGCGAACTGCTGGCCGCACTGCCGATGAAGGACGCGCGCCCGACGCTGATCACGGACTCCTACCTGTCCATGGAGGCCGCGCGCACCAAGGTGGGCGAGGCGGCGAAACTGCTGTCCACGCAGGACGAGCCGCCGCCCCGCATCGACGTGCTGCTCATCCGCGTCCCTAAACTGCTGGCGCTGCTCGAGGACCAACTGCACCGCCTGGCGCCGCGGCTGCACGAGGGCTCGGTCGTGGTCGGCACCGGCAAGGCGACGGAGATCCACACCTCGACGCTGAACCTCTTCGAGCAGCTCATCGGCCCCACCCGCACCTCGCTCGCCGTCCGCAAGGCCCGGTTGATCTTCAGCACCCCGGACGTAACCCGCGAGCGGCCGGCGAATCCCTGGCCGCTGACTTATCCACTGCCTGTGGACGAAAAGCTGGGCACCGCCTCGGGCCGCGAGGTCACCAGCTACGCCGGCGTCTTCTGCGCCGACCGCCTGGACATCGGCACCCGGTTCTTCCTGCAGTACCTCCCGACGACGCGCGGCGAGGAGCACATCCTCGACCTGGGCTGCGGCAACGGCGTAGTCGGAACCGCCGCGGCCCTGGCGAACCCAAGCGCCCGCCTGACCTTCGTCGACGAGTCGTACCCCGCCGTAGCCTCCGCCCGGGCCACCTTCGAAGCCAACGTGGCCGACCGCGGCAACGCCGCTTTCCACTTCGGCGACGCCACCTCCCCGCTGCAAGACGCGAGCGTGGACCTGGTCCTGAACAACCCGCCCTTCCACACCCACCGCGCCACGACGGACGTAGTGGCCTGGCGCATGTTCACCGGCGCGAGGCGCGTCCTGCGGCCGGGCGGGGAACTGTGGGTCGTCGGCAATCGGCACCTCGGCTACCACGCGAAGCTGCGAAAGATCTTCGGCAACTGCGACACCGTTGCCGGAGGCCCCAAGTTCGTGGTCCTGCGTTCCGTGCGCTGAAAGAGTGTCAGAGCTCCGTGCTAGGAAGGAGCAATGGATGTGGAAGCCCCCGTAGTCCGCTTCACCGTCGACACGCCGTTGCCCTCCGGCCGGATGCGCGTCGCGGTGACCGGCCAGGGCGTGGTCTGGGCGGCCTTCCACGAGGACGACACGTCGCAGCTGCCCGAGGGCCTAGACCTAAACGACCCCGCCGCCATCGCCGCAGACCGCCGCGCCCACGCCGTAACCACCCGCCTCACCGACTACTTCACCGGCAAGTGGCGCCGCCCGGCATTCGAGCTCCCCATCGACTGGAGCCTGACCTCCAACCTGCAACGCAGGGTACTGCGCTGCCTGTTCGAGACAGTGCCCTTCGGCGAGACGATCACCTACGGCGGCCTGGCCGAACGCTGCGGCGGCTTCGAGGCCGAGACGGCAAGGACCGGCCAAGCCGCGCGCCTGGTCGGCACGATCATGGGCACGACGCCCATCGCGATCCTCATACCCGCCCACCGCGTCGTAGCGGCAGACGGAATCGGCGGCTTCGGCAGCGGCCCCGATGCGCTGCCCACCAAGCACTGGCTCCTCACGCTCGAGGGCGCCCTCCCGCCGACCTTGGACTGGGACGGCCCCGACGTGCCGTAACCGGCCTTTCGAGGTCAGCCCTTCGAATCCGGCCGCGCCTCCCGCACCGCCTCCGCGTGCTCAGACTGCCCGTCGCGCTCCAGCCCCTCAACCACCCCGTCGATGTCGGCCGACGGCCGGTTCTGGCTCAGCTTCGCCTTCGCCTCAACGCGGCTGATCCGCAGCTCCACCCCCACGATCGCCCGCAACTGCCCGGCGAAATACGGCGCCGGAGCATCGTCCACAGACCAAGGATGCTCCCGCCCCGCCTCGTGCCGATCCGTAAGCCGCCGCACCAACCCCGCAAGCCACTCGACGTCGTCATGCACAATCAACTCGCCATACACATGCGCCGTCACGTAGTTCCACGTCGGCACGACCCGCCCGTGCTCAGCCTTAGACGCGTAGTACGACGGCGAGATATAGCCATCCACCCCCCGCACGATCACCAGCGCCTCCCCAACCGCCGCCCGCCGCCACTGCTCGTTGTTCCGCGCCAAGTGCCCCAGCAGCGCCCCGTGCTCCCCGATCGAAGGGTCGTACAGCAGCGGCAGGAACGTGGCCAGCAACCCCTCGTCCGTCACCGTAATCAGATCCGCCGCGCCAAGGCCCCCCAGCAGCGCGTCTAAGGCCGGCCGGTCAATGGCGAAGTGCTCGGGAATGTACACGGCCCCATGCTATTGCGCACGGGGCTGGTGAGGGGATGCTACGTACGCTGGTCAAAGCGTCGGTATCGGTTCATGCGATCCTCGTCGCATGGCCTATACCTACCAGCTCTGGCTGGCCGCGTTCGAAGACCAGATCCCGGACCGCGAGATGTACGCCTACTGGAATCTCAAGGAAAAGCCCACTCCAACGCTCGATGCGGCACTCGGGAAGGCGACCTACCTGTACGTCGGGGCGTGGAACGACGAACACGAGGGCGTGGAGCCTCAGGCCGGCCCGCCCCTGCACGGGCACCGGACACGGCACCAACGAGGCCCTTAACGCAACCGCCGAAAACCGACAAGGCCCGGGGCGACGTGTATCGTCCCGGGCCTCACCATCAGAGCGGGTGACGGGAATCGAACCCGCGCTGTCAGCTTGGGAAGCTGATGTTCTACCATTGAACTACACCCGCACGAACACTTTCCGTTATGACGGAAGCGGCTGTGCCCGCTCAGGTTACCAGATCTGCGCGGCGGTTTGGGGGGCGGGCGTCCGGGGCGATACGGTCGGTGGCGTGTTGCTCTCAGACAAGGACCTGCGCGCGGAGATTGCCTCGGGGCGGGTCAAGATCGAGCCTTACGACGACTCCATGGTGCAGCCATCGTCCATCGACGTGCGGCTTGACCGCTTCTTCCGCGTCTTCGAGAACCATCGGTATCCACACATCGACCCCGCGCAGGAGCAGCCTGAGCTGACTCGGCTGGTCGAGCCGGAGGAGGATGAGCCGTTCATCCTGCACCCGGGGGAGTTCGTGCTGGGCTCCACCTACGAGCTGGTGACGCTGCCGGACGACGTGGCCTCGCGGCTGGAGGGCAAGTCCAGCCTCGGTCGGCTCGGGCTGCTCACGCACTCCACGGCCGGGTTCATCGATCCGGGCTTTTCGGGGCACGTGACGCTGGAGCTTTCGAACGTCGCGACGTTGCCGATCAAGCTGTGGCCGGGGATGAAGATCGGGCAGCTGTGCATGTTCCGGCTCTCCTCGCCCGCCGAGAACCCGTATGGTTCGGCGGCTGCGGGCTCGCGCTACCAGGGGCAGCGGGGGCCGACGCCGTCGCGTTCGCATCTGAACTTTCACCGGACCAGGATCCAGGGCTAGGGACGGATTCCGGCCGCGGAGCCACGGGGCCGCAGGACCATTGGGGGGAACACCGGCATGTCGCCGTCGCCGCTTATTTCCGATCCTCGGGCCGTCACGATCCTGGCGCCCGAGCTCGCTCCGCTGCCTACGCTGTTGGACGCGCTCGCGCCTCTTGGCACCGGGGACGTGTTCTGCGCGACTGCTCCGGATGACGACCCTGACGATGACGACTACTCGGATTATCTGGACGAGGGCGAGCTCCCCTACTACAGCGCCACGGTCTCGGACACCGTGGCCACGTTCCTCGTCGAGGTCGAGCGCGCTGATCCTTCGTCGGCGGAGACTCGGTACGAGGTGCACGTGACGGACTCGGGGCCGGGGGCGGATCGGCTGCGCTTCCGGCTGGCTCGAGCGGTGCTGGAGGCGACTCGGGGACGCGCGGTGGACGCGGATGGGGCCGCGGTCGAGCTCTCCGCCCCGGCCGACGACCCGTTCGGCGCACTCTGGTAGGCCGGGCAGTGCGCGAATCGGGTGAATCAGACCTCCATACCGTCGAATCATCGGGTAAGGGGCTGAGACAGTGGCGGCATGCCGTCCTTGTCATGGCCTTTGCTCCGTCCCCGCAGCGCACCGCGCGAACCGCGCGTGGATCCGCGCGACCCCGCGTCCGTGCTGCGCGCCCATCCGGTGCTGCTGCTCGCCGGGCCTCCGGCGGACGTCATGGTCAGGCGCCTGCTGCGCGCGTGGAATCCGTGGGCCGAACTGCCGGACGTCGCCGAGGGCGTGCGTTGGCTCGGGCCCTATCGGCTCGACGCGGTGGGCGCCGCTGAGGCCGGACTGCCGGTCGGCTGGTCCACGGCGTACGCGGCGCAGACCGCGCGCAGCCGGATGCGGGTGCCGGCCGGGATCGGTGCCGCGGAGCTGCGGCGGCGTTTTCCACAGGGCATGCCGCTGGGGACGGAGGCTGTGGCCTGGTCGCTGGTGTCCGGCTTGGCACGACGGCTGGATGGGGCGGCGCGGCTCCCTTCCGCTGAGGGGAGACGCACCCGACAGCGCCGGCGTGCTCGGGCCGCGAACGAACTCGTGGTGCTGCGACCCCGCAAGCAGCGGAACACGTACTGCGTGTACGGGAACGAGGCGCTTCCCTGGTCGCTGCTCTGTTCAGTGCTCGGCCGCCAATTACCTGGGCTCGATCGCAACGGCGCCCTGGCCGCTGACGACTACTGCCTCGACCATGCCGACAGCTTCGAGGTGCGCGTCGAGCCCTTCCGCGAGGGCGCGTTCCTGCCCTACGCGCTGCGGCCTCGGGCCACGTCCGGCTGGCCCCGTACGGTCTACCGCTTCCGCGCCCTGCCGCAGTCCCGGGCGAAGGACGCCGAGCGGATCGACGTCCAGCTGCGTACCGCGGCGTATCACCTCGCCGACGTGGTGGGCGGGGCGGCGCTGGACGGAGAGGGTTTTCCGCTGACCGCACCTGTGCCGGCGCAGGCCTGACGGCCTAGCGGGCCGACGGGCTGGCGCCCCGACGAGCTAGCCGTCGACGGCCGAAGTGCCGCGGTCCGTGCCGGGCGCGGTCGCGACGCCGCGGCAGTCCACGTCCGTGTCGCACTCCACGACGCCGATCACGGCTCCGGTCACAATGGTGTTCGTCGCGATCAGCTTGCCCGGGGCGATCTGCACGTCCGTCTGTCCGTCGATGCCGCTGAGGTCGACGACGCCGTCGTTGAGCCGCAGCGCGTCGCCGGCGACGATGCTCACCTGGTCGTTCGTGTTCAGCGTCAAGGTCAGGTCCACGGCGCACCGCGAGTCCGGGCAGGTCTCCGTCAGGTAGAGCGTCCCGCCGATCACGGACGTCGAGCGGATCGGGTCGTCGAAGGGCGTGGACGTGTCCGTCGCGTTGAGCGTCGCGGCCGAGCCGCCCTCGGTCTGGCCGACCACGCTGAGGGAGACATCGCCGTCGAGAACCACGTCCACGGCGGTGATACCGGCGAAGACCGTGAAGTTCGAGCTGCCGTGCCGGGTCACGTGCAGCACCACGTCGGTCACGCCGCCGCAGATCGCGAGGATGACGACCGTGAGCACGAGGGCGAAGGCCGAGCGCAGCAGGGCCGCGAACCATATTCGCACCTTGCCGCCGCCCGACACCGGCCGGTTCTCGCCCGCCGCGGCTTCGGCCGGTGAGTCCGGGTCCGGTATCGGCGAACCGCCCGACTCCTCGCCGTTCAAGCCGCTCATGAAGCCGCTGCCCTCCACGTTGACGGTCGTACGTCGAACAGGCTTTCACACCGGTTGTGCCGTGGGGGGCAGCCTACTCCAGAATCGACAGAACCCTACTTCACCGAACGCAGCAGCAACTGGGAGACATCCACGACCTCCATGGACTCCGGAACCTCGCCCGCCTGCTTGCGCGCGGTGATCGAGTCGCCGAGCATGACGAGGCAGTAGGGGCAGGCGGTGGAGATCACGTCCGGGTTGGTCGACAGCGCCTCGTCCACCCGCTCGGTGTTGATGCGCTTGCCGATCCGCTCCTCCATCCACATCCGCGCGCCGCCCGCGCCGCAGCAGAAGCCCTTCTCCTTGCAGCGGTGCATCTCGGTGTTGCGCAGGCCCGGCACCTTCGCGATGATCTCGCGCGGCGGCGTGTAGACCTTGTTGTGCCGGCCGAGGTAGCACGGGTCGTGGTACGTGATGTTCTGGTCGATCGGGGTGACCGGCGTCAGCTTGCCGTCGTTGACCAGCGTGTCCAGCAACTGCGTGTGGTGGATGACCTCGTAGTGGCCGCCGACCTGCGGGTACTCATTGGCGAGCGAGTTGAAGCAGTGCGGGCAGGTGGCCACGATGCGGCCCTTTGCCGCCCCGACCCCGGCACCCCTGTCGCCGAAGACCTCGTTGAGCATCTCCACGTTCTGCATCGCCTGCATCTGGAACAGGAACTCGTTGCCGAGGCGGCGCGCCGGGTCGCCGGTGCAGCTCTCCTCGCCGCCGAGGATCGCGAACTTGACCCCGGCGATGTGCAGCAGTTCGGCGAAGGCCTTCGTGGTCTTCTTCGCCCGGTCCTCCAGCGAGCCGGCGCAGCCGACCCAGTAGAGGTAGTCGATCTCGCTCAGGTCCTCGATGTCCTCGCCGAAGACCGGCACCGGGAAGTCGACCTCGGAGATCCAGTCGAGCCGCTTCTTGGCGGGCATGCCCCAGGGGTTGCCCTTGTTCTCGATGTTCTTGAGCATCGTGCCCGCCTCGGACGGGAACGCGGACTCGATCATCACCTGGTAGCGGCGCATGTCGATGATGTGGTCCACGTGCTCGATGTCCACCGGGCACTGCTCGACGCACGCGCCGCAGGTGGTGCAGGACCACAGCGCCTCGGCCGCGATCACCGCGTTGTCCTCGGGGGAGCCGACGAAGGGACGGGCCGCCTCGGCGAGCACGTCCTGCGGTACGCCCTTGAGCATCTCCTCGGTGGCCTTCTCCTCGCCGGCCAGGTCAAGGCCGCCGCCCGCGAGGACGTAGGGGGCCTTGGCGTGCGCGTGGTCGCGCAGGGCCAGCACGATGAGCTTCGGGGAGAGCGGCTTCTCGGTGTTCCAGGCCGGGCACTGCTCCTGGCAGCGACCGCACTCGGTGCACGTGGAGAAGTCCAGCAGGCCCTTCCAGCTGAAGTCCTCGACCTTGCCGACGCCGAAGACCGCGTCCTCGTCCGGGTCCTCGAAGTCGATCGGCTTGCCGTCGGAGAGCATCGGGTTGAGCGCGCCGAGGGCGGTCGTGCCGTCCTCCTTCTTCTTGAACCAGATGTTGACGAAGGCCAGGAAGCGGTGCCAGGCCACGCCCATGTTCGAGTTCAGCGAGATGGTGATCATCCAGGCGAAGGAGATCAGGATCTTGAGCGTCGCGGCGACCCAGATGACGTCGTGCAGCGTGCCGTCGGAGGCGCCCTTGAAGAAGGCCTGCGCGAACGGGTAGGAGAAGAAGTACTCCAGGGAGAACTTCGAGCCGTTCTCCAGCGCGCACTCGGCGCCGCGCAGCGTGAGGATGCACAGCAGCACGCCGAGGATCGTGTACTCGACGTAGTACGCCTGCCACATCACCGAGCCGAAGAAGCGCGACTTGCGGCCCTTGCGCGAGGGCAGGTTCTTCAGCCGCAACGCCATCAGGTAGACGATCGCGACGACGCCGACGACGGTGAACAGTTCGGTGACGAATTGGTAGGGCCACCAGTGCCCGATCACCGGCAGTTGGAAGGTCACCGAGAACAGCTGGCCGAACGCGGTCACGAGCGTGAAGAACAGCAGCCCGAAGGAGACCATGACGGCCCAGTGGGCCGCGCCGATCCAGCGCTTGCCCTTGCGCGCCAGCCGGGTGTGCGCGCCGAACTCGATCACCAGGTTCCTGGTGCGCGCCGCCGGATCTCCGGTGCGCCCGGGGGCCGGCTGGCCCATGGTAATCGTTTTGTACATGCGCACGAGCACCTGGCCGAAGAGGGCCAGGCCCACCGCGGCGATGCTCAGCGAGATGATGATCGCGGCGATCTGCATTTCGGTGCGGACTCCTTCGGGGACAGGACTGCCCTTGAGGCAGGTCTGCGTCGACGGCCGCAGTCTACTCGCGGGTAACTTCTTTGGCGACCATGGACTGAACGATCGTTCAGTCTGACTTATCTGGCAAATGATGGCACTCCGCCGCGCGGCGGGCAGGGCCGAACGATACCCTGCGGGTTCCGCGCGGCGGAGTGTGATCAACGCCACGTCCGGGACGGGCGCTTGCTAGCCGCCGTAGTAGCCGAAGACGTCCACGATCAGCTGGGTGTCGCCCTTACTCGCGTTGTAGAGGTTGAAGTCGCCGCGCGACGAACCGAGGCCGACGGTCACCGCGTTCTGCGGCTGCTGCCCGGCCAGGAAGTTGATCACCGAGGCGTTCGGGACCGTCGATACTCCGCCGGGGTAGACGGTGATGTAGCCGTTCGCCGTCGGCGAGGCGACGGTGACGTTGGCCGCCACGGCAGCCGCGTCCGCGGGCATCAGTTCCGTGCTCACGCAAGTCCCCGCCGGACAGATGTCGGCCACCTCGAGGTCGATGGTCTGGTCGGCTCCCGCCTCATCCGGGTAACCGCCCACAACGGCTCCGACGCCGTCACGGGTGTCGAGATAGCGCAGCGGGGCGAGGGGCGTGAACGCCTCGCCGGATCCGGAGGTGAAGTATCCGGACAGGTCGACGATCAGGTCCGCCTGCCCCTTGCCGGAGTTGGTGAAGTCGATGTCGCCGTCCGAGCCCACCGCGACCACCACCTCGTTGGCCACCGTCTGTCCGGCCAGGTAGTTGAGGTTCGAGGTGGCCGGCTCGGCGCCGCCGTCCGGGGAGGCGGTGACATAGCCGTTGCCGGTCGCGTCCACCACCGTCAGGTTGAGCACCGCCGCGGAGATGCCCGAGTACGCGCTCATCGACAGCTTGACCGTGCTGCCCGCCGCGACCGGAACCGTCTTGCGCGTGTCCAGCAGGCGCACCTGGCTGACGGCGGTGTACCCGGAGGTCCCACTCGTCGAGTAGTAGCCCTCGAGGTCCGCGACGATGTCGGTGGTTCCGGAACTCTCGTTGGCCAGATCCACGTACCCGTCGGAACCGACCTCGACGATCACTGTGTTCGCCACGTTCTGATTCGCCTTGAAGTCGACGTTGGAGACGTTCGGCAACGTCCCGCCATCGGGATACGCGGTGATGTAGCCGATCTTCATCGCCTCGGTCGCGGTCACATTCAGGGCGACCGCGGTCACCCCGGTAGCCGGAAGACCGTCCACACCGGCGACCTTGAGCTTCACGACACCGTCCGCCGCGACCGGCCCGGAGGCCGAGACCCCGGTCCCGTCGCGGGTGTCGAGCACACGCGCCGGCGTGATCGGCGTGAAGTAGCTGCCGGAGGTGGTGAAGCTCTGCGACACGCTTTCCTGGTTGCCGCCCGCGTCCGTGATGGTCACGGTGATCGTGCGGGTTCCGGATGACGTGTACGTGTGAGACCGGTCGCAGTCATCGTTGGTGATCGGGGCGCTGCCGTCGCCGAAGTCAAAGGTGCAGGTGGCGACACTCCAGTCGTCTGTGGGCGCGGTCGCAATCGCTGACACGCCAAGTGAGCCGTCGTCGCTCACCACCAGTTTCGGCGTGAAGGTCGCGGCAGCGACGACGTTGACCGCGTTGGCACGATCGACGAGGTCGTAGCCATCGCTGAGCGACACCGTGAGGACTATGTCGTATTGGCCTGCAGTCGCATACGCGTGCTGAGTACTACAGGTGTCATCCGTGCTTGGCGTGACCGTCACGGACGCTGTTCCGTCGCCGAAATCGTAGGTGCAGCCGGTGACCGTATTGCCCCACTGATCTGTCGCGGTCGTCGTGTAGGTGCCCGTCCCGCCGACCGGTGCCTTCGTCGGCCAGTTCGCGGCGTTGGAGAGGGTGATCGGATCCTCGAGCTGGATGGCGCCACGGTCGTAGTACGTGTAGGTGCCGGCACCGGTGTCGGCCACCTCCGGATCGTTGACCCGCGGATTGTCCCTGATGTCCGTGGACAGCTCGCCGGGCGCGTCGGAGTTCGCCGAGTTGATGTTCTGCGTCGAGTCGTGCGTTCCCTGCCCTGTCGCCGACGCGAAAGCGGCCGACGTGGCGTACGTGGTGCCTCCCCAGGAGTAGATGTTCGGCAGGCTCGTCGACTCCGTGATCAGGGTGTTGTAGTCGGCGACGGTGTCCGCGGTCGAGGTTTTGTCGACGCGCAGCACGAAATCCGAGTCGTCCGCGACGCCGCAGCCTAAGGCCGGATCACCAAAAATGTACGGCACGTAGTTGTTCTCGATCGAGGTCGCGGTCGATCCATCGGCGACATCGATTGCGGCGCCGCAGGTCCGCGACAGGGTGTTGCTGGTCACGTCCGATGCGGTGGTTCCACTCAGGACGATGCCGGTTGACTCACCCGAGGCGACTACGTAGTTCGTCGTAACGACGTTGCCCGATCCGCCCTGCACCGAGATCCCGGGCATGGCCGCCCAAGGCTCGACAAAGTTCCTACTCAATGTCACCGAGGAGGAGTCCGAAGCGACGGAGAGGACAGGTGCGGTCGTCTTGGTGGCTTCCGACAATGCGTCATCGCTGTCGACAGTCACATGCGTGGAGCTGGTCACGTCAACGGCGCTCTGGCTCGCGCCTTCCGCGAACAAAAGGTTCTCGATCGAGACATACGAGGCCCCGTCAACGGTGGCCGCCGGTTCGTCATCCGCGGCGGTGGCGACGACGCGGGTGGGCCTCACCGTAAAGATCGCCGACGGTGTGCCCTCGATCGTGATCGGCGCGGCGGCTGTGCCTGAAGCGGTGACCTTGAACGGAGCGTATACGCCCGAACTTACGGTCACCGTGTCACCCGGCGACGTCGCCGCGTCCACCGCCGCCTGGATCGTGCAGTACGGCGTGGTGGAACTGTCCGTCGTCGAGTCCGAACACGACGCGCTGGCGGCGTTGTTCACATAGAAAGTGCTGGTGGAGTTAGCGTGGGCGGCGATCGGTACCGAGACCGATCCCGCGCAGACGAGTACCGCGGTGGCGACCCCGACACGATGCTTGCGCACTGCATTTCCCTCTTACTCGTAGGGATTCCATGCACGGAGAAACGTGCGAGGGCGTCGGTTCGATGTACCGACGCCCTCGCACGTTTACTGTGACTGACTACTCGGCGAAGACGCCGAACCAGTCGATGATCACCTGAGCGGTGCCGTTGCCACCGAGGTAGATGGCGTCGTCGTAGGCGTCGAAGTTCGTGTCCTCGACCGAGCTCGGCGAGACGAACGCGGCGTTCGGGATCGTCTGGCCGGTGCGGTAGTTGAGGTTCGAGGTGCTCGGCGTCGTCGGCTCACTGGGAGCGTACGGGTAGAGCGCCAGGTAGCCGTTGCCGGTCGGCGAGACGACCGTCGCGTTGACCACTGCGGTGGTGAACGGCTGGTCCGGGCTCGACATCGGCAGCGCGTACGCCTTGCCGGTGCTCAGCGGTCCGGGGTACAGACTGCCGAGCTCCGAGTCGTTCTCACTGCTCCGGGAGTCGAAATAGCGCACCGGCGCCGAGAACGGGATGTACGTGCTCGCCCCGGTCACGGAGTCCGTCGTGTAGTACCCGGCGACGTCGGCGAGCAGGTCGACCGGACCGGTGCTGCTGTTGTAGAAGGTGACCTGGCCGCCGGTGCCGATCGGAACGATCGCCATGTTGGCCGTGGCCGAGCCTGTCGGGTAGTTCAGGTTGGACACGGTCGGCAAGGTCTGGCCGGTCGGGTAGGCGGAGATCAGGCCGTTCTTGGTGGAGTCCACCGCGGTCAGGTTCACCGCGACCGCGGTGGCGTCGGCCGGGATGCCGTTCGCCCCGGCCACCGTCACGTTGATGCTCTTGTCCGCCTGGATCTGCGCCTTGGCGGCGCCGGTGCCCTTGCGCGTGTCGAGAATGCGGGTCGGGGTGATCGCGACGTAGGAGCTCTGCGTGGACGCGGTGTAGTAACCGGCTATGTCCGCGATGACCTGCGTCGAGCCCTTCGACGAACCGTTGAAGAAGTCGACCTCGCCGTTCGAGCCGACCGGGACGGTCACCAGGTTGGCGACGTTCTCGCCCTTCTGGAAGTTGAGGTTCGAGGTACCCGGGTTCTCCTGGGCGTTCCCGCCCAGGTCGTCATCGCCGTAGACCGTCAGGTAACCGTTCGCAGTGGATTCGGTGACCGTGACGTTGAGGACGACGGCGGTGACGTCGGCCGGAACCGTGTCCCCGGCCGAGTCCTTCGCGCCGACGACCTTCAGTTGGGCGGTCTCGTCCGACCCGACCGGTCCGTCGGCACCGAGGTTCTTCCGGGTGTCGAGAACGCGGGTTGGGCCGAAGGGCACGAAGTCGGAGCCGGTGGCGGTGACGGCCGAGTTGGACGCCGAGTCGCCGTCGCCGTCGTTCACACTGGCCGTGATGGTGTACTCGCCGAGCGCGGAGTAGGTGTGGTCAGGGACGTCCACCTCCTGTATGCCGTCGTTGGCCGTCGAACCGGTGAGGGTATCGGTGTAGTCGGTCGAGCCGTCACCCCAGCTGAGCGTGACGGTGCCCGTGCCGGTGGTCAGGCCCTCGACGAGGACGATGACCTCCATGCCGTGGGAGCTGATGGCTCCGCCGACCATTGCAATCTCGAGGTCGGGGTTCGAGCCGGCAGCGGGCGTGGTAGCGGTGGCAGCGTGCGCCACGGCTGTCTTGTGGAAGACCGACTTGGACAGCGGGCTCTCGAACGTGTGACGACCGGACTTCAGCAGGGACGCATCATCCCCGGCGGTCAAATGCTTCACAGTGGTCTGCGAAGACGTGGACGCCTCGGCGAAGGCCGGAGCGAGTGCGATACCCAGGCAGCCCACCACTGCTGCAGGTATCGTGAGACGACGGTGTGACACCGCGTCCTCCCCATTTTATATATCCGTGCTCGCAGAGCACGGTGGTTTATATCGAAGAAAACGAAGCTACTGCCGCGACGGCATCCTGGACAACACCTTGCTGTCACAGTTCTGGAACGAACTTCGAAGAAAAACAGCAGGTCATTCATGAGAAACGAGGGCGCCGGCCCCCAGCGGGGACCGGCGCCTCGTACTCATCGCCGTCAGGCTTTATCAGGCGTCTTCGAAGACGCCGAACAGGTCGAGGATGACCTGCGCCGTGCCCTGGCCGCCGACGTAGAGGCCGAGGTCGTAGGACTGGTGCGCGCTGTCGTAGTCGCCCGGCGTGCCGAACACCAGGTTGGGCACCGTCTGCCCGGTCCGGTAGTTCACGTTGGAGGTCGCCGGGATCGCCGTCTGGTCGCTGAATTCGAAGGGGTAGACCGCGAGGAAGCCGTTGCCGGTCGGCGAGACGACCGTCGCGTTGAACACTCCGGCGGTCACGTAGCTCGCGTTGACGAACTCCCACGCGTACGCGTCGCCGGCGGACAGCGGCCCGGCTCCCGAGCGGGTGTCGAGCACCCGCTGCGGCTGGGCGAACGGCAGGTAGGCGCTGCTCCCGCTCGGCGCGGACGGGGTGAAGTAGCCGAACGCGTCGGCGATGAGGTCCACCGGCGCGGAGCCGTTGTTGTGCAGCACGATCTCGTTGTTGAGGCCGAGCGGCACGATCGCCATGTTCGCGATGGTGCCCCCCGCCGGGTAGTTCAGGTTCGAGACGCTCGGCAGGGACTCGCCCACCGGGTACGCGGTGATCACGCCGTTCGCCGTCGCGTCCACCGCGGTCAGGTTGAGCGACACGGCCGAGACGCCGTCGCCCGGGATCTGGCCCTGGTTGCCCACGGTCAGCGTGATGCTGCCGTTCGCCGGGATCTTCGCGACCTTGCCGGTGCCGATCCCCTTGCGGGTGTCCAGGATGCGCGCCGGACCGTAGACCGTGTACTCGGAGCCTGCGGTCTGCACGCCGGAGATGGTGGTCGACGTGGTGTCGTTCTGGTTGTCGGTCGCGATCAGGGTGACGGTGTAGGTGCCCAGATCGGTGTATGAGTGCTGCAGTTGCCCGGTGGCGGTGGTTACTCCGACGCTGGACTGCTCGTTGTCACCCCACTGTGCCTCCACACTCACGGCCCCGGTGTTGAGGCCGCCGAGCGAGAAGGTGGCGGTCACGCCGTAGGCGCTCGAGTCGGCCGCACTCGCCTCGATGTTCAGGTCGGGGATCGAGCCGGTGAACTGGACGGCGCCACGAGTGTTGTACGGCGTGACTCCGTAGAAGTCCGAGCTGAGTTCGCCCGGGGCGCTGAGGTTCGCCGAACCGACCGCGGGCGACTGGCTGGTCGGCGTGGCCTCGATGTTCGCCGACTCGTTCGCACGCAGGTAGACCCCGCCGAACGAGCTTGTGTCGTTCGTGTCGCGGGCGCCCTGGCCCGTCGCGGAATGGAAGCCGACGATCGAGGTGTATGACGTACCGCCCCAGGAGTACGGGTCGGTGGCGTCGCTGCCGTAGACATCGAAGTCGTTGTAGTCGGCGGTGGTCGAGCCCCCCGAGCCGGCCGCCACGGTGATATCCGGCGCCCACGCGTCGCCGTCGCTCGAGCACTGCGACGGATAGCCGCCCATGGCGTAGTCGAAGTTGGCGTTCGTGTCCTCGAGGACGTTGTTCTCGAGGTAGACCCCCGTCGAGGCGCCCTCGACGTCGATTCCGGACTCACATCCGCGCTGAATCGTGTTGCCCACGACGTCGAGGCCGTGCACGCCGGTCGCGACGATGTTCGAGGCGGCGATCATGTCGCCGGCGAGCGTCACGTTCTTCGCGCCCTAGGCGACGGAGATCGCGCTGTAGTCGGCGTTCCAGCGCAGGGTGTCCACGTACGTCCGGCTGATCGTGATCCCGCTCGACGCCCCGTCGATCGTGATGCCGTCGTGCATCGCGACCCCGCCGCCGATGTAGTCGGAGTCGAGCCTGACGTCCGAGGCGCCGTCGAGAGTGATCGCGGGGCCGGTGGTGTCGCCGATCCAGGACTGGGTGCTGGTGCCGACGATAGTGAGATCCGAGGTCGTGATCGTCACCGGGGATTGCGAGAAATAACCGACCGTCCCAGCGACGTCGATCGTGTCGCCCGGCGCGGCGGCGTTGACCGCGTCCTGAACCTCGCAGTACGGATTGGCGGCGGTCCCCGTCCCGGTATCGGTCGAGCAGCTGGTGTCGCCCGTCGTCGCGTAGATCGTCGCGCCGGACGTGGCCGCGTGTCCGGTGACGTCCGCGGCGACGGACTTCTGCAGCCGGATCGACTTGCTCGCCGGAGCGCTGTGGTAGGTCTTGAAGCCCGCGGCCTTGGCCAGCGCGGCGGCGTCGGTTGCAGTGGACTGAGACGTGAGCTGGTGTGCGGTCGCACCGGACGCGGAGGACGGCGTGGCCGCCTCGGCGAGCGCGGGTGCGAGAGCGATACCGACCGAGCCTGCCAAGGCCAGCGGTATCAGAAAGCGGCGGTGTGGCACCGCATCCCTCCCCAGGGGATCTTCCGCGCACAAGGCGCGGAATGAGAAAAATCAAGGCGGTAAAAGCTACCGCTCATGAACCCGTTATTCAACAGGTTACCCCTAGTACTACATCACAGCTCTGACAGTCCCGACGGCGGGGTATCAGTGCAGGTAGTAGCCGTGTTGATCGCTGAGCGCCTCGTGCTCCTCGAGTCGCGACTGGGTCCGCTCCGGCTCGGCGTCGGCGATCGCCTGGACCAGCAGGCCGGCCAGCACCATGGGGGCGGCGTGCGAGTCGAAGACGAGGCGGGAGCCGACGGGGGCGGGGAAGACCACGTCGGCGTGCTCGGTCCACGGGGCGAGCCGGGAGTCGGTGACCAGGGCGACCCGGAGGCCGAGGCGCTTGGCCTCGTCGAGCACGGTGATCGCCTCGGCGGCGTAGCGCGGCAGCAGGAAGCCGAGCAGCCAGGTGGCGCCGGCCTGGCGGGCCTGCAGCAGCAGGTCGAAGGCGGCGGATCCGGCGCTGTCCACGAAGCGCACGTCCGGGTGGATCCGGGCCGCGCTGTAGGTGAAGTAGTAGGCCACCGGGTCGGACATGCGCAGGCCGAGCACCGGCAGGCAGGGGCTGGCGGCCAGCTCCCGGCCCGCCGAGGCGATGCGCTCGGGGTCGGCGGCCAGGTCGTGCAGTGTGCCGAGGTTGGCCTCCTCGGCCGCGATCGCCGCCTGTAACTCGTTGCGGCGCACCTGCTGCGGGGTCTCGGCGACCGAGCCGAGCACGATCGGCCGCAGGGCCTCGCGCAGCGCCGGATAGCCGGAGAAGCCGAGCGCCGTGGCGAAGCGGCTGACGGCGGGTTGGCTCACGCCCGCCCGCTCGGCCAGGTCGACGCTGCTCTGGAACGCGGCCTCGGACAGGTGGTCGATCAGGTACTGCGCGATCCGGCGCTGCGTCGGGGACAGCCGCCGCCCGTCGAGGAGGGCGAGCAGCTGTTCCGACGCGGCCTTGGTCTGCTCCATCTAACCAAGCTCTCCGGTCACGGCCTCGACCGCGGCCAGCACCGAGCCGTCCCGCACGGTCTGCTCGGCGGCGCGCATCTCGACGGACAGGAAGCGGTCGGGTCCCGGACCGCCGACGCCGCGCTCGCGCAGCAGGGCGACCGCGGCGGCCGTGCCGGGGGCGGGCCGCAGCGGGGCGCGCAGATCCAGCGCCCTTGCCGCGGTGAGCAGCTCGATGGAGAGAACCCTGCCGAGGTTGTCGAGCGAGGTGCGCAGCTTGCGCGCGGCGGACCAGCCCATCGAGACGTGGTCCTCCTGCATCGCCGAGGAGGGGATCGAGTCCACGCTGGCCGGCGCGGCGAGACGCTTGTTCTCGGAGACCAGCGCGGCCTTGGTATACTGCGCGATCATCAGGCCGCTGTCGACGCCGGGGTCGTCGGCGAGGAAGGGCGGCAGGCCGTGCGAGCGGGACACGTCGAGCATCCGGTCGGTGCGGCGCTCGGCGATCGAGGCGAGGTCGGCCGAGGCGATGGCCAGGAAGTCGAGCACGTAGGCGACGGGGGCGCCGTGGAAGTTGCCGTTGGACTCGACTCGGCCCTCGTCGAGCAGCACGACCGGATTGTCGACAATCGAGGCGAGCTCGCGGCCGGCCACGCTCGCGGCGTGCGCCACGGTGTCGCGTGCGGCACCGGCGACCTGCGGGGTGCAGCGCAGCGAGTACGCGTCCTGCACGCGGTTGCAGGTGTTGTCGCCGCGGTGCGAGGCCATGATCGGCGAGTCGGCCAGGATCCGGATCAGGTTGGCGGCGGACGCGGCCTGGCCCGGGTGCGGCCTTATCGCGTGCAGTTCGGGCCGGAAGACGCGGTCGGTGGCCAGCTGCGCCTCGACGCTCATCGCGGCGCTGATGTCGGCGATCTTCAACAACTTTTCAAAGTCGCGGATGGCCATGATCAGCATGCCGAGCATGCCGTCGGTGCCGTTGATGAGGGCCAGGCCCTCCTTCGGCGCGAGTTCCAGCGAAGCGATACCGTGCGCGGCGAGGACGGGTCCCGCCGCGGTCTCCTTGCCGTCCTCGCCGATGACCTCGCCTTCGCCCATCAGCACGAGCGCGACGTGGGCCAGCGGGGCGAGGTCGCCGGAGCAGCCGAGCGAGCCGTATTCGCGCACGGCCGGGGTGATTCCAGCGTTGAGCAGCGCGGCCATGGTCTCGGCGACGATCGGGCGCACGCCGGTGTGGCCGGAGGCGAGGGTCTTGAGCCGCATAAGGATCAGCGCCCGGATGACCTCGGGCTCGACGATCTCGCCGAGGCCGGCGGCGTGCGAGCGGATCAGCGAGCGCTGCAGGGCGGCGCGCAACTCGGGGTCGATGTGCCGGGTGGCCAGCGCGCCGAAGCCGGTGGAGATGCCGTAGGCCGGGGTGGGCGCGGCGGCCAACTCGTCCACCAGCGCGCGTCCGCGGGCGAGCGCCTCCAGGGAGTCCGGGCTCAGCTCCACCTTCGCGCCGTCCCTGGCCACGGCCAGCACGTCGTCGAAACCCAGCTCGCCCTTGCCGAGAGATACGACTGCCACGGATCCTCCCTTTAAGGCTTCGCCTTGGGGGCAACGCCCCGGGCGAAGCCCGAAATATTGAATAGTCCCATGCGGTTGACCGCACCCCTGAATGATTGCATACCATAGCGGGTAGCTCCATCGCGCTCCCGACAATCCCGCCCCTTCGCAGAAGGCGAGTCCCCGCATGTACGGTCCCCGGCCCGTAGCCGCCCCGCGCGGCACCGACCTCAACACGCTCGGCTGGCAGCAGGAGGCGGCCTACCGGATGCTGCAGAACAACCTCGACCCCGAGGTGGCCGAGCACCCGGACAACCTGGTCGTCTACGGGGGCACCGGAAAGGCGGCGCGCGACTGGAACAGCTTCGAGGCCCTGCTGCGCACGCTCAAGACGCTCAAGGCCGACGAGACGATGCTGGTGCAGTCGGGAAAGCCGGTCGGCGTCATGCGGACGCACGAATGGGCCCCGCGGGTGATCCTGGCGAACTCGAACCTGGTCGGCGACTGGGCCAACTGGGAGGAGTTCCGCCGCCTCGACGCGCTCGGCCTGACGATGTACGGCCAGATGACCGCGGGTTCCTGGATCTACATCGGCACGCAGGGAATCCTCCAGGGCACCTACGAGACCTTCTCCGCCGCTGCCGCAAAGAAGTTCAACGGCACGCTCGCCGGAACGATCACCCTGACCGCGGGCCTCGGCGGCATGGGCGGCGCCCAGCCGCTGGCCGTGACCATGAACGACGGCGTCGCGATCTGCATCGACTGCGACCCGCGCGCGATCACTCGGCGGATCGAGCACCGCTACCTCGACGTGCGGGCGAACTCGGTGGAGCACGCACTGCAACTCGCCGTCGAGGCGCGCGACGCCCGTCGTCCGCTGTCGATCGGCGTGCTGGGCAACGCGGCCGAACTCGTTCCGCAGCTCCTCGCGATGAACGCGCCGATCGACATCGTCACCGACCAGACCTCGGCGCACGATCCGCTCGCCTACCTCCCGCTCGGCATCGCGTTCGAGGACATGGCGGCGTACGCGAAGGACAAGCCCGCCGAGTTCACCCTCAAGGCCCGCGAGTCGATGGCCAGGCACGTCGAGGCGATGGTCGGCTTCCAGGACGCGGGCGCCGAGGTCTTCGACTACGGCAACTCGATCCGCGGCGAGGCCAAGCTGCACGGCTACGAGCGGGCCTTCGACTTCGAGGGCTTCGTGCCGAAGTACATCAGGCCGCTGTTCAGCGAGGGCAAGGGCCCGTTCCGCTGGGCCGCGCTGTCCGGCGACCCCAAGGACATCGCCGTCACCGACCAGGCCGTCCTGGACCTCTTCCCGGAGAACGAGTCGCTCGCGCGCTGGATCAAGCTGGCCGGGGAGCGCGTGCACTTCCAGGGTCTGCCGGCGCGGATCTGCTGGCTGGGCTACGGCGAGCGGGACAAGGCCGGGCTGCGCTTCAACGAGCTGGTCGCGAGCGGCGCGATCCAGGCCCCGGTCGTGATCGGCCGCGACCACCTGGACTGCGGTTCGGTGGCCTCGCCCTACCGGGAGACCGAGGCGATGCTGGACGGCTCTGACGCGATCGCGGACTGGCCGCTGCTGAACGCGATGATCAACGTGGCCTCCGGCGCGTCCTGGGTCTCGATCCACCACGGCGGCGGGGTCGGCATGGGCCGCTCGATCCACGCAGGGCAGGTCTCGGTGGCCGACGGCACCGAGCTCGCCGCGCAGAAGCTGGAGCGGGTGCTGACCAACGACCCGGGCATGGGCGTGATCCGGCACGTGGACGCGGGCTACGCGCGGGCGCTCGAGGTGGCGAACGAGCGCGACGTGCGTGTTCCGATGCTAGAAGGGGCAGAGGGCTGAGCATGGAGCTGCCTTCGCCCGAGGACACGACGATCGACGCGCTGTGGCGCTCGCTGCTGCCGCTCGGCTACCACCGAGCCAGCGGCGGCTATCGCCGCTTCGCCTGGAACAACGCCGATCTCGCCTGCCGCGCCTGGTTCACCGCGCAGGCCGCGGACCGGGGCCTGACCGTGCGCACCGACCGCAACGGGAACCAGTGGGCCTGGTGGGGCGAACAGCTGCCGGGCAAGGCGCTGGCCATCGGTTCGCACCTGGACTCGGTGCCGGACGGCGGCGCCTTCGACGGCCCGCTCGGCGTGGTCAGCTCCTTCGCCGCGCTCGACCTGCTGCGCACCGCGGGCTGGCGCCCGGACCGGCCGATCGCGATCGCCAACTTCGCCGACGAGGAGGGCGCCCGCTTCGGCGTGGCCTGCGCCGGATCCCGGCTGCTGACCGGGCAGCTGGCGCCGGAGAAGGCGCGGGCGCTGCGGGACGGGGACGGGGTGAGCCTCGCCGCCGCGATGGAGGCGGCCGGGCACGACCCCGAGGCGATCGGGCCGGACGACGAGCTGCTCGGCCGGATCGGGCAGTACGTGGAGCTGCACATCGAGCAGGGCCGCGGGCTGGTCGACCTGGACCGCTCGATCGGCGTGGCCACCTCGATCTGGCCGCACGGCCGCTGGCGCTTCGAGTTCGGCGGCGAGGCGAACCACGCGGGAACCACGCGCCTCGAGGACCGGCGCGACCCGATGCTGACGTACGCCTTCACCGTGCTGGCGGCGCGGAAGAAGGCCGCGGCGCACGGAGCGCTGGCCACCTTCGGCCGGATCCTGGTGGAGCCCAACGGGACCAACGCCATCCCGTCGAAGGTCAGCGCCTGGCTGGACGGCCGCGCGCCGGACGAGGCGGGGCTGACGGCACTGCTCACCGAGCTTGAGGAGGCCGCCCGGGAACGGGCCGGGCGCGACGGGGCCACGCTGTCCGTGGTCAACGAGTCGCTGACCCCGATCGTCGAGTTCGACCACGCCCTGCGCGATCGGCTCGCGAAGACCCTGGACGAGGCGCCGGTGCTGCCGACCGGCGCCGGGCACGACGCGGGCATCCTGGCCGCGCGGATCCCGACCGCGATGCTGTTCGTGCGCAACCCCTCGGGCGTCTCGCACAGCCCGGCCGAACAGGCGGAGATGGCGGACTGCAAGGCCGGAGTGCACGCGCTGGCCAGAGCCGTAGCCGAACTGGCCGGCGGCCCGGCGCTGCTGGGGGTGGACCTATGAGCCCGCGGCAGGCGTACTTGGCCGAATACGCGTTCGTCACCGGCGGCGTCGAGGCGGACGTGCTGATCGAGACGGATCAGGGCACGATCACGCGCGTCACCCCGAACGCGACCCCTCCCGCCGAGGCCGTGCGGCTGCCCGGATTCACCCTGCCGGGACTGGCGAACGCGCACTCGCACGCCTTCCACCGCGCGCTGCGCGGCCGGACGCAGGTCGGCGAGGGCACCTTCTGGACCTGGCGCGAGCAGATGTACGAGGCCGTGGCCGGGCTCGATCCGGACTCCTACCGCGAGCTCGCGACCGGCGTCTTCGCGGAGATGGCGCTCGCCGGGATCACCAACGTGGGCGAGTTCCACTACGTGCACCACAGCCCGGGCGGCGCGCCCTACGCCGACCCGAACGCCATGGGCCACGCGCTGGTCGAGGCGGCGCGCGCGGCCGGGATCCGGATCACGCTGCTCGACACCTGCTACCTGGCCGGCGGGATCGGCAAGCCGATGAACGAGACGCAGCAGCGCTTCTCCGACGGCGACGCCGAGACCTGGGCCGCGCGCGTCGAGGCACTGCGCGGTGCGTACGCCGGGGCGCCGGACGTCCTGGTGGGCGCGGCGATCCACTCGGTGCGCGCGGTGCCGGTGGAACAGCTCTCGACGGTCGCGAAGGCCGCCGAGCAGTGGTCGGCCCCGCTGCACGTCCACCTCTCCGAGCAGCGCGCCGAGAACGACGCCTGCCTCGCCGCGTACCACCGCACCCCCGCTCAACTGCTGGAGCAGCATGGAGCCCTCGGCCCGCGCACCAGCGCCGTGCACGCCACGCATCTCTCCCAGGTGGACATCGAGATCCTCGGCGACTCGCGGACCTGCGTGTGCATGTGCCCGACGACGGAGCGGGACCTGGCCGACGGCATCGGCGCGGCCCGCGCCATGTTCGAGGCCGGA